>CEVB01075834.1_pt1 | contig 15288 bp, 30 predicted proteins | sample 531381 | NCBI WGS metagenome assembly CEVB01 (sample SAMEA2622763, study PRJEB7988) | marine metagenome | biome: marine biome (ENVO:00000447); feature: surface water layer (ENVO:00002042); material: "saline water (ENVO:00002010), including plankton (ENVO:xxxxxxxx)" | depth 5 m | reverse complement strand
AATGCTGACTGGGCATATCAGATTGTTAAACAAATAGGTAATTACGAAGAAATTTACGAAAAATATCTTGGAACAAAAACACCTCTCAACTTAAAGAGAGGATATAATAAATTGTACACGGAGGGAGGTTTATTATATGCACCGCCGTTGAGGTAAGGAATGTCAGAAGAATCTTGGAACGAAGAACATTTTACAACTAAAGAAAATCACTTTGATGACGTTCCTTCATCAACTGCAATTGATAACATCCTTAGACTAAATCAGACCAACATCATGAATTTGACTTTGATGGCTGACACAAAGGCAAATATCATGATTACAGTTTCCTCTATCGTATTTTCTGTCACATTGTCAAACATGGACAGTGAGATTTTGAAATGGCCATTGACTTTTCTTGGTGTCTTTTCTATGATAGCATTGATATTTGCAATCATTGTTATTTTACCAAAGACAGGGTATCCTAAGACACATGATGGAGACATTGACAGGAAATCCCCCTTTTATAATCCTTTATTTTTTGGACATTTTGCACACATACCACTTGATGAGTTTAAGAGTGAGTATGCACAGAGACTTGAAAAAGACTCAAGGACGTATGATGCCGTAGTAGGTAATATATATGGTTTGGGTAGAGTTCTGGCAACCAATAAATTTAAATATCTGAAATTAAGTTATACATCATTTCTGATAGGACTTGTAAGTGCAATGAGTGTGTTTACATTGGGTCACTTTGATATAAATATTTTTTCAATAACTGAAACAATATCAAATGAGTTGACTTTTACATGGGAAGGTGTTAAAATATTACTATGTAAATTGTCAGAAAGGTGTTAATGGCAAAGAAACTTGAAACTGTTCTACGAAAGCAAGCAAAACCAAAAAGAACATCAATAGGTCTATCGAAACAGTCAAGACCTAAAAACAAAAACAGAAGAAAGAACTGGAAGAAATATCGTGGTCAAGGGAGATAAAGACTTTTATTTTGAGACTTTATGTAAATACAAAAATAATGACGGCAGTGTGGGTGTAATACTACAAGTAAAGGAAAAGAAGAATGAAAACATTCAAGGAACTTAGAGAGGGACCAAGGATTCCCAGAAAGAAGGGGCAACCTGCTGGTAGTGACAAACACTCAGACTTATATACAGACGAAAATCCAAAAGGTACAATACATGGACTAAAGTTTGCCACAGTGGAGGATGCTGAGAAGAGTGTAAAGAAGATAGAAAACTCTGGTAAGAAACATGCTCACAAGATACAGGCTGCCATTGCAATGGAACAGAGAGCAAGAGTGATGGGTAAGAAGGGACCAGCTGATGTATATAGACGTTATATTGAGAAGATGAAAAAGATTACAAAAGAAAGAAATAAGTGAAATTTAGTCAATTCCTCAAGGAAGATGCCCTTGAATTGGCATTACCTACTGATGTCAGATCTGCAATCATAGACAAAGGTGGTAAAATATATCAAGTCGGAGGTGCAGTTCGTGATGAAATGTTAGGTAAAGTTTCTAAGGATTTAGACTTACTAATTGTAGGACTTGAACTAAAAGACCTTGCCACACTACTTACACGATTCGGGAAGACTAATCTGGTAGGAAAAGCATTCGGTATCATCAAGTTTGTACCAACTGGTGCCACAGAGGAAATTGACATATCAGTTCCAAGAATTGATTCAAAGAGCACAGGAAAAGGACACAAAGATTTTGAGGTCAAATTAGGTAAGGGAATCACTCTTAAACAAGACCAGTTGAGAAGAGATTTTTGGATGAATGCCATGGCACGTGATGTCGAAACTGGTGAGATCCATGACATTGAGGGTAAAGGACAAACAGACATTGACAATAAACAGATTAGGGTCATAGGTATACGTGCATTCAGAGAAGACCCTTTACGGATGTTGAGAGCAGTTCAATTTGCTGCCAGATTTGAGTTCACTATTGAACCAAAAACAATGGACCAAATCAAATCAAGTGTAAATCTAATAAAGACTGTATCACCAGAAAGATTTCAAGAAGAGTTTAGGAAAATGTTTGAGAAAGGCACACCAAGTGTGGGTGTTGCTCTTCTAAAAGAAACAGGGATACTTAAAAAGTTATTTCCAAAGGCACGTGACTCATTTCCAATGGAGTATGATAAACTAAACAAAAAAGGATTTCCTGCTTTTCTGGCAGTTTTACTTAGAGGACATAAATCAAAAGATATTCAGAGTGCAATGAAATTGTCAAACGAGGATACTAATGCAGTGTCTGATGTCTTGAAATACATGGCAATGAGGGATGTAGATTCAGACCTTGGCCTAATCAGATTTGTAAGGTCGGCATCAAAAAGGGGTGTAGAGAACGTGAACTATGTCTTGAAGGCTCAGAGAAAGATAGATATAGATTATAGACTTAATTCTCTTAGAAGAGTGGGTAAACCAACTTCACTCAAAGAACTAGGTTTATCTGGTAGAGACTTAATCAAGATGGGTATCAGAGGTAGAGCAGTTGGTGAGACTCTTGACAAACTTCTACAATATGCTGTAGAAACAGGTAAAAACAATAGAAAAGATTTAATCGCAGTAGTGAAAGGTCAAAATGCTTGAGAAGGGTGACATACTCAAATGGAATCTTGAGGGACCGATTCTCAAGAAGGTCAAACTATTGAGAGATAGAGTTCTCAACAAGAACGAAGATGCTGTAGGTATCCCAGATGGAGACTTACACATAACACTGGCTGCTGGACCTAATTGGAGTAAAGTTAAGAGAGAAGCCAGAGACATGCCAGAACCAGACTTCAAGATGAATGTAGAACCATCCATCAAAGTTGCAGAAGAGGGACCAAAGAAGTCATGGTATGTAAAACTCAAGAATCAAAATGATTGGAAAAACTTTCTCTACAATATGTTAGGTAAAGTGCCGAATCCAGACAGAGTTTACCATATTTCATTGGCAAATCTGACAGGTAACAAAAGAGATTCTGTTGCCATTGTAGAAGAATACATCACTGAAGATATTACAAAGTCTGATTTGGATCAAGTAGAAAAGTATGCAGACAGATTATTTTCTGCAGTTGGTATTGACGTTGAGTTCACAAGACATTTTTTAGACAGAGTAAATGATGAACGTAATGAGAAACCCATAACCACAGCAGAGTTAATTGGTTTGTTCAAAAGGACATATAAGAAACATGGAAAGAAGATTCCAAAGATAAATCCAGATACTCAAGCAGTTGTCAAAGATATGAAGAAAGATATTAACATGCCATTTGTTATAAATATTGACAAGAATGGTATGTTGAATCTTGTGGCAAAAACGATCATAAGAAAGAAAAATTTTAAAACAACAAGTATGGAGTTACCAGTATGAGTAGAAATGAAATGAAAGATTGGATTGTCATGTCTTTGGCATTCGGAACAATTCTCTTACTGTTTATAATCACACTTGGAGATTTTTGGATTGCCATGCAGGAGCATCGTGAACCAAGTAAAGATGTAATTAACTTATTATCAATGGCCATAACTGGTATAGTCGGTATCATTGCTGGTTTTATTTCTGGTAAGAATGCTGCTGACCAAGCCAAACAGGCCGCAGAAACAGGAAAGGCGCCATGAAGACGTTTAAAGAAATGCAGAAGACCTTGAATAAGGTCAATGTAGATAAGGCTATCAAACACGATTGAGCGACTCATATCTATCACCCAAGTTTGGGAGAAGTTAAAGTAGAGAGTCACAGTCTTGATGAAGATGGTACTATTGAAGAGTACTATGTAGTCCATGAGGGTAAAGAAATTACTCTTGAGGCATCAAAAGTCAAGGTAACTCAAACACAAGAGCATATGCACTTAAAAGCATCAAAGAAGAAAAAGAAAAAATGATTTCTTTTAATCAACATTCTTACGATAGGGACCATGAGTTGGCCCTTATTGAAAACTTTATGAGGGAGGGAGTTAATGACCCTGGCATCTTCAAGGCATTTTTTACTGCCGGAGGGCCAGGGTCGGGTAAGTCTTATGTTGCTAGTAGAGTTGGTGCAGGTAAAGTTAGTCCCTACGGACTCAAGATTGTCAACTCAGATAATCAGTATGAGAAACTACTGAAAGATGCTGGATTGGCAATGACTCCTGAAAACATCTTTTCTCCAAAGGGACAAGAGATTAGGGGTAGAGCAAAGGACTTGACCAAGAAACAACAGGCCAGATATATTGATGGTAGGTTGGGACTTCTCGTTGATGGTACTGGTAAAGACTATGCCAAAATCAAGAAGTTAAGTGATGCCCTTAGAAAGATCGGATACGATACTTACATGATGTTTGTAAATACATCTCTTGACACTGCTCAAGAGAGAAACATGATGCGAGATCGTAAACTTGATCCAGATGAAGTTGCAGAAATGTGGAAAGCAGTACAGTCAAACATGGGTAAGTTCCAAAGATATTTTGGTAGAACTAATTTCATTTTGATTGATAACAATAATGCAACAGAAAAGATTTTTGACAAAGTTTATGTAGAGATAGGTAAACTTATTGACAAGAAACCTTCTAGTAGAGCAGCCAACGCATGGATTAAGAGTCAACGGCCTGGTTGACAAATCTTACATTATCTGATATAATATTTTTATTATGAGTATATTGACTGATACGAATTTCCTTCTACAACTCTCTCCGCGGTTAGATAAGTTCAAGAAAGTCAGAGACTATCTCTGGAACTTTCGTTGTCCACACTGCGGGGATTCCCAAAGAAATAAGAACAAGGCCAGAGGTTATGTCTTCCGTAAGAAGTCAGACCTATATTACAAATGTCATAATTGTGGCATTGGCCAATCTGTGGGTAACCTTATCAAAGATATAGACCCACACCTTCATAAAGAATATATTCTGCATAGATATAAATCTGGTGAGACAGGTAGAGGTAAAAGTAGACAACCAGAGTTTAAGTTTGAACAACCAAAGTTCAAACCAAGAAAAACAACCATACATTTACCTTCTATCGGTAGTCTGCCAAGAGAACACTATGCCAGAAAGTATTATGAATCAAGAAGAATACCAACAATTTTTATGGACAAAATCTTCTATGCGGAAGATTTTAAGAGATGGGCCCAGTCAGTATGTCAGGTTGACTATTCAAATCTAACCCAAGGTGAACCTAGACTAGTGATACCTTTCTTTGATGAAAACAATAAACTCATCGGAGCACAGGGCCGGGCCCTCAGGGAATCCAAAGTACGATATGTTACTGTAAAAGTACATGAAGATGCCAAAAAGATATTTGGTCTTGAAAGATGGAAACCAGAGGAACATACATACTTGGTAGAGGGTCCGATTGACTCTCTTTTTATCCCAAACTGTTTGGCTATGGCAGGTGCTAGTTTGGGTGACCTTTCTTTCCTTAACAAAGAAAAAACAACAATCATCCTTGATAACGAATCAAGAAGCAATACTATTCCAAATTTGATGAATATGTATCTTAGGAATGATTGGAAAGTAGTAGTTTGGAAGACTCATTGGATAGGTGATGATAATGATACTTTCAAAGATATTAATGACTTAATTATACTTGGCAGGTCTCCTGCTCAAATATTGGAAATGATAAATAAGAATACTTACTCTGGACTGAGGGGTGAGTGGGAAGTGAGCAATTGGAAACTATATTCGTAGATGAATCTGGTGACCATCACCAAATGATTGAAGTACATGAACTTGGCTTTGTCAAGTTGATAGATACGATGGGTGATGATACAGAAGTAGAGAATGCAGCAAGAATTAGTTATGGAAAAGGAACAAGAAAGGTATCACAAACACGGAACCTCATCCGTTACCTAATGAGACACAAACACACCTCACCCTTTGAGATGTGCGAGGTCAAGTTCCACTTAAAACTTCCTATATTTGTAATGCGACAACTCGTTAGACATAGGACGGCAAACCTTAACGAGTACTCTGGACGTTACTCTGAAATGAGTAATGAATTTTACTTGCCTCAGGGTGATTACCTGCAAAAACAATCCAAAACAAACAATCAAGGAAGAGGTGAAGACCACCCAAAGAAAGGTGCTCTTCAATTTGAATTCAATAGAATTTATGATAATGCTATGATGGCATATCAAACTCTATTGGAAGAAGACCTTGCAAAAGAAATCTCAAGAGCTGTACTGCCTGTTGCCAATTACACTGAATGTATTTGGAAAGTAGACTTACATAATTTTTTTCACTTTGTACGATTAAGATCAGACAGTCATGCTCAAAGAGAGATACGAGATTATTCGGATGCAATGTATGAACTAGTCAAACCAAAGTTTCCAATATGTTGTGAAGCATTTGAAGACTATGTAAGAGATGCCGTAACCTTTTCAAGACAAGAGATGGAACTAATAAGAGAGTACCAAAATATTCCAGAAGCCAAATATGGAGAAGGATTCCTTGAAGAAAAGTTGGGAAAAAGAGAAGCAAAAGAATTTTTAGAAAAATTAAGAATAGGAGAATAAGAATGCGGTTACCTACCACTTACCAAGAATATATCCATCTGTCAAGATATGCCAGATGGAATTATGATAATCAGAGAAGAGAGACATGGGACGAAACAGTTGAAAGATATTTTAATTTTTTTGGTGAGTGGTTAGAAGAGAAACACGAATATAAATTAGAAAATGGTGAACGTACTGAGTTAGAAAATGCAGTAAAAGAATTACAAGTCATGCCATCAATGAGATGTTTGATGACTGCAGGACCTGCACTTAAAAAAGAAAATACAGCAGGATATAATTGTTCTTATGTAAAAATTGATAGTCAGAGGTCTTTTGATGAGATACTATATGTTCTCATGAATGGCACAGGAGTTGGTTTTTCGGTGGAGGAAGAGTACACAGCTCAGTTGCCAGTAATTCCAGATGAATTATATGAGACTGATACAGTGATTGTTGTTGCAGACTCAAAATTAGGGTGGGCAAGAGCATTTAAAGAATTAGTATCTCTTTTATATGGTGGTCACATTCCAAAGTGGGATGTGTCTAAAGTCAGACCTGCTGGTGCACCACTGAAAACATTTGGTGGTCGTGCTTCAGGTCCAGAACCTTTAGTAGATTTATTTAATTTTACAATAAATACTTTTAAAGGTGCAACAGGTAGAAAACTTAAACCTATAGAATGTCATGACATCGTATGCAAAACCGCCGAAATTGTTGTGGTTGGCGGTGTACGGCGTAGTGCTCTTATTAGTCTTAGTGATCTCAATGATAGAGAAATGCGATTCGCCAAGTCAGGTCAGTGGTGGGAACAAAACGTACAACGAGCACTTGCCAACAACTCAGTTAATTATAAAGAAAAACCAGATGTTGGAACTTTCATGCGAGAGTGGTTATCTCTCTATGACTCAAAATCAGGTGAAAGGGGTATCTACAATGGTTTGTCTGCCAAGAGAGCAGTAGAAAGGTTAAATGAACGATACAGAGATGGAAGTGGAGATTATATTAGAAGACGAACTCCCAGAGAGGACTTTGGCACAAATCCGTGCAGCGAGATCATTCTTCGGTCCCGCGAATTCTGCAACCTTTCTGAAGTCGTTGTCAGAAGAAGGGACACTCGCGAATCTCTCAAAGCAAAAGTTAAACATGCAACTATCCTTGGCACCTTCCAATCTACTCTCACAGAGTTCAAGTATCTCTCAAGAGAGTGGAAACGAAATTGTGAAGAAGAACGATTATTGGGAGTATCGCTCACAGGAATAATGGATAACCCTCTGACAAATGGTACAAAGAATGGTCTTAAAGAATTACTTGAAGAACTTAGAGATGTGGCTTATGAAACAAATAAGGAATGGGCAGATAGATTGGGAATTCCTCCAGCAGCCGCCATTACCTGTGTCAAGCCCTCTGGTACTGTTAGTCAGTTGGTTGATTCCGCTTCTGGTATTCATGCCCGTCATAATCCTTTTTATATCAGAACAGTAAGGGCCGACAATAAAGACCCTCTCTGTAAACTGATGCAAGAGATGGGGTTTCCAAACGAGCCTGACGTAACCAAACCAGATCACACAACAGTTTTCTCATTTCCAATGAAGAGTCCAAAAGATGCAGTATTTCGTATGGATATGAGTGCACTAGAACAATTAGAGTTGTGGAAAACATATCAAGAGAGTTGGTGTGAACATAAACCATCTGTCACAATTTCTGTAAAAGAAGATGAGTGGGTTGATGTTGCAGCATGGGTATATGAAAACTTTGATTCAATTAGTGGTATATCGTTTCTACCTTTTAGTGAGCATGTATATAGACAAGCTCCATATCAAGATTGTACAGAGGAAGAGTACAACAAGGCTTTAGAACAAATGCCCAAGAATGTGGATTGGGCAGAACTATCAAAATATGAATCACAAGATTATACTGTCTCAAGTCAGGAATTAGCCTGTGTGGCGGGAGGTTGTGAGGTCATATAGAAAAGAATAGATGAAAAAGTTAGTTGTCATTATGTTAGGTTTCGTAATGATGGGATGCGTAAACAAAACTGACTTATTAGTAGAAGATTTAAAGAAAAGTGACAATAGTTCTTTAGAGGTATTAGTTGAAAAGATAGAACTTCCAGAACCTAAAGGTTGGACTGAATCTAACATAGGGTTCTGGAAAGCCATGTTTTGGTACAGAATGGCACAAGACATACAGATAAGAATGGTGTACTCACCAGAACAAGTATATAACATTGCTAGTTGTGTAATAGAAACTTATAAAATGTCTTACGAGTATGACAAATTTGCAGAAGAGATCGGTAACAGGAAAACTCCATTACCACCAAATTTGATGGCAGAAGCACTTGCATTTGGATCTGAGTGTGCAAAAATAGAACAGTTTAAGATAAAACAAAAACAACTCAATCCTAAAGATTCTGTATGACAGATTACAAATTTGAATGGCCAAAAGGTGCTGAACTCAAGATGAAAAAAGAGGATCTTGATGAAATAAAGAAAACCTTAGAGTTACAATTCAAACGTGTTATTTACAGTCAGCCAGGATTTAAATATTATCCTGCAATGGGTAATACAAATTTCTTCCAACATTTTAAAACGAATGATGGAATAGATTTTGGTGTATGTCATTTGTATTGGGACAAAAATGCAGATGATGGTATTGACTACGTTGATGAGAATGGTAATCTGATGGACAAAAAGGGTGGGTGGAAGGTTAGATGGCTACCTGCCGGTTGTTATGATGTAATCGGAGATCCTAGTCCTATAAGTAAAGAGGGATGGAAAAAGATTGCAAAAGCATTTGTTGATAAGTCCTTACCTGGCACAGTTCCAGACGATCAAAAAATAGAACAATTTGAAAAGGAGTCTGAAGAGGAAGTGCCGAAATACTTAAACTAGGAGAGTTTTTGATACAAGTCAAAACAGAAGAAGACTATATACTTTACGAGATAGTATGTGATTACTGTGATAAGGAGTATGAATTGAAAGTCTTCACTGAAGAACCAAGACCTAAACAAATTATAGAATGTTGTCCTTTCTGCAGTAACTTGATTGAGGAACCTGTGGAAAGGCTTAATGAGGAAGATAGCTGGAGTTGATTATTCTCTAACATCACCTGCAATATGTGTGTGGAAATCTGACGATGATAATGGACCTTTTGGTTTTGATAGTTGTGATTTATATTATTTGGAAAGTACTAGACAACAATCAAGGACCACCGAGCATGGGATATTAAATCTTCACCCTGAACCTTATCCAGAGTGGAACACTGAAGAAGAACGACATGATCTACTTTCAGATTGGGCAATTGCTATCATTAGTGGATGTGAGACATTCATTGAGGGATATGCATATGCAACAGTAGGAAAATCTCATGTACGTTCTGTCGCAGAAAATATGGGTCTTCTCAAACACAAACTCTACAAACAACATCAATCCTTTACATCAATCCCCCCTACAGTCGTTAAGAAGTTTGCCACAGGTAAGGGAAATGCCAATAAGGATCTGATGTACGAGTCATTCACTGCTGAACTTCTTACACCACCAGACTTACAGAAAAGTCTTCAGCCAAAATCCAAGAAACTATCAAATCCAGTGACCGATTTAGTAGATGCCTACTTTATCGCAAAATGGGGATGGGAGGGATTTGTTACATAGGAGAATCTATGAGAAATCTTTCTGACTTAATTGCCAAACATGAAGAAATTTATGGAGATCAATCACAAAGAATAACATATCTTCCAACCATGTCAGAGTTAAGAATGACAAATGATGAAAAAAGGAAGAAACAGAAAAGGGATTGGTACGATAAAAACAAAGAGGCTGTCAAGAAACAGAGAGAAGAGAGTAAAAAACAAAAAGAGTGGTATGCAAATAATAGAGTAAGATGCATTGAGAAGTCTAAAAAGTGGAACAAGGATAATCCAAATGCCAGAAAACTTATAGTTGAAAGGCACAAACACAAAGGAAAATCATGTCAATGGACCTCTCAAAAGAACAAATGAAAGAAAGAGTAGTAAACTACTTGGAGTATATGGAAGAAAAAGATCTGCAAGAAATTGCAGCCACATTATATAATCTCTCCAAACGGAGAGCTGAAATCAAACAAAGGAAAGATAATGGCGGATGATAATAAGTATGAAAAGATTCCCAAACCGATGTTACCACAAGTACAACAACAAGTTACTGACAGAATTGCTGCATTAGAAAAAGTGATTGAGACACAAAGAGCAACTATGGAAGAAGCATTAACTGGTATCAAAGAACAGTTAGAGGAAGCGAAAGGTGATTTAGATTATATCAATCAAAGGATGAAATGAATATCTGGGTAGAATTTTATAAGTATTCTGATGATAGAAAAAATACTCATGCACAAATGAAAGAGAGTGCAAAATGGGTGCCGCCAGATCCCAGTATCATAAGTAGAAGATTCTTTGATAAAATGGCAGATGCCAAGGTTTTTGCAAAACGTATGGAAGAGGATGGAAATATGGTATCAATAAAAAGGGATGGGAGTTTGTTATGAAATCCATACACGAAAAACGTATGATGGAAATGAAACGAATCGTAAAAGACATCTACAGAATGAAGAGGACTCAAGATAACAATCAGTCAATGATTGTGTATGACTATCTTCATATGCGAGTAAAACAGATGCAGAAAAAAGGACTACTTTGGAACATAGACATACCATCTGGTGTATCTTAATTACTAAAGGTAAGATTATTATGAAAAACTTAGAAAGATTATTGTATAGTCACATGGATGAACAGTTACATTTTTTCTGGGCATTCACATTGACTGTTATTGGTCACAATATATGGCCACCCTTGATAATGTTAGGACTACTGGCAACATTAGTGAAAGAACATTGGGACAAATACAATCCACCGCACAAATGGGAATGGAGAGACATTGCTGCAGGAACCTTTGGTTGGGTGGCAGGAGTTTTGTGCATATGACATATTCTGAAAAACATCCAAGTTATCAAAAAGTAGAGAAAGTATTAAGGTTACATCTTGAAAAGTATGGAGAACCTTGGGAAAAGAGAGGTCCAATCATACAAGATATTCTTAATGAACTTTTTCTTGATCCAGTAGATTTAAGGACATCTGCAATTAATGAATTGTCTTTAAAACAGAGAGAACAACTAAAGGGATATGCTGTTGACCACGGCATTGATATAATCGGAGATGAGAAAGAATAAAGAAGAAGTGTACCAGCATCACATACAAGTCACAGATAAAGCCATTTCAGTTTTTAAGGACTCGTTTACGGCTGAGAACATTGATCCAAATGAAACGTATGTGAGAGTTGGTGCCAAGCCAGGAGGATGTTCTGGATGGACTTTTCTCATAGAAACTACTGACAAGAAAGAATCTAAAGATGCATTATATTCGTATGGTGGTATAGACTTTATAATTGATAATGTACAGTTACATACAATTATTGGTTCTCTTGAGGTAGATTATAAAGACGATAATTTAGTTGAGCAGGGATTCGTATTTAAACGATTAGGCTCAGGACAGATGTGTGGATGTGGAGAATCATTTACACCACTTGGGTCAAGTAAACCTTTGGGATGGGCAAATACCAGTTTACCAGAGTTGTAAGGAGAAGATGAATGAGAATATACTGCTTTTGGGATTATCATTGGTTTTGTTGATCATGGTTGGAATATATGGATACAAAGAAACGATCGCACCAAAACCTAAACCAAAAGTTGAAATAAGATACTATCACATAAACTTCTAACATGGAGATAGAAGATAGCTATTATAATAAAAAAATGGACAACTGCATCTGTGCAAGTAGTATATTATATGCCAGACTATTTAAACTTAGTGAATGAATTTATTTGGCAGACAAGGGACCAATTACCAGATTATCCAAGGATTGGTAGGTTTCTGGAATATTGGGACAAAAATATAGATGGACCAATCAAAGAGGTATTCATTCATGACCATGAGAAAAACAATATTAGGGTCGTTGATCGTACTTATAAGTTTAATTAGCTGTGAGAGTAATAAGGAAGAAGATTTTAGAATTAGTTTAAATTATGAACACCCAAAACAACAAGAGTATCCTGAGGCAAATTTTAGGACGGCATCAAGACCAGTTTTGCCTTACAAACACCATATCAATGTCAAAGATTTTATACAGAAAAATCTATACGATGAGACTACACTAGATTCTGATTTGAAAGGTACAGTTGAAGTACCAGTAGATGTTGAACTTGAAGTTGAATATAAAAATTATTCTATAGAAGCGCCTGAGGTATGGTATGAATCTGGACTTTCTGACCCTTTTATTGTTGGGTTTCACAGCCCTGCAACCCGCACTGTTACTATTCCTGTTTCTGTCAACCCTAATCATCCTAGTCAAGTGGTTGAAGAGGAAACTATTGATAATGAAACAGTTACTACTGAAACCTACATATTATCATGGTCAGACAACTTCACAAACAGACAAATAGCCACTATAATACAAGAGAATACCTACAAAGAATTTTGGGATAATGCATCCAAATATACATGGGACAATATATCAATAGGTAATCCAGACAACATGGTTACATGCGATAACTCTACATTAGTAAATAATGCAATACAAAATTTTGATAATACATCTTATGAATTTAGGGGCATATATTGTAATGGTATGTATTGGACTATGGGTAAGTGTGGTTGGGGAAATGAGATAAGTGCACATAGTAGGAGTGTGGGAGACTGTGCATGTAAAAAGACAACTGACAATAGTTATACGATAAGGCCTTTGATAGGTAACAGAAATTGGGGTGGTGTGGGTAAGAGTTGTGATGCACCGAGTCAAACCCTAAAGGTGATTTTACAAAGATGAAATCTCCATGCATGAAAGTCTGTAAGTTGGTAAAACGAAAAGGTAAAGATGAAGAGTTTTGTGTAGGTTGTGGTAGGTCAAGACAAGAAATTAAATTGTGGACAAAGTATAGTGATGAAGAAAGAGATGCAATAATAGAAAGATTACGAGTGCAATAATGGAAACAGTATACGAGAAGTACAAAGCGGCTTCTGAATACTTAATGGAATATTATACATGGGTAGACTTACTTGGAATTGAAAGAAGAGAATTTGAAGAACATGCAGAGGCAATAGAGAAACATTGTAAGAAACTATATGAAAACTTTGAGAAGGCAGCTGCAGAGGAACGTAAAAGAGAAGAGTCTTCTAAATCTGCCAGAATTGCCAAAAAATTAGAACAAATGAGAATGACACAAGACCTAATTGCAAAAATAAAATATAGAAATGAGAAAAGATGAACATCACAAATAAGGTATCATATTACACTAATGCAATAAGTGAAAATTATATCAAGTATGTTGAAACAGATAGGGTATTAAGAGAAAAACTAAAACAGGCCATAAACGAAGAACACGATGATAAACCAATAGAATATTTACATAATCCTATTCATCCTGCAGAGAGGTAGTATGAATAAGATGATTAATAGGTATTGGAGAGATTGGGCAGCAATCGTCTATCTGTTTATATGTTTATGTGATTTCTTTGTTGGTCCTCTCTGGTGGAATCTACTAATGTTTGATGCCTGTGCAGAAGTTCTGGCTGCAGGACAAGATTGTAAGACTTCACGATGGGAACCATTAACATTACAAGCAGGTGCCATGTTACATCTATCATTTGGAGCGATATTGGGTGCAACTGCGTGGAGAAAAAAGGATGAGGTTGAGATACACAATAATAGGACTGATACTACTTCTTAGTAGTTGTATGTCCACAAACAAATTTATCGGTATGGGTGGAGCGAACGGCACTAAAGCAGATTTACCAGTAAGTGTAGAAGTTCTCATAGAGATGGCAGAATATTGTGAGAAAATCTATGATGATGGTAAGGAGATACGAGACAATGAGTTCTCATATAATGTGGTCCAAGATCGTGGTGTCACTATTGTTAGCATTCGTGGTACTAACAATGGTAGAAATGTGCTCACCGATCTTGATGCAAGACCCTTCCAAGACAAAAAACTCTCAACAAATCTCCATAGAGGATTCAGAGATGCTGCAGAAAGAGTGAGAGATGATCTTACAGAAAATCATGCCCTAGAAGAGACTATCATCCTAACAGGTCACTCTCTTGGTGGTGCCATTGCACAGATTATAGGATTATGGTTAGCAGACGATGCATATGAGGTACAAATATACACCTTTGGTTCACCTGCAATAATGACTGATCAGACTTGGGAGGACGGCCATTTTAGAGTCTATCTTGAAAATGATCCAGTGCCTTTTCTACCACCATTTCCCTATGTACATTGGGGTATCCGCATTGATGCAGAAACATTGGATTGGGATGAAGACCATCCAATTGGAGACATAACTAAAATAGATGCAAGAGATCACTCCATAAAAGAATATCTCAAAGTGTTAAGAAGAAACAAAGATTTTGATTAGACATGAAAAAATCACTCAATATAAGTAGTTATGTGGTGCTTATTGGTGTGATTGTATCAGTTATTTCTTCTTGTGCCATGCGGACAGAATTATGTAGTGTTAAGACCCATTCTAAGTGTGTGCCGATTAAATCATACAAGGGTTGGAATGAATGTATAGTGCAATGTCAGGAGATAAAATTAAACTCAAAGACAAAAAATTATAAACCTAAGCCTTGGATAAGACCAAGACCTTACGCATATCCATAAGGAAAATATGAAAAAAGATTCATGGGATGAAGGGACATTTCAGATGGAAGGAAAGAAGGTGTACAATTATATCTCTGAAGAACGTATAAGAGAGATAGTGCGAGAAGAGATAGTTGAGTACAACAAAATCTTCATGTCAAAGATTGCACCTGAACCAG
>CEVB01004419.1_pt1 | contig 15293 bp, 18 predicted proteins | sample 531381 | NCBI WGS metagenome assembly CEVB01 (sample SAMEA2622763, study PRJEB7988) | marine metagenome | biome: marine biome (ENVO:00000447); feature: surface water layer (ENVO:00002042); material: "saline water (ENVO:00002010), including plankton (ENVO:xxxxxxxx)" | depth 5 m | reverse complement strand
TCTTTATTTAACATTACATAAAACTTCTTTGGAAATTTAAAAGGACAATGCCACATCAAGCTCCCATCTCTTTTTAGTTGACCTTCATATTCTGCTCTCCCACAAACAACTCTACCTGCAAAACCATCGTCTCTACCTAAATAACCTTTACTGTACGCTAAATTTTTAGTGGCTGAACTTGAATTAAAATTATTAATAATTTCTTGAACGCCTGTAAGGAAATATTCAAATCCTTCTATCTCTTCTTCATTTAAACCTTCCATCCTCATCATACCTTCATTGTTACAGTCGAACTTTAAAAACAAAAACTCCATTTGTCTTTTAAGAAAGTCTGGATAAAGATGCTTAACCGCTAAACAATACATTAAATTTTGTATATTGTCTGTATAGTCTTTACCCGAAAACATTTGTTTGGATGTCTTAAAGTCTCTGATTATTGCCAAACTTTTACGTTTAAAAAGAAATAACTTATCTATAAACCCTAAAATCCTGTAATTTTTACCATCCTCTGTTATAGAAATATCGAAATCTTTTTCGCTTATAGATTCTGTAGGCTTTCCATCTTTTGTGCCAAAAAAATCGCAGTTTAAACCTTCTACAGTCATTCGGTTGATAAGGTCCATATTCTCAAAATCATCTATACCATGTTTTTTAGCATAAGCCTCAACCATTCTTTTTATAGGGGGAGAAGCATAGGTGTTCTGAGTTTTTACTATACGTGTATAATGTTTTTTGTGTCTTGGGTTGCCAAGATTTTCAAAGATAGCATGACATATAGTGCCACGAAGACTTCCTTCGTTTGACTTATCAGGAAGTTTTAAATGATATTTGCACCAGTATTGCCAAGAACAAGTTTGTAATGTTTTTATTCGAGACGCTGATAACGGTTTGTTTTCATGGTCTCCCATAGTAAAATTTATATTTCTTCTTTAGCTTTTTCAAAGATTGAGAAAAAGATTTATTAACTCCTTTTTTATGCATCTCCTCTGCTATAGAGATAACTTTATGCATAGAAATTTGATGATCAGCAGAAAAACACTGATCTTCATAAGAGTATATTTGCTCTTTTGTCATATCGCCAAAATCATTCCCATCAGGAGGACAAAAATAAATCCTATCAAAATCGACAGCATCTGAAAGTTTAAAAATAGATTTAACTGCACCTTCGAAACCTCTGTTTCTTTCTGATTCGCTATCATTATTATAAGAAATATAAATATTTTGTAAATTTAAAGCTGATAATCTTGAAATAAACTTAGGAGACATGTTTAAACCAAAAGAAACTAAAACATTTTTTATCCCACATTCGTAAAGAGCCATGCAATCCCCTATAGACTCTACTACATGAACTTGTCTTTTTGATGTTATTTGTTGTTGAACTTCATCTATAGTAAAGTAAGGATAAAACCAATTTGCTGTTTTACCTTTGTGAAACCATTTTGGTCTATCGTCATTAGTTATTTTTCTGCCAGAAAACCCATGAATTCTTTTATCATCTCTAAGGACTGGAAAAACCATTCTTTGATACATAGGTCCAGAATGAGCTAATCCACATTTAAAATCTAAAAGGGTGTGCTTTGATATATTTTTATTTAAATAAAAATCATAATGAGGCAATAATCGTTTAAGGCAAGATTGATCGTATGTTTTTTCTTCTTTCAATAACTTTTTCTCAGTTCTTACACTTAAATTTGATGTTTTTAAGTTCTTTAGTATAGACTTAACATCAGATTTCTTTGTTGTTTTTTGCACAAGAACCTCAAATGGTAAATACATTGTATCTTCCACATAATCTTTCCAAACTCCTGAATCTTTGTAAATCTGAAGTGCTGTATTATTATCACCTGCCCTATATAAAGCATTAGTCCTCCAGTAAGGACCATGATCTGAAAGCTTATAACCTAAATTTTCTAAAACTTCTTTGTAATTCGTCATGGCCTCAAGATCATTGGAACGTTTTCGCTTTCATTTGCCTGAACGTTCACATTGACCCCTCTTTGAGCGTCAACTATATCTTGAAGATCACCTTTTTCTGTCACTGAAAAGTTTTTGAAGTCTAAATTAATATAATTTTTTTGCTTAGAGCCATCATCCATTTCAACATCATTTATAGCGCGAAGAGGATTTTTACCTAAATGTCTAGATTTTAGATTAATAAATTTGTGAGTTCCTCTATCCACGCCATCTCTACCCATTTCCTCTACAGTTTTCTTTCTCAGTAAAAATAAATGAGAACAAAATTGTGTTATACCATCAGACAGAGATACAACACTTTCATCATCAACTATAGAATCAGCACCTCTATTTGTTGTTATTCCATACCTATTTGCTTGAACGGAAGTTATCATAGAAACACAAGGATTACCTTCAAAGCAAAGCTCCCTATGAATAGCTTGTTTGAATCTGTGAACCATGTATGAAACTTGTTGCCATGGACTATCCCCCATTTTAGAAAAATCACTTTTAATATAATCAAAGCTAAAAATCATCGGATTGCCTCTTCCTACTTTTGTGTAATACAACCTTTTGAGAAGCGAACACATCTCATCAGGAGTCATACCTGCTACATTCTCATAATAAAACTTCATACCTTTTACTTCATCAAGAGTGCGCCTAATTTTTTTTATCATATCCTCTGAAGAAACTCCATTGTATGTATGAGTTCTCCACTCTCCTGTCTGAAACAGCCATATGGGTAATCCTGTTAAGGATGAAGCTTGCCTAAAAATAAGCTCTTCTTCGCTCATTTCTCCATTATCAAAATGCACTACAGGGACATTATATTGCTTAGAAACTTTTGTTGTGAAGTCCATGCAAAAATTTGTTTTACCAACCCCAGATCTAGCGACTACAACTGATATATTTCCAGCGAGAAGTAAAGAGCCATACATATCATTGACTCTTTTGTGTGGCCCCATCATCCCAAATTCTTTTTTAGGATTATTACCTCTTTCCTCAATTATTGGACTCATCATCTCAAATAGATTTTGAGAATCTTCCTTTCCTACTTCAAAACTTTGAAGTTCATTATTATAAATTTTATCACACTCATCTATTATTTCTGAGTAAGGAATATTAGGGTCTATATTTTTAACATATTTGCTAACTTTAACACAAGCTTCGTATATATGCCTTCGTGCCGTGTATTTTTTTAATTCTTTTACATTTGGAAGCAGTAAATCTTCAGAGACAGGCATAAATGCCATAGACCTTATATACTCACCCACATCAATACTATCTGGAAAAGAGACCCCTAAAGCATTTAACCTTTCAATAAGTATGTGTTCGTCTATTTTTTCAGCATTATCAAGAGAGCGCTTTATAATTTTAAAAATAGAAACATTTACTTTTGAATCTTCACTGTAAAAATCTTCGTCATTTAGAAAACTAGCAACCTCCTCCCACTTATGTTGGTGTTGTAAGATGCAGCTTAAAACGTTTTTTTCTATGCTTTGAGAATTTATCATCTAGTAAGATTTTCGTCACTTTTTAAACTTAACTCTAGTAATTTAGTTAATGCCATCTCTACACAAGAATTTTCTGTTTTACCGCTGATAACAGGTTCTCCTTCAGAGTTCACGTATACAAGTATGAATCCTCTGTTTCCACCTGTAGATGACCCTGTTGAGTCATAAAGTTTTTGTAATAATGATTGCGGTAGTGCGCTTTCTTCTTCTACAAGAGACATGTTATATACTATTTAAAAAATTTTTATTAGGAAATTGGCCCTCTACTATTTCAGATTCTAAAATCCTAAGTAACACTATATTGTTTATTTCACAAAAGTATTCTTTCTTTTCATCTCTTTTTAGTTGCGAAAGAAAGTTTTGCCTTGAGTTAGAGTGAAAAAACTTGTTATACTTATAATGCTGGTTCCCATCCACTTCAACAGCTATATTTCTCGTAGCATTAAAAAAATCAAAAGTCAACCTAGTACCTGCAACTGGAAATTCTTCAAAGACTACATCAGCAAACCAGTTGTCGTATAAAACATTTTTTACTGTTTTTTGAATACCACTTTTACAGTCAGCATCCCAGTCTATTAGATATTTTACTGAGTTTGCTATTTTTTTCTTTCTGCCATTTGTGCAAAGAAAAATCATTGAGTCATTATTTCTTTCTGTACAAAATCTTTTAAGATATCTTTAATTTTAGGATTTTCCTCAAGGTTATCTAAAATTTTATTTGTACCTTGAAATTTTTCAGGCATATCTAACTTATTTGCCTTGCAATGTTCGAGTAATGTTGAATCCACTGTAATCCAAGAACTCCTCTTTTGTAAATAAGACCACATAATAAGCATGTCTATCACTTCTTTCTCAACCCATATTGATCTTCCATTCGTTCTTCCATACTTGATTGGATATTGAACAGTTTGGCCTGTAGTTTCATTTGTAGATTTTAAAATTTGAACTGTAGCTATGTGACCTATAGGTTTATTTGTAAGGCTTAAAATAGCATTAGAGTCTTGCAAGAAGAGATCGGATTGTTTTCTTTTTTTGAACTCTAGAATCCAGTCTGGATAATGTAGGATTGCATTTCCTCCACTACTATTAGTTTGATTGTTAGGGTCGCTTTTTGTATACTGACTGGCTTTTATAGCAGACCTGACTTGAGAAATCATAATGCACATGTGTCCAAACTTTGACATCCCAAGACTAACTCTCTTTAAAAAATCTGAAGTTATTAATGCTCCTGCGGCGACTTTTCTAGCTTCGTGAGTGCTTTTTTCTAAGTCATCTTTAGCTATCATCCCATCCATGCTATCAATAATAATGCAAAATCTTTCGTCCTCGCTATTGTTCTGAAGCAACCCTCTCAAATAATCTATTACAGTATCAAAGACATTACACTCAAAAACCAAACATGTTCCGCTAACCCATTCCGCTGGATCATATACAAATTTTAAACCAGATCTTTCTTTTATTTCATTACTTAATCTACCTTCTGCTTTTATAAATAAACCCTTAGCTTTATTTACACTTTTCAACATATTGAACATAACGTGCAAAGCTGCATTTGTTTTACCGCCTTCATTTGCTCCTATAAATCTATGTAACCCTGCTCCAAAACCACCACCCAGAACATGGTCCATATACATAGAGCCACTTGATACTAAATATTCTTCTGCGGCTTTTGCAAAATTGTAATGATCATCTTTATTTGATTTAAAATACTCACTAGAAAAATCACTAGAACTTTTACCTTTATCTTTTTTCTTACTCATCTAAAAATTGTCTTATGGATCTTGGTTTACTTACAATAACATCTTCACCCTTTTTCGAACCCTCGTCAACATAAATATCTTCTTTTACTTCAGGTTTAAATAAATATTCATGGTATTTTCTTTCTAAAAACTTTTTTCCGTCTTTACTTTTAAACCAAAGTAGCGAATCTTTTATCCAACTTGGCACTTTAAACTTCGATAAAAAATCGTAGTCGTCATAACAAATACCCAGCATAATTTTTGCTACATGCATTTCTCTTGCCATTTCTCTCCCTGAGAGTTTTTTAGATAAACTTCTAGAGATGAAATTTTTCAATCTTTCATGGCCCTCATTAAATGTTTTTGTCTTCTTTTTTTTAAGAAAGACCTCACCACATTTACATTTTTTCAAAAAAGATGGAACCTTGTCGTCTCCACATTTTGGGCAGGTTTTGTAACCTCTAGGCATACAGTAATTTATGCCTAGCTTAAATTAAGGTCAACTTATTTTTTGTTGCCAGTAAGAAACCATATCTTGTACTAAGGTCTCAAAGGTAAACTTAGGCTTCCAGTTCAAAGCTTTTCTAGCTCTTGTTGAATCACCTTTTAACCTTGCCAGTTCCTCTGGCCTCATAAATCTTGGGTCTTGCTCAACAAAATCCTTGTAATCTAAATCACAATATTTAAAAGCCGCCTCACAAAAATCTCTAACAGAATGAGTTTCCATAGAAGAAATAACAAACTCATCTGGTTCATGATGTTGTAACATAAGATGCATAGCTTCTACATAATCTTTAGAATGACCCCAATCTCTATAAGCATCTAAGTTTCCTAAAACTAACTTATCTTTTTGACCAGCAGCAATTTCTGCTACACCTTTTGCTATTTTAGCTGTGACAAAATTTTCCCCACGCCTAGGGGATTCATGATTAAATAAAATACCGTTAGAAGCAAAAAGATTATAAGAATTTCTATAATTTCGAACAACACAATAAGCAGCTAATTTAGAACAACCGTAGGGGCTGACAGGTTTCATGTTGGTAGTCTCTCTTTGAAAGCCATCCTCATCTATTTCGTTGCCAAACATTTCCGAAGAGCTAGCTTGATAAAATTTAGATTCTGGACATACAAACCTATATGCTTCTAAAAGATTTAGAGTGCCAATCATATTTGTTTGCATTGTAAACTGAGGAACATCAAAACTAACTCTAACGTGACTTTGAGCCGCTAAATTATAAATTTCATCAGGTTTAATTAGAGCCATCAATCTGTGTAAAGAAGAAGCATCAAGTAAGTCTGCATAATCTGTTTTGACTAGCCCTTTCCCAACTAAATGATCTATTCTAGTTTCTTGAGTACTAGCTAAGGAGTGACGACGGATAATCCCGAAAACTTCATAATCTTGCTCAAGTAAATACTCCGCTAGATAACTTCCGTCTTGTCCTGATATACCAGTGATAAGGGCTTTTCTCTTTTTCATTTGAACTATTATATAAAAACGTCAAGTTTTGTCAAGTCTGGCCAATCTTCTATTTTCCAAACTCTAGGCTTTTTATTTATTGCTTTTGGAAGTTTTTCTAAACCCAATTCTGCGGTTTCTGGGGTCATGTAGTAGTGATATCCAATAGTTGAAATATTTTGATCTCTCCAAGGTATATCTGGTTCTCTCCCATCATAGCTCATTTTTTTCAACTGTCTGGCTGATATTTTATTATCAGTTAGTATCATACCTCCCCTTCCTAAACTAAGATGTTTTTGAAACTGAAAACTTAAACACATAAAAGTGTGAGGTATGTAAGAATTTTTCTTCCATAATACAGCGGCATCTATTATATTAGTTTTTTCTAAGTAATAACAATCTTGCCAGTTTTCATCCTTCCACTCCAAAGGAATGTTCAATTTGCTAGCTAAAAAAGGGATAGATATATAAGTTCTTTTTGGAACTATAAGTTTTTTTACATTGTTAAGCCTCATACATAACTCAATTCCGTGTGTACAAGAGTCAACAGCTATGCCATATTTTGCCCCAAACCAAGAGGAAATTTTATCTTCAAGCTCTTTTACCTTTTCCATTACAAAGTCTTATTTTTCAAAAGAATATTATGGTGATGCTGTGAAATAAAATCAAAATTATCTAAAGTTTCTAAAATCCATTTTTTGTTAACTTGATCTTTCCAAAGCTCTGTATCAAAACATTCTGTATAGAAAAATCTCGTTTTGTTTTGTAAGGTGTCAATAGCCCCTAAAATCATCTCCTCTTCTGCTCCATTTACATCACACCAAATAAAATCAATGGTTCGATCTTGAATGTTTTCTTTTGCCCAAGAGTCGAGCTTTACACAATCTACTTGATCTGGATTTTGTTTAAAAGAAACTGTTGGATAAGCACCTAAATGATTCAAAGGTTTCTTTAAGGAGCTTGATAAAGACCATCTCCTCCCTGAATTGCTAACACTGGGAAACCAGTCTATCTTTCCATCTTCCTTCCCTACAGCTTTTTCAATCAACTTAATTTGTTCAGGATGATTTAAAGATTTAAAATCTTCAATTGATAAAGGGTCTGCTTCAAATGCATAAATTTCTGCATCTGTCATAACTTGAAGCATTGCCAAACTATCTTGACCATCATAAGACCCAACTTCTAAAATTAATGGGTCGTTTTTACCAACAAGGTCTTTTATTTCATTTTTAGTTAATTCAGCCATTAATCTTTTCTTTTACATTCTATGTTTAAACTTATTAAAGTTCCATTATCTTTATTCATATGAGGCAAATACGCTTGAGAGCAATCATCAATATCAGAATGTTCTGTATCTCTCCACTCGAACTTACATACATCTTTGAAACCAATGTTTTGAAGAATGTTTTTTATTGAGTACATATCGTATACAGTTTTGTGATATATAGTCTCATCAGCCATAGACATTTTACCGTATAGAGGTCCAAGAAATCTATCTAAAGGGTATTCACCTTTACAATAAAGATTTGCCATAACTTCAAAATCTGGAACTGCCAGCCTAAGAATACCTCCTTTTTTCAATACTCTAAACCACTCTAGCAGAACTTTTGTTGCTTCTTTTCTGTCAAAATATTCCAAAACATGAGAAGCATAAATCAAATCGACAGACTCTGCTGCAAAATCTAAACCTACTATAGATTTATACCTTTTATCTATATGGTCAAACTCGCCAGAATCTATATGAATCCAGTCTTTGCCAAAATTTGTTGGCCCGCAACCTAAATTAAGCTTCACCATTTATAAAAACCTTATCCTTAGCCTGACCCATGTATGGACCAGTTTTAATTTCATAAACTAGAGCGCCCTCATCCAAAGCTTGATAATTGTGTCCTCCTCTAAAAGTGATAGTAGAATCCCCTTCCTCTAATATATTTTCTTCTAAAAAATTATCATCCTCATCATAATGAAAGGTTTTAACTCTACCTTTTATTACGATCCAACATTCTTGAGTAATATCAGTCTCTCTAACTAATTTTAAATGCTTATGCCCTCTAAACTTATGTTTACTTGGTATTTTTATTGCAGCGAGTTGCAAAAATTCACTGTCACTAGAAATATCCTCCCTAAAATCTAAAGACTCTAAATCTGACCTGCGATAAATTATATGTAAGGTTTCCCCTTTGTTGTTTTTTATAAATGTCATAACCTAATCCAATTATCTGGAAATATATCAATGTCGCTACCCTTGAACCAATTATCTGGATAAGTAACCTTTTTATCTAAATTTTTATTTAAAAAAGCAGCCCACCAAGAAAAAGTAGAGTTAGCTATTATGGAGTCTTTACAAAGTGACATACAGTATAAATCTATAAAAGCATTATACTGAGGCGGAAAACATAAAAAACGATCTGATTTAAAATTATTTTTAATCCAATCATAATCATCAGAAAAAACTAAAAATTTTCTTTCAGGAAATTTTGATATTGCTGATTCATAATACTCCATACCCTGTACAGGGTGACGATCTATATGAACATAATCACCTCTTCTGACATGTATTGAAACAAATTCAGACGGGTTTATGTTCAAATCTGTCAAAATGTTTTCTGATTTTTTTACTGTAGACTTGCTGAATTCAATACCTTGAGTATCAGATAAATCAAAATATTTTTTGTTTTGAAAGTAACCAACAAAATTAGTATTGTCATTTATATTAAAAACACCTTCATCGTACATGTTGTCTTGATGCTCTCTATAAATATACTTCATTTCTCTAGACAAAAGAGTGCTTTCTTTTTTATGTATTTTTATATCAAATCCTTCTTCAAGCTGCTGTATTCTTTGCCCAGAATGATGCATAAATTCTTGAGATTTTGGATAAAAAGCTTTATATCCAGTTTTTTCAGCAACTGTTAAAAGAAAATAATAATTAAAAAGAGCATTACCTATAGCCCTATTCGAAATGTCTAAACATGATATCATTTGTAATCTCCAAACTCTTTTTCTATAACGTCTTGTCTATTACTTTCATTTCCGTCAATGTCAGAATACCCATTGTATTGACAAGCGCATATTTCATTGGGTGTATATGATTTACCTTGTATTTGAAATTTTTTTAAAAAATGGTCGTGACATACGTTTGAGTTTACCCATCTTATCCATTCTCCTCTTTTTGAGCTGCTTGGGAGATTTTTTATGTAATTAAGAGCAAATTCCCTGTTGTAAGTTATTGCATGTGCTGTACCTGCACACATAACTTTTAAGATATAATCTTCTTCAGTTTTTAACAGGGGTCTGTCTGTAAATTCTGCTCTAGGGACACAACCCCAATACAAAAGATCCCAATCTTTGTCTTTTAAATATTGCAAGCTTTTATCTATTAGATCTAAGGTGTGATCATAAAAAAATATGTCATCTTCAAATATTGTAAATATATCCTCCCCGCTTTCTAATCCTAATTTTATGGCATTGCAATGTGCTGCCGAGCAAGCAGCTCTTGTTATTTGAACATCGCCAGTTTCATCTTCATACTCGACACCAGAAACTCTAACTAAATTATTTAACGTTGAAATCTTAGAGAATTGCTCTCTAAAATTTTTAAAACGATCCAATCTCTTATCTAAATTAATAACGTAATATTTCATTTATTTGGCCGCAATTTTTTATTAATTTTGATTTTATGCTGTTTTTGTCATTTTTGTCAATTTTCAACACATAACCATCGCAACCTTTATGCCTCTCTGCATTTGAAGCTTTTTCTGACGCGCCTACATATATATATTTATCATCAAACTCAAGACCCCTTATTAAGTAGCTACCATCAGTTTTAAAAACGTTAAATTTTTTTATTTCTTGTTTACGGTCCTCTATATCCCCTTTTAATTTAAAAACCATACCCACTAGAGAATCACAAATCCAAATGTCTTGTTCATATTTTAGTATGCTATGCGAATGGTCACCTAAAGATCTACAAAGGCAGAAAGATTCTTCTTTCTTAGGGTCGAAAGAATAAAGGCACGAACCTTCATTTTTATCATCTCTATGAGATAGTAATAAAAGTTTATCTTTATTTTTTTTAACTGTGTTTATATGAGGGGAGTGAAAGGAGCATTCAATAGTATTTTTATGAACTTTTACTATTTCACCATCAAGAGTAGTTTCAAAAATCTGATTAGTTCTAGTTGAAACAACATATAAAGATTCATCTAAGATCTCTATTCCATGAACATCTTCACATCCTTCTATAATGAATTTATTAAGATTGTTTAAATGTCTGTCAAAACTACAAATAGTTGTAGTTGTTTCATTGGGTGATCTAAAAGCAGCATACAAAGTATCTTCACTTTTTGCCAAGCCAAAAGATACTCCTTCATCTTCATGAAAAAAGAAATTACCGTCTAGGTTAAATAAACCCCTTGATGTTGATACTATAATCATTGCAATTTAAAAGTTTCATTAGAGTTTCTATGAAAAGGAAATATGCAGGATATTTTATTATTTAAAATATTATCTAAAGCTATCTTAAAAAAATCAACATTGTATAATAAGGGGACACCCCTCTCGTTAAATGGAAGCCATCTAGCTTTAATCATTGGATGAACTTGACCCACTTCAGTGTAGTAATCCGCAGTTTCTATTGTAGGTACACCGTATGCGTACGCTATATGTTTGAATCCAGAATCGATTGTTATAAAAGCTTTTGCCGAGGCTACAGTTTCACAAGCTGTAACTATATCTTCACATACTATTTCATCCTCTGTTAAACAATTAGAGAAAGAATGTATTTCAGATTCAGTACATATTGCTCTTACAGAAGGATAAACTTTTTTTATCGCTTGTACTAACTGCTCTATATAGTACTTGGGTAAATTTTTTGGAGGCCACTTATTATGTGTTAAATGAAGACAAACATAATCTTGTTTTTCTATTTTTACTTTCGGTTTTGGAAAGTAGTAAAATCTACTTAACCAATCAAAATCATAAGTTGTCCATAACATTTTATCGATGTGTAGATCATAAAAGCGATCAAAATCATCGGGGTTGTGATCAGAAAAAAATGAGTAATTATCACTCATATCTGGATAAAAATGAGAAAGCACATCTAACTGAAACGTTTCACCCCTGTCATTATCTAAAGCAAAGGTAATTTCAGAATTTGGATGTTTTTCTTTTATAGCAGGTATAAATCTGTTGGCCAATAAACAATCCCCTAATCCTCCTTCGCCTCTAATTAAAATTTTAGATTGTATCATAGTAACTATTTTGTTTCTTCTGTTTATCTATATGTTTTACATGAAGAATGGAATAAAATTCTATTGGTTCTTCTTCTATTCTTGCTTGATTACTTGCTCCATCTAATATTTCATGAACTTTATTTTTCCATCTTATATGCCCTTTTGTTGATACAAATCTAGATTGATAGTCTGGAAAGCCCTCCCAGCCAAGTTTATTTATATCCCAATTAAAATTTTGAACATCTTCTTCTGTAGCCCCTTGCACAATATTTATCCTAGGAACCCAAAGTAAATCAACTCTCTTTTGAGAGGCCACTTGTCTTAATATATGTATAAGGGACGGGGGTATTTGTTCGTCAGCATCAATTTGGAATAGATAGTCTTTTGTGGATAGATTAAAAAGCTCGTTCTTAAACTCAGAAAAATCATTTTGAAAATTAAAAAAATTAATTTTTAATCCACATAAATCACAATGTTGCTCTATTTCTTTCGTAACTTTATTTTTATCTGCAAGTACAATAATCTCTTCTTGTGGATAAACGTAAGGCTGTAAAGAATTTATAAGCCTTTTAAATTCAAAAAATTCGTCTGCGACCGTTATTGCAAAAGTAATCATAAACCTCTGAGCCAAAAATTATTTGACCCAGAGGCATACTATGACCTCAAGGAGCTTAATCCCTGACTTCTCTATTTTAAGATTAAGTTTGTTTTTTTCAACTAATCTTCAGAGATTTCTTCGTCGATTTTACCTAAGATAAAAGCTAAGGTTTCATCGGGAGTAAAGTCAGGATCTTGCGTATCCTGCTCCTCTGTTATTATTGTGTATAATTCAGCCATAGTGACTGTATATACACCATAATTCTAGAAAAGGAAATTATCCTTCACAAGAACTACAATCAAGTATAGATCTAGCTAACTCTTGGCTGGGATTAGCGCTTCTTTGATAATAAAAACTTTTAAGTCCTTGTTCCCAACCATATATCAAAAGCTCGCTGACTTGTTTTGGTGGGCATTTAGGAGCAATCATAACATTTAAACTTTGCCCTTGATCAATATGTTTTTGTCTTTGTGCAGCTTGAATAACAATTTCTTTTTGTGAAATCTCTCCAAAAGTTTTGAAAACAGCTTTTTCTTCCTCTGATAAAAAATCTAAATGCTGAACAGAGCCACCTTTAACTAAAATAGACTTCCAAGTGGTTTGGTTATTTTTACCCTTTTCTTGTAAAAGATCTTCTAAAAATTTGTTTTTAAAAGTAAACTTACCTTTAGCTAAATCCTTAGTAAAATAATTACTGTTAAGGGGTTCTATAGATGGAGAAACTTGACCTAGTATGAATGAGCTAGATGTTGTTGGAGCTATCGCCATCGTAGTTACATTTCTTCTTCCATAACCTCTAAGATATTCTGGCTCCCCAAACTCTTCTGCCAATTCATGAGTAGCCCTATCAGCTCTATCTTTTATAATGCTATGTATCTCTGCATTCAAAAATTTAGCTTCCATACTCTCAAAGGAAATCATTTTTGATTGTAGTAATGAATGCCATCCTAACACACCCATACCTAAAGCTCTTTGTCTTTTAGCAAAGTTATGACAAGATTTCATAAAAGGAATATTTTCTGTTTTATAAATATATTCCTCCATAACAGCATCCAAAAATTTAACTAAAGTTTCCACAGCATCAGTTTCTTTTATATCATCCCAGCGAAGTAAATTAAGAGAAGATAAACAACAAACAAAGGACTCTTCTTCTGATGAGTGGAGAGCTATCTCACTACAAAGGTTTGATGCATGTATTTTTAACTCTTTATCTTTATAACATTCTGGAGCTTGCTTGTTTGCGTTGTCTGTAAAGAAAATATAAGGATATCCAGTTTCGAATCTTTTCTTTATAACATTTGCCCAAACTTTTCTTTTATCTTTATCGCCATCAACCATTGATTGCATCCACTCGTCGTCAATACAAACAGCAAAAGACATTTCTTGTATTGGATTACCTTCACTTCTAATTCTAAGAAACTCTTCTATATCTGGGTGATCGATAGGTAGATAAGCTGCAAAAGAACCTCTTCTAACATGACCCTGAGAAACTATGGATGCTACTTTGTCAAATAACTCCATAAAGTAAACAGCTCCAGCAGACACTCCTCCAACACTGATAGGAACGCCTCTACCTCTAAGAGAACCAAAGTAACCAGAAGTTCCTGATCCATGTTTTGTTTGCATTCCAACTTCAGCTTGTTTCTCTAAAATAGAATGCATTTTATCCTCAATGTAAACACCATTACAAGAGATTGGCAAACCCCTAGATCTACCAAAATTTGACCAAACTGGACTAGCAAGCGAATAAAACCCTTGCTTCATATATCCTTCAAACTTATCTGCAAAACCTCCTTGTTTTAAGTATTTTTCAGCAGCTTCAGCTATGTCTCTAATTCTTTTTTCTGGAGTTTCTCCTTCTCTTAGGTAACCTCTTTCAAGAAATTTTTCGGAATCTTCGTTTAACCAATAATAATCTTTCATTAAAATAAATCGTCAGCGTCAAATGTTTGAGAATTTTTTGCATATTCCACAGGTCTAGTGTGGAAAAAATCAGTGGCGTTATTGCCTAGCAATTCTTCTTCAAACCATACTGTATCTTCTAATAAAGATTTGTCAACCTCAAAAGCTTTCTTAAAATTTATCTTTTCTAAAGACTCGTTGATTCTACTTTTTATAAACTCTTTTAAAATTGGAGCGCTCAAACCTTTCTCGTTGAAACCATTAATCATCCAATCAACGATTTTTGATTCTGCTTTAAAAGCTGCTTGAGCCTCTTGTAAAATACGCTCTTCCAACTCGTCGTCAAATAACTCTGGATGCTCTTCTCTGATTGTATTTACAATCATAATACCAGCCAGCGCATGAATGTTTTCTTCATTTCTTGTATACTTGACTTGCTGTCCAGTATCTTTAAGTACATTCCTATAACGATTAAACCAATTAACAATATAAAACTGCGAAAAGAGAGAAACATTCTCCACAAAAAGCGTGAAAAGAATGATCGAGTAAACATATTGTTTTTTAGAGTCTTTATAAAATTTATGATTATATTTTCTAAGGTATTTTACACGACCCTCGATAAAATCTAATTTTAGATTTTGTTCAAAAACATCTTCAAGACCTAAAACTTTTAGCAATCGCTCATAAGCATTGTTGTGTATGACCTCTATATTTGCCATAACATAGCCTAGGTCTGTTAAGCTAGGATGTGGTAAATTATCACCAAGCTTACTCCAAAACTTTTTAACAGCTACCTCAATTTGACCTATTGCAGACAGTGTTCTAATTACCATCTCTTTTTCGGTGTCATTAAGATTTACCTTAAAATCTTGTACATCACTTGTGAAACTAAAT
>CEVB01006665.1_pt1 | contig 15300 bp, 13 predicted proteins | sample 531381 | NCBI WGS metagenome assembly CEVB01 (sample SAMEA2622763, study PRJEB7988) | marine metagenome | biome: marine biome (ENVO:00000447); feature: surface water layer (ENVO:00002042); material: "saline water (ENVO:00002010), including plankton (ENVO:xxxxxxxx)" | depth 5 m | reverse complement strand
GCTGATATCTTCGGTTGCGGTAACATAAATATCAACGTTACCGGCTAAGGTTGAGCCATGTACGATACGCACCTGCGCTTCTGTCGCTATGCGGCGCGGCATATCAGATAACACCAGTGGTTCTATGCTGTTCTCGCCCAAAGCACCCACAGCCAGTACGCTGTAATAAGCGCCGGCGTCCAGCATCAGATCGGCGTTGATAACAACCACACTGTTATCAGCATCGGCAGCCACTTTCACATTGTAGGTATCAGGCGCCACAGCCACATAAGGTGTAAAATCCGGGAAGGCTAACGCATCCACCAGCGTAATAGCATCGTTGACGATAACATCCACTGCCGGTGCATCAGATACATTGTGCACCACTCTTACTGAGGATGTCGCATTGGCATCGAGAATAGCCATTTCAGTGCCATCCTGCGCCACAGCTAATAAGGATACCGGCGATTCACCAGAGTACTGGCTGTCTATCGCTGCGACAACCAGATCAGTCCCAGCAGTACTTAAGTCTAAGGTTCCACTGTCAAACACCACGGTATCCGTGCCTGGCAAGGTAATACGCACCTGATACTGGGCAGGGTCAACTTCAACATAATCAGTAAAGTCTTTAAACATTAATGTTGCAAGCGGCGAGCCGAGCTCTGCATCCGGTGCCGTTACATGCACGTCAACCTCTGGCGCACCGGCTGCGGCATGGACAACCTGCAAGCGAATTTTACCGCTGCTAACGTCGGCCGTGGTGCCTGGCACAACCAGCGCTTCGAGTGAGTCATCCATCACTTTGCCCACGGCAAATACGGTGTAACGTTTTGCCTCTTCCAGGCTTAAATCGATTGGGCCGATAACAGTTGCGGTGTCATCACCCGGCAGAAGTGCCTCTGCGGCGATACTGTAAGTGGCAGGCGGCAGATCCAGCACGTCAGACGCCTGTGCAAAAGCAAGAGCAGTGATAACCGCATCGCCGTTGGCCAGAATGTTCACGTCTGGCGCGTCGATAACGGCATGCACCACCTGAACGGTAGCATCTTCAACAGCGGGAGGTTCAGGAGTTGGGGCCGGATCATCATCGTCGTCTAACCAGCATCCGGTTAAAGAAAGTGCCAATACTGCAGGTAAAGCAAAGTGTTTTATCTTAAGCATTGTTATAACCCTTCAGTTAAAAGTTGCTGAAGTGTTACGCCAGACTAAAACAGCAGGATCATTGCGTTTAAATGACAAAATTAGAACAAAAAGGCCAACAAAAAGCACTGATCCAAATTCAGCGCTTTAACGTAGTGGCGGCCCTATCGGCTGATATGGGCCGGCTGCGGCAGGAAGGGGACCAAATGACGTTGACGCCAGCCAGTCAGATACTCTGGCACCGGCAATTGCTGACGTTCCTCATCCGACACCCGCCAGCACCAGTTCAGGTATTCGTTGAGCTGGCGCTTAACAGACATAAATTCAGCCGGTATTGCTAACGCCTCAGCGGCAGTTTTCACTGCTTTTGTCAGCTCGTTTACGGTTTCTTTATAACCGGCGAAGCTGTCGTTGTGATAAAAGCGCTGCGGGCACTGTGACAACGGCAACTCTTTGGCCTGGGTGATAATATCAACCAATAGCTTAGCGTGGCGGCGCACATCACGTGGTGGCATGCCCGGAATGTTCATCAGGCTTTCTGCCGTGGATGGCCGGCGTTTGGCAAGCTCAATAAGGTGGATATCTTTTAAAATGAGCCCCAGTGCCAAATCACGCTGCTGCGCATAGCTGTAGCGCCAGGCCGCCAGCTCGCGCAGTACCGCCAGCTCACGTGGGCTGAGCTGCCAGCTGTTTTTGATTTCCAGATACTTAAACGCCAATGGCAGCTGTTGTTCACGCCGGCGCATGAGTTGCGCGCCTTCAAGTAACAATAGCTGCTGCTGCATGTCACTCATGTTAGACAGTAATTTGTCGTATAACGGATACAAAAAATGCACATCGTTTGCAGCATATTGTAATTGCGTTGCCGTTAGCGGCCGCGCCAGCCAGTCAGTACGGGATTCACTTTTATCCAGCACTTCACCACTTAGCTGCTCGACCAGACGGGCATACCCCATGCTGCTGCCCCAGCCAATCAGCTCGGCAGCCAACTGAGTGTCAAACAGCGGGTTAATATCGATAACCCCAATAGTGGCCAGCGCTTCTATGTCTTCACTGCATGAGTGCAGTAGCTTCACTATGCGGTTGTCTGACATCAACTGCACAAAAGGTGTCCAGTCGGTAATCTCAAGTGGGTCAACCAGCGCCAGAGCGGCGCCGTCAAACATCTGGATCAGGCCAAGCTTGGGCGCCAGCGTGCTTTGACGGATAAATTCTGTATCCAGTGCCAGCACTTTGCGCTGTGCGGCCTGCTGACAATAAGCTGCCAATGCCGCGTTGTCGGTTATCAACCCTGTCATCTGTTACCTGTATTACTCTGGTAATGAAAATATACTGCAAACAAAAGCCGGCATCAGAGCCGGCTTTTGTTCTATTGCGTGTTAACCGCGAAGTTCACGCCGCAAAATTTTACCAACATTGGTTTTTGGCAATTCTGTGCGGAATTCTACCAGTTTTGGTACTTTATAGCCCGTTAAATGTTGCCGGCAATGTTGGATGATCTCCTGCTCATTCAGGCTGGCATCTTTTTTCACGATAAACAGTTTTACCGCTTCACCTGTGGCTTCATTTGGCACGCCAACAGCTGCAACCTCAAGCACTTTGTCATGCATGGCGACAACTTCTTCAATTTCATTCGGGTACACGTTAAAGCCAGACACCAGAATCATGTCTTTTTTACGGTCAACGATATAAAAGAAGCCCTCTTCGTCCATACGGGCGATATCGCCGGTATACAACCAGCCGTCTTTTAGCACTTTCGCGGTTTCTTCCGGACGGTTCAGATAACCCAGCATGACCTGTGGCCCTTTTACCAGCATCTCGCCCGGCTCACCCGGCGGCACTTCGTTACCGTCATCATCAACCAGTTTGATATCAGTGGAGGGTGCAGGTAAACCAATACTACCGTTGTAACCGTCAATATCGTATGGGCTTACCGTTACCAACGGGCAGCATTCTGTCAGGCCGTAGCCCTCAAGTAAGCGGGTACCGGTTACTTTCTGCCAGCGCTCTGCAACAGGGCGCTGTACCGCCATACCGCCACCAATAGAAGCTTTTAAGCCACTGAAGTCTAACTGAGCAAAACCAGGGGTATTCAGCAGGCCATTATACAGCGTGTTTACACCGGTAAAGATGGTGAAATGAAATTTGCTCAGCTCTTTGACGAAGCCTTTCATATCGCGCGGGTTTGTAATAAGCAGATTTGTTGCGCCATATTTGAAAAAGGTAAAGAAGTTCGCGGTTAACGCAAAGATATGATACAGCGGCAATGCAGTGACAACCTGTTCTGCCCCTTTTTGCAGTAACTTATCCAGACAGCCACTGACCTGCTCCAGGTTACCCACCATATTTCGATGCGTTAGCATGGCACCTTTAGACACACCTGTGGTACCGCCGGTATATTGCAAAAAGGCGATGTCACTGCCCTGCAATTCTGGCTTACGGTAATTACAGGTAGCGCCTTTCTCCAGCGCGCTGTTAAAACGAACAAACTTACTCAGGTTATACGCTGGAACCAGCTTTTTAATATGTTTGACAACCAGATTAACAATGGTGCCTTTAAGCGTGCCAAGACGGTCACCCATTTTGGTCAGAATAATATGATCCAGTTTTACTTTGCTTGCTATCGCAGCTAGTGTGTGGGCAAAATTATCCACTATCACTATGGCTTTCGCTTTCGAATCGTTTAACTGATGTTCCAGTTCTCGCGGGGTGTACAGCGGGTTTACGTTCACGACAACACAACCAGCGCGTAATATCCCCATTAAGGCGATAGGATATTGCAGCAAGTTTGGCATCATAATGGCAACAGCGTCACCTTTTTTCAGCCCCAACTCAGTCTGTAAATAAGCCGCAAAAGCGGTACTTTGTTTATCCAGCTCGCGGTAACTGATGCTTTTACCCATATTGATAAAAGCGGTTTTGTCCGGGTATTGGGCGATGCTTTGTTCAAAAATATCCAGTAATGACGGGTAATGATCAGCGTTAATTTCTGCGGGTACGCCTGACGGGTAACGTTTTATCCAAACTCTATCCACCGCCCTCTCCTCTTGTCTAAGGTTATTATTTTATAGATATAAAACCACCTGCACGCAATCTGTTGTTGCGCTTAATTGCTGTGGTGGCTTCATTGGAGTTTTTACTCTAACGGCTAATCATCCCATAATTGCCGGCGTTGCACAATTAGCGCTGTTTATTGCTCCGGTTTAATAAACTTTAATGTCATACGGTCACTTTCACCGATTTTCAGATATTCTGCTTTGTTATAGTTACCCATAGCCAGTGTCGGCGGCAACGCATAAACCCCTTTCGGGTAATTTTTGGTATCTGCCGGGTTAGCATTAAGCTCGCTGCTTTCCATTAATGTAAAACCTGCCAGCTCTGCGGCCTCTATCACATAAGACTCATCCAGATAACCTTCTACTGCAGAGCTTGAAATATCAGACAATCTGGCGGCACGATGCTCGACCATACCCAGGATGCCGCCTGGCTTCAATGCCGCGAAAATACTTTGTAAAGTGGCAAACAAGTTACCGTCTTCATTCCAGATATGCGCATTGCGAAATGTCAGCACCATGTCATATTGCTCATTTTGCTGCGGATAAAACAGTGGCGGGTCGAGCTCAATCATGTCAGGCGTGCCAAAGTATTCAGCATTGTCAGCTATACGCTGCGCCAACCGCTCACTAACCCGCGCCCAAAAAATACTGCGGTCGTCTTTCAATGAACCGTCGTTATGGCGAAACTGCGCCAATGTCAGCTTTCCCTGTTCTTTTAAAAACGGCGCCAGTATTTCGGTGTACCAGCCATGCCCTGGCCAGATTTCCAGTACAGACATGTCTGGTTTAATACCAAAAAACTGCAACGTTTGTGCAGGATGACGGTACTCATTACGTTGGATATGTTCAGCGCTGCGCTGCGCTGACTCAGCCAGTTGCTGAAACTCTGTAGACTGGGCGGCAGTATCTGCCACCGAAGAGAACGCTATACAGCTAAACAATAAAGATAACACCACTGTCTTTCTTGTAGTAATAATTGACATACTTCAAACCTTTATAAGTGCTGGCAATACTAATAGGCAGCGAAACTGCCATATATATTAACTAATGCTTCGAGTATTCAGTTTTAATTCAGTTCCCTGCACAGTTAATTTAGCCGCCTTGCATGCATAATTCAAAACAGAACATTGAGCCTGTTATACTGCCGCTTCATCGACATCCGTTTGTCACAGCTACGCTATAAAGTACACTAGCAGCTAATAACATCAAGCCCTATTAAGGTAAACCTGTATGCGCCGACATTTGTTATCGTTATCTTTGTTGTTTACACCGGTTGTAGCTCTGGCCGCACCGAAGAACATTATTTATATGATTGGTGATGGTATGGGCCCGGCGTATCTGTCGGCGTATCGTTACTATAGTGACGATATCAGTACCAAAACGGTGGAAAACACGATTTTCGATGAGTTGTGGCAAGGGGTGGCCAGTACCTACCCTGATGACGATACCTACGTTACTGACTCTGCAGCAGGCGCTACAGCACTGGCAACAGGTGTGAAAAGCTACAATGGTGCCATATCGGTAAACCGCCAGCACATTCCTATCGGTACTATGATGCAGCTGGCGAAAAGGCTGGGCAAAGCCAATGGCATAGTGGCCAGTTCACAAATTAACCATGCCACACCGGCCTCTTTTTTGGCACATAACAAAAGCCGTCGTAACTATAATGAAATAGCCGACATGTTTCTGGACTACCGCATTAATGGCATGCCGGTTGCGGATCTGATGTTAGGTGGTGGTACCGATTACTTTATCCGTAACGGCCGTGATTTGGTCAGTGAATTCAAAGAGCTGGGTTTTCAATACACTGACAGCTGGCAACAGCTGGACACCCTGACTAAAACACCGGCACTGGCGTTACTGGCAGAAACCGCGTTACCTGCGGCACTTAACAGCAAGCAGGATAAGCAACTGGCCACGCTGACCGAGAAAGCATTACAGCTGCTGACACCCGCCGAGAAAGGCTTCGTACTGATGGTTGAAGGCAGCCAGATTGACTGGTGTGGCCATGATAACGATATCGCTTGCGCTATGGCTGAAATGAACGACTTCGCCAAAGCTATAGCAGTTGCCAAAGCCTATGTGGATAACCACCCGGATACCTTACTGGTCATTACAGCAGATCACGAGACTGGCGGTTTATCCCTTGGCGCCGCAGGTGAATATAAGTGGCTGCCTGACGTAGTGAAACAAGTTAAAGCGACCGGTCGCAGTATTGCGAAGCAGTTAAAACAAGCCGGCTCAGATCAGGATGCCCTAGCACTGTGGTCAGATTTGACCTCTATTAGTCTTAACGATGCCGAAAAAGCAGAGCTGTTAAGTACACGTAAGCAAGACGAAGACACTCTGCGTAAATTATCCAACAAACTGGTGGCCAAATATTCGTTCACTGGCTGGACAACCGGTGGTCACACAGCGATTGATGTGGCGGTGCTGGCCTATGGTAAAGACGCAAAAAACTTTGCCGGCTTTCAGGACAACACCCAGATTGCGAAAAAGCTGATCCAATATATTCAGCAGACTAAATAAACTTAGCTAGCTGACGCTAAAACTACTGCGCCGCTATTAACTGGCGGCGCAGCTTTGGCGCACTGGTATCAGGATGCAGCCAGATATCAAAAAAAGCGCTACCAAAACCGGCATCTGTCAGCGTCCCGGTTTCTTCACCATTCAAGTAAAATATCACGCTCCCGTCAGCTTGCAGCAGCGCAGATAAGGTGTCGCCCTCTTTTACATCCTGCCACACACTTTGTAGCTGCCCGGCCCACTGCTGTTGCTGTTGTTCACTGCTACGCCCGAGTTTACGCCATTCATCGATCGTCGCATCAATAAACTGCTGCTTACTGATATCACGCTTGTATGTCAGTGCTAACAGTAAAGGTGAACTTTGCCGGTAACTTTCAAAAGTACCGCTTTCGCTCGCCAGCCGGGCATCATACAGCTGCCAGAACAGATAGCGATATGTGCCCTCACCAACAGTTTTAAGCTCTGGCAGAGCGTAACTATTCACAGTAAACAGCAACACTATCGCCGCACTAAGCTGTTTCAACATATAGCCTCCGGCTTTGGCCTAATAAGATGGCAATCAGCGCCCAGACAACTATCAGGCAGACGGCAGACCACATGCCTGAAGGAAACTGCAAGGCGCCACCACTGAGTGCCGCCCCACTGTAGTAAGACAAGGGGCCACCGCTGGCGCCCAGTACGGCGGCAAGCCAGGGCTTGGTAAGTACGCTGGCCATAAACTCAACTGACGCAAGCGCAAAGATGGCCCACAGGGCTATAAACCACAGCGGCAACCCCATGAGCTCAACGCCTTGTGCGCTGAGAAACTGCAATATATTGCTCTGGATTAGCAGAGCATCAATACACAGCCCGATAAGCAGAATAATGAGTACTGCCAGGCGCTGTCTTAATGTCAGGCACCAGAGGCCATAACACCAATACATTGCAACCGGCACTAACGCCAGGTTCTGCCAGAAAATCAGTGCAAACCAGCCTAGCTGAAAACCTATCAATGCCCGCCAGTTAAAACCTGTTGCAATGCTCACTGTTTCATCCTCTGCGCGACTTTATTGCGTAAGCCATAAGGCAACATAGACAGCAGCTTTAACATAAAACTTAAACGCAACGGAAAGCGCAGCCGTGTTTTCCCTTGCTGTAAGCCGTTATAAATACGCTTTGCTGCCTCTTGTACCGGCAGTAAAAATGGCATCGTAAAATCATTTTTTTGGGTCAGCGGCGTATCGACAAAGCCGGGTTCAATCAAATGCACACTGATGCCACTGCCTGCAAGATCGAGCCGCAAGGTGTCGGCAAAATAACTGGTCGCAGCCTTACTGGCCCCATATGCCTGAGATTTGGTGAAAGGGAAAAAATGTGCCATAGAGCTGACAATTGCCAGCTTCGGCGCTAAAGACGCTTTTAGCAGCGGCATAAAATATTTAGTGCTACTTACCACCGCCTGAAAGTTAATCGCGAAGGTTCTGTCAAAAGCAGTTAAATCCAGATCGTTAACATCGACGTATTCGCAGGTACCGGCATTTAGCAGCAGCAGATCCAGCACGACACCCTCTGCGTGTAAACGCTCAGCACACGAACGAAGCGCATCCCGGTCAGTCAGATCAAGTACAACGGCATGAATAGCGCCCTGTTGGCGGCTCAGCTCATCCAGCTTATCTTTTGAACGCGCCACCGCATATACTGTCCAGCCTTGCGCCGCGTAATACAGCGCCAGTTCCCGGCCAATACCGGAACTGGCTCCGGTAATTAAACAGGTAGAATTCATAATAGCCCCTCAACAATACGACGTTGTTAAGGTTACGGTTGTACTAGCAGATTGGATTTATTCAGGCGTAAAGATCGACACCCAGCAAGGATTGTACTTCACTGCGGCGCTGCTCGTTGGCCTGGCTTTGATAGGCATCTATTGCCTGCTGACTGCGCCTGTCGGTAGCGGCGCGGAAATTAGCTTGCTGACGCCGTTCATCGTCCAGCCGGTCGATAACGGCAGAGCTGGCCCGGACGCCCCGCCCTTGCGGCAATTCCGTAGTTTGCTCGTTACGCAGCTGGGCACGGCGAGGCTCAGCGCCGTTAAAAACGGTACTGATACTTTGCGTTGCATTAGCAGCAGAATTGATATTCAGTGTCATAGCACACTTTCCGGACGAACTTAGCGCTAATTATAACCAGCACAGCCAACAAACCAAGTATTTTATTTGCCGGGCAGCTTCTGCCAGGTTACTTCATCTCTTACATATACCGGTTCAGCGTGCTCCGCTGCAATAAAAGCACCGCTGGCCAAAGCCGGTAATGCAAGCGTAAGCATGTCCTGCGCCGAGGGATACAAAATATCATTGGCAATGCTGACGTGCTGCAGCGCAGATAATTGCCGGGCGTAAGTTTGCCAGCCGGTGCCAACCCCCATTACCGGGCCACTTAAGCTAAAAGCACTAAGTGCATCAGGTTTTATCGCTACCTCTTCACTTTGTGCCTGCATCAGGGCATTGCTCAAGGTATCGTTCAGTGCAAACCGGGCGATATACACTTCTGCCATCCGGGCATCTATCGCCGCAATGACCTGAGTGGCGCTGTGTAACCGTGCTGCAGCTTGCGCCATCGCCGCCAAAGTAGATACGCCATACACCGGTATATCGGCACCAAAAGCCAGCCCCTGAGTAACCCCGACACCGATACGCACGCCGGTAAAACTGCCCGGCCCGCGGCCAAATACAATACCATCGAGCTGAGCCAGGCCGACACCGGCTTCGCTCAGCAGCTGCTGTACCATCGGCAGAATACGTTTACTGTGCTGCTGCGGGCAAACCTCATCCAGCGTCAGTATCTCACTGCCCAGCTGTAAAGCTACAGAGCACGCTTCAGTCGAGGTATCTAGGGCAAGTAGTTTGCTATTTGCTTTGGTCAACGTCATTGTCCTGTTTTATCTGTTGTAAAAAATTTACCGCCTCATCGAGCGAACGGGTGCGGCGCATCGGCGGTAAACTGGTTAAAAATACCTCGCCGTAAGGTTTGGTAACCAGACGGTTATCACAAATGACCATAACACCACGATCGGTCACATCGCGGATCAGCCGCCCAACCCCTTGCTTTAAGGTGATCACCGCTTGTGGCAGCTGCACTTTGGCAAAAGGGTCCTCACCACGTAAGGCGCAGTCTTCACTGCGGGCTTGCAATAATGGCTCATCAGGCGAGGCAAACGGCAACTTGTCGATAATCACGCAGCTGAGAGCATCACCACGCACATCCACACCTTCCCAGAAACTACCAGTGCCCAGCAGCACAGCATTATCCAAAGTGACAAACTGTTCCAGCAACAGGCGCTTACCTGTGCTGCCCTGCACTAATACCGGTTGGCGCACTAAATCCGGTAATTGCTTCGCGACCAATTGCAGCATACGGTGGCTGGTGAACAGGAAAAAACAGCGGCCGTTATTGGCCTCTACCAAGCGCACCGCAATTTGCAGCAGCTGGCGGGCCATGCCCTGCTCATGCGGCTCACTCATGTACCTGGGTACGCATAGCATCGCCTGTTCACTGTAATTAAACGGGCTTTGCAGCAACAACGTTTTTGCACGGGTTAAACCCATTTGCATAGTGTAATGCGTAAAGCCGTTATTCACAGACAAGGTGGCTGATGTAAAGATCCAGCTGCGCTCATTTTCAGCAACAATGTTGCTGAATTTATCTGCGATACTTAAAGGCGTCAGATGCAGGTTAACGTGCAGGCGGGTTGTTTCATACCACAAACTAACGCCGCTTTGCTGCATATCCATTAATTTCAGCAACCTGGCCTTACACAGCGCTAAACGTTCAAAGGCGTTATCAATCAGATCGCTACGACCAAGGCTGCTTTTCATGACCAGATACAGCATATCGATTGCTTCACTGACACGGTTCAGCGCAGTTTGCATTGCCGCTTGCTGATAGGCCTCGCGCCAGTTACCACGCGCTGGATCTGTGGCAAACTGCAGCCGCCAGTCTTTAACCAGTTGCACTACTTTATCTGCTGTTTTTGCCAGTTGCGGATGATCACGCAGTTCGCTTTTGCAGGCAATATCAATATCGCGACACAGATCAAGCAATAAGCGGCTTGAAACATTCTCACCAAAATAGTCACTGGCGATATCTGGTAGCTGATGGGCTTCATCAAAAATAATGACATCCATCTGCGGCAGTAATTCGCCAAAGCCGGTGTCTTTTAATGCTAAATCGGCGAAGAACAAGTGATGGTTTACTACCACCAAATCAGCGGCCTGTGCCTTTTTACGCGCCTTTAGTAAATGACAATCCTCGTACACCGGACAGTCTTTACCCAGACAATTGTCGGTGGTACTGGTGACATAAGGCAACGCCTTAGAGTCTTCAGCAATGTAGGTCAGCTCACCGATATCACCGCTTTGGGTCTCGGCAGACCACTTTTTGATTAGGCTCAGATCCTGGATCAGCTGCTCATCCTGCAGCGGCACGTGATTATAGTGCTGATCCAGCCGGAACAAACATAAATAGTTGCTACGCCCTTTTAACAGTGCCAATTGCAATGGGCTGGCCAGAGCCTTAACCACCTTAGGCAGATCGCGAAAATACAACTGTTCCTGCAGATTTTTGGTGCCGGTAGATAACACAACTTTTTTGCCGCTTAGCAGCGCCGGAACCAGATAAGCGTAGGTTTTACCGGTACCGGTACCGGCTTCAACTACCAAAGCCCCTGGGTGCTCAATCACATCAGCTACCGCCTGCGCCATCTGTAACTGGGCATCACGGGCATTAAAGCCGGCAATGTGTTTTGCCAAAGCGCCACCAGCGGCAAAAGCACTCGTTACCTGCTTAAGCATAACAGCTCAGATATGGTCGAATAAAAGCGGTGATAAATAACAAAGACAACAGATAGCAACCGGCAGAAAAAACAGGCCGCTATTATGCCTCAACAACGGCGGATTTCAGACAAAAATATCCAGATGACCATCTTTATCAACATGCTGCTCATCTTCGGGTGTGGTATAGGGGGCATCGGGGTATTCATCCTGACGACGGTCACGCTTACGCTGTGGCCGCTGCAAAATCAGGTATTTCTGCTCGTGCGGTTTAACCGGGCTCAGCCGTGCCTCTTTAAATACTGGCACAACCTGTTTCGGATCGGGTTCCACCGGCGAGCCGGGTACACGCTGAACAAAGGGCATAAAAGCATCCATCACACTCTCCTGCAGTTACTTCCCCTTATCGGCAACAGAGCGGTAAGCTTTAACGCCCTGTTAACGATAAGAGTACGTTGCCACTGACAAGTTCAGACGATATATCACGAGGCTCAGCCAAATGGTTGTTCGATATCCACCGCAGGTTCAGTAAACCAGCGCGGTCCCTGCTCTGTCATATAAAAATGGTCTTCAAGCCGCACACCAAACTCGCCCGGCAATACCAGCATGGGTTCATTGCTAAAACACATACCGGTTGCCAGTTCCGTGGTATCTCCCTCAACCAGATAAGGCCATTCATGTATGTCTAACCCGATACCGTGCCCGGTACGATGCGGTAACCCCGGCAGATTATAATCCGGCCCGTAACCTTGCTGCTGCAAATAACCACGCGCTGCCCGGTCTACCTGCTGACAGGCAATACCGTTTCTGGCTGCAGCAAAAGCGGCTTGCTGGGCATGTTTTTCATGCTGCCAAACCGTGCGCTGGCGCTCATTCGCCTTACCAAAAACATAACTTCGGGTAATGTCAGATAAGTAACCATGCACACGGCAACCAGTGTCGATCAGTACCATATCGTTATCAGACAGCGTTTTGGGGTGCGCTACGCCATGTGGGTATGCGGTATCTTCGCCAAACAAGACGATACAAAAATACGACCCCGAGGCAGCACCGACTTTTTTGTGTGCCAGATGAATGAACTCAGTTACCTCTGTGGTGCTGATGCCGTCATATAAAATACTGGCAGCCGCTTTATGTACCGCCAGCGTCATATTCATTGCCGTTTGCATCAACGCCAGTTCTGCTGCGGACTTGTGCATCCGGCACGGTGCAGTAACCTGGCGTGCATTGGAAATACGCAGGTTAGGTAAATGTTGCTGCAAACCATCGGCAATGAAAAACTGCGCACTTTCATCCAGCGCCAGTTTTGCCTTTTCACCAAAGCGTTCTTTGATCCGCTGCGCGCATAACGCATAAGGGTCATCATGCTCTTGCCAGCTGAGTACCTCACCTTTAATAAGCATCAGCGGTGCGATACTGCCAATTTCAAAATGCGGAATAACATAAATCAGCGAACCATCAGCAAACAACAGCGCGGCCACTAAGCGCTCGCTCGCATACCAGTCTACACCCGTGAAGTAACGCAAATTAGTACCGGCGTTCAGCAACATGACATCTGATTGCTGCTTTGCCATTAAGCCAAGCGCTTTATCAATACGCCGCTGATATTCATCTACTGCTATCGGCCTGACATTTGCGGTCATATCATCTAACTGTGCTAACGCCTGCTCTGTGGTTAAGCCACCAATACCTTTCGCCATTATATCCCCAGGGTATTTTTATCTGTTGAATGGAAGTAGTTCAGTATACTCCCGACATCAGGCTGATGAAACCAGCCCAGCCAACCAAGATGACTATACAACTTGACTACAATTTAACCAAACAAACCCAAAGTACAGACCGCCAACAATAATTATTTTCCTGTCTGAGTAGTCGAGAAAATATAAAATCATTAAATATCAGAAAATTAAATTCTATCTAGAATTTAAACAAGGTGAATTTCTACTTGATGTTTTTAATTAGCACAGGTAAGTTGTATAACATCTTAATTAGCAAGAATTGCAAAATGAACAACGTCACTGTACTGCATCATCATAGCGACTAGCCGTCCGGATAATTCGGAGGGCTAATTTCTGGCGCTCCGGTGGTACAGCAACACATCAACCCCGAGCCCAGGCCCGGGGTTTTTGTTTTTATGCTTTATACAATTTAATTATCGTCACGGAGACCAATATGAGTCCGGCAACTGAATCAAAACGTTTACGCATCGCCATGCAGAAATCCGGCCGTTTGTCGGTCGACTCGCAAGCCCTGCTGACCAGCTGTGGGTTAAAAATCAACCTGCGCGAACAACGGCTGATTGCGCATGTCGAAAATATGGACATCGATATTCTGCGGGTGCGTGATGACGATATTCCTGGCCTGGTGATGGACGGAGTTTGTGATCTGGGTATTGTTGGCGAAAACGTACTGGAAGAAGAGTCACTGCAGCGCAAACTGGATAACGACAGTTTTGATTACACTGTTCTAAAACGGCTGGATTTTGGCGGTTGCCGCTTATCGATCGCCGTGCCACAGGAAGAAAACTACACCGGCGCTGCCTCATTAGACGGAAAAACCATCGCCACCACTTACCCACGTTTGCTCGGGCGCTACTTAAAGCAGCAAGGCGTTAATGCCCGTATCGTGAATTTAAAAGGCTCAGTCGAAGTGGCACCACGCGCAGGGCTGGCTGATGCTATCTGCGATCTGGTCTCTACCGGCGCCACACTGGAAGCCAATGGCTTAAAAGAAGTCGAAGTGATTTACCGCAGTAAAGCGGTGCTTATTCAGCGTAAGGGCTTAAGCGATGAGCGCCAGCTCAAGCTAATCAACAAACTAATGCCACGCATTAACGGCGTAATGCAAGCTAATGAAAGTAAATACATTATGCTGCATGCGCCACGCACTCGACTGGATGAGGTTATCGCGCTGCTGCCAGGTGCGGAAAACCCGACCATGCTTCCGCTGGCCGGCAACGATGAGATGGTAGCCATACATGTGGTCAGCAGTGAAACCCTGTTTTGGGAAACCATGGAGCAGTTAAAAGCGCTGGGCGCCAGTTCCATTTTAGTGCTGCCAATTGAAAAGATGATGGAGTAACCATGACAGCCGTGATTAATTGGGCTTCGTTATCCGAAAGCGAGCAACAGGCAGCACTGGCAAGGCCAGAGTTGGCTGATTCAGCGTCGCTAAGTACGCGGGTGGCAGAGATAATCCGCAGTGTAAGCGCCAACGGCGACGCCGCGCTGCGTGCCTACAGCCAGCAGTTTGATGGTCTGGAAAATAACCCGTTAGTATTAAGCGCTGCAGTAAAAAATGCGCAGTTGGCTAAACTGTTGCCGGCGCGTAAGGCTGCGATTGAGCTAGCATACGACAATATCCGCAAGTTTCACGCCGCCCAGTTGCCGCGTGATGTAGAGGTTGAAACCAGCGCCGGTGTAACCTGTCAGCTTAAAAGCCGCGCTATTGCCGCTGTTGGTTTGTATATCCCCGGTGGCAGTGCGCCGCTGCCTTCAACCGTGCTGATGCTGGGTGTACCGGCGCAACTAGCCGGTTGTGGCCGTATTGTGCTGGTCACTCCGCCGGGTAAGCCGGCAGCGGGCGATATCGCGCCGGAAATTCTATATGCGGCAGAGCTTTGCGGCATCAGCGAGATTTATACCATCGGCGGCGCCCAAGCCATTGCCGCACTGGCCTATGGCACTGAAAGCATCGCCAAAGTGGATAAAATCTTTGGCCCGGGCAATCGCTATGTTACCGAAGCCAAGCAGCAGGTGAGCCAAGATGCCAAAGGCGCACAAATAGATATGCCG
>CEVB01011923.1_pt1 | contig 15373 bp, 44 predicted proteins | sample 531381 | NCBI WGS metagenome assembly CEVB01 (sample SAMEA2622763, study PRJEB7988) | marine metagenome | biome: marine biome (ENVO:00000447); feature: surface water layer (ENVO:00002042); material: "saline water (ENVO:00002010), including plankton (ENVO:xxxxxxxx)" | depth 5 m | reverse complement strand
AGTCCTTTTTCTGCTTAATCACTGTAGTTATCACGGTTGCAGCCGCACCAACTACCGCAGCAATGGTAGCGTAAATTAAGTTTTCGAGTGTCATACCTAACATATTATTACACTTTGAAGAGCCATTAGTGTATTTTATAATGTAAAAAATGCCAAGAAAAAAGAAGCAGCCAGAGTCCTTAGGTAAAGAAATAGAAGAGGCGTGGGCGAATTCAGCCTCCTCAATAAAAATCAACCTTAAGGGAAAAAGATTCTCCCCAAAACAAAGAGAACTCTTTAAGTTAGCAACGCTAGCCAAAACAAACATAGTTTTTATTGGTGGCCCAGCGGGCAGCGCAAAGACGTATCTTTCGGTATATTCTGCAATGTCTCTTTTATCAAAAAATAAAGACCTTGACCTGCTATATGTACGAACGGTCATCGAAAGCGCAGACAAGGGATTAGGGGCCCTTCCAGGAGACATAGACGAGAAGTTTAATCCCTACATGAGTCCGCTATTGGATAAACTGGAGGAAATGATTCCCCATACAGAAATTAGCGAGCTGATGAAAGCCCAAAGAGTTTCTGCGGTTCCAATAAACTATCTGCGGGGCGCGTCTTGGAAAAATAAAGTTGTTATTGCTGATGAAGCTCAAAATTTTACTTTCAAGGAGCTTACCACACTTGTTACAAGAATAGGAGAGGGCACCAAACTATTTATATGCGGAGATTATATGCAAAGCGATATTAACGGCAAAAGCGGATTCGAAGACATGATAAAAGTTTTTACAGGAGAAGACTGTAAAGAAAACGGTATCCACGTATTTAACTTCGATAAAGAAGATATCTTTAGAAGTAAAATTCTAAAGTTTATTATAGAAAAAATAGAAAAGAAAAATTAGCTTTTATTTTTTTGTACTAAATCGTACAACTTCCTAATATCCAGCCTTCTGTCTTCAAGCCTTTTGCATGTCTGAGCCCACCTTTCGGCGTCTCTGACTCCGTTTTTAGCTAATGTAATCTCAAGTTGAGATAACTTGTCCTCTAAATCCTGTAATCGAGAAGCTTCTCTTTTCAAGAAGAACCCCAATATGGATATAGCGCCTCCAATTCCTATTAATATGAATTCATTGTATTCCATACCAACTAGTACACAAGAAAATCCCCGTAGATATCGATATTTTCGGGCATTGTGCTTTAACAACTCTATTCGTCAATTTTTTTTACAAGATACTCTCCTACATGATTGGTCAAGACCTTACATTGCGCTATTATTTTTTTTGCTTCTGCTGGTGGTAGAGTCCTAGCTTTCTCATATAAAGACTTTATGAGTTCGGGAGTTATTATTTCTTTTATTTGTACCTCTTTCATCTGTTATTGTTAATTACACTCCAGAGCCCCGAAACGGCAATTTATTGTTTTTAAAATATGTGGGATATTGAGAAACACCACCCCCCCGCCAAATCTAAAAACCCGTTTTTCAAATGAATTTGGAAAATGGGGGGCATACAATCGGATCGTGCAATAAAATAGTCGAAAGTTTTTCTTGACTTTTCGGGTTTGGTGTGTTATGTTATAGGTATGATTAAGAAAATAGAACAACTCCAAAAAGATCTTGCTTGGTGGCAAGACAAACTCAATCGCTCACGCAAGGAATCGACTCGCTCGATTCGTGCCGTTCATGTGCAACACTTGCAGAACGAGATCGCAAAGTTAACCCAAAGCGTTCAAGCTCACGACTTGGAAATGCTTTCCGATATGCCACGATAGGATCGTGCAAAAAGATAGTTGAATTTTTTTCTTGACTTTTACCCTTTTTTCCTTTAGATTATACTTATGAATAAATCAGATAGAATCGCTCTCATCGCTAACGCAGTCGCTAATGCCGACAATAAGGTAGACGCAAAGTTTGCCGACTTGCTTGACGAACTCAAGCAGGAAAAACTTGCCGAGGATTTAGTCCTTGAGCATGGTTTGCTTGAGGCATCCGAAAAGGATGTCGAAGACGAATTCATCTCTCTCGATGCAGTCGAGCGTGAAGAAGTCGAAGACTTCGACTCTGACGAAAACCTTGTCGATATGGATTCCGTTTCTGAGTCCATGCGTGAAATCTTCGGAGAGTAAAAAAATTATGTACTACACTATCAAACTAATCGGAGAGACTAAAGTCCCCAAAAAACCCTACCTTGTCATCACCATGACAGGAAACTCTTGGGGATCAAAGTCTTACGCTCACAAGTTCCTTTGCCTTGACTCTGCCAAGTATATGCTTGAGGATATAAACGCAAACGGCAAAATCGCCTTCATTGAATGGCATGACGAATCGCCTTGCCCAAAGCTTGGGGCATGGGGTGAAGTGAATCCGTCAGCATTATAATGTTTTTGCTCACTATTCTCGTCTGTACAGCGGTTTTCGTTTACGGAACATCTTACTAATCAACGACTTGGGGGCGCGGGGGCAGCGACAGTAAGTCATTGACTGTCAGTGCTTTACAGCACAAAATAAGTGAAAAAAGTTCTTGACTTTTGGGCTTTTGTGTGGTACTTTATAGGTATGATTAAGTTAACCGAAAGAGAAAAAATCCTTTGCAAGTTTGTCATCGCTAAGATGAAAAAAAGTGAAAAAAAAGCTTGACTTTTGCCTAGTTATGTGTTAAGTTATAGGTATAAAGTTAATCAGATAAAAATAGAAAGAAAATTATGTCAATATTCATGCTAAAAATTCGCCTCAAAGAAGCTCAAGCCGAGCTTGCTAACGCTACCGATCAAGATGCCGTTGATCGGGCTAACCTTCGGATCTCCCACATTCGGGACGCTATCCGTGATGTCGAGTCTATCGAATGGCACGGCAGAGGTTGGCGTTCTCGTGAGCGTAACGCTTAAAGAAAAAGCTTGACTTTATCCATTAATTCCCTTAGTATACAATTATGCAAGATTACATTGACTTACTCACTTCTCTCTTCCTTTACCTGCTTGTTGTTGGGTTGACCCTTGTAGGCGTTTACTTTCTCCTTGGTGTAGTATAATGCAAGTAGGAGTAGGAGCTAAGAGCGTAGATGCCAAGTCGAGAGACTGGGCAAATCAATGCCGTAGAAATCAAGCCCGTTGGCAAGCCCATACCACAGGCAAGACCTATGTCTTGGATATAGTGAACCGCACCACAGGACACAAGTTCAAGGTACATCAGAACGGAAAGAATCTTTGGCAAGCGGGCTTAAGATACTACAAGGGTCTTGACCATAGCGTGCCAAGTTGGGTGTGGACTTGCACCAAGGTAGTAAGTGGTGCGCTGTATCAGCCCGATACCTCAAAGCACAGCAAGGTTCTTACGGCATAAGTCTCAGATAACCAATAGGTTACGAGAGCGCCCTCCGCGCGCCCAAGCTCTTGATAGTCAAGGCTTTACAGCAGAAAAAAAAGTGAAAAAAGTTCTTGACTTTTCGGCATTCCTTTGGTATGTTATATGTATGATTAAGATTAATGATATCGTTCTCTTCAACGGATTCTCCTGCGTGGTTGAGTCCTTAACCGACGGCATTGCAGTCGTCCGTGCTAGAGGCTTTTCCTCTAGGGTTTGGTCGGTGCCAGTTGCCGACTTGGAGCTTCACCCTCTTGCCATTGGCAGGAAGGGCGCTCCTTTAGGGGCGTTTGTCTGGTAAACCCCTAGTAACCAAAGGGTTAGGGAAGCCGCCTCCGCGCAGCGCAAGTCTTTGATAATCAACGTTTTACAGCAGAAAAAAAACGAAAATAATTGAAAAAAGTTCTTGACTTTTGCCAACTTTTATGTTACATTACTTGTATGATAATTAAGAAAGATGATATAGTTCTAGACCGTTTCGACGGAATGTTTCTCGTTCTCTCTGTACTTCCATGCGGAGAGCTTGCAGAAGTTCGCCGTTGGGGCAGTTCTCAAATTCTTCACCTCGTTCTCGGCGATTGGGGCGATTCTCGTGGATTGAGAAAAATCGTTCAATAGGCGAAAAAAACTCTTGACAAAACCCGAAAACTCTGCTATATTCTATATATAAGATTAAGATAAACCACAAACAAAAGGAAAAAAATATGTTCATTCTCAAGTCCATTCTCAACCAAGCAGGCTCTGTTTGGCAAGTCGAATCCATCGCCCTTCGTAAGAAGGACGCCGAAAGGCTTCTCCGCCGTAGGCTTTCAGTCAATGACGGCTCTCGCCGTTATGGTCTTTTTCCTGCCAATCGCTAAACCTTAACCTTTTATAATTATGCGTAAAGTTACAGAACAAATCAAAGAATCTTTCGAACTCCGCCAATCCAAAAAGATCGGCAACACCGAGACAGACGGGCAAACCGTTTGGCTTCATGGTCACGCGATTGTCAAGCGTGATCCTGACGGGCTTGTGCGTTGGTCACTTGCAGGCTGGAATACTCCAACCACACGCGAACGCGTCAACGGCATAGTGAACGCAGGAGTTCACCAAGTTAACTTCGAGCCTGTACTAAACGGGCAAGTGATTAACTCATCCGATTGGTTCGCCGCTCCACACTCAGTAGGCAAACCTCTTGTGTTCTAAAGCCTTAATAGGCAACGGCTTACAGCCGCGGGCCCCGCGCGTCGAAGTCGCTGATAACCAGCAGTTTATGAAAACCTATTAGTTTAACTTCTTTAACTATTAGAAAAACAACAAACTGCTCAATTGGGTCATTTTGTTCTCGCGTTTTCGGGTTTCTTATGCTATGTTATACATATGAATGATTCAGTAAGACTCTTCTCAAAAGTTAAAGCCGATATGGTATTCCTTCGGGAAACCATTGCTCACGATAGCGACCCAATCGTGGTTGAAATTGCCAAGGATGCTTTGGCAAAAAACCAAGCTTGGCTCGATGAATGGAATTTGCAAAACAAGGTTGCCATGCTTGGCAATGTTAAGAAGTAAATGCCGAATGTGAATAACTTTTGCTTGCAATTTACCTTTACCTGTGTTACCTTATAGTATGATTAAAAATAAAACTCACTTCCAAAAAGGCGATGTTCTTCTCTCTAGAGACGGCAAAGTCTTTCAATTCATTCAAGCCACCAAGCACGATCAGCTTGGCACTATCGCAATGGTTCGCCCATACCGCACCAATCGCAAGGTTGGCATTCGCTTCAGCGATGTGAAACTTCATCCTCTTTTTTCCTAATAATTATGTTGAACACTTCAAACAGAAATGTACCCACTCGCAGAGTCGATTTTCAAAATGTCAGCGTTTGTGTTACCGCAAGATCTCAAAATGATCCAAGCGTAATCGTCACCGAACGCTTGCGTTTCACCGCAGACTTAGATCAAGAACTAACCCATGAATTCCTTTGGGAAAACGCAAGCTTTGCTTTCCAATGGTGGGATGTCTTAGATGTTGAGCTTATCAACTCTTACCCCGATTTTACCGAGCAGTATCTTTACTAACTGCTTGACAGTCAACGGCTTAGGGCCGCGGGGCCCGCGCCCCGAAGTCCTTGGTAAACAACAACTTGCAACACAAAATAGTTAAAAATAATCCTTGACAAATGCCGTTTTTTATGGTATGTTATACATATGATTAAGAGAAAAAGAAATTTACAGAAGATCGCCCTCATTATGAAAGCCAAAGGCAAGAAGAATATTCTTTCCACTATTCGCAACAGAATTGTGCAAAAAATTAGTTGAAAGTTTTTCTTGACTTTTGTCCAAAAATTTGTTAGATTATAAATATGATTAAGAAAATAGAAATTAAAAAGTGGTCGACCCATTTCTCCGTAAAGATTTGGGAAAAAGAAGATCAGCAGTTTCCACGCGTTCGCTCTGCGAGCATTGATCGAAAAGGTCGCTCTCCTCATCTTGCAAGAATACTTGCCGAGGAAAAGGCTTTGACTCATCCTGTTGAATTAGTTCAAGTTTAAGCTTGACAAAACCAAGTTAATTTTATAGAATATACTTATGATTAAAAAAGAAACCTCTATCTCCAAAGTAATTGACCAAAAGTGGGACAAGATCCACGACGCAGTCGATACGATTAGCAACGCCCGAAATGATCTTTTCGATCATGTCGCTCTATCTCTCTCCAAGATTCAAGGCAGACTTGAATTTTTGAATTCTGAGAGCTTTGCAGGCGAACAACGCTTGCCCGACTTTGAGCAAGAACTTGTTCAGCAGTTGCGTGACGATGTTCAAAATACTCGCAACAAGCTCGACAAGATTTTCGTTGAAATGACCAAGGGCAAGAATTCTTTGCTTGGACTTCGCAACGACTAAAAAAAGCTTGACAAATTTCCAAAACTCTGCATAATATAAGCTATGATTCAAGAACAAATAAATCGCCTAGTTGCAACGCTTCAAGCTCTCACGCTTCAACGCATTAACGCATTGCGTTCGGGCAACGCATCCGAAGCCAATCAGATTCAATCTGTACAGGCTGACATTGATGCCAAGATCCAAGAGCTAGAAAAGCAGTTGATGACGCACTAAGTTGCTGATACTCAACGGCTTACGGCCGCGGCCCCCGCTTTCGCAAGTGGCTGACTACCAAAGACTTACCAAGGCTTTTGTGCCTTAAATAGATCTGCAAGCATGATCCAAAAGACAACGAGCCAAGGCAATAGCAAAATTACATCCCAATTCATATCTATTTGACCTCCATAATGTTGTTGTTGTGAGTTATGAAATGCTCTAAGCTATTTTCTCTTGCAAGCTTTCTTGCCAAGGAAACCGCCCGAACTCGACCCTTTACTTGCTCGACAAGTCTGCCGAACGCAAAGACATTAAAAAAACCCTTGAAGTTTTCGTTCTTTTCTATGTTAATCATGCCTATAATATACTGAAATTTTTGTCAAATGTCAAGCCCTAAATCAAACTTTTTTTGCCTTTAGTGGCAAGTCGCTTGCAATCTCAATGTTTCGAGCGTCATCGTCAAAAAACCAAACCTTGTCGAAGCTCTCGATAATAGAAAGCAAAACCTTTCGCTTTGCTTGAGCAACATCTCCACCATTAGAAGAACCTACGCAATGAATTTCTTTGGCAACAATTCCAAAGCCAGCGAGAAACTCGGCAATCGGAGAGCTAACGCAATCCGCTCTTGCGGTAAGAATAAAAACAGAATGACCTTCTGAAAATACATCTTTCGCTAAGTCTATCAACTTGGTTGGTTTGCCGTTGAGAATCAAGCTCGCTCTGTCAAAGTCGGAGAAGTCAAAGGTTTCGCCATCTCGCAACTTGTGAGTGTTAAACTCTTGAGGGGTTAGACTCTTGCGAACCAACTTGCTTGGACTCAATACATGAACCTTTGCGTCAGTAAAGGCAAGCGTATCATCGAAATCGAAAACGAATGCTTTTGTCTTAATCATACTTATAATATAGCAAAGAAAACGCCCTTTGTCAAGCTTTTTTTTTACGACATAAGTTACTGACAATCAACAAGTTAGAGCAGCGGCCCCCGCATCCGCAAGCCCTTGAGGACCAAAGGCTTACGGAATTGGTATGATTAAGTTAAGATAAAACTCAATTAGCCTTTCCTATTTGTAGACTGCCTATTTCGACTATTTGCCCAAGTCTTGGATCATTTCGTCAAGCTCGGCAATGTCAAGCCCCGAATCGTTCCAAGCTACTCCGTCAGGAGTTTGGTAGCCGATTGCACTATCTCCCGAAACCTCTTTCAGTTGTTGGGCAAAATCTCTGTAATCTTCGCAACCTTTAGCAAATTCGTAAAGACCTTCGTCTCCGCCAATCCATAGAGCCACATTCCAAGTGGCGTGGTTAGTCCATCCGTTATAAGTTGTATCGGTCATAATTATAGGTTGTCCGTGTTGTGTCCTGCTTTTCTCATAGAATGCAAGGCTTCTTGCTTGGTCATGTTGAAACGACTCATTAAATACATTAAAAGCGTTGCTCCTGTTAGTTCTGTCTCGTTGCTCATGTTCTTGCGATTGTATAGGGTGAATGCTCCTTGAGTCTATCAAGACCCGATTCGAGTTGTTGAATAAGCCAAACTGCATTTTGCAATGGTCGTGGCTCGAAATCCATTGGCTTTCCGTTTTTTAAGATTATGTAGTTATTCATTTGTGTGTCCATAGTTTATTCTTCCCAATCTACTTGATCTTCGTTTATGTCGCCATACACTTCCCTGTACAAGCGGACGAGTTGTTCATTCTCTAAGAAATCAATCTCGGAGATAATGGTTTCGATAATTTCTGTTTTAGTAATTGTTTCCATTATAGTATAGTAGCAAATTTTTTGTAATTAGTCAAGCCCTAATTCTTTTCTGAATTTATCTCTTGCTCCATGAAGACGAAGAACCCAAGCAAAGTCGTTAAGTTGTGCATCGTGCATAAGCTTGGTAACTTGCGAAGGAGTTTGCCAACCAAGCACATCGTCAGATACAGACAAAGGAAGCATGCCATCTCGATCTTGAAACCACATTGCAACCTCGTAAGTGTTGTCGTTAATGTGACCATACAAGCCCGTTCCATCGTTAAGGTTTTGAACAACTGAGATCGTGAATTGATCTTGATTGTCTTTGTCTCGTTGACCGAAAGTCAAGCGAGCTTGACGAGCTTTGCCATCTGCGAATCCTCCATGTTGACCGAAAGTCAAATCATCGAAGCCTTTTAGTTTTGCTTTGTTCTTAATCATGTATATAAGTATGACAGAATCTGACCGAAAGTCAAGCCTTTTTTTTCAAAAAATGATTTTTTTTCTCCCGCAAGACATTGAATGCCAACGCTTTATGCAAACGGCCCCCGCGCTCGCAAGTGATTGATAGTCAGCTACTTAGCGGATTACTATCCAGTCAGGCTCCATGTCCGCAACAAAATCTTGAGCATCCTTCTCGCTGGGCGCTGGAATTGTTGCAAACTGAACCTTGCCAGTTTTGCGGTGAATTGCCACAACTCTAAAATTTATCAGCGGTTCCATGTTAAGAAAAAACCTTGTCTTGACAGGTTTGGCACATTCCGCTAATGTGAAACTCCTTGAGAGAAAGTTCGTCCTTGAACGAATCAAGATCGACCTCTTCGGGGCACATTACGCACTTTTTGGATTCAATAGATTCCTTGCGGTTGATTCCAAACATGGCAGACAGAGCTTGCTCAAGTTCGGGAGCTTTTTCGCTTGGGACGGGTTTCCAATCTTTGTTAATCATATCTATAATATAGCAAACTCAAGAGTCTTTGTCAAGCCTTTTTTTATGTTTTTGCTTGCGGTCAAGCACTTTGTTTCGCATTTTCATCGGGCGAGACTTGGTGAACAAAATGGGTTTTCTTACCTTAATTTTCATAATACCTATATACTACACCACCGAAAGCCTTTTGTCAAGCCCTAAAATAATTTTTTTTACTTCGCAAAGCCTTGAGTATCAACGGGTTAGCTGCGCGGTCCCCGCCCCCGCAAGTCCTTGACTATGAAGAGTTTACGATTTCCCTCAACTTCTCAACAATCAATTCTTTTTCTTCTAGCTCGTCATGGATTAGGCATTGTATTCGCCAAAGTCCATGATCTTTAATCGTAAGGTCAAGCTTTTTCTCTAGCAAATCTCGTATTTGCATGGCAAGGTAATGATGTTCTTCGTCTATCATAGAATCTTTGCCGTTCTGCTTAGGCGAATCTTTCGCTCTGCAAGCATTGCCTTTCTTTCGGCATCTGCCTTTTCGGCAAGCCTTGTGTGGTAGTAAATGCTATCTTCGGGGATAGACCCATAGTTAGCAAACTTGCCTTGATTAACATAAACTCCCTTTTTTATGTTTTGCATGATTTGGGAGCTACGAGCATTTTTTGATACTGACATAATTATTTTTCCTCCAAAACCCAAATTGGGTCATTTCCGTAACCGAATTGGTCACTTACATCTATTAGTTTTTTTTCGTTAGCTAAAACGCAGTCTAAGCTGAGAAACATATCTGTTTTCTTTTCCTTGTAGTGTGGGTGATTCTTTCGCATGATTACTGCGTATTGGTCTATGGAAGTAAGCACAAAAGGAGAATCGAACTCGTTCTCCATTAAGCAACCTCCTTGATTTTTTGAACGACCACCTTTGGATATTCTGAGCGAATTGCCGAAACTGCATTGACATAGTCAACTGCTTTGACTACTCGGTTGATAGTAAAGCCTTTTGCCTTAAAGGTAAAGCTGAACTTTTTTAGGATGTTTTTTATTCTTTTCATTGTATATATAGTAGCAAATTTAAGAGGGTTTGTCAAGAGTTAATTTCTGTAAGCATCTCCTCCATTGCCTTCGACCATATCCTCATAGGCTTGAGCCTTTTCCGCAATAATCTTGAATGCAATGCCAATATGTGCAAGGATATGAATTTGTTCCTCGCTAAGATCATCCTCCACAGGATTGATAAAATTCTCAAAAAGAAAATTCATAGAAGAATCCATTGCCTCAGTAGCAGAAGGAGCTTCGTTATAGTTGTCGTTAGTGTCGTCTAGTCTGTACATAATTTTCTTAGTTTGTGTAATTGATTAAATCGTCTACAAGCTCGCAAGCAATCAGCCAACCTCTTGCGTCATAAGTTGCAAACTGAATCTCTAGAGAATCAAGTTCGGGATTGTCAGCAAGAACTTGCTCTGCGTGTTCATAGGCTAGAGCCAAACCATCTCGATTCTTCTCGAATGAGTTGTAAGGGTAAAGCGTTCCGTTTTGTATAACTTCATATCTTTTCTTAATCATGTATATAATACTAAAGTAATTTTAAGGTTTTGTCAAGGTTTTTTTTGAAAGTGGTATCCTTTTTTGGCAAATGAGAAAGGACGGAAAACTCTGAATCAGTTAGCTTTTTCATTCATGGAATAGAAGAGCCCGAATTACTTCCGCTAACAAAAGTGAAGGAGCGTGAGAGATTTGAACTCACTTCTTCAATCTCTTACCGCTGATCAGTCGGTTGCGGACTTAACTAGTATACCGCACGAGGATTGACGCATTAACCAACTTATGCTAACACTCCACAAATGAAATTGATTGTCAAAAGAACTATACCTATAAGTATGACAGAAATCGGCTCAGAGTCAAGCTTTTTTTTCGTGAAACTAAAAATAGTTGTAAAGCCTTGAGCGTCAACAAGTTAGGCGCTCGGCCCCCGCGCACGCAAGTGCCTGGGCTTCAACGACTTAGTAGCCTAACCATTCCAACACTTTTTGTGCATCATAATACTCATGCTCACCTAAATCATTAAAAAATTGCTCTATGTCTTCGCAACAATGGTCGTTTAACTCTTTCAAGGCACGGGCTTTTGTTATGATTGTATCTTCGGCTGATTCGTAGTAATCCATTATGAATTTACCCCTTCCAACACAAATCCTGTCTCATCCTTCTTTGCCATGCCTTTTTCGATAAGACCGACAACAACGCCCTTCTTGTCAAGAAAACGCAAATCGGTTTCGTCACCATTGACAACTTGAAAACCTTTCCAAGTTTCGGGCAACTGATTGCGAAATACTACCGCAACATTACCGCCCATTGACAAAACAAGTTCGCACTTGGCATCATTATTCTCTGACCGAGAGAAAGTCAAGTGGTAATTGCTTGGCAAATCTCCATCAAGAAACTTTTTCATTCTGTCGAATCGCTTTGTGTAATCGTAAAATTGAGTTGAGCTATGTTTCTCAAAAATACTTTGCCCATCTTCATTGAATTCACTTTCCCAAGGAATGTCGCTCGTAAGATTCAATCGGAAAACTGCTTGCATTTCCTTTTTGATTGAGCTTTTGATTGTCGATGCAATCTCTTTCGATAGCTTAGTGAAAAAATCAAACCTTTGTTCAAAAAAGAGCTTTGTCTTTGCAACTCGTGAATCCTTGGTTCTTTGCATTGCTCCACGACCTGCCGTGTATAGGCAAGATGCCGTACAACCTTTTGAACGACCACGACAAACTTCGTAGCCCGACAAATTGGCAGGGGCAAAATGCAAACCCTTAGTTATATAGCCAAGAGCTTCGCCCTTAATAATTTTGGCATTTCCTGCCGTGAGTAGAGTTGTCTTAATCATGATATAATAATAGTATAATTAGCCTTGCTTGTCAAGCTTTTTCGCAATCTTTTTTGCTTTTTCAATTCCGCCCTCAAGTCCGAATTGCCCAACTAACCGCTTAAAGGTTTCCCAAGCGATTGTGTTTGGCGGAAGTTTGTTGAATTCTTTCATTCTGTCTTTTGCTTTAATCATAAGTATAGTATGACAGATTCCACGGCAAAGTCAACAAAAAAATTCATGAAATTAAAAATAGTTGTAAGACCTTGGTAGTCAATAGCTTACGGACGCGGCCCCCGCCTTCATAAGTCGTTGACTATGAGGGGGATAGGTTTTTTAGTTGGATCGAGGGGGAGAGCGAGCAGAGGGGTATATTTGCTCCATATTTGGCTAGCCCCTATTTCATATTTTTAGCTTTCGCCTTTTTTTCATCAAGTAGCTTTTGGTTAACTACTCGCTCTTCCTCGATTTCACGAATCGTTAGAGTTGCTTCCTCTTTTGTGTCGAACCAATAACAAGTTAAGTCATTCATTCCTTCGTATGGGTCAAAGAACTCGAACCATACTCCCCACATATCTGAGTCTGCATCATACTGAGGTTCATCCAATGGAGGCATAACTCCCAATTCATCTCTAGCACAAACTGCATCTACATAAGTATCAGTAATCATAGCCCCAACATCTCCTTGAATTGTTCGTAAACTTTTTGTTTACTGCCCTTTAGTCCGTACTCTTGCTTTATGATAGCATAACAAGACTGACCTCGTTTGGTCATTCCAAGCGTTTCTAGTTTTAAGCCTCTAAGCAATACTCTTGCTCGAAAGGCATCAATTTGTTCTTTTTCTCTTATCGTTGTCATAGTTTATACAGGTTGAAGTGCTTCCTTGTAAAATTCCTCATTAACCTTGCCTTCGTCATCACGAACTTGAAACTCAAGGCATTCGGCAGGGAATACATGACAAGGCTCATCCGCACCATTTTGCTTGATATACCAAGTGGGTGGATTTTGTGGTTGAACAACTAAACCTATAAAGCCATGCTCGACAAAGTACTTGACTACTTTTGAGCGACCGATGCCGTTAATCTTTACTTCGACTTCTGAGTCAACCGCAGGAATTGGTTTGTTGGCAACCCATTGGAGTTGTCCAAACTCAGTATAAGTCCCTTTAGGGCGTGATATGCTTTTAGTTTCTACTAATTCTGTTTTCATCATATGTATATTCTGTCAGTTTTTGTCTGTTTTGTCAAGCATTAATTTGCTTTGTTTTCTTCGCACCACTTTCTGTTTGCGACTTCTTCGGGATGCCAATAATACCTTTCGGGATCATTCTTCTCTCTTCGGTCTGCTTCTTTTAATGCACCTTGTAGCTTGTGAAAAAGTCCCTTCACTTCGCTGACAAAATCCTCACTCCCCATTTCGGGGTATAAATGGCTAATGTCGTTAGGGTCGTAAACATTAACAACATCAAACAACACTTCGAGTTCTTTTTTAGTAAAATCGTTATTATCCATTGTGTTCTGCTTCTGCTCGTTGTACTTCTTGCAGTTTGTCCATAGTCTTTGCGAGAAAAACAATCTCTTCTCTTGCAGTTTGCCTACTTTCTGCTGATGCGTTCTTGTTGTCGAGAACCGCAAGGTAAATTCTTACCGCAGATTCCCAAGTTGGTGTCATATCTATTGTCGTCATGTTATATATTCTCTCAAATTTTCCGTGGTTTGTCAAGCTTTTTTTAACTTAATCTTCCTCCATTGTCCACAACATTACGCAAGCACGATTGTGACCCCTTGCGAGAAGATACTGACTTAGCTTGCTTAAAGTCATCTTCGCTAGAGTATTGCACAAGAATTGGTGTGTTTTTATCTAAGTAAACCATCATGCCCTTGCGTTCTTGTTGTTGTTTTTCTGCGTTAGCAATAGACTCTTCTATACTTGCTAAAAATGCTTCTGATGTATTCATACAAGAAACTCTCCGTATTCTTCTTGTGCATCGTACAAGAAATCCTTAACACATACCATGACCATATCATTCCATGCTTCTGTTCCTACCTCAACCCTATCGTCAAAATAATCATAGAAGGGAAAGTCGGGCATATCATGTACTGAAACTCCAACCTTTAGCGTTACTACTGAATCGACTGCATCTATAAACTTATCCATGTTTCTTAATTGTTATTCTATAATTATGGCAGGAAAACAGGGCAAAGTCAAGGTTTTTTTTCGTTAAATTGAAATTAGTTGTAAAGCTCTGACCCTCAATGCTTTATGAAAGCGCTCCCCGCGCACGCAAGTCGTTGATTGCCATTAGGTTACAAAAAAAGGGCCCACCGTTTAAGGTGGACCCTTCACTGTGCCGCATTCGCGACGTTACAACCTAGACCGACTTACTGACAAAAACATCGTCACCACACTTAGCCTTTAGGATTTGACCCTTGACTACGCGACGATTTCCTGCATTCATGTCCCTAAAGCAGACGAGCTTGTTGCGGCTTCCGACCTTAACCGAATGACGCTTGCGCTCATCTCCTCGCTGAACAAGAAGAGAAACAAATCGACCTTTGTGATTTTCGAGTACTTTTTCTAACTGCATAATATTATTCCTTAGTTTACATTAAATCCAACTTCAGCGTCAAGCACAGAGTGCAATGCTTCAGAACGCTTTGGCAAAGCCATGATGTTGCCCTTGTAGATTTCGGTGAATCCGTTGTAGAGCGAGTTCATGTTACGATGAGAAAACTCATCGTGGTCAGAATCATGCCATTGCTCAACGACATCCATAATCTTTGACTTGGGCAAAGCACCTGCTTTACAGGCACGAACAACAAGGTCATTGACTTGAGCATTCTCTAGCTCAAACTCAGAGTATGCGTTAATCCGATTGTCTTGCTTGTTCCACATTCCGAACAACTTTCCAAGCGTACGAGAAATCACTTGGTCAAGGTCATTCAAGATATTCTTGGTGTGCCTTCGGGCAAGCGTTACCTCATTGTGGAAAATGAGATTGTCGCAAACGAATGGTGCATCTCCTGCACACAATCCTGCAGGAAAGCACTTGTCGTGAGCATTTCTCAGCCCAACGATTGTGCCTCGTTCGTTATTCTCTCTATCCTTGTGGGATACTTGAAACAACCCAAAGTACCTTTGACCATCACGGGCAAGATTGTGGGACGAACCCAAAACCTCAAAACCTCGCTCTTCCAAACGAGACCGCACCTTATCGATAAGAAAGGTGTGTCCAATTGGACGCCAAGTTTCAGTAGCTTCGGGAGTTTGAACTTGAGCAACTTCGCTCAAATCAACTCTCGTGTGATTGCCACCACAGATGTTAAGATTTACTTTTGGAGGTTGAACCTCAGTCGTGTCTATTATATTAACCATTTTTAATTATCCTTTTTTAATGTTATAAGTATATTATCTCAAATTTTTAGGGTTTTGTCAAGCGTTTTTTT
>CEVB01082561.1_pt1 | contig 15379 bp, 15 predicted proteins | sample 531381 | NCBI WGS metagenome assembly CEVB01 (sample SAMEA2622763, study PRJEB7988) | marine metagenome | biome: marine biome (ENVO:00000447); feature: surface water layer (ENVO:00002042); material: "saline water (ENVO:00002010), including plankton (ENVO:xxxxxxxx)" | depth 5 m | reverse complement strand
ATTCGCCAGGAGTAAGAAGTGCGGGAACAGTATCAGAGCCAGATATTCCGCCTCCAGACGCCATTCCCTTTTGCTTTCCAAGGGTTTGGTTGCCCATTGAAGCAACTTGGCCATAACGACCCTTCCTCTTGTTAAATTCTCCAGACACTTTCTTTTGTAAGCCGTCCGCGCCTTTGAGAGCGCTTTGCGACCTTTTTACTTCGGCTATTCTAAGGGCTTCAGAGCCTTCTCCAAAAATAGAGGACATTTTCTTTCTTTGAGAGCCCGTTATGTTTGGAAGGTCCATCGGGACTTTGTCGCCGCCTGGAACAACTCCGGTTAAACTTTGTAACACAGATTCAAATAAGAATCCGCCAACTGTTTTTAAAACATTAGCGTCGCCAGCAACCGCCTCTTTTGCCGCTGAAATATTCCCCTTAAGTGGCTGCAATCCTTTGATATTAAAAGCATTGGAGCGAACAATAGCAGTCATTGCCTTTTGAATACCGGCTTTCATTCCGCTGATTGCGCCTTTGTCGATAGCTTTTCCGGTGCTGCCTTGCTTCATAGAGGCTTCTTGAGGACCAAATGCGGCGTAACTTCCGCCCTTCATCTGACCCTTAAGTTTCTTCGGAACGCGGCTCCTTGCCTCCGTTGAAGTCAGAAGCCCTTGTTTCTTAAGTGTTTTAACATAGTCTGACCTAAACTTTTCGTTTGTAATGTCAAATGTAGAGGCTTTGGTGCTAACTGTTATGCTGGTATTGTCTGGATGAATATAAAACCCACCAATGCTAGAGTCGTTGGGGTCAAGAACAATAGGCTTGCCAGAATATGTTCCTTTTCCTCCAAAACCTCTAATGTCCAGGGCCTTTGGCCCCTTTTTCATAGCGGCTTTGGTAGCAGCTCTTTTTTCAGCGTTTGTTGGAGGCCTACTTCTTCTGGTGGCGCCATAAAGAAGCGCGTGTCCAGCGGCTAAGCCTCTACCCGAATCAACCTTGCCACCTAAAGCATATTTAGCTCTAATAGATTTAACGCCTTTAACTTTGCCTGCAGCGATTACATTTTCTTTATTATCATCTAAAAATACAATATTTCCATACTGTCCTTTAAGTCTGGAAAGAACCGCTGCTTTTTTCTCTGCTGTACCTCCAGGGCCAGGCATTAAACCAGTGCCAATGATACTCTTAGCTGAAGCACCTATTCCTCGCATGAACTGGCCAATACTAGACCTTGTAGACTTGTCTCCTGGCCTTGCTGTTAAAACATGTATGTCATGGCCTCTTGAAGCTCTGGCTCTAGCCATTTTAGCTATTTTAGTTGCTTGAGCAGACCTTATAAATGAAGCACCCCTTTTACCCCTGAAGTCTTCATAAGGGTCAGCCGCTCCCGGTTTTTCAACCGCGCCGCTAACTGCTAGAGTATCATCAAAATCAAATACATAAGCCTTTCGACTACCCATAGCTCTTTCGCTAAATCGCTTAGACCTACCTTTAGCGTACATGGCGCCCCTTGCTCCTCCTCCAAGTCTACGCCCTCTTGAAACATCACCTATACGCCCTCCAGCATTAAGCCTAGCTATATTTTCAGCCCCATATTTTTCAACAGAACTTTTTCGAATAACAAACTCTCCAGGAGTAAGCATTGCAGGAACTGAATCAGTATTTCCAACGCCAGGAACAATACCTCCGGTCGCCATTCTTCTGCCGCCACCAAGCCTTTGTCCCAGCCCTGCTGCACCGCCGGAAGCTCCAAAACCTCTCGAAAAACCACCAGCAAATTGAACACCAAGCTGAAGAGTCTTAAATGTTGCTAAAGTTGTTAGCAGTGGGAGTAATGGCTTAACAGACTCCACCACCTTTATCAGAGAAGATGCAAAGCTAAGAGCCATCTTAGCCATACCCTGGAAAGAATCGCTAGCCACTAAATCACGAGCTAATGCTAGAAACTGTTCTCTTACTTTTACAATCTGTACGCCTAAGCTTTGTTGTGCAGTTGCTGCATCCTTTGCTAAGGAGTCTTGACCAGCCATAGCGACACCGAGAGCTTTTTGTGCTGTTCCAAATTGTTGAATAAGTGGGATAACTTTAGACACCTGACGAAAACCGCCAAGCTCTTCAATAATTTGCATAAACCTTGGGTCGGTTGACTCCATTTGACGAAGAGCCTTGCTTAACCTTTGTATTGCTTGGAATGGCCCAACGAAGTTGCCCTCAAGATTTTGTAGCTCCACACCAGTTTCTCTAAGAAACGCTATTGTCTTAGGTCTTTGAATTCTTGTAAAGATAGTTCTAAAACCAGTCGCAATAGTCTCCGCGCTTTCACGAGTCGTTGCACGAACGCTTGTGAATAACGATAGAAGCTCCTCTAGACTACCGCCAGCAGCTTGAAACGCTCCACCAGCACGACGTACAGCAAATACAAGGTCTTGCGCTTCAACAGCAAACGAACCAGCGAGTGCATTGATAGAACCAAGCTTTTTGCCAATGTCATCGGCACTAACACCAAACTGACGCATAATTGAAATTGCGCCTTCCACAGTGTTATTCATGTCTTTGAAAGTAGGGGCTAAAGAACTTTGTGCTAAAGCCTTCAATGCTATGGTTACATCTCTAGCACTCAAACCAGTTTGTGCTAAAGTTCTTGAAACTCCAACAAGCTCTTGAGATGAAGCTCCGAGGCTGGTTGATAAAGACGATATCTCTTTTGTAAGCCCAGACAAAGAAGAGAGGCTTTTGTTAGTAACCTGCGCAACCTTAACAAGTTCTCTTTCAAATTCTATCGCGGCAGACACGCCATTTTTCAATGACATTACGACACTGCCCATGATTCCAGCGCTAACGCTAAACGCAGCAAATCTTTTGACAGCAAGAGCTGATTGTTTTCCAAACGATTCGGCGGCGCTCGTTGCCTCTTTGAGCTGCTTAGATGTGCTACCAATCGCGCTACCAGCTTTTTTGTTTGCGCTAGCTGCTGCTGCGGATGCTTTCTGTACTTTTTGAAGGCCAGAAGAAAGCTGTGCGGCTTTTTGATTAGCTTGACTAGCGACAGCGTTTAAAGATTGTAAAGACTTATTTATCTGATTAAGCTGCGCAGCGACAGTTTTGGGAATCTTTAGATTTACATCTACACTGACACCCTTTAGGCTTTTAGCTATTTGCCTAGTAATCTGATTTAGATTTTTGGGTCCCTGTAGCTGTAACTCAGCAACTATATTAAATGATTTAGCCATTTTAACCTATAAAATTGTAAGCTATGCTCACTAACCAACAAAAGTTGCTGTCCAAGCTATGTCGTTTTTGTCTGTGCCTTTTTGGGCCTACCTCTCGGTTTTTTCTTTTCCTGAACTTCAGGCTTTTCTTCCTTTTGTTCTTCAGGTTCTTTTTCCTCTTTTTCAGCCACGGCCTCTTTTTCATCTTCTCCTAAAGGCTTGCCATCGTCGTCTAAAAATGGCTGAGTCTCAAACGCAAATCTTCCATCAACATCAATGGGCTCTCCGCTGAGATTTATGGTGTTTCCATTCTCGTCAATATGAAAACCATCCTCATTTACTCTCCTGCCCATCGAATCAACTAAGTTGCCGTCTTCATTTATTAGCCTCAAATCCTCATTCATAAACTTCCACTCTTTTAAGAACTTATTTTCAGGCAAATTGCCTTCATAGTCTTCATCTAGCCCGTACCACATATTAGCCAAGGTCTGAGAAGCTTGAATAGCAACGGCGCTTTGCTGTTCTCTAATAAAGTGGTCACTATCTTCATAAACAAGATTTCCTTCTTCATTATACACCAAACAGTTGACTAATATATAGTTAAATCTAGCCGTCTCGGCCTGTCCCTGAGCAGTGTTTGTGTCTAGAGCATTTCTCTCAGCAATAAGCTCTTGTAGGTTTGCTCTTGCGATAGACATCTGTATGGCTATTTTTTTTGCTTCAGAAAGCTTGATACCGCCCTTTTGAATTGCTCTCTCTCCCTCTGAAATTTCAGTCACGTATTCAAGATAGAGTTTACTTTTTGCGTCGTCCCAAAGACCCTGTTCACGCATATGCTTTTCAACAGTCTCTCTGAGCAAGGCGCCTCCTTTTAGGGCTTTACTAAAGACTCTGGTATACTCAAGAGAGGCATTTTCAGTCTGCTGTGCGTTTGGCCTCTTAACGGCATACTTAACACCGTCTACCTCAAAAACTCTTTTTAGTTCTAGTTCTGACATTTAGATTTTCTCCTTTTATTCCTGTTCTTCAATTTTAAAATCTATTTGATATCTGTTCCAGTTTATATCATAGTTATTTATTTCGTTTATGGAGGCACGAAGCTGAGAGTTGCCATTGTCTAATATCTGTGCCCTAGCCTCTTCCCATATATCCCTCATGGCACGTTGTTCATCAGTGAGTTTATCATCACTAATTCCATGACCCCATAAAAATCCAAAGCTACTTTCGCACGCAGATATGGCTCCTATAAATGAGGTTTTCATTTTAGTGCTTATAATATTAGAAAGTCTTTTCTTTGACCTTTCTTTATACTTAGCATCCTTTATTTTCTTTTGCTTTTGGTGAACAGCAGCCATTTGATAGTGGCTTAAATTTCCTTTATTGTCTTCCATTTTTATACCCTTTAACGGTTCATTGTCTGTTTAAACTGATTACTAGCGATTTGTCTCATTTCAAGCTGAGCTTGCGTAGTCTTTTCAACTGCTAAATTTTCATTGTTCTTTTCTGCTCTTTTTATTTCTGATTCTCTAGTCCTAATCATAGCCTTTCCAGCGTTATCGTTCAAATCATAAACTCTTCTGGCGTCTTCTTCGTTATCTGCCATGATGTAAACTTCATCACCCTTAGCCTTTGATATTTGGTCTCCAACAGATTTATTTTTTTGTTCTTTTCTTTTTCTGCCTTGAAGTATCAACCAGCCATCAAGCATGTCATCATCATCCACAACTTCGTCGGGAGGGCTATCTGGATGCTCGCTAACGCTATCATATATTTTTGACCAACCTATTATACTTTTTTGCATTCCTGTCAACATCGAGGCTGGCTTGCCAAATATCCCTTTTTCTACTTTGGCTGCAGACCACAAACTTGTCCACGGCTCATTTCTACAAAGCTTCCTCATCTCCACATCGCCTACATAAGATTTTAAATATCTTTCAACTACCTTATCACAGAAAGACGAATCTTTTCCCAAATAATCATAGTTTTGAAGAACTTTATTTCCTTTGATATCTGTAACGCTACAGCACAAAAGATACTTTCGGCTGCATGCTTCAGCAAAACCTTGTGCAGAGTCCTCTCTGAATAGATTTCTTTTTCTTATTAGCTCAGACATCCTATCTTTATATTTGTCCAAATTATCTCTAATTGTTTTTCTAGAACGATATGAAGCGTATGACCTATACAAGTCAACTTTACAATGCTCTATTATGTCTGGCAGAGAGTCATACTCTTTCTGTTCCTCGTCAGACCATAGTCCTATTTCAACAAGATTGTCAATGAGTTCGTCTTCATCTAAAACCCCTTGAAGTGACGCTTCTCTATATTTTTCGTCATATATCTTTTTAGCGATGTATTTGTCTAGGACGGACGCTTCGTGTACCACATATGTTTTGCCTTCTAGCTCTAGATATACTATGCCGCTAACTATTTGAGCGACCATAGATTCCATTTCATTCCTCTTCATTTTTGTTTTCCTGGGTGAGCCTTTGAGATAACGATTCTAAATCACTAGTGAGTTTAGATATTTTCGTATTAAGATGAGCTTCTTTTTGAGAAAAAGCTTTTTGTAGATAGTCTAGCTTTATATGTAAATTTCCTACAATTTCACACACATAAGCATAGTCTAGATTTGAAGGGTCAAACCTCATGACAGTTATTCCTTTTTTCCTTTAATTCCTAAAAAGAAATGCAGGGGCTATTGCTAGCCCCCGCAAATCAAAATCTATTATAGAAATACTCTATGTTTCGGGCTAAAGTTCGCTCCGCCAGCTCCTCCAGTGAAGGCTCCGGTCGGATTAGCTGTTGCAGAAGCACCGTTAATCGAGCATGTCGTACTACAGTCTGCGACCGTAATAGTGGTGTTACCATCAACTCCACCAGTTGCTTGAGTTAATGTGAGCTTTGCTCCATCTCTAACAACTGTAACTTTGCCACCAAGGCCACCGGCAGTTGCAGAGCTAGAGGCTGCTTCAATTGCGGTTTTCAACGATGCCGCAACTGTTGCGGCGTCAGCCGAGTTGTTAAACTTCGGCGGGTCTTCTGTGCCATCCGCACCACTAAACACGGACGTAAAGACTTTAGATGTGCCATCTGCGGCAGCAATCGTAACCTTTGAACCCGTGGGCACCGCATTCGAAAACTCAATCGTCGCAGTAGCTTGCGCTCCACCATTCTTGAGTAGTGGGTCTTCTGGGTGATAAACTGAGAAGTCGTTAAAGTTTTGGAAACTATAACTAATCTCTTCATTTCCACCACCAGCGTCACCACCAGTAACCGAAACACTCTGAAGTTTGTTCTTCTTACCAAGGTCAACTAAGAGACCCTCCCTAAGATGAAGTCTAATCGTTTCATCAACAAGGTTATCTCCAGGCTTGCTCGCGCCAAGAAGACCAGCTTCAGTTGCAGAAATCAAATCTCCAGACTGAGAAACAACCGTCATTTCACAAGTAACTTCTGTCGGGAAGTTAACAAATCTGTGAAAACGACCCTTTCGACCAAGCTGGAAAATATCTTCGCGGCCAAAGTCTGTTGAAGCGGTAAAGCTTTGCAGAACGCAGCTAAAGTTTCCATCAGCGTCCTTGTCGTTAGTTCCGCTGGCGCTAACACCAGGAACCTGCTTGGGAAGAACTGTTCCAAGACCAGAGGCGGGATACCCACCAAAGTCGGTAATCTCCTTGCTAGCTACTGAACTATGGCTGGAAATGGTCGCTGGGTCAGCAGCACTCTTAAAGAAGGCAGCCGTACCACTCGTTCCATATTCAAACAGAACGTCTTGTCGCTGTTGAGCGCCGCCAGAACCTTCAGTCAGGGCCTTTGGCTCATCTTCTGTACCAATAAAGTCCGTTGAACTGAACTTAGCTGCATCGCCGTTAAAGTTTGAATGGCCAAAGTAAACTTTATCTTGACCAACAAGACTTACTGATTCTGTTGCATACCCATCAATGCCGACATTGTAAGAAACCGAACTTACAAAAACGCCAGACATCATAACGTGAGATTCTGCTGCACCTGCTGAGTCGCCTGCGGTTCTGTCTACGAGAGCAGAGCCTTCGCCGCCAGCAATCTCATCAGTATCTTTATAGGTAGCTAAAACAAAGTCGCACTGGGTTGCAGAACGACCCACCAATGAAGCGTTGGTAGAAGCTAGAGAGCTACTTGTACTACTTCCAGTTGCCAAAAGATATACTGGACAATAACCATCAAGAACTTTTTCAATGTCGATAGATACGTCGGGAATACCTTCGATGTTCTCATAGATAGCGAGCTGGCCAAGCTCAAATGTTTGCTCCAAATTAAAAGTGGTCGTAATACCAACCGACTGAATGCCGTGGAGCTGCCTAAAATCTTCTCCACCACCTCCAGCGGCACCAACTGGTCCGATGCCCACTCTTTTGGCTGCATAAAATACTCTTTTATTTGCCATTTGTTACTCTCCTATTTATTTTTTTATAGAATTCTATAGTTTTTTGCTACCAGAATAAAATTAAAGAGCTAGTCAGGATAATATACACCAAATAGCTATACTTGACCTATATTTGTTCCTCCTCCAAGTATGACGGAAAAAGTAGCCCTAACAGTCGAGCGATGAAGCCAGCTATTAACTGGTGGCATGTCTGTGCTACTCATCTGCTCAAATCTAGCTGTCCTTTCTCTGAAGCCCCTATCCCCTGTAGCAACAACGAGGCTTGGGTACATTAAAGAGCTAGGAACTGGACTTCCGTTGTGGTCAAGTTGATGGGGAAAAGTCAACTCTGGGTTTCCGTGTCTGGTTGACTCTTTCATAAGACCCCTGTTTATTAGATAGAATACCTTTTCATTCTGACTCATTATGGTATCTCTAATATTGTTTTTCTGGAATTCATTGTCTGCAAAAACGTGGAAAAGTATATCGTTGTATACTATCTGGCCTCCGCCCAAAGCATAGCCTTCTCTTTTTTGTTCTTTTACAAGTTCAAGGGCAACAACTGGAAGTTGCAACCTTCTCTCTCCGAGCTGTGTTCTGGTTCCAGAGGCATGCGCTAAATATTCATCTAAGCTGTTCATATCATAAGAGTCATACATAAGTTCTTGTATGAACTTCTCAGAGCCCAAACAGACCCCAACAGTTCTGTGACTAAAACTAGTCTCCACAACAGTATCAGTCACAATAGGATAGTCAAATACAATTCTTCCGTTAGGATAATCAACATAATGTGTATATGCGGAATTGTCTGGCTTGTAAAAAATATCATTAACCCAAACACCGCTAACCTCTATTGGTGGAACGCCATCATAGCTCACCCCAGATTCCCAAACCCAATCATTTCTAAATCCCTCCCACACTTGACCAATTTCATAGTTTGGGTCGTCTGATGGTCTAAGTCTATATCTGTAAAAAAGCTCATTGCCATAAACACCAGAAACAGAAGGGTCTCTCCTGGTGATGTTTTGAAAGCCACCAACATTTAGGAAACCCCAAGAAAAAAAGTCTTGGACGCCCAGCAAAAGAGTGTTGGCTATACCATCTTTAAATAATGATGTCACACCTTTAAATTTTATTGCGTCTTCAAATGCCATTGTGTTATATCTCCTAAACCGCACCCAACGCAGCGGTAAATAATTCAATCAATCTTTCTTCTATTTTAGGCAGCGCTTCATCAATAGCTTTAGTTAGGAAGTTATTCTCCTCTGTTCCAGCATGCTCTGGGGGAACTCGCCAGCCTTTACCTCTCACCATTATCTTATCGCCTGTACGAGAGTTTTTAGGAAAACCCGCTCTAACTTCATAGTCTCTGACAATAACAGCATCTCCGAGGGTAAGAAGCCATTCTAGCCATGGAAGCACCTGCCCCTTTTCTGTCTTTTGGGTTCCTGGCTCAGTACCACCTAACATACTTTGTAAATCTGTTTTAAAAGCTTCAATTCTAAATTTACCAACTATTTTCTCACCAACCATTCTTGGAGGCTCAACTTTAACATTTACAATATTAGTCGCTTGTATGGCTAGCCCGATAGAGTTGACATGCTCTAGGCCAAACTCTTCTTTCAATATACCGCTTTCTAAAGACTGTATAGTAGGAGAATTTTCAATGGCAATCTGAGCGTGGTGCTGAAGCGTAGTTTTTATATTATCTGCATAAGACTTAAAATACCTGCTAACGTTTTTTTTCATCGCACGAAGTATATCTTTTTTAAGCTTGTCTTCATTCTGAAGTTTCATTGAAAAGTTTATAAAACCAGCCATGCTATCCTCCTGCAACCCTTCTGAGCATTTGGGCAAAGTACCTGTCCTGAGATAAACCCCAAGGGACAGACTCGCCCTCTCTCTCGCAAAGCCAGCTTCTATATGACTCAACATCTTTATTCAAAAGTATTCTATCGCACTTCTCAACTTTTGGAAGGTCTTTCATGAACCCTATTATCATCACTGAAGAGTCAGAGGCCTCCAGAGGCATCTTGTCAATCCAGTCTTTTTGACTCCAATATATCCTAAGTTTTATTGTTTCGGTAACTGGTCTAGAGCTTCGCCCAACGCCTCCACACCAAGGGCATATAGTGTGATTTTTGAAAAATATTGGACCACCAGATTTATATATATTTGAGGACTTTCTTTGTCTTGGGCTATATACACAGTTTGGGCAAAGGGAGTTCTTGGTAACTGGGTATATAAGCTCACAGTTATGACCAGTCGGACCTTCAAGCAATGCATCAACGACAAACTCATGAGACTGAACTACAGTGTCTGGTATAACAAATTTTTTAGGAGGAATTGTTACAACAAAATATTCTAAGGCGCCAACATCATATGCTTGTCCGTAGGGCCTTATTGTTCCTATAGCGTCAGTTTGAACCAAAGGTATCGTCTTGCCAGCGTCTAATGCGCTCGCAACCGGTATGAAATTATTGTTGTCTGCATCTGTAAAAACTTGAGATTGTGTCTTGCTTACTTGGTTTGCCGTGCCGCTAAATCCTCCAGCAGTTGTATCACTAGATATGTTATTATTAAAAGTATGAGATATATTCGTTGCGGCCAAAACAGAGAAACAGGTGGTGTAGGAATTGCCTATTGCTACATTATTTTCAGTATTCGCCACTAAAGTAGAATTTCCGCTTTGCACAAAAACTATGCCTTTGTTAGTAAGCGTTGATTGGTTGTCAGTATAAATAGTATTATTGTATAAGAAAGAAGTTGTCGTCACCGTAGAGGATGTAGAGGATATCGAATAAATTCCAATAGGCACAACATTTAAACTTCCATCAATAATAATTATGTTGTTTATGCAAAAGAATGAGGAGTCGGAAGAGCTTCCAGAGTTTGACATTGAAATAGCTGTTTGAAATGAGCCATGAATCAGCAGCTCCTCTGCGCGACATCCATTTGAAGAGGTTGTGTTATTAAAATTAACAGCAATATTAGAGCTGTCTGTATTATTTATTCTGAGGCCCTCTATTCTTGTGAATGCTAAATAGGTGTTGATTGCAAACGACGCATTTATGAAAGCCCCAGATGTTATACTACCATTATGACCATTACCTGCTGCTGCGTATATTCTTGGGTAAAGTTCAGACGTTGGAGTTGCTGACCAGCCGTTTAAAGTTACGCCTCCTAAGTCCCCGCCAGAATAACACTCGGCGTGTTGGTCTGCGGAGGATGAGCCGTCAACAGCGTCTTCCCATGTCGCTAAGGATGTGTAGTCACCAGTTCCATCTGGCTTTATCGTGCTTATGGTAGCCATGATTAATTATTTCCATCGCCTCCTCCGCCATGAATTTCATCTGTTTGGTCTTGCCTATCATCTTTAGACAGCCTGTTATTCATGATGCTAATATAATTTTCTGCGACAATAAAGTTTTTATTTCTATCAATAAACGGGGAAAGCTCATTCTCTTCAGTGTTTATATTTTTAAAGTTAATGCCGCCGCTATTTACAGATATGCGACCTTGCTTTCTCAAATTTGCCTGTGTTATTTCGGCTATGACATCATCGCCAGTCAAATTAGACTCCGAATAAGCTTCTCTCAGTGGGGCGGCAGGAGCAGAGAAGGCTGAAAATGGTATGCTATCTCCACCAATATATGTTTGTGGATAAAACATAGAAGAAGATTGATTTGTTGTTCCGTAGAAAGCTGGAGTTTCAATAAAAGTAGGTGAGCCGACCGCTGTAAGATTATTTCCGCCAATAACATCTCTAAAGGCGTCTGTTGTTCCAGTAGAAGAGGTTACCAGTGGTCCTCCGAGTGGGTAATAAGACAATATGTCATACGCCCGAATAAACATAGGCGACGCACCGGCATAAAGACTGCTAATATCTCCAGCATTGAGGACTGACTTCCATGCACACCACTCAGCAATGTCTCCATCAAAATGAGTTTTCTCTCCAGCGCCGTCAATGTCTGCGCCTATAACAGTGTCGAGGTCATCATTTTCATGCAGAGAATTTCTGGTTGTAGTGTCTAGGCTGCTGAACGCCGATGCTCCGTCTATAAACATATCTCTAGTGGTGCGAGTAAATGTGGTAACAATGTGAAACCACTCCTTATCATCGTCATCTCCTGTTGGGTTATAAATATTGGAATCCGAGACATCTTGGCCACCCTGAAAACGCATTCTAATCTTCTTACCGGATGTCGTTTCAAGCATAAGCCTACCCGAAGAGGCGGTGCTGGTCGTGTTCTTTTGAGACCAAACAGCGCTATCTTCTTTTGTGTGCGGTCTTACCCAACATGAAACTGTAAAGCTATAATTTGAACTGGAAAAGCCAGAATGTCTTAAGATGTTAGTTGATGTTCTAAGCGCGTCATTTGTTCCGTCAAATCTAATAGCCATTAGACTGTTTCCTCATATAATGAAATAGATGCTAGAAACAAATCTCCGCCTAAATCATCTGAGGCGTTTGTCCCAATTCTTGCGAATCCAAGTCTAACTATATTTCCACCATCGACACTATCGGCTGCCCCTTCGGTTGTTAGGTTGTATGTGTGTATGTCTGGGTTGCCTTGAGTCCCTGGAACAGTTACAGTATCAGTGGAGGGGGTGGCAAAAGACTGCGAAGCTTGCATGTCTATTGAAGCACCGTCTGCCAGAGCCTCAAGAGCACATAAAATATCAGCGTCGCCAGATGTTGGGTTTGTAAAATAGCATATGTCTGCCTTAAGGTGATGTGTGTCAGAATTTCCAACATATTCAGCGGGCATAACAAACATACCAGTAACACCGTTTTCAGCAACCCCACTACTAAAAGCCAGGCTAACTCTATTGTACGCTCCGGCGCCATGATTTTTAAAGGTTGGCCCATCCAAGGTGAGCCCGCCTGGGAAAAATGCCGTCGAGGGAAAATTTAAAGTAAAAGTTCTAGCCATTATTCAATCCCCTTTGCTGTTCTGATTACTACTTGTGGGTCAGCGGCAAGCCATGCGTCTAGATTTAATTCCATTGCATTTACTTCTTCGGCGCTCGTTGCCAAGTCAACATTGTCTTGAGCAGCGTAAAGCAGTTCTTGGCCTTCGTCTATCCAAGCGGCAAGTTGAGATACATAAGCAACTCTTGCTGTATTTTCGGACGCAACCGCAAGCTGGAGGATTAGCAAAAGACTAAGCTTTTCGTCATCCGTATACTTGCTTCGCAAAGCGTCTCCAAGCTCAATTTTAAACGACTCTTTTTTATCTACTTTAGTGTCGGCAAGCCATTGTGCATCGGACTCAATAATCTCAGCCGCACTTTTAAGGGTCAGACTGTCACCGTCCACCTTCCAGTGTCTTTTTGGAGCATCTGGTATTTCAGGGTCTATCAGCCACTCTTCATCTTGATAATCGGTTTGGTCTACGCTCTTAATAACCCTAAGCGTAGTTTTATTTACTACTGTTGCCATTTATGTACTCCAACTGTCTATTGGTTTTTTATCTTGAGAAATATAGTCTTGAATGTTTGTTGTTTCGTCTCTTCGTAAACATTCGCCTTCATGTAAAATTGGGTCTGGCTCCGTAATCGCCCTGTGTTCTTTTAAGCCCCTCTCTAAAGGGTCTCTCTTGTCAATGCCTCTTGGGTCTAGGTTTATTCTTAAATCGTCGGCAAGAAGAGGTTCTGCCGCAACGGTGTCGTCTAGTATGGCTAGCATTTGACTCTCTGGTAATTCAGAAAAATCAAAATGAAGCACGCTTCTGTTTGTCATGACTCTTAAAATAATATCATTGCCGGATTGGTCTTTTTTAAAATCGCCATTGTCTTCTTGAATTTTTTCATCGACAACTTCATAAAATGGGAAATCAACTCTAGGGTTTGGTTCTCCCCAACTTTTCTTTTTAGTTAGTATAAGGTTCAATAACTGGGATGCTCTAAGCTCTTCCTCTGTAGCTTGTTCTCCAGGCCACAAAACAACTTGATGCGACATAGTTTCTCTAGCACCCCATTTGCCACCCGCTAATCTACAAGTTATTACATCGCCCCTTCTTTTAAGGCTGACCTCTCCTTGCTTTCTAATTGAAACTAAAAGCTCTATTTCGTTGGCCATTAAACTCTACCTATTGCTTACAATGTTTTGTATTACCTGTGACTTATTCATATCAAATTCCTTCTCTATCTCAATCTCGCTTTTATCCGCTATGCAAGACAAAACTTTTTCATCTTCTATTTCATCAGGGTGAACAACAATATTGTCATCAATTATTCTGCTGATAAGCTCATCATCATTTAAATTGTTAATGTTAAAATATTTTGTTGAGCGCGTTTTACACACATCAAAATTTCCTAAAAGAAAGTTTTCTTCATCATACAGGTCAACATTCTGTTTCTCTTGATATGGTGTAATTGAAACAATAAATCCTCCTATGGGTGAATCCTCGCAGCTTCTCATGAAATTTTCAAGCTCATCATCAAACCAATTTAAAGCTTGATGATATTTTAATTCTTCTCCTCCCCAAAACGCATGTTCCTTTAGTTTGACGCATATTACATCGCCTATATTTTTAGTCCCAAAATCATTATTTTTTGTTCTTATTAAAGCCTGTAACATTTATTCGTACCAAATAGTTACCCATCCACGATTGTAGTTCGAGTCTGTATCAAATAAAGTTGAGTCAAACGTCGTCCCGTTCCTATTTAGAGTAACATTAGTATTATCTATTTTATTAATCTCTACTCCAAATGGATTAGTGCCAATATCATTCTGGTGTGAATCATTATAGTATATAGTATCCGCATCGTTTCGTATGACAATCTCAATATTTTTCACATTCTTCCATAAATCGTTTGTAAGGCCGTGCGCAACAGTTATGGAAGCCGTGGTGTTCATGTTCCAGTCACCAATCTCAATAGTTTTTCTTCTAAGTCCATAATCATCAAATTTTGTAGTGTATTGATTTGATGTAAACTGCACTGGAATCTCACTTGTACTTATTGAGCTTCCGCCAAGTTTCTGAACGCCGGTCACAATAGACCCTTGGTTTATACTAGCTGAACTAACTGGTTTTTCTGTAGGCATTTATAGTTTCTCCTGTTTAATTTTTAATAGCCATCGCCTCTATTTCTATCATCGTACATAGTTGTTCTTCCTCCATAAACTGAGTTTCTGTGAGGGCCGATAATAGCTTCACCAACATTACTATTTCCAAGTCTAAATGCTAATTCTGCTTCAGAGTATTTTTGACAAGCATCGTTCATTATTTCTTTTTTAGCCATTATCAATCCTCTAGCATCAACAGAGGAAGGGCCATCTCTAACAACTATGCCTTTATTAGAAGCCGACCTATATTCTCCAGCAGCTAAAAGACAAGAAGCCTTTAGTATTACAAGATTAATAAAATTATTATCCCTAACTCCGGTAGTAGGGTCTGGCGTAATTCCAGAAGAGGGAATGTCTACGGTATAATCTCTTGGGAAATCAACAACACCAAGAGTTAAGTGTGCCGCTGATAAAAGAAGATTGCCAAGCCTATCATCACTAAATTCTTGGGTTTCGTCAACGTCATTGATTACATACCTAAATAAAGTAATCATCTCAGTTTGCCAGCCCAGCCCATTGCTATCACCATAATCTGTACCATAGGCCATTTTTGAGTCTCCGTTTTACTTTATAAGGGCAGCTTTTACGATATAACATACACCAAATAATTATAAAAAAAGCTGGCCCCAAAATGGAGCCAGCCCTTTTATTTTTAGCTGAAAGCTAGGTTTACAGCGAGCCAACGATAACGCGACGGTTATCAAGCACAGCAAAG
>CEVB01082274.1_pt1 | contig 15444 bp, 24 predicted proteins | sample 531381 | NCBI WGS metagenome assembly CEVB01 (sample SAMEA2622763, study PRJEB7988) | marine metagenome | biome: marine biome (ENVO:00000447); feature: surface water layer (ENVO:00002042); material: "saline water (ENVO:00002010), including plankton (ENVO:xxxxxxxx)" | depth 5 m | reverse complement strand
AGTTTATCTGGGGTTTTTAAAACATCAGGCAATCTTGGTTTTTTGTATTCCATGCGTTTTTTATCCTGTGTGCTATTCTCAAAAACATTTCCCACAAAACCGCAATTGTGGCAATTCCAAACCGCCCCAGTCGAATCAATTGTTACTGAAAGTGGTTGGTCATGCTTGTTGTGCTGTTTTCTTTTATCCTTACATTCGGGACAGTATGTTTTGTAATTTCCATTATTGTATGATCTAAGGGTTATTCCTTGTTGTTTGAGTTGTGTGATCATCCCGCAAGCTCAGAAAGATTTTTGGCTGTAACAAAATTATCTGTGTCACTATGTCCATGTAAACTATCTTTATATATAGTTTCCTTTGCCACCTCGTCACATTTGACAAAATGTTCCTTTATTTTCTGAAGGTTCAAAATGTAAATATTCCTTTTTCTTCGTAAATCACTCTCAAGCCGTTGTTGTTGTTGTTCAACAATACCTCGTTGTTTCAGTTTTTTAATAATCCTGTGTGCATTTCTTACTGACTGTGAAGTATCATTTGCTATCGTTTGTAGGCTTGGAAAACATTTTCCGTTATCATCAGCACGATTGGCAAGGCAAATAACAGTTAGTTTTTCAGCACTAGATAAATTGTTTGTTTTTAGTGAGTTGATAATATATTCAAAAGACATTGTTGACTCCTGTTATGACAATATTTCATAAGTAAGTACAATATGTGGTTTTTTAAGTCAAGTTGTCAATCTCAATTATAACAGAGTCTTTTAAATCTGGTTGCCATCTTGCATTAAGACTATGAACCAAATTATCATTTTCTAAAACCTGTGCATACTCAAGAAGATCAAGGCAAGGTTTTATTCTATTATCTAAGTCACGCTTTCGGCGATCTGGTAGGCCAACAGACAAGCTAATATGGACAGGAAAAGTAATAACTGGATGTTTAAATTGTTCATTTATTTCCTCACACATATTTTCAAGCCAATACTTATATATTGAGGATTTTACTGGTCTGTTTTTGAAAAATCGCCAAAGCCTATTTGCTGACGGTGGATACGTCACGTTTATTTTGATAGGCAATACAAGCATTGTAGTGATCCTCACATTTTACTTGTCCATCAGTGGCGGTCTGTATCTTTTTTATCGCGGGAAAACTTGGATACCGTTCACCCCGACACCATTTTTCAACACTACGAATATTAAAATCAAATTCTTTAGAAAATGATTCATATGTGTATTCATGTTGATATATCCATGTTTTTAATCGCATATCAAAATAAACCACAATAAAGGGTTGTTTACAAGTTTGATATACTGTATAAAAAGTGAAAAAAAGGTGAACATATGACTAACAACTGTTATCAAACGCATGGAATTGAACATCTAAGCGCATCATTTTTGAACTCTTGGGTTTCATCACCGTGGCAAGCAATTGGAAAACTCGCGGGTCTTAAAAGTGTTGTTGGGGCTTCGGCGTATCGCGGTACTTCAGCAGAAAACGGCCTTGAGTTTGCAATCAAAAATAATAATCTGGAACAAGGCATTCAGTACGCAGAAAAAACATTTGATGATTTGACTGTTGATTTGAAAAACACTGAAAAAGAAAAATCAAAACTGGCATCTTATGTTCAAAACGCATACGGATTATATTCAACATTTCCAAACATAGAAAACTATCAACAAAAAATAGTTTATCAACATCCAGATATTGCAATCCCATTCATTGGATATATTGACTTTTTGTATGAAACACAGATTCGTGATCTCAAGACTGTTGCACGAAACGTTTACTCAGAAAAACCCTCAGTCAGTGCGGCAAGACAAGTATCAATTTATGCTTGGGCATATCCACAACATGAACTGTGGATTGATTATGTGACACCAAAAGAAGTAATCTCACACAGGGTATATCCAGAAGAACATCAAAAAACTATTTTGAAAATTGTATACGGCTTAGAGAAGTTTCTCTCAATATCAAAAGATACAAAAGAATTGGCAAACATTTTAACACCAGACCCAGATGATTGGAGGTTCAATGATGGAATACGACAACAATGTAATACAATATGGGATGACATCACCATTTGATACCGAATCACCAGAAACAAAAACAATTGATGGAGCATTATCAAAAGCAAAAACAGAATTTTCACCTCTGGAAAAATCAGGGATAAACTCATATTTTAAGCGTGGAAAAGAGCCTCATAGATTTAGCACTTTGCAAGATATTAACCAATCTATATCAAAAGCATTTCACCAAAACGGCTTGATTACACGACATCAAATTATTGTTTTGAAAAAAGGTGATGAATGTCAAAATGCGCTGAAAACAACAATCAAGCATATTGAAAGTGGTGAATTCATTTCATCAATTATTGGGATGGAAAACACTGATAATCCGCAAGCGACAGGTAGTCAAATCACATATTATAGAAGATACAATTTGCTTTCTCTTTTGGATATTGAACCAGACGATGAAGATGATGCAAACTTGCCATCAGGAAGAAAAGGAACGGAAGCCCAAAATATACAAAACAAAAAACCATCAAGAACTTACGAGGTATTTGATGTGGCGGGGGAAGTGTGTAAAACCTTTACTGATTGGGGGTCATTCCACAAAGCAATTCAACCAATAGATAAATATTCTCATAGTGATGTGTGGAAAACAAAACAATTACAAATGTTACAAGATGTTTCAAAGTGGTCACAGAGAGAAAAAAGCAAGGTTGATGATAAAACAGCCAAAAATTTAGATAAACTAAATGATGCTGTAAAAAAACTAATTACAGAAATTGAAAAATGACCAAAAGACAGAGGGATGCGTTTAAGTTTATTCAAGAATTTTGGCGCGAGAACCAATATGCACCATCATATTCAGAGATTGCTGATGGTCTAGGTGTTCAACGATCAAGAGCGTATTCTCTCGTTTCACAGCTTCAAGAAAGGGGTTTTGTATCCACAATGAGGGGCAAAGCCAGATCAATATATTTAAAAGAAAGGATTGGTAATGGTTGATTATGATAAAACGAATAAAGGTATTTTATATGATATGCAAGATGGGTATGAAGTTATAAAAAACGGCACTTTGAATATTGAAGGCAAAGATCACAGAATTATAGCTGTAAAAAGAAACAATAAACAAGGATCACCAATCATTGAATTATACAGAGCGATAGGCACTGTTAAAAAAAATGTAAACAAAACAAAAGAAACTGATCCAGATACAAGTGGTTTGGTAGAAGTCATAAATGTTGATGGAGTAAAAACTGTATCTTGTTGGCAGAACATATCTAAAAAAGGTACGCCGTATACCTCAATGAGTGTCAGGGATTTGAAAGAATTGGTTTCAGAACCAGTTGAAAAAGAACTTGATGATGAGATACCCTTTTGAAATCACAAAGACATCTTCAGCATATCCGCAATCAACCTTGTGCTTTGTGTGCATCAAATCCAGAGGAATGTTCTGGGTCAGTGCAAGCACATCATTTGATGAAACCGTGGTCGGGTTATCGTGGAACAGGAATGAAAGCGGGTGATGAAAACGCAATACCTCTTTGTTTTGAGCATCACCGTGATCTTCACGCTGTTGGCAATGAAGCTAATTTTTTCAAATTGAAAGGATTATCAGAAAATTATGGGAAAGCTCTTGCTTATGGGCTTTGGCTTAGGTCGCCATATTTTAAGGAAAAAGAAAAATGAAAGATGCAGTTATTACTGGTACATATTCAGATTTTAAAATAATCAAAACAAGAAAAGTTGCACAAATGGTTGTTGAGTTTCCAATTGAGCAAGGTGATCAATTTATATCAAAGTTTGGATTGCCAAAACCGCATGAGGAAAAATGGGTTGCTGTAGCATGGGTCAGATCAGAAGCAGTAGAAACAACTGGTAGAGCATCTAAAGCAATTCAACAGGCGGGTATATTGTGTAAAGATGTTTCCTTTGGGGTTTGGCTAAATGAAACAAAAGGCATGGGTCTAAACCCGAAACAAGAAACAGAAATCCAAGATGCAGTTAGAGCAATCCTTGGTGTTTCATCGAGGGCAGATATGCGAACTAATGAACAAGCGTTGCAGACTTGGGAGAAAATGTATTCAGAATATCAAAATTGTTAGCGATAAAAAATATGATCTGCGATTTGGACTGTGCGATATTTTTGTGAAGCCCATTTGGGATATACTGTTCGGGCATGATAAAATAACGCTCCACCAGTAAGATCAGATATTGGAAAGTTCAAAACAGTGATTACCGATCTTAATGCTTCATCAAATGCTTTTTTATCTTTTGGCTTGTCTGCTAATCCATCACAGTACCAACTGAATTGACACTTGTATTTCACAGGAAATCCAGATGCGTATGTTTTTGCTTGATAAACAACTTCACAAGGTGTCGATGGATAATCAGAACTTTTGACACGGTTTAACACAACTTGTGTCACCGCAACCTGTCCCGCAAGCGGTTGATTTCTTGCTTCAAAATAAACATTCAAAGCTAAACATATTAAAGATTCAGCTACCATTGAAAAATGTAAGCACAAATTTTTTTTCAGATAAAGAAAAATAATACTTGACATAATGTCATGGACATCATATTTTAGTCATATTCAGAAACAAGCACACAAGCACACAGGAGATTCTAAATGTCAAAAGTAAAAACAATTTTTGTTGATGCAGACGACCATGCACAAAAAGAGGAACTGTCGGACGAGGTGCAAATTGCACTCCTTACACTCAAACTTGCAGGGGTAAAAAAATCAGATATTGAAATCAAAAACAACAAGGTCACCGTCAAGTTGCGAGGCAAGGGAGCTTCAGATGAACGCCTTGAGAGTATCAAGTTAATAAGAAAGGCGCAAAAGACCGCGCACAATGCGTATAAACTCTTAGATTTTGAGAACCTTCGCCCCAGTAAATGAGTGGGGGGGGTATCCCCCCTACTTTTTTAAAGTTGTTTTAAACGTCCACTTTCTTAATAATTATGAGACACAAAAATGAAAAACAAAATTTCAAGATTAGAAGCTGAAAAACTTTGCAAAGAACAAGGGTTCACGTTGGATACACTTCAACAAATGTTTGAAATTATGCCAAAATCAAAAAGTTTTACTTTTACGGTAGAGAAAGAAAGACAATTTGCTATTAAAATATTAAATGTCATTTCAAATCTCAAGCAGAAAGAAAGAGATAGAGTTTTGTTGAGAGCAATTAAGTTGAATAAATTATAAAAGAATTATGACTGAGGTACACAACATGAAAAGGGAATCGATATGAAGGACATTATTTAAAAGATGGAGAGATCACAACAAATTGTCGGCTTTAACAGTCGTAATAACCGCCAGAAAGACGACTACTACGCGACACCACCAGAAGCAACACAAGCATTGCTCGCCGTGGAAACTTTTGACGGTTTAATATGGGAGCCGTGTTGTGGAGAAGGACACATCTCAAAAGTGTTACTTCAAAATGGTTACAAGGTTCACAGCACAGATTTAGTTGACAGAGGTTATGGAAAATCCCGAATAGATGCTCTCATGGAATTTGGAAAAGTGAAAACAATCATTACAAATCCACCATATAAAAATGCTTTAGAATTTGCTGAACATTTTACACATCAAGCGGAGAAGGTAGCTTTGCTACTGAAACTAAATTTTTTAGAGGGTAAGGCAAGAAAAGAATTTTTTATGCGTAAACCACCAAAAAAAGTATATGTTTTTTCTCAAAGACAGTCACTGATGAAAAACGGACAAAAATATAAAGGTGGTATGATGGCGGTAGCATGGTTCGTATGGGAAAAGAACAGTAAAACACCACCAAATATTTTTTGGCTATAAAATTTGCAAATACTATGAAAACAATAGTCAGAAATGCAGTTTCAAGCGATTTTTGCTACATTGAATCATTGAGAAGAAAAAACGGTTCTGCTTTAGGATTTATACCCAAAAATGTCTATATCATTATTTTAGAAAAAAACGGTTTGAGAAAAGATATGAAGATGGTCACTTTTCCGAGTACTATAGTGAAAATAGGAAAGCAGGTGATAGATGAAGAATGTAATATTGTATGGTGACTGTCGTGAAACATTAGATGGATTGCTACCTAATAGTGCTAGAACATGTGTCACCTCACCACCTTACTATGGTCTAAGAGATTATGGTAAAGAGGATAAGCAGATAGGTAAAGAAGATACACCAGAAAAATACATTGAAAACCTTGTAGGTATATTCAGGAAAGTCCGTGATGTACTGACTGATGATGGTACACTATGGTTAAACATAGGAGACTCATACTATAACTATATAACAGGTAAGGCATATCCTAAACAAACTGTAAGTAAAACCAAGCAAGATTTACCAGACTACACACCTAAAGGTAGTAATAAACTAGAAGGACTGAAAGAAAAAGACCTTATAGGTATACCGTGGATGCTTGCTTTTGCATTAAGAGCAGATGGATGGTATTTAAGACAAGATATTATATGGCATAAACCTAATCCAATGCCAGAAAGTGTGAAGGATAGATGTACTAAAGCACATGAATATATCTTCCTATTAAGTAAGAATAAGAAGTATTATTATGACCATGAAAGTATCCAAGAGAAGGCAGTAGGTGAACGTTGGGGTGGTAACAAACCTATCAACATGGATAACACTAAAGACACTAATAATCAATTCTCAGGATTAACAAGACCACGCAAAATGATCTATGAAAATAGAAACAAACGTAGTGTATGGAAAGTAACAAATAGACCCTATAAAGGTAGTCACTTTGCAGTATTTCCACCTGAATTAATAACACCTTGTATATTAGCAGGGAGTGAGAAAAATGATATTATTCTTGATCCATTTATGGGATCTGGAACTACTGCTATGGTTGCAAAATCATTAGGTAGATACTATCTTGGTTGTGAACTCCATGAACAATATGAATATCTTATACATCAAAGAGTACCAACCGCCCTACCATTATTTCAACTTGATACATTGAAAGAAAATGTAAAACAGATGGAATTGTTTTTATGATTTTTTTGATGTTTATTAATTTTGTATTTATTTCGGTAAGGCATAGGAACACCAACCACAATAGAGGGTTGTATAATTAATAATTGATAACTAGAATTAAAAAATCCTTCAAAAGTTATATTTTCGTGGTGAAATATGATGAAACAAAATGATAACGGAAAAACCCAAAAACTTACAGAATCGCTTAAAGCTGAGATAAGGCGTGAGTTCATACATGGGGCAACTGATGCTCAAGGGGTTTTGCAATACCCAAGCATAGATGCACTTGTAGATAAATTTAATGTCGCAAGAAGTACACTATACCGTCATTCCGTCAATGAAGATTGGCAAGCTCAAAAGAATAGGTATCAAACAGAGTTAGATGAACAAGTAAAACAAGCAAGAAGGAAAGATTATATTCAAAAGAGCCAAAGGTTAGATGATAATGCTCTGCAACTTGCTCAAAGTTTGATGACAAAGGTTGCAAGGAAAATACGAGATGATGAATTGCAAATACAGAATGATCCAGAATATGAAGGTATGACAGCAGGGGTTTTAGATAAACTTGCATCAGTTGTAGGACAGGCTCAAAAGATTGGTAAACTCGCACTTGGTGAAGCTCAAGAGATAGCAAAGGTAAGCGGAAATGTTGCAGTCCCCCAGTCATTCCGAGAAATTATTGACGAATTGGATCAATTTGCCAAAAGAAAGTCAGAGGGCGGCAAGCACACTATACAGTGATTGGGCTAAAAAAATAAGCAGACCAGAACAGCTTGCGCCAGAGGGTGACTATGATATATGGCTCATATTAGCAGGTAGAGGATGGGGAAAAACACTTACTGGTGCAATGGACGCTTTAATATATGGGCTTCTTAATCCAGAATCTCAAATTGCTGTTGTAACCCCCACGTTTGGAGATATAAGAAGGGTGGCCTTTGGCGGCGTTAGCGGCATACTTAAATACGTTCCAAGAGAGTGTTTACTATCAGGTAGGGGGCAAGGATATAACGCCACAGCAAGCGAAATAAGGCTGTATAACGGTTCAAAAATCATGGGATTTAGCGCGACAGAGCCAGATAGGTTAAGAGGTCCACAATTTCATAGAGCATGGTGTGATGAATTAGCGGCTTGGCAATATCCAGAGACATTTGACCAATTGCAGTTCGGGTTGCGTCTAGGTGATAAACCGCAGTGTGTTATCACAACAACACCAAAGCCAACGCCCATAATTCAAAAGCTAATGAAAAGAACAAATATCTGCATAACGAGAGGAAACACTTTTGAAAACGCAGAAAATCTTGCTCCATCAGCTTTGAAGATGCTTCAAGAAAAGTACGCCAATACACGGCTAGGCCGTCAAGAATTGTACGCAGAAATAATTGATGATATTGAAGGCGCACTCTGGAAACCATCGATGATTGATGCAACTAGAGTAACAGAAATACCTGAAATGGTAAGAATTGTGGTTGGTGTTGATCCCGCCGTTACAAACAATATTACAAGTGATGAAACAGGAATAATTGTGGTTGGACGTTGTAAAGATAATAGATACTATGTTTTAGAAGATTTATCGGGTAAGATGTCACCTGATGAATGGGCTTCAAAAGCTATAGATGCTTTTCATAAGCATGAAGCCGATAAGATAGTAGCAGAAGTAAACAACGGTGGTGATCTGGTGGAAAGACTTATAAGAACCATTGAATCAGGTATTCCATACAAAGCGGTAAGATCATCCAGAGGTAAAATTTTGAGAGCAGAGCCTATTTCAGCATTATATGAACAAGGCAAAGTAAGTCATTTGGGTATTTTTGGTGAATTAGAACAACAAATGTGTTCTTTTACACCAGATACTTCAAAGTCCCCTGATCGGTTGGATGCGTTAGTTTTTGCAATTACTGAACTAAGTGCATCAAGTGGTCAAGCATTGTGGAGGGTTACATAATGGGATTAAAAGAAGCATGGACAGCATTATTTAATAGTGCGCCAACAAATACTAGAGCAACAAAAGAAGGTCCAATTGTTGCCTACTCAAATGTTGGAACAAGAGTTGCCTCAAAAGATCGTTATGATGATTTGGCGAAAGATGGGTATATGCAGAATGCCATTGTGTATCGTTGCGTGAATGAGATAGCTCAGGGTGCGGCATCCGTAAAATTTGAGCTTAAAATGGGGGATCAGCCCATTACAGAAAGCCCAATACTGGATATTTTAAAAAGACCAAATCCAATGTCTAACGGTTCAGAGTTTTTTCAAGAGGTCTACAGCTATTTATTGCTATCAGGTAACTCATTCATAATGAAAACAGGTCCAGATGACGGCGACCCAAAAGAATTGTATACTTTGCGACCTGATAGAATCCAAATTATACCTAGCAAAAGAGATATACCAGAAAGGTTTGATTATATCGTTAATGGTCAAACAGCCGCAAGCTATCCAGTTGGTGTTGATGGTGAATCAGATGTAAAACAAATTAAATTATTCAATCCATTAAATGATTTCTATGGACTTTCCCCAGTAAGACCCGCCGCAGTAGATATTGACCAACACAATCTAAGTAATAAGCACAATGTAGCACTTCTTATGAATGGTGCGCGACCTAGTGGTGCAGTAGTTTATAAACCCAAGGATGAAGCGGGTAATATGACCATGCTCACCGAAGCTCAAAGGGATGCGTTGCGGCAAGACTTAAGCCAAAGGTTTGAAAGAACGGAAAATACTGGTCGTACAATGATTCTTGAGGGTGATTTTGATTACAAAGAAATGGGAATGACACCTAAAGATATGGATTTCTCAGGGATGAAAAACATGGCGGCGCGAGATATTGCTTTGTGTTTTGGGGTTCCCGCACAGTTGGTCGGTATTCCTGATAGTCAAACTTACGCAAATATGGCAGAGGCAAGACTTGCGTTGTACGAGGAAACTATCATTCCAATGTTGAGGCACGTTGAAAGTGATTTGAATGAATGGTTGGTTTCAGCATTTGGGGAACCACAGCTTACACTTTCATATGTGATAGATGATATTCCCGCTATATCTGAACGCCGCCGTATGATTTATGATAACGTCATAAGAGCCGTTGATACTGGTATATTGACACGCAATGAAGCAAGAAAAAGATTATCACTTGAACCATTATCGGGTGGTGATGATGCTTATATTCCCGCAAATCTTTTCCCACTTGGTCAACCAGAACCAAATCCACCACAGCCACAATCAGAAGATGATGCGGAAAAAATAGCGGAAGAAATTTATGGTGATGCGTTAGAAAAACGACTTGAGCTTCATTTGACCAGAGAACAAGCGGAAACTAGAGCAAGTCAAATAGGGTGTGTCGGTACGCATACCCACGAAATAAATGGTGTTACATACTATATGCCTTGCAGTTCACATGAGGATTTTCATAGTGCGTTGGGTATCACTATGCCAAAGCAAAAAAAAACCCTCAAAACAGTATCAGAAACGACCATAGAGAGGCTTTTTAAGTATGATGGGGCTAAACCCACCCAAGGAATGAAACAGGAGGCTGAGAGGTCATTACAGTGGGTTGATGAGTTTGATAGAGGTGGAACAAGGGTAGGAAGGGCAAGGGCAAGACAGATTGCAAACAATGAAACCCTTAATCGCAGAGATATTTTAGATATGTATTCATTTTTTTCGCGCCATGAAGTCGATAAACAAGCAGAAGGGTTTAATCGTGGGGAAAAAGGTTATCCATCAAACGGACGAATTGCATGGGGTCTGTGGGGTGGTGATGCGGGTTTCAGATGGTCAACAAAAGAGCGTGATAAAATAATGAAAGAGGAAAATAAAAGCGGTGGCCACAGTTCTACAGAAAAAACAAACGGCGCGGCGGCTTTCAGCAAGGCGAGAATATAGAGAGGTCAACCGACTAAGAATCGGTTTAGAGAAAACCTTTACTTTTCGCCTAATAAGGCTGTTTTCAGAAATTGGTAATCAAGCGGCTTCAGCAGTTGAGTCTGGCGGTAGCGTTGCTTTATCAGCGATCTTCCCTGATGTACGTTCAAATCTGGAAAGAGTTATTAACCAATTGTATGAACAAACGATTAAAACATTCTCAGACAGGGCTATTGCGAATCGCAGAAATTCAAAAGCAATTGCATCATTTGAGGACTTGTACACTTCTTTCATCAGAACGCAGGGAGCAGAGAGAGTTCAAGGGATTACGGTCACTACACAACGGATCATCCAAAGAGTAATTGAAGAAAACCAGACAGCAGGGAACGCCGTTATAGGTAGAGCAATCAGAGAAAGATTTGAACCAAGATTTAGTAGATCAAGAGCCGCCACAATTGCAAGAACTGAAGTCCACAATGCGGCTTCCTATGCCACCCATGAGCAACAGAAATCATTTGGTGTACCCGCAATGAGAAAGCAATGGGTCGCCAACACGGATGAAAGAACAAGAGCCAATCACATAGCTGTAAGCGGCACAAATCTTCCAATGGATGAAGATTTTGTTGTGGGTGGTAAGAAGATGGCTTATCCAAGTGACCCAAGAGGCGGGGCGGCTGAAGTAATAAATTGTCGTTGTGTTTTAATTTATGTTGAGCCAGAGGAAGAAATACAAGAAGGATCAACACAACAAGAACCAGTGACAGAAATTACGAATAATTTGTACGGAGGGACTACAAAATCTGAAAAACTGTTCCATGATGCGGGAGGATGGGATACTAAAAGTTTGGTTTTCAAAGCAGTATTCCGCACAAGGCCAGTCGAAGTTATAAATGTCAGAAGTAGAGGTTTTTATTCAAACAGAGGTTCTTATTCTAAGGAAAGCCCTGTTGTAATAAATATGAACACAACAGAGAAAAAATTATTTGAAGATGGAAAATTAGGATTAAGGGAAAAATCAACATGGAGACATGAGTACGGCCACCACATTGATTATATGATGGGGGGGTATCTAAGAGGAAACGGAAAAACAATAGGGATTTCAAGTGAGGTAGCAGATGATATTCTAATTGATAGAAAATTACATTCAACACCAAATAAAAAGAAAATAGAAAAGCAAGCAGAAAAAAATATGATTGCTTTTCTCAAAAGTAAGGGTTTAGATTTAGATACAGAGGATTTTCTTCAAAGGCCATCATATCAAACCTATGATCAACAATTAAAATTGCTTGCAACTAGAGAGGACTTAAACCAATCTGATGGTTTATCTAGTTACAGGAGATTTTTCGAGAATTTAGAAATAGATGAAAATTTTGTGAATGATGCGTTAAAAGGGTCAGGATTTGATTTCAATGATATAAATATTATTTTTGGTGATGGAAAATTTGGGGGCGGTAGATCACTTCCAATACGGCGCGGAACCACAGGAGTTGAAGGTTTACTTAAAACTGTAAACGCAAGTAGACAAACGAAATTGGACTTTAGTATATTTTTAAATGATTTGAAGTCTAACAGAGCAAGAGCAGGTCAGGCAGGGTGGAACGGATGGATTGAAAAATATGGTCATCATGCCGAAGGAGATTACTTGAACGATTATTTAGAAGCAATGTCAAACGCCGCTATTGGTGAAGGTCATGGAAAAGGTTACTACAAAAAATTTGTTACACTGAAACGTGGTGTCACTATGGCTCATACCACTGAAATGATGGCCAACTATACAGCACTTTTGGGTACTGATGCAAAAAGAGCTTCAGTATACAAGAAACTTATGTTATTAGCCGCGCCAAAAAGCACTAAGAAATTTGATGATATTTTTGAGGAAATTGTAGAAGCGGAAAGGATGCCAGATGACTTTAATTATTGATCAACAAAATATGATGGATCAGCAAGAGGTTATTGATAGATATGTTGAAAAATTTGGTACATATGAGGATGTTTCTATTTTTAATATGCCATCAGATGATAGTACCACAAAAAAATTCATAGAAGTATTGAATCAATCAATAAATTCAGGAAACAGAATAGATCGTGAAAATTTAGAAGAAGTTTTGAATCTTACTGTACCAGAAGGGGTTTTAATATAAAAAATGGCTAAGTCATGGGGGGCAAAACTTAGCCTAGTTTGAAATCTTACTTATCTCAATTTTAATATTTCTTTATCAATAAGTAAATCAATAATTGCTTGAGTCGCATGATTATCATAACCGCATACAATCCACTGTACTGGACTGAATGATGATAAGCTATCTATTTGAGTATGCAATGAAAGTTTATGAATCAGGTTTTCATCATCTTTTACTTGCAAACGAAATTCAACTGTTGAAAAAACACCATCATGCACGATAACAGGATCACCGAGAAATGATTGAAGTTTTTTCACTTCGGCATAGAATGAACCAACCTGTTTTGATCCAATGAGGCTATCATTATCAATTCGTTGCAAAATTTTCATCATCCCACCCAAGATAATCCCAATCTTTATCTTTAGTTACAGCCCAACTATTACAGGTTGGACATCTGCTGTCATCAAAACTTAGTTTTTTTTGCACCGTCCAACTATGGTTACAATTCGCACAGCTATATAAAAAGCTAGTCATTATACTTGTTCCTTTCGTGATTCATATTCTTTTTTCCATCGTTCGATTTGTTCAAGGGCGGCGCGGCGGCTTTCAGCATTGCGCCAATTTTGATAGGCTTGTTTCGTTACAAATCTTGTCAACCCGCCGCCACTAAATTTTGCAGAAAATGAAGTGTGTGGAAGGCTTGGGAAAACTCGCCCATCATCCATTGTAATATCATACCAACGGCTTACGAACCTATCACCGCCCACCTTTGTTATGGTTCCAAAACCTTCACGGTTTGCCATATCGCCTGTGTAATAAATTTTTGTTCCTGTTTCTAAATTTTCCATTTTCTTTCCTCTGTGTGCTTGTTTCTTCAATAAACATAATATTGCATTTTAAAGACATAATGTCAACTATTTTTATAGGTATATTTTAAATTTTTTTTATTTGACACAAATGTAATGCAAAGATAGATTTAAAAAAAAGAGGAAAGTATGCCAATTCCGAAACCGTCATATGGTGAAAGCCGAGAAGGTTTTTTGAGTCGTTGCATGAGTGATGAGACAATGAACTCAGAATATCCCAAAAGGGATCAGAGAATGGCCGTGTGTATTTCAAAGATAGGTGGTAAGATGTCAGAGGAATCATCAAAAACAACTCAAGAACAAAATCTTGAAGATGAGATAAAACATCAATTTATTGAATTTGATCTCAAAGCGTATGGTGATGATGATGACGAGGAAGAAAAGGGAAAGTTTAGCGGTTATGGCTCAATATTTGGCAATAAAGATTTAGGAAATGATGTTGTTGTAACAGGTGCGTTTTCAAAATCATTAAAAAGGCGCGAACCACGCGAAATAAAAATGCTTTGGCAACACAAACAAGATATGCCCATTGGTGTATTTACATCAATAAAAGAAGATGGTGACGGTTTGGCAGTGCAGGGACAGTTAGCTCTTGGAACACAGAGAGGCAAAGAGGCTTACGAATTATTGAAGATAGGCGCACTTGATGGCTTATCTATTGGATACAAGGCAGACCCCAACAAGCAAGACTATGATTCACGCCGAAGGCGTAGAATGCTGAAAGAGGTTGACCTTATGGAAATTAGTTTGGTTACTTTTCCCATGAATCCCAAAGCTAGGGTTTCAGCAGTAAAGGCAGAGGATCGGACTATTCGAGAATGGGAGAGGTTTCTTCGGGAGGAAGCGACTTTAAGCCATTCACAATCTAAGGCTTGTGCGAAAGCAATCATGGACACAATCACAAAACAACGGGACGTTGGTGATGGTGAGATTGTTTCTGATCTTCAGAAACTCGCAAGCATCATAAAACCAACTCTTTGACAAAGTAGGAGGGACGTTATGTCCGATCAAACCGAAGTCAAGGAAGCAGTTGAACAAATTGGTAGTGCTTTTGAAGCATTTAAACAGGCCAATGATGAAAGACTGTCTGACCTTGAAAAAAAGGGTGCATCTGATGTGCTGACAGAGGAAAAGTTAGCTAGAATTGAGAAATCTCTTGATGCACTAGAAGATGTCAACCAAAAATTGACCAAAGCAACACTAGAAACAGAAACGGTTGCAGAGCGTGTTGATGAAATGGAAACTCGCCTCAAGCGTCCAGAAGTAGGACTTGATGGCAAAGCCATTGATCAAACAATGAAGGCTTACGACACATATCTCAGAAAAGGCAAAGAAGCACTTGATGAGTTTGAGGTAAAAGTTCTTACTGTTTCAAACGATACTGGTGGAGGATATTTAGCACCGCCAGAATATGTCGCTGAAATAGTTAAGAAAGTCACAGAAATTTCACCTGTGCGATCTGCGGCAAGAATCCGTACAACCTCATCTAAAAGCATCCAAGTACCATCAAGAACAGGTACTTTTTCCGCACAGTGGATAGGTGAAGTAGGTACACGATCTGAAACAACTGGTCTTACCTATGGTATGGAAGAAATCACGGCGCATGAGCAATATGCTCT
>CEVB01045330.1_pt1 | contig 15514 bp, 34 predicted proteins | sample 531381 | NCBI WGS metagenome assembly CEVB01 (sample SAMEA2622763, study PRJEB7988) | marine metagenome | biome: marine biome (ENVO:00000447); feature: surface water layer (ENVO:00002042); material: "saline water (ENVO:00002010), including plankton (ENVO:xxxxxxxx)" | depth 5 m | reverse complement strand
ACGACATCGCGGGAAGAACAAAAGGGGATTCTCAGGCTTAGGTGCTTTAGCGCCGCAACTTCGCCGGAAATTTTTTTTATACAAAGGCCTAAATACTATATGAAGACACTTAAAACACTAAAGATTGGAGATGTTGTAAAGGTGCAACCAATGCACTACTGCATGTCTTTCGTCTCTGGTGGGATAGAGAACCTTCTGTTGGCCGATCCCGAAAGAAGTGAAGAAGCAACACTAACTCATCATTGGACAGGCGATGGCTTTCGAGCACACATTTTAGAGCTAGTTAGTCTGCGCAGAGATTTTGAAGGAAGTGAAGAAGAAGAGAAGTACGCAAAGATAAAGATATTTGGCCAAGGTCGCAAACACTTTGTAAAGCGTAACAATGAAAAGACAAAAGTGGTTTGGATTCAAGAGCGACTTATCAGCTTCTGCAGGGATAAAAATAAATAAAAGGAGCACAAACTTTGATTGGAAGAGAAGGGATTTAAAAAGGGCGATTTAGTAAAGCTTTATAACATGTACGAAGCGCACATTGAGCAACCTTCGGTGGTGGGCATATACTTGGGCACAGGCCATGAAGCCCAATTTACATTTTATGAAATCGCAGTTGTAAAAGAGAATTTGTGGTCGCGACCAGAGAGGTCAGGAGGCTTTGTCGAAAGGTACTTGGCCAGTGACTTCTTGATGTGTCACGCCAGTGAAGAACCGCCCCACTGCTACTAAAGCAGGGGGAGAAATGAATAATAATAAAAAGGAGCAAGGACCGTGGGAAGAAAAAGAAAAAACAGTGTAAAAAAAGATTATGTACCAGACAACGATCAGCTAAGAAGAGAATTGATCGATAAGTTCTTAGAAGAGAACAGCGATAACCCAGAGGTTGTGCAAGTTCATGAAGCAGTGCCCTATGAGGGAAGCTACATGGTCCGCTCCACCAGTGGCCGAAAGGGGCCTAAGCACTAAAAGCTAAAACCAGGAGACAAAGATTATGAAAAAAGTAATTCTAACAATTGAAAGCATGCAATCAACACTTGCAGCACTAAAGAAACTAGGAATAGAGAAGGACCCAGAGACGCTAACCCGCAAAGACTTGTTTGCGCTCACCAAGGCAGGCGTCACTTGGGACTTGCCGGCCGATGAAATCCCAAAGGGCGAACTGGCCAAATTCCAAAGTGCTAAGACGAAGCCAGGAAGAAACAAGAAGAAGCCTTCCCCAGATGACACAGACGTTGATGTTGATTACGATGATTGGCACACAAAGACGCAGGTTGATAGCTTCTCCAGTACGGATGTAATGAGCCGCGTTGCAGATAAGCTTGCGAGCAACCTAGCCAACGCAAACTATCGTTCGATGTCTCCCGATGAATTGAAGGCAGCCATCGAGATTGAGCTAAAGAATTATTTAACAAAATAAAAAGAAAAGAATGGAGTTTTGCTATGGCACACAAAACTTGGCAAGACATTGAGAACGAAGTTGAGAAGGAATGCCTTGAGCGTTTCAACAGCGTACCAAAAGAAAAGAGAGCAAAGCTGGGCATTGAGCCCGGCAGCGATCCCAAGGCATACGAGAACCGCCAATGGGTTCAAGTGTATGTGCAGATGCTTGCCTGGAAGGACAAGTGTCGCCAACTCCACAAAGATTTGTATCCTCTGCAACCTGTCAAAGATTCTGCGGGAACTAAAAAAAGAAAAGGTAAAAAATGATTAACCCCGTAACACAACTACTAATGACAAAGAGAGCAGAACTTAATACAGCATTGGCCTATCACGAGTTACAGTTCAAGAGAGGAGAAATATCTTTTGAGGAGTATAGTAGAAAGACCAAGGAGCTGATAAAGATGTATTATGATGAAGCGTATAGTAGTGAAGATGTGTATAGAGTCTCAGAGCCAAAAGGCCTATTGGGTATTATAGTAAAGATGTTAAGGAAGTTGTTTTAAAAGGGTATGCCAAGAAGCAAAGAACACAAGATGGATTATAGCATAGGGGACTTGGTTAAGGTTCAAGTCCATCCCTATGAGCTGGTGTTTGATACTGAGAAAAAAGATAAGTATATGTATGGATTGGTTGTAGGCAAGACAAGCAGTTGGTGGCAGGCCTATGAGCAAGAGCAAGCAAAGTTTAATGAATATGCAGATGGCAAGACAAGGTACTGGGATAATGTGAATTATGCTCCCTACCATGTTATGCTAGTTGGCAAAGAGCGTTCGATGGAATGGGTAAGCCCTGAGTACATGGAGCTTGTTAGTTAATAAATAAGTTAAAAAATGGAGTCTATTTAACGCCTTGCAAATGGGCTAATAATGGGAGTGGTGTATTAAGCAAAGTGTTTTGTGGGGTAACGTGAGGGCCGAAGTGTATTTCAGTGGTGTTAAGTGGTAAATGGTGGAAAATAGGGGTTGATCCTAGCACGTCGGTGCTAACTAGATCCCATCGTTAAAAAGTGATCTCTATTTCCTTTTATTAAACGCACACTTGCAAAGGTGCGCCAATACGCTACACCTGCCTAACTTCCCGTAATTGCTACCCTTTTGCACCCCCTGGCTGCGAGATCCCGATGCAGATCCGCCAGGCTGCCCTGTGGCCGATCCGCGTAAGTCCAGCAAACTCGCGCAACTCCAGCAATCCTACGCAAGTACCACATAACTATTATTCCCCTGCATTTCCGGGGAGTTAAGAAAAAAACGACATAAACCCCACCAAAAGGCTTGACTCCTCCGGCCAGTATGATAGAATGGGGGCAACAGAAGCGAACCCGAAAGGAAATAAGCATGGAAACGAAATATATCAACATCCCCAATACACAAGTTAATCAAACCAAGGTACGCCAAGCGGTTGCCGAATTCATGGTTCAGAAGGTTCTGCCAAAAGATGCCATCGAGCAAATGGCTATGGACTATCTTGAGCAAACCTTTGAAGATGCCAAGCATACCATTGGCGACTTGGCGCGTATGGTTAAGGAAACCGAAATTCCACCTCTGCATGCCAAGGCACCAGAGCAACCCAGCCAGATGCTTTGCTACGGTACAATGGCAGGTTATCAAGGTGATGGCCCGGTATACTACTTCTACACCAAAGAGCAAGACTACGAATACATGGCCTGCGAAGTTAAAGAAATCACTAGCGAAGAAGAGGTGCGATAATGACTGCTAAACGATGGATGTCAGACCACATCACAATGAAGACCATTGAAGCAATTGAAAAGGTGTTCTTGATTGAACCAAGCCACCATGCCGTTATTCCAGCTGAGGAAGATCCAGGCGAATGGGCACCGGGCGCTTATACTGTCATTTATCATACCAATGGTATGCCCTCTGTTTCCCGCTTAACTGAATGGGGGCAAGTATCTAATGAATTGCCCGATGGCTTTTATGTAGAAGCTATTAACTCTGAAGTCTCAGCCATCTTTAACTTATATTAGGAGCCCTCATGAAATTAGAGAACTTAGGTAAGAACCAAACTCGTGTTATTATGCAAATCAAAGACCATAGTGAGAACTTCACATGGGATAAGGATATTTATTTCTCTTATGGCCAGCCTGTCTTGATTGTCAACTACCGTGATGCAGTTATCCATGAAACCGCAGAGCGTTATTCCACAACCACGTCCAAGCACATCAACGCATTCAAGCGGATGAGCAATCGCTTTGACGATAGGGGCGGGCCATACACTCACCCGTATGGCGCTGGCCGTGAATGGAAAGTCTTTGTCGCACCTGAATCACGCATGAACACTGTTGCAGGAGAATGTTAATATGAGTATCGCAGGAAAACCTTTATTCGCTCGCTATGAGCTTCGCACTATTAGTCCTCACTTCGGGCATACCATTGTGGGCATCTATGATAACATCGAAGATGCAAAGGAGGCGCTTGAACTGAAGCGTCGATCCCAATCCTTGCCCTGTTTCATTTATGATGCTGAAACCGAGCAACCAATTGGGGGAGTAAAAAAGAATGATTAAATCTGAATATGATGACGCCCTAAACAAACTGGATGCATGGGGCAGAAGAAAAGGTTTGGAGATATGCAAAGGCTATGGCATTGACGCTTACTTCCATGAGGAGAAACACATTGTATATAACACGAAGATTAAGAGCAAGAAGAATCAAGTCTATTCCCTCCTTCACGAATGTGGCCATGCGCTTGCATTCTCCAGCAAGGGTTACAAAGACAATTTCCCTACCATGCACACGCTTCGCTTCAAAGAGGCTCCAGTTAATAAGCGACGCAACGTCTTCAAATGCGAAGAGATCGTTGAAGAATGGGATGCATGGAAGCGAGGCTTCAATCTCTCGAAGCGTTTAGGCATTGATTTAGATAGAGAAGATTATTACAACTATGCATCACGATGGGTGATGACTTATATTCGAAAGGTAGCTTAATGTATTACATGATGGACAAGAGACTATTGGCCGCTCACGTTGCAGACCTCTGTTGCTGGTTTGCCCTAGGCATTGTTATTGGACACTACTGTTTATAGGAGAACACTCATGCGTAAATTCACACAAAGCATTATTGGCAAGGGCGTTACATTCACCAAGCTAAGCAGGGTTCGCGATGGTCGCGGCCGCATCGACTATCAACGCAAAGAGGTTGATGGCATTGTAACCGAGAACGATGGCTATGTCTGCACAGTGCGCGGATGGGATGGCACCTTGCATACCAACGTGGAGACAGCAGAGCTCAAGACATGGGCAGAAGCAGACCGCAACATCGAAGACGAACTTTCATGTCTCGTCTAATCCTCATGGGCATCTTCATCATTCTGGTGGCTGCCCACAACAGGCTAGAGCGTAAGCATGAGTTGCTCATGGACTGCTACATAAACTCTAGCTACTCACTTGACGAATGCATATCGTTCGTCACACTCATCTGGAAACTCTAACGCATTTCGCGGGAAAGAAAAAATAAAATGAAAAACACTATCAGATACAACACAGCATTCTTAGTAGACACTAACAACATCATGTGGACAATGGACTATGATAAGCTAGACAATACTGTTACACTAACCAGCGACAATTCAGTGCGAGGTGGTAGTGCTACCATTAGCCAGTACAGTATGGACAATGCACTTGGCCATGCAATCCCTGAGCCAATCCTTAGCAGTGCCCAAGACATGATTGTGCAGGACGAACGACGACGTGACCCTGTTGATTATATCATCGACGAGTATGCAGTCGCAAGCAGAGCTTTTGCATAACGGAAGGCAAAGGGGAGGCAGGGGGCACCACCCCCCTCCCCCCTACCCCTCCATGCCGGAAAGATAGTACCTAGTGGGGGGGTACTTTTCAAACTAAGCACATTCACGCGCTGCCCACCATAATTCAGAGCCAGAGTTAAAAAACTTAAAAAAACTTTTCACTTGTGGTATAATAAGGTGTATAAAAAATCACAAGTAAAATTTTAGGAGATTTTAAGATATGACAAAGTGTTTAAACTGTGGTAACGAGAATCCGCCCTCAAAGGGGAACGGAGGTAGAGGGAGAAAAAGAAAGTATTGTTCAAAAGAGTGTTCTAACCAGTATTACTCAAAGACAAAACAATATTACAAATATGAGAAGAGGAACCCTAACTGGGGTGAGCAGTGGAGAAAGACAAAGGCAGACAGAGAAGAGAGGCGTCTCAAGAATGAGGAGTTGTTGAAAACCCATTACACGGTCAAGAAAATATCCGAAGAGTTGGGTATTGACAAGACGAATGTCTTCGCACGTACGAAGAAGTTGGCAATCGAACCAACATATCACACATATGGTACAGAGAGGGCCTTCTTCACAGAAGAGCAATTTGAGAAGTTAAGAGACTTCAATGAACACAGAAAAGCAAAAGCACCAGAAGGCTATATAACAAGAGCTCAGCTTTGTGAAATGTTGAACATTGGAACCATGACGCTAGGCAACAAATTTCGAAAGCATGGAAAACCAGAAGGGGTTATAAATGTAGAAGGCTCTTCCGAACCAAATAAAGAATTCTTTGACGTAAAGAAGGTTGAAGAGTGGCTGCAGCACATCGAACTTGTAAAAGAAAACAAAAGACTCGAAAGACAAAGAGTAAAAGAGGAAAAGCTAAAAGCAATTGAGTTGGAAAAAGAAAAGAAAGAGAAAGAATTTAAAAAGAAAACAAAGAACTGCTTGAGCACTAACCAGGTTGCTGCGGATTTGGGCACAAAGACATTTACTGCACGAATGGAAGCGGACTTGGAAGAATTCAAAATAAAGACCAGCAAAGGCGATTATTATCCAATAAAAGAAGTAAAGAAATTAAAGAAGATTAGAGAGCAAGAAAAAGCAGCAAAAGAATATGAAAAAAGATTAAAATTAGAAAAGAGGAACCCAAGACTAAAGGTTAACCAAAAAGTTCTATACGAGGAAAGAGCTCGGGCGAAAATTATCAAAAAGCAAGAGTTGGGCCGGTTGAGATACGAACAGGAAAGAAATTTTCCAAATTTCTTGGACCAAATAAATCGATTAGAGTCGGGAGAAGAAATTCTAAAAGAATGCAATAAATGTGGAGAAGAAAAGGAAATAACGGAGTTCTTTCTTGATTTGACTTACAAGAACGTTAGAAGAGGCAGTTGCAGGTCGTGCGATGCTAAAGGGAAATTCAAAAAAAGAAACACGCACAGTGGCAAAACAGAGCTTTCCCCAAGAATGAAACTAACCCAAATCTTTCTAGGTTCAATTAAGAAAGAAATCTCAAGACACAGGGGGCAACACTTTTATGCTTCAACAGTCGAAATATGGGCAGAGATAGAAAAAAATCTCGGATATGGCTTAGAAGAGTTGATTGAACATATCGAATCGCAATTCGAACCTTGGATGTCGTGGGGAAACAATGGCAAGGTCCCAAGTGGAATGACAAGAGGGGTAACTTGGCAACTAGATCACATAATTCCAAAGTCGTCTTTTATTTATAGAAGCTTTTCGGACGAAGACTTCAAGAAATGTTGGTCTTTGGATAACTTGCAGGTTTTAGATTCTGTTGAGAACTTGGAGAAAGCGTTCCGAGAAAAAGTTTGGAAAGAAAACGCATATGAAAAAATAAACAAAATAAAAATAAAAAAGGATAGATTATGAAAATTGGAACATTGGTTGAATTCAAAGAGGACATAAACCCACACGATGCAGGCAAGGGCCTAGTGGTCGGGAGCCAAGATAACGAAACGTATGTCTATTGGCAGAACGAGTCAAGATGCACTTGGGTAATGACAGAGTGGTTAAAGGTAATTGGATGACTAATTACAGGCATGAAGTGGAAAGACCCAATAACGTTCGTGGCAATAATCGGTGCAGCGCTCGCACTAAAGATAGCTGTCGATTCGCTTGCTCTGTTTGCGGAGTGCGTTAATAACTCGTCACACACAGTGGCCGAGTGCCTTATCATCGGCCTACTCTACTAACAAAAAATCGCAGGAAAAATTATGACAAACATATTGGGCTTTCTAGGCCGGACTATCATCAACATTATTAAGTGGTCAATCTTTTGGACATTTGCTTTCAACTTGTTGGAGAAGGGTCAAAAAGAAAGAGCCGCAGAGCGAGAAGCCATGTTTGAGAAGTTGAGGAACAGAAGATGAAAACAACAATTCAGTTTGCAGGGGTAGTATTGGTATTTGGTGTCTTGACAGTAACGACAGTTCGTGATATAATGAGGGACATGAAAAACAAATCGAAACATGGATACAACAAGCATGTTGTTTGACGAGCTGCAAGAGAAGCTACTACTTATTGGCATGGCAACCCTACTTGGCGTGTTGCTTATACATTATCGTCCTTGGAAGCATGAGCATGAGCAACAAGAAAGAAAAACTAGAAGCTCTAATAGAAAAGAGAGAGGCTCTAGTTGAGGAGTATAAAAGATACGCAATCTTTCTAAGTGGCTTGCAAGACCAAATAGCAGACATCGATGGGGATATAAGGATGCTTGAAAATGAGCAAAAAAAAGAAAGTTCTTGATGGCTTCAAGGTAAAACCCTTTTACGTATTAAAAAAGGGTGACCTAGTGAGGGTTAAGGAATTTGCTAGAGAGATGTCCGGCATGGTTGGCTTAGTCCTTAGTAAAGAAGATTACAACACAGCTTGTGATGTACTATTTAGCAATGGTGTGAAAAGAAGAATGATGAAATTCACGTTGGAGAGAGTTGATGCAGAGAAAGATTGAACAGGCGCAAAAAAAACCGCCAGAAAAAAATGCCGGCTTTGAGATCGGAGATTTAATAAAAATTAAATCGAATGCGCATTTTGTTGAGGAAGAGTTCATAGGCGCTGCAGGCTTGATTGTGGCGTTTAACAAGACGGGCTACCCCAAAGGGTTCAGCGGTCGTGCAAAAGACGACACAATGTACGTGGTGGCTGCTCAGGGCCGTAATATAAAGCTGTTTGAAGATGAAATGGAGAAGCTGTAATGATTGAGGTTGGTAATATCGTGGAAGTATGTGTCAATAAGGGCATTGGACCCTTCATCGGCATTGTCTTGGAGGTAAATGATACCCTTTCTTGGAAAGATGATGTATGGTACAGGGTGCAACCAGCTTCGAAGAGCGATATGCCAGGGGCTTTTTGGTACAGAGAGAACAAAGTGACGTTTGTCGCAGACACACCACACTTTTTGGAGATTGACGGTGACAAAGATGGCTAAATATCCAGCAAAATTCGATTTTGGAGGCAAACCAGCCACCTTTGGCTACAATACAACGTTCGGGCCAGGTGGTTACACCGTATTTCGAGTCTTAACAGACTCGGCAGGCGACATTTACAACTCAAGCATAGCAGATTTCAAGTATCGAGTGCATGCAGAGATGTTTTTAAGGGCTTTAAGAAAGAAAACCAAAGAAGATGAGGCAGAAAAAGGTGAGTGACTTCCCATTGACAGTAACAGACGCAGCATTTGACGCTGCAAAAACAGCTTTGGACACCGCCGGCGGCACAGGAGACTTCATTCGCATTGCAATTCAAGGAGGAGGGTGTTCTGGTCTGCAATATAAGCTAGATTTTGACACAACACACCTCGATGACGACTATGTTTGGGAAAAAGACGGCCTAAAGCTGGTTGTCGATTGCTTTAGTGCAACACATCTTGAAGGAACAGTGCTAGATTACACCACATCCTTGATAGGGAGTGGCTTTCAGTTCAGAAATCCCAATGCAAAGAAGCATTGTGGCTGCGGTAACAGCTTTGGAGTATAGATATGGCAAAGAAAAAGCAAGAAAAAGACAGATTGCCAAGGAATCCGCTGGTTCCAAGGTTGAATGACCACAAGAATCAAGCTTTCAAAGACAAAAAGAAAGAAAAAAACAAAAACATTTGCAGAGAAAAGGTAAAAGGTGACGAATGAAACTGTATGGTGAGAAGGAAGAGCGAATAATTTACTTTGAAAACCCTGTCGGCACGTACCAACTGGTACATTGCATACAAAACGGCGGGGATGAAATGTACGTTGTTCGCGATAAAGACGATGAAGCACTACTAGCAAGCGTTGAAAAGGAACCCGCTATGGTTTTCTTTTTTGAAAAATGCAAGAAAGCTGAGGAAGAGCAATAATTATATACACTCAGGAGGGTGAAATGTCTTGTCGAGAGAATACGAAGATTTAAACAACTTTCGCAAAGGCGACCTCGTGGGTGTATATAAACACTATAGAGACGAACACGTCGATACTGGTTTGTATATGGGGGCGTGTCCATATGAGATGTTTGTAAAAGTTTTAACTTCCGATGGTAGATTAAGGGAATTTGACACTGTGTATTACTACTTAGTGAGACTTAACAAATCGGAAGTTTGATGATATGATCAATTATGTGGATTCTAAAATATACAAACACCAAGACGAATGGTATGAACAAGCGGCACACATATGCCGCTTTTTGCCTAGTGGCATGGAGTGTTTCGGCGATTGGTCCGTGACCCAAACGCACAGCAGTTTGAGGTTCAAGGGCTACTATAAAGTTGGTGATTATACCGGCCAGCCAAAAGACGTGGTATTCTTTACTCTTATCCTACCAAAAGATCCCGAAAAAGATTTTAAAATCCAATTTAACACAAAACATTCGCGATATTTAGCGAAAAAATATGTAATCCGTAGCTATTTACGAGCCGAGATAGGCGAAAGCCTATATAGCATGAGCGCCGGATATGGCTCTATTCTTGATTTTGGCTATTTCGGATATTAATTGAAAGGTTATAAGATGTCAAAGATTAAATTTCAAAAAGGTGAGCTTGTCTCTTACTCTGGGAAGAGGGAAAGAAAACTTGGAATCGTTGTTTCCGAGCCGTTCTATTCCAATAGCACAGGGTGGCAAGTTAAAACCTATTGCGATGGAAACGTTTATAAGGATTCCATCAACAGCGTAAGCAAGGTGTGCGACGATGTACAACTTATTAAAAACACAACTTCGCCTTATTAAAATATTTCTTACTCGCCTCGTCTATAGACATTGCATCCCTTTTAGTGTTTGGTGGTATAGTCTTACCATGAAACTTACAAAAATGTCTTCTAAGCGCACGAGATACTACGATACAACGACCGAAATCCTAGAAGACATGGGTTGGGGCACAAGATACAAAAAAGACCCCTTAAATGGCAAGCTAGACTATTTGGCCCACCCAAGCAGGTTAGCCTACAATTTAGAAAGTGAGCTTCCGTTTGGTGACTGCGATGACCATGCAATTTTTTGGTGTACTTCCCTGCTTAAGGGCGAGCTTGCTGATAAGGTCTGGTTTTGCTTTTATTCTATGGAGAAAGTGCAAACAGGCCAAATGAGCGCACACGCTATCTGCGTCTATGAGAAGGATGGTATGTTTTACTGGGCTGACTATAGGCTCCCTGCTTGCTTGGATGAGTTCCGCGATAAAGCAATTGTGCGCTCGGCCGAAGCTTATGGGGCAAATGCAATTGTTGGTGCAATGATTGAAGTTAAAGAGGTTTTGGACGACGATACACCCGTGTTTGGAGAAATCGTCATTATAGAGCCCTAAGCCCAATAAAAAATTTACGGAAGAAAAAATTTCCGCTCGCTTGGCGCTGTAGTAATTATTAATATGCATCAAGCTCGTGACCATTATAAAAAATTTTCTGTCGGGGACATCGTTGAGCTCGATAATGGCATGCCCGTTTTTGAAATGGAGATAGGCCTCGGCGTCGTTGTTGATGTTTATCCTGATGCCGGTCTTGAGGAAAACCAAGTGCGAGTTCATTGGCAGAGGGATGTCTGGCAACTGGGCCGAACACAGGTTATGGGCCTTTGGGAAATAAGGCACGCTAATTCGGAATAGCAACTAATTATACATTGGCGGCGAGTGGTGTTTGGTCGTAAGGCGCTCATCACTCCGCTTTTGTGACTTCGGTCACATGGGCACATGCCGCCACGGTGCGGGAATTGATAGAGAGAAAAGACAATGATAGGTAGTGTATAGGTAGTGAAGAGAAAATATGGGTGTTGCATAATGAGAGTAGCTAAGTAGTTCGCAAGAACAAATCCGTGACTAAGGGCAACTTTAGGCATTTCTTCAATCTTTCTCAAGTAAGCGACTTGCGGTGAAAGCTGCAGGTCATCCATCCTAAGTGATTACTGGAGCGACTTGTCTCGACTTTGAAAACTTTTTAATTCTCAACGTTGGTTTCTGCACTTTTTATTTTAAGGATTTAAAATGAAAAAAGAAAGAGAATTTTCAGTTGGTAAGTTTTTTATAAACAGAGGGGTCAGCGACCCTTCCAAGGTTTTTAAGTTTGAACATACGTCACAGAATTTTCTAGAAATATCAAGTAATAAAAAAGACGCTCCAGTAGTCATGAGTGTTGATAATGCAAGTGAGCTTATCACCGTGCAGAACCTTCAAGTGAATGGATCTCTTTCTTTCGCTGGTTCCGACGGATTCATGATGGATGGTGAAGATGTCAATAACTCCAATGTAATAACTGAATTTCTCCAAGTGAATCACACTCCCACTGATTATGTTGGGGGTAATAATTTTTCTAACGCCCACGTGCTAATTGGTGAGACAGATAGCGGACTTGCTTTTGACCGGAGAGAGATAACTTCAAAAGGTGACGATTTCTATATCCGAACTTCAGACGCCCAGGCCCTGCGACTCGGAGCAAATCAAAACAGCGACAGCTTAGTTATCCTTCCAAGTGCAAACGTTGGCATTGGCACAACCACACCGGAAGCCAAGCTCCACATCAGCGGCACTACAAACATCTCCAACGATAATAATATGAATCAGTCGGTACTTCTCGTTGGGGATACTTCCGATGGTATCGGGCTAGATCAAAATCAAATAACAAAAAAGAATGGTTCTCTATACATAACAACGGCAGGCGCAGGTGATATATATTTCAAAGCCAATGGTCTTAACACTGCAAGAATAACTGATGCCGGCTCTTTCTACATTTACAACCCCAACTACTCTGGAGATACATTTGGGCCAAACAGCTATTGGAAAGTTGTTTATGGCAATGATGGAAAATATAACTGGTATCACAGAACAGTGGAGCCCAACGGCAACGAGGGTGCAGAGAGATGGATTGCCTATTTAGATCCTGTGGGGGTTGGAGAAGGAGATCAAACGGGATTGAACTTTACCGGCCAGCACAGGTGTAGAACAGCAAGCCCGGAAACAGTTGCAGATTTTGAAAATAGAATAGGAATGATTGTTGCTTCAACTGGTCAATACCGAAACTTCGACACCGATGAGAATGTAACAAGACCAAACATAAATCAGGCCCTCCCGAGAATCAGATTAACCAACAAGAGAAATCAGAAAAATGTTTTTGGTGTAGTTTCCGGCGCTGAAGAAAAGAATAATAGAGCATATTCTTCTGGCCGGTTTGTCTCATCTTTTGAAATGCCCGAAGGTGATGAGAGAGTCTTTGTAAATTCAGTTGGCGAGGGAGGCATCTGGGTCGTCAATGTTAATGGCCCGCTCGAAAACGGCGATTACATAACGACCTGCGAGATAAGCGGATATGGCATGAGACAGGACGATGACATATTACACAATTATACAGTTGCTAAAATAACACAGCCTTGCAAGTTTGCGTTGAACTCTCCTGACTATGAATGTATCACCATAGAACACGATGGGCAACAATATTTGGCGGCCTTTGTTGGGTGTACGTATCATTGCGGATAACGAGAGGAAACAATGTTTAACAAACGAGTGTTAGTGTTAGACAAGAATTACCAACCAATACGCATTGTCGATTTGAAAGGTGCCATATATTTAGTTTTTCGAGAAGCCGCAAACGTGATTGATGCGGATTATAATGTTTTTAATTTAAAAGAGTGGATATCTCATTCTGAAATTCGTATCTCCATTGACTCAGAGTTTAAAGCACTTCGCTCTGTCGATTCAGCTTTCGGTGTCCCAGACGTTGTTATTTTAAAAAACTTTAAACAGAAGAAAGTGAGAGAGTCAATTTGTACGAAAAAGAATGTTGGATTTCGCGACCTCAACACGTGTCAGTATTGTGCGAAAAAGTTATCTCACTCCGAGACGACGATAGATCACGTGATCCCTGCTTCGAAAGGTGGCCAGCTTGTTTGGGAAAACGTGGTGACGTCTTGCAGAGATTGCAATAATAGGAAAGGTAATAAAGATCTTGACAAATCTGGATTAATGTTGTTAAATAGACCTAGGCCCCTTTTATGGGATCGAGGGTATTTCTTAAGATATGAGAAGCGTTATCCAAATCCAGTGTGGCGAAGGTTTTTATAGGAAAAAGATATGGCAAATTTTGTAAAAGGAGATTGGGTTGAGGTATGTCCTCACCCAGATTACAGATGGGAACACTGGTCCCAAAAGAACTCAGACCTTTGTGGGAAAACAGGAAAGGTTGTGGATACCTCAGAGGGAGATTGGGTAGATGAAATTTATGTAGAAATAGAATATCGAGGCCAGCGTGTCTGGTTCAAGGATGATCAGCTAATCAAGGTTGACAATTACGAAGTTATATTTTCCGAAGCTGTTCATGAAGCCTGTGAGCAATTGCAAAAACACGAGGCGATATGCAAGAAGCTGAGAGATGAGATATTGAGGGGTGTCTTCGGCGAAGACCTAGAAGAGCCAAAGCAAGAGTTAAGGCCTACTAACGAAATTTTTGATGACGACGATTGGGAAGAGGTCACAACTAAGGAAGTTATTCCTCTGCCCGGTAACGGAGGAACTATGACTACCCCGACCGATCCAAAATCGCAGGCAGATAGTCATAGAAAGAAAGTTAGAAAAATAAAAAACCTCGGCAAAAAGATTGTGAAAAAAGATGCAAATCAAAAGATTTCAGGGTCATGGACTTTGACTGAGGAAGAGATACAGGATTTACAAGAGTATTTAGATTCTCTCCCTCTTTCTAGTCCGCCAAACCAAGCGGGGGATTATGATTACCAATATGATTACGGAGATGACGATGATTCAGACTGGTTCACCTAGGATTGGAGATTTAGTTAGAGAAGAAATATTTCAAGACAATGGTGATAAGGTATATCGATATGGAATCATTATTGATGAGCTGCGTATCAAAGGTATAGTGCATGACCGCATGTGTAAGGTCTTTTGGTCGGCCTGTGATCGCTTTCCCGTATCTTCCAGTCCTTATGCGTGTTTCGTTAGCGAAAAACAAATAGAGGTGGTTTCATAAATAAAAGCCTATTTATAGTGTAAAAATAAAGTTTTTTATGTTATAATGGGCCAGTATGAAAAATCTCGAACAAATACTTTACAACAAATTGACCGAAAAAGCAAAGAAGCCAAATCCCAAGGACCACACAACCCTGTCCATTGAGGACATGGAAGATGCTGTTCGTAAGGCACAATCTGCAAAGAAGGTTGCCGACGATAAGAAACTTCGCAAGAGCATTCCTGGCGACGAGTATCGCAAACTCCCAACAGTAAGTGACAAATTCCAAATCATTGTTCCTATGTCCACGAGAGCATCTTGTCTCTATGGTGCTGGAACAAAGTGGTGTACTGCTGCATCTGAAGATAATCAGTTCAATCGTTATTACAACCGTTGGGGAATGACTCTTTATTATGTTCTCCCGAAAAAGGTTGATGTCGATTGGGATGTTGTTGATACCGAGAAAGAAGATTTCCACAATCAGCTTGACAACTTGTTCGAAGGCAAGGTAGAAGACCTACAAAAGAAATATCCAGACATCGATGTCAGCGCACTCAAAGACCCATCAGGAAAAAACAAATACCTTGCTTGGATGGCAAAGACTGTTGATGGGATTGGCACCACCGAAAGAAGTAGAATGGGTGCCACTGCCAGAGTAAATAACGTTATCGATTATTATCACAAACTTCTCCCATACATTGGTCGAGAAGAGAAACCCGAAAAGAAAAAAGAAAAAGGTCAGAGACAAGAGAGAACTCGCTTTGACAAGGTTGCAATCGTTATGCATCCCGAAGGTTACAGAAGCAAGATGTACGATGCTCAGGATAAAGACATCGAACTCAAAGATCTTATTTCTTTTATTATGCCGACATGGGGCATCCCTGCAAAAGAAGGACTTGATGT
>CEVB01025405.1_pt1 | contig 15526 bp, 15 predicted proteins | sample 531381 | NCBI WGS metagenome assembly CEVB01 (sample SAMEA2622763, study PRJEB7988) | marine metagenome | biome: marine biome (ENVO:00000447); feature: surface water layer (ENVO:00002042); material: "saline water (ENVO:00002010), including plankton (ENVO:xxxxxxxx)" | depth 5 m | reverse complement strand
AATTTAATTTTATTTGTTTCTTTTACTTTATATCTTCTTTTCATTAGTAACTAATATCAGGAGTTAAAAAATCTCGTAGTGTTAATTTTGATCCTTTCTGCATTGGTTTTTCTAAATTCATACCAGCATAATAAGCATTAGAATCAGGTGATACATCTGCACCACTATTAGTTGAATATTCAGGGAATAAGCTAACATTGTTTTTTATATAATCAATCATTCTTTGCATAAAGTATTCACCTGTATTTTTAACTTCTTCTCGCAAATGTTGTGCTTCTTCTGTTGTTAATGCTGTACCTGTTTCTGAACTTTTACTAAATATATTACCATTTTCTACTTTAAACCTTAAAAAAGGGATTGCATGATATAAAGCCATATTAGGCAAAAAATCACCAATATATTCATCTACTAATTTCTTATAGTTTTCATTACCTACATCACCTATTGTACCCCCTGAAATAAGCGTTTCTAATTTTTCATAAAGTTCTGTACCTAACTTTGTTTCAACATAAAGTCTTTGTGCTTGTAAAACAAAAGGTAATAATAAATCAACATCAACATTTAAATTGATTGCTGTACTATCTTTTAATTTTTGTTCTGATATAAATAATACGTATGCCATAGTTTAATTTAAAAATCCGTTATTTGCCATTCTTTTTGGTGGTCTTGCTACTAAATTATCATTTTTTTCTGCTGTAAACCCCTCACTTCTTGCTTTTGTATATCCTATTATTTGACTATCACTAATTTTATTCTTTGCATTTCTTAATGATGTTTTATATATTCTTCTTAACCAAAAATGTTGACAATTACCACCGCCTTTGTACAACCAAATAGAATATTGCAAAGCACCACGCGGCCCCCACCCTATATTTTTACCTTGTCTTTCAGAATAATAATAATCGTTTACAGTCATTTTTCCCATTCTCATTATATCTTCTTTACGATATATCTTATTAGCTGCAACCATTTTTCTACAAAAGTTTCTTTGTTGACCTGTTTTGTTTACTAAAAATTCATCTTCTGTATAAACATATCTAACTTTGTAATAATCGTTAAATGACTTGTTAACTCCATCTTGTTCACTTCTTGCGTTTGGTCTTGCAGTTCCTGTTGATGCTAATTCTATTTTTTCGTTAACATGGTCATTCATGGTTTTTTCAAAATCAAAATCTTGGTGTTCACCATCAACAATTTCTTCATCAATCATTTCCCATTCTTCAGGGATTTCTTCACCATATTCTTTAATAAATTTGTCAAGTTCTGTTAATTCAGACAATTCTTTTTTAGCATTTACAGGTACACAATTAGGTACTTCACGCCCATCTTTTATTTTTGTACCTATTGCTTCATATCCTGGTTGACATGGATTTGGTGTTATAAATTCTTCTTTGCAATTACAATCTTTTAAATTTGTTATTTGTTTTATTTGTTCATGATCTTCACATGGCATATAAACTTCTTTTCCATCTAATGTATGTACATGATGACCTTTACAGCCTAATTTTTCTGCTTCTGCTTCTGCTTCTTCTATTGAATCATATAAAGGCAAATCTATTTCACCATCTTTTCCTTCTGTAACCATGCTACCTACTTTTGCAAAATCTTGTCTAACTTCCACATTTTCATTTAATGGTGGCAATCCAAGTTCCTCTCTTATTTCATCTTGTTCCATTACTGCTTTTAAATCTTCACTTGTAAATTCTAATGTGATAGGTTTTAGCTGTACAAAGCTAATAGGCATATCCATGTTGTTTACTCTAAATAGTTTTCTTAAAACCTTAATAATATGTGATTGGTAAGGTTTGCAAACAGTATTCAAAAAATAATTTGCGGCGCTGTTTATTTCATCAACATTTGAACCTAAACCACCACCTGAATCTCTTATACCCATAAGCAAAGGACTAGTAACACGATGGGCTGTAAGTATATTGGAAACGAGAAGCTCTTGTAAAGTTAAAAATTGCTTATCCAAATCACTTGTTTGTATTGGTGTTATTTGTGGTGTTCTTGTATTATCATCAGAAAATGTAACAATCACTTTTCCTGCATTTTCACTACCTTGAAATTTAGCTGATAATCTACGTTCTATTTCTAATCTTTCTTCTTGCGTTGGAACACCATTTGCAAAGTTAAAAGCATAAGAACCTGAAAAACCTGAATTAATATTATTTAAATGAAATTCTGCAACTTTTTGATCTATTAAAGACCAATTATTACCTGCAAGATAATCAGGCGTAAAATAAGCATTCATATTAGGGCTGTATAAACCTGTATATAATATTTGATTTGGTGATGTTCTATCATTTACATTAAATGCAGGAACACGATATGGTTTGTTTTGTCTAGTATTTGACCAATCAGCACTTACATAATATCCATTTACTTTACCCATAGCATCAGGCTTTTCAACTCTGATTTTTTCCATTGGTATGTGATATATTTCTGCAATTTGTGTTCTATCTCTTGACCATATAATGTTTAAAGCAAAGCCACCTTGTAGTTTAAAATCGAAGGCACATTTTTTTATAACCTCATGCAAAGATTCATTACTATTAGCACTAGCCATAAATTGCTTTAACTTAACTAAAGCATCTAAATTCCTATCATCTTCATTATCAATTACTATATCTTCAGCAGATATTAGGTCAGCAGTTGCATTTATAATAGCAGCATTTGTTGAACTATTGTAATATAAGTCTATAAGGAATTGTGGGTATAAGTTTTTCCAATTATCAGTTCCATATTCTATATAATCTTTACCACGCACTTCTTGAACTATTGGTGCTGTTTCTGTTCCTAAATTTATGCTAATAATATTGTCTTTCATAATTAATCTTGTTCAGCCCATTCAGAGCTATTTAATATATTCATAATCTCACTATAATTGTTAGTTTCTTTACCCTCTAAAAAACTAGGTGTTTCACCATCAAATTTAAGTAATGCTTGTGTTTTATCTAAAGAATAACGTAATGTGTTTTTTGATGTTTCTAATACTTGATCAAAATTTACATTTGACACTTCTTGTGATGTTATAATTACATATTTCATTTTAATTTGCTTTATATGGAACGTCTGTTGTCCATGTTGGGTTGTTTACTAATGTACCATTAAAACCCCTACCTGAACTGTCTATTGCAGTTTCACCTGAACCACTATCAAAACGCCAATATCCTATTAAACCTGCTGAACCTGTTAAATTTAATGGCTCATGATTAGATGCAATTAATTCAGTAATAGGAACAACCCTTGTAAATATAGCAACATCTGCAAGTGTAGCATTTATAAAGTTTGCACCTGCTGTATTATTACCAATACTTGTTGCAGTAATACCACCTGAATAAGTGCCTAAACCTGTTGTAGTTGCTTTTAATGTACCATCTAAATATATTTTAAGTTGATCTGCTGTTGTATCCCATGTTGCTGCTATATGATGCCATTTACCATCATTTTCAATAGCATCTGTAATAACTGCTGTTTTATTAGCACCACCGCCTTTATAAGCTACTCTAACTTGATTGCTACTTGCATGATAAATCATTATAATGTGATTGTTAGCATCTGTAAAAGCCCTTAAATACGTTCCTGTTGCACCCATAGTACCTGTCTTAGCCCAAAAGCTAAAAGTGCCTGTAGATGTGCTTATATCGCTTGAAACAGGGTTTATATTTACGCTTTCATCAGTACCATCAAAATTTAAAGCATAAATGTTTTGTTTTGCTTCACCATAACTTACTAAACTATTTGCTAATTTAAGTGCTAACATCTTATTCAGTATAACCTATTGCAACACCACTAGAAATTGTCATAGCAGTTATATTCATAAATAAGGTAGTTCCTGCAGGCATTGTAGTTTGTAATGCGCTTTCACCTGTTGCATTAGCTACTGTAATTGCTGTTATAACTGATGTTACAGGAAAATTAACTGCATAAAAATCTTTCCCTGTTACTGCACCTTCAAATATTTCTATTGAATTTTTACCTAATTGTTCAGTTAATAGTTGTTGTACGTTTTCTATTGCCATTTTTTATTTTTTTATTGTCCGTAATATATATAATTTGAACCATCAGGTTCTTGTCTTTGTGTATATTGTACTTGTGCAGTTCCATCTTTATCCGCCATATAAAGTTTTCCTATTGCTACTAAACCTTGAACAACACCATGTGTAGGTCCAACAGGTAAAACATTATTTTCATTTATTGGTGCATTACCTGCACTTATTGCTACTGCACCTGACCAACTAACCTCGTAAACTTCATATTTGTAATACCCAGCAGGTATTAACTTTGTTGCACCTGTATATACATCAGGCGTTGCATTGTAAGTAAATGATAATTTAGTATATCTATCATATACTTCATGTATAGTAGAATAAGCATATTGAACAGATTTATCCATGTCATTTGTAAATTTTACTAAATGCCTTATTTTATCAGAACTTACAGAATTATCAATTCTTGTATCTTCTGTTGTTATATAAGCATCAAATGGTGATTCTGTAACTGCTTGTATCATAATTAAAGTCTTACTATATAATAGAAAAAGGTCTTATTTATTGTCCTATATAAGAAAAAAGGGGCTTAAAGCCCCCTTAATCAAGAAAATATATGAAAATACTAATTAGTAAAAAGTATCTTATGAAACAGTTGGGAATGTACCCGCCTTGTTTGTAAATCCTGCATTGTCAAAAGGATCAGTTGTATAATCTTCTAAAAATGCCATTGGTACAGCTTCTAAACCATCAAAAGTTAAAGTGTAACCATTTCTATCTCCAAATGCAAGACCACTATCAGCAGTGCCTGCATTTAAACTCATTCCATTAGCCATACCCATTGCAACTAATACATCATGACCATTTGCAAGAGTAGCATTAAGTTGTGCAAATATTCTAACTTGCGTTTGTCCTAATAGCTTAATTTCTTCTTGGTCTTGTTGTGTTAATCTGTTTAAAACAATGTTTACTGTTGGTGTATAGAATATTGTTCCATTTTCTACTGAACCTGTTATTGTATCTGTTATTGAAGATGAACCTCTTGGTAGTGCGTATCTATAAATAGTGTTACCACCAAAATCTATTGTATCAATTGTTGATTTGTCAACTGCATCATAAGCAAAACTAGTAATCTCATCAAATACCGAAAAGTAGATAAATTTGACTCCACCTGATACTCTATTACAGTCTAAACCTCTACCTTTTGTTAAATTTGTACATGCCATATTAAATAGTTTTAAAAGTTAAAAACAGGGGGTTTTTACGCCCCCTATTTTGTATTATTATGATTGTCTTACAATATCCGCACCAACTCCTGTTTGTACACCCATTGAATATTTTGCAACTACTCTAATATTATCTGAACCATCAAGGTTAGACATATCAAGTAAAGCTATTCTAGTAGTATCAGAAAGTAAATCAGTTCCTGCAAACAAATTACTTCTTGTTGCAGCTACTAATTGATTATCAACCATTCCTGGACATACTGCAATTTTGTAACCTTCAAATACAGGCTCATAATCACCATTCATGTTGTAAGCATTTACATATCCTAATGTAGACACTGCACTAATATAGAATGCGTAAGTTTTAGGATTCATGTAAATATATAAATCTTCTTTTCTTAATACAGGTGATATATTAGCAGCCATGTCAGCTGTTAATGTTTGTAAGTTTGCTATAATGTTAGCAGCAGTATAAGCACCTGATGCAGATGATTGTATTACTGTACCATCAACACCTGGTAATAAATATCCTGTTGCAGTTCCTAAAAATCCTGCGAACTCACCATTGTTTGCTGCAACTCCTGACCAAATAGATGATTCAGCTGCATCTGCAATAATTTCACCCATGTAAGAAATTACATAATCTTCAAAAGATGGTGGTGGTGGTGAACCTGCTCCTGCTCTCATTTCTAAAGCTTCCCAAGAACTTAATAATGTTTTTTTACATAAATCAAGGTTAACTTGTAGATTCTTTGGCTCAAGAACTTTTTCTGTCATTGCAAGTGTTCCATGATCTGTAAAATCACACGTTGCATCTCTAACAACTGATGAACCAGCCATACGTTGTATATTAGACTTAAATTTGATGTTTTCAATCAATGTTAAAAAGTCTAATGATTTTGTTTCTTTTAGTGCTGCTGCAATATAAAAACCTGCCGCTTTACCACTAAAATTACTTGTTACATTAAATGCCATAATTTTTTATTTTTTAGTTATTAATATTATTTATTTAAATTGTATAAAAACCTTTCTTGTTTAGTTAGTTTTTTATATTGTTTTTTTGTTAATGTTGGTCTATCTGTACTGAACTTGTTAGTATTAACAGGTGCTTCAGCAGGTTTTGCAGAAAGTTCTGCTTTTAACTTTTCGTTTTCTGCTTTTAATTCTTCAATACTAAACTCAACAACTTCTGTTGTTTTAGTTGTTACAGTTTTAGGTGAATCTGTTCTAGTGTCCATATCTTCAACTGTTTCTTCACTCATTTCTTCTACTTCTCCTGTTTCACCCATTTGTTTTTTAAGGTCTGATACTGCATCTTCTAGGTTCTTAATTCTTTTTTCCATACCTTGCCAATCAGCAACATCTGCTTCTTCTTGATAATTATCTTCATCTTCTTTAGCTAATTCTTCTGAAATTTCTTCTGACATTTCTTCTTTTTCTTCTTTTAAATCATCAGCAGTATCTTCTTCTTCTGTTTCAGACTCCATAACTTCTGATACAATACCTTCTTCTTCAACTCTAAATGAAACGCCTGTATCTAATTTATATGTTCCTGCAGGTAAAGGAATTGTTGTTCCATCTTCTGTTAATACAGAAACATCAACACCTGATTCTAATTCTTCAGCAGTTGATACAATAATTGTACCATCTTCTGTTTTTGCTTGAAATGCTAACTTTATTTCTTCTTCTTTTTTGTCAAGACCTAAAGCTATTAATATTCTTTCTTTTAAATCCATAATTTCTTAATTTGTAGTTAGTTGGTTAATATATAATAGAATAGTTATTTATTTATTTGATTTTTGGTTTTCTTGTATTATTTTAATAATTTTAATGCATCTTTCATTGATTTTATATCTCGATTTAAGTTTGGTCTATCATCTAATACTTCATTTATATCTAAACCTAAATCTTTAACTTGTTTTACTATTGTTTTATACGGCTTTTCTAATTTTTCAAAATCAATTATATTTTTATTAATTTCTTTTTTTATTTTGTCTAATTTACCTGATATTTTTGCTACTTCTTCAACTAAACTCAAAGATTTTTTTACCGCTTTAGAATAATCACTTTTAAAATCACTTACTAAACCTAATTCTATTTTTTTTGCTTTTAGTTCAGTTCTTTCTTGTATTATGTCATTAAGTGCAGAAAGTATTTCTTCATCTGTTGGTTCTTGTTCAGACATCTTTTGCATTTTATCTACAAAATAACCTTCTATACTTAATCCTTTTATTTCACCTGCTTTTATTCTATCCCATAATTCATCATTTGTTATTTTCATTTTAACAAACCATGTACCATTAGGTAAATCAAAACCATATAATTTAGATTTATCCATATCACCTTCTTTTACCCAACTTTCAACAGTTAAAACACCTGCTACTCTATCTTGGTGTTCATATGTTGCTTTATGATGATTGTTGTGTTTTAAATATAGTTCTGCAGCTTTTCGTACTGTTTCAGGGCTAAAATAAACATAATACTCTTGGTCAGTATTAGGATCATATCTAAATATTTGTTTATTTGGAATAAGTGCTGGACTAACTAACATTCTTTTTTCTTCATCTACTTTTGCAAATGTTAGGTTGTTTTTATCTTTTCCAAAATATACAAAGTTTTCTTCTATTGCAGGTGAATGTACTAATGATATAGCATCTATTGTTAATGCTTCATTATTATCTTCATCTATTACTAATTCTACTATTTTTGTGTTTTTCATATTATTTTTAATCCTTTTACATTAATTATACCTTTAGCTGTATTTATAAACAAATCAATAATTTCTTGATCACCCTCAACTTGTTCCATCAAATTTACAAGTTTCTTAACATTAGGAACTTCGCTTGGGTTAATACCTAACTCTTTTGCAGTTTTTGCTATTTCTTTAGCTAATATTTCTGAATTTTTTACTGCTAAATCTACTGCTTTTTTATTTTTTAATGCAGTATTATATTGTTTTTCTACTTCATCTCTTTGTGCTTGTATGTCTTTAATAGCTTTGCTTAATTTTGTTTTATTACTTTTAATTTGTTCACTAGCTTTTTGTAATGCTTTTACAAATTTTTCTAAATCATCAGCTATACCTAATTCTATTTTTTTAACTTTACTTAAATTAAACTCTTTTAATTCTTTTGCATATTCTTCATATGTCTTTTTTCCTATTGGTGAAGGGTATTTTTTCATCTTATTGTATTTTTTAGGGTTTGCTTTTTCACATTCTTCTTTAGTGGCATACTTACATTCTCCTGTATTACCATACTTATAGTTTCCATCTTTGCATTTTTTACACGGCATATTATATAATAGATTTAATTAATATTTATTTGATTTTTAAATTGTAGCTCTTCTTCTTATTGCTGCAAGTTTATCTTGGTTGTTTGTAACATCATCACTAACAACAAATGCTTGTACAGGTTCAGGTTTAACACCACCTGATAATTCAAATGCGCCACTCATCATCTCTGGAGCAGGGGTTGCTGGTGTTGCCGCACTAATACCACCACCACCGCCGCCTGATCCTACATCTTGTTCCATAATCTTTTTTACATTAGCTAAACCTGATACTATAAGAGCAGCACCTGTTACAAAACCAGCAGGTCCACCTTGTGCAAATGCTTTATTAGCACCAACGTAAGTATCTATAATTGCTTGTGCAATAGATAGTTCTTTACTTTCGCCTGCTAAACTTTGTAATGCACCAGCTAATCCTGAATATGCAGATAATTGTTCATTAATTTGTTCTTGTGTTAATGTTGATACATTTTCTAAATTTTTTGTTAGTGCTTTTTCATTATTTTTTGTTATTTCTTGTAAAGCATCATTATTAATAGTCATTAACTTTGTTGTTGCTTCAGCTTGTCGTTTTGGTAATTCTATCAATTTATCTAAACCAAGTTCTTCATCTCTTGCTTTCATTTCATCTAATGCTTCTTTGTCTTTTGTTCTTTGTTCTTGTTTTATAGCATTAATTTTATTATTTAATTCTATCTGTTTAGTTGTCGATTCACCTTCAATATTTGCTAATGCTATTTTTAGTTCAGCTTCTCTATCTAAATCTTCTGCTAAATTTTGACCATCAACTTTTCTTAATTCCATTTGTTCTTGTTGAATCCTTAAATCTTCTTGTGCATTTGCTATTCTCCTTTTTAAAAGATCATTTTCTTTATTAAAAGCATCTTGTGCAGCTTTTAATCTTATTGCTGTTGACTTTGTTGTATCTTCTGCAATTAATTTTAATTTTTCTATTTCTGTTCTTTGTTGTGCAGTTTCTACATTTAATTCTCTTTGACTATCTCTTAATGCTTGAAAAGCATTTTTTAGTTCTATTGCCCTTTTTGTATCTTCTGCTATTTCATCACCTATACCTACAAATGCGCTTTTAACATCTTTTAATGCACCTTCTGTATCGCCTTCAAATAATTTAACAATAGCACCACCAAATTTTGCTACTCTATCAACAATAACACCAACTGCAGCCCCAACTCCTGCAAATGCTTTTTCTAATAATTCTGCACCTTTTTTTGTTTTAGTAAAAAACGCTGCTAAACTTGTAAATGCTACAAGTAACGCACCTATTCCTGTTGCTGCTACCCCTGTTGCTATTGCTCTAAATAAAGTTTTAGCACCTTTTATAATATTACCACTAAACATTTCTTTAAAACCAACTCCTGCTAGTTGTGCTTGTAATTTAATTTGTTTTAATCCATTAGTTACTATTTGTTGCATATCTTTAAACTTTTCTTTTATGCTACCAATAGTAATTCCAAAAGCACCGAAATTGTTAGTTAACTCTTTTGTTTCTTGGCTTGTTTTTTTAATATTTGATTTTATTTCTGCTTCTAATGTTACTTTTTCTGCCATAATCTAAAATGATTTACTTGTTAATATTGTTTCATGTATATATACTTTAGCACTCCAAACATTTTCTACGTTGTTTCTATCTGTACATTGAACACTAATAGACTTAACATCTGCTGTTGATGTATCTACCATTGCAAATGAACCATTAACACCAACTTTACCGATATTTCTTGTAAAACCTACAATAAATGCCATGCTAAATGATCTATCAATTTGCACAACACCTTTCATGTTTCTATAAGAATAATTACCTGTTGTTCCTGATGTACCACCTACTTCTAACCTTGTTAAATATATTTCATACCCTACAATGCTATTAGGTTGTACATTTATGAAGCTAGAACCATCACCATTTATTGTCAAATTAGTAGGTGTGTTGTCAATAGTAACACCTGACATTTCCACTATAGTTGTTTGTCTATCTACCGCTTGGTATTTAGTAGAACCCCCTGCATCTAAATATGCTATTTGATTATCACCACCACCAATTACAAATTCTCCATTTCTTTGTGCTTTACCATTTACACCTACAACTGTTGCATTTTTAACACCATATAATATTTTATTATCTTTACCAGATATAAGGCAATTACTATTAGCGCCTTTTGTTTCATTATCTGATCCATTTAGTATTGTATTGTTAGTTCCTAACGCAGTTTTACCACCTCTAATATTGTTTGTTATATTATTAAAATTTGTATCAATTACACTTGTCGTTCTAAATGCTCTACACAATCCTGCTTCTTGATCATAAGTATATCCATACGCTTCGCAACTTAATTCACTAGGAATTAAATCATTGTTAGTACCATCTGTAAATAATACTTGTCCATCAAGTGTTACTCTATAAGGTTTTATTGTTTGTCCTGTTAAATAGTCCATTATGGTATTAATATTAGTTCTACACTAGCTAAATCGCCAGGTTTGTAATTAATTTTGTTAACTCTATATAATCTATTCTTAATTTGTATTTTATCAAAAAATCTAAATTCTGTAAGGTCTGCTCCTGTCAATAACATTTTTACTGTTAATGTTCTAGTATCTGGATGATATAATTCACCATAATAACCTTGGTAAAATCTAGCAAATAACGTATTTACTGGACTATCTCCTATACTTATTAACTGTTGCGTTCCAAATACATAATCATCATTTGTAAATTGTGATGGTATTTCTTCAGTATGACTAAATACAGCATAACTAAATTGATTAGAACCTACAACACCACTTTCTGCAGGAATATGATATGTTACTCCTGGTGCGCCAGAAGATATTTCATAAGGTGTTGAGAAACAATTATATAAAATTCTTGGTGCGTTTTCTATTGCTTCAAATTCTGTTCCATCATCATTAGAACCATAAATAGCTGGTGCAATAAAAGTTGGATAATCAGGAAAAACAGGTTTTATTACTGTAGATGCGAATGGCACTACTTCTATTTCTTCTTCTCCTGTTAATAATGTATAATTTGATTGTGTAAATTTTAAACTTCCATACAAATGTTGTTGTGTTGCTGCTTTATATACTTTAAATGGATAATCTTCATCTTCTGTAAATTTAAAAACAGTTGTTTTATTTAGTTCTAATGGTTTTAATTGTAATTGATCATCATTGACTTTATTTGTCCAATCTAATATTTTAGCATCTGCATTGTTTAGAAATATATCATCATAAGGTTCTATAAGTATGTTAGTTGGATTCTTAGGGTCTTGTAATGTTATAAGGTTAAACATTGTCAATATACCTTTAAAAAACTCAAATTGATTTAATTCGCCCCTTAATGTGTTCATTAATGTACCGCTAACAACAGTATCTAAGGCAACAACTGCATGAATGCTTGATGGTGCTGGTATTGAACCACCAAGAAATACTTCTCTAGTTATTTTTAATGTATCTCCTGCACTACTTGGTGTCCACTTCCATTGTAAACTAACAGTCTCTGTATTTTGTAAAGTTATAATTAATTGTTGGACATTTATTTGATTAAAATTACCAGCAGGTAAATTCCATGTTTGTAAATTATGGACATTTCCATTACTATCTAAAAACCTTGTTTGCAAAGTTCCTGCACCTGTTTTTTTTGTTCTTAATAATGCGTTTAATTTATATGTTGTATTATCTTGTGGTGCAGTAAATGTACCTGTAGAGCTATCATAACCACTTTCTGTTTCCCAATTTGTATTTCCGACAACATCAAAAACTATATTACTAAAAGAAGCTCCTGCTGATTGACCAACCAATGTTTTATATTCAGCAATTCCATTTACAGAATAATCTGTTGGACTAAAATCATTACCCCAATTAAAATCCATAAATAACTTTCCAAAATCTGTTGTGTCAAAAAAATTAGATTTATATGTAAATCCTGCATCTTTAAATATTTTATTCATTAAATATTTTATTTGTATCCATGGTCTAAAAGCATCTGATAATTTATTTATATAAGGCATATTAAGGTTTGCACCTGTACTATTAGAATAAGTTTGAGATGCTGAATGCCCTATAGTTCCTGTCCAATCACAAAAAGGATATTTTAATACATTTGTTCTATCCGCCGCCAAACTACTATCTCTGGCGAAACTTTCTGTTGCTAAATCATTTAATAATTGAATACCTAAACCATCTTGCCAACTATCTTGTATTTTTGTCCTTTCATAATTATGCGATAATTCGGTTAAATCTATATCTGAAAATGTTTTGTTTTGTAATATATCTGCTAATGCAATTGCTTCTGAATATAAATTGACATTATAACTTATTTCTCCTTTTTGTGTTTTTATTTCAATTAATCTTAAATATCCTTGAAATATAGTATAACCATTTTCTTTAAGTATTGCCTGTGTTTGTTTGTAAGGATTAAAAGATATACCTGTATCTTTTCTTGTAACATCAAAAATATTATCGAATATTTTATTATTTCTTTTTGTTGCAGGTAAATTAAAATCTTTAGAATAACTTTGCACCTTTTCAGCTACATTTTTAAAATCATCTACACTTAATGTTAATGGTATTTCTTCTTCTTCGTATAAATCAACTATTACTTGACCATCTCTAGGTTGACTATTTGCTGTTGGTGTCAATGTTGTAACCCTAACTGATGTTATATCTAACACTTGAGTATTTTGAGCAACATATTGTAAAACTAAAACCTCACTTTGACTTTGTGCTGTAAATATTACAGGATTTGTATTACCTGCTACACTTGTGTCTGTTATTTGTTGTGTACCTATACCTCCTAAATTATTAGAATACCCTGAAGCACCTAATATGAATGTACCTAATCCTGTTGTTGCTGGCACTGTTACATTTATAACTAATTGATATTGTTGACCTACTACTAAACCATTTATTCTTTGATATATTCCACTTTCTTTTATAAAACTGCTATTACCTGTAAACCTTACTTGACCTGCAATAACTGTTGGTGCTGTACCCCCTGATGTTGTAAATCTTTGCCAATTTGTTGTAGGTGGTGATGCTGTAAGAGCATCTATTGCAAATTGTCCTGTTGTTAATGTTGTGTTAGTAGAATTAACTGCACTATTAAATTGTGTTCCATCTGTTACAAGTTGAGGAAAACCTAAACCTGCTGTGTATTGGTAACCTTGATGGTTTTGTGGAAAGACTACTAATTGTACTGACATATATTAAACTCTTTGTGTTCTTCTATCTGATGCCCTTTCTACATCAAACGTATATTGTATTAATTTATCATTACCCCTTGTTTTTCTTGTATAACTTGATGTTTTAACTGTTACAGGTTCTACATATCTATTAATATTACCTGCATTTAAATTAGCACCATCTGCATTAAACCCATTTAATATATATACTTCTGTACTATTTATCAATTGCTCAAACCATACTGCATCTGCTTCTGTTACAAAATCAGTATTCATCTTTATACTTTCTCTTGTATTTACTCTAAAGTTTTTTTGTCCACCTGAAAAACCTAAGTTAGAATAACTACTTTCATTCCATGTACCTGCTAATTGTGTAAAATTAGTTCTATTTGTTGCTAATGATCTAACTGATTTTTTTCTGAATGTATAGTAATCCCACACACCATGTTTATTAAGCCATACTAACCTTATTGATTCATATTTACAATCGCTTTTTACTATATTTATTCTATACTCATCACCTATTACTATTGGTTGAGATGTTGGTGATTGTTGTACAGGTTGTAAAGTATAATAAGCAACATTTGCTTTGTGTGTGTTCCAATCTGCATAAGTAACATTATCTGCTATATAAGCGCCATCTAAATTAGCAGGAAAAGCACCAAAATATATTAGTCTTGTTGTTGCAAAAGTATTTGTATTTATATCTGGTGCATTAGCAGAATAACCTCCATTAGATTGCCTGTTTTCTGCTTCTATTGTGCTACCTAATTGTACATTTGCATCATTAAATAATTTTATTCTAATTAAACCTATACTAGCAGGGTTGATTGTTGAATTACCTACATTAAAACTATTTGTAACAGAAAATAAAAAATTTAAAAATGGTAATGTTCCATAATCTGTTAATCTTGCTTCTTGTGTCAATGGTGCATCTGATAACATTTGACCACTTGCTGTTGTTGTTGTAAATCCTGAATTTTGTATTATATAAGATGGTCTTGTAGTGTCATCTGTTGCTGATAGGTTGTAACCAAAATCAAATTTTCTACTTGCAAAATTACTATAAGTTAATACATCTGTATCATATAAAACACCATTATAAATTAATAAATCATTACTATAATTTGCAACTAAATGTGGATCTTTCGCTACTGCATTAGGATTGTTAGCATCTGCACCTAAATATTCCATTGTGAATTTAACTCTAACATATTTAATAGCGTTTTGTGATATACAATACCTATCTACTAAATGTATTGCATGGTAAAATCTTTTTTGATTGTTGTTATTTTCAAATGAAATACCCCTGAAAGTTGTTTGTACTGTTTCACCTGGTGCTATTTGTGTATCAACACCATTATAATCAGGGCTAACATAATTTTCTAATATTGTACTTAATTCAAATATACCAACCCCTGTATTGTTAGGTGTTGACTTAAATTCACCAATTATAGATGTTGTTGAATTAAGTTCTGATGAATCAGTTGCCACCCTTATTTCTACAACATAATTTACATTTGTTTTTGTTGTTACTATATTACCTGTTGTTTCATTTACAACAAATACTATTTCTTGACCTGCTGCTAATGTATTATATAATGGTCTTTGTACTATTTGTAATGCCATGTTAATTTACTGTTATTGTTGATAAACTATCTACTATATCTTGTTTTACATTTTTTAATAAATCTTTTCCAAATTGTTTTATTCCAAGTCCAAGAGGTTTTTGAAAAAAACTTATGCCTTTTATTCCATCCCTTTTAATCTTTTTAGCAAATATAAAAGCTAGACTTAGGTTACTAATAAAACGTCCTGTTTTTTG
>CEVB01010985.1_pt1 | contig 15535 bp, 17 predicted proteins | sample 531381 | NCBI WGS metagenome assembly CEVB01 (sample SAMEA2622763, study PRJEB7988) | marine metagenome | biome: marine biome (ENVO:00000447); feature: surface water layer (ENVO:00002042); material: "saline water (ENVO:00002010), including plankton (ENVO:xxxxxxxx)" | depth 5 m | reverse complement strand
ACCTTATTGAATTTGAAATATCAGCGATTGAGAAACGGAATCTGACCAAGGAGACTTGTGAAAAATGGAAGTACGGGATCGGATTTTTCAACGGCAAGCCTGTACACGTTGCGAACTATTGCAACAACCAAGGCCGGATCATCGCTCAGAAACTGCGGTTCAGTGATAAAACTTTCCGATGGGTAGGCGATACCTCAAGGATTGGTTTGTATGGCGCGCACCTCTGGCGCGATAGTGGAAAAATGGTAACTGTCGTTGAGGGTGAGATCGACGCCCTTTCCGTTTCCCAATCCTTTAACCTTAAGTGGCCGGTGGTTTCGATACCGAATGGGGCGAAGTCAGCCGCCAAGGTGATTGCCGAAAACATCGACTGGCTTGAGAACTTTGATTCAGTCGTTTTGTGTTTCGATCACGATCCTCAAGGGCGGGCGGCTGCAATCGAGGCGGCTCAAATGCTTTCGCCCGGCAAGGCCAAAATCGTAAGTAGCCTACCGGAGAAAGATGCGAACGATTGTGTCGTGTCGAACCGGGTAAAAGATCTAGTCGATGCCATCTACAGTGCGAAAAGTTTCCGCCCCGATGGGGTGATACCCGGAGAGGAGATCTGGGACAAGATCATCAGCACGGGTTCTGAACCTCAGATCGAATACCCGTGGGCGGGATTGAATGACAAACTAATGGGGATGCGGGGCGGAGAACTCGTGACTCTCACTGCGGGGACGGGCACTGGGAAAAGCAGTGTCACTCGGGAACTCGCCTACTACCTCTTGAATCAAGGCGAGCGTGTTGGATACATCGCACTTGAGGAGAGTTGTGAACGCACAGCCGAACACATCATGGGGTTGTACATGAATATCCCCCCGTTCCGGTGGCACCAACACGATATCTGTAACGAAACCAAAAAGGAATCATTCGATGCGACGGTGGGTTCTGGTCGCATGGTCCTTTACGATCACTGGGGATCGATCGACCCCTCGAACTTGTTAAACAGGATTCGATACATGGCGAAGGCGATGGATTGCAAATTCATCTTCCTTGACCACCTATCCATCGTGGTGAGCGCGCTGGAGTCTGGCGATGAGCGTCGGATGATCGACAATACGATGACTAGACTTCGGAGTCTGGTCGAAGAAACGGGCGTCCACCTCGTATTGGTTTCACACCTTCGACGCCCAGAGGGAAAATCACATGAAGAAGGTGGTAATACCAGCCTTGCTCAGTTGCGTGGCTCTCATGCTATCGCGCAGCTTTCTGATGCGGTCATCGGATGCGAGCGAGACCAACAAAACGAAGAAGAATCAAATCGACTCGTACTCCGCGTCCTCAAGAACCGTTACGCCGGACTCACCGGAGTCGCCGGGACTCTTGAATATGATGATAGAACTGGACGCCTCACCGAGTTCTTTGGAGAGGAGGCTGTCCGTGTCCCGGGTATCAACGCCTGAAGATTTTCGAGAGCTTCTCGATGCCATCCGAGAGCAAGAAACTGGCGGAGAACTTTTCCCGGAGTACGCGGTTGGTGACCGAGGTAGAAGCATCGGCCCATATCAGATATCGGAAGACTATTGGATTGATGCCGTGGAACACAACCCGAGGATTGGAGGTGAGTATGGAGATGTGCGAAAAATCGAGTACGCAGAACAAATCATCTGTGCCTACTGGGATCGATGGTGCGAAGGGGGATCATGGGAAACCCGGGCGAGAGTCCACAACGGCGGGCCAATGGGAGCGTGGAAAAATTCTACAAAAGGATACTGGGAAGACGTGTCCAATCGAATTGAAAGATGGAGAGATCGCATCGTGGGAGAGGATCGCCAAATGGATTAGTAAGGAGGAGGGAAAGTTCGTATGCCGTCAAGTAATTCAAAATGCTTTCCGGGGCACTCTGAAACGACTTGAAGAAAAACTTATTGAAGATGATTTTATCCGTCAATGGTTGATTGATAACAACTTCCAGATCCCGGAAACCGAAGGAGAAGAATGAATACGATTGTTTTTGATATTGAGACCAATGCAATAAAAGATTTCAGAACCCTGTTGGGGTTGGAAAAAATTCATTGCATCGCTCTGGGCAGGCCCGGAGAAGATCCGAAGATCGTTGATGTTGAAGAGGCACTAGAAATTCTGCGACTTGCAGATGTGATTGTCGGCCACAACATCCTGAACTTTGATATCCCCGCCATCAAACGTCTATACCCTGAGTGGGATATTTCTCAATCATGCGTTCGAGACACACTCGTCATGGCGAGGATGCTTTGGCCTGATGTTCAAAACGAAGATTGGCAAATCCCTGATTTCCCCCGAGCGTTGCTTGGTCGTCACTCACTGAAGGCTTGGGGTGTGAGGCTCGGGATACTCAAGGGGGACTTCGGCGAGACGGAAAGTTGGGACGATTTCACCGAGGAGATGGCCGAATACTGCATCCAAGATGTCAGGGTCACACAGGCTCTATGGGATAGGATCGAGAAAGAGGGTTATGAAGAAAACCCCACGGTGCTGGAACACGAGTTCGCGGAAATCATCTTTCAACAAGAGAGAAACGGGTTCGCTTTCGACGTGGAAGCCGCAAGAGAACTTCACGCAGATCTCCTCGGAGAGAGAGATAGGTTGCGAAAAGAACTCGAAGCTAGTTTTCCAGCGCAGATCATCAATATGAAGACGCCCGAGTTTTGGTTGAACCCGGTCAGTGGTGAAAGGTTCAATTTAAAAAAGGACGCACCGGCGAAGCAGCGTAAGTTGCTCATTCGGGGGGATCTGAGAAAGAAGAGGATCCCATTCAACCCCGGCAGTCGAGATCAGATCGCCAAGGGGTTGATTGAAAAACATGGTTGGAAGCCCAAAGACTTCACTGGCGATGGGAAACCCAAAGTGGATGAGGCGGTCCTTTCCTCTTTGGATTACCCGGAAGCCGAACTGATGATCCGCTTCCTAACTATCACGAAGCGTCTCGGTCAGATATCCGATGGCAAAGAGAGTTGGATGAAGGCGGAAACCGGCGGCCGGATCTTCGGACGGGTGAACCCCTGTGGGGCGGTTACGACTCGATGCACGCACAGCCGCCCGAATATGGCGCAGGTTCCGAGCTTGTCCGCTCCATTCGGAGAAAGATGCAGGTCTCTTTTTACGGTTCCGGATGGGTATCGATTAGTAGGCGTGGATCTCAGTTCTCTGGAACTTCGATGTTTGGCGCATTACACTTTCCCGATCGATGGAGGGAAGTACGCCCAAGAGGTTACCTCTGGAGATATTCACGAGGCCAATCGTCAGGCTGCGGGTCTCGAAGAGAGATCAACTGCGAAGGCATTCATCTACGCCCTGTGTTATGGGGCGGGTGACATGAAAATAGGTTCGCTTGTAGGAGGCGGGAAAAAACAGGGAGCAGAACTCAAGGAAAAGTTCTTCGCCAAGATGCCCGCTCTGAAGAAGATTATTGAAGCGATAAAGCACCGACTCGGCACCCACGGATATCTGATAGGGATCGACGGAAGGAAGCTGGTGATCCGTTCGGAACACTCTGCGTTGAACACTTTGTTACAATCCGCCGGTGCGATTGCGGTGAAACAAGCCACCTGCCTCATCGATCGAGAGATCAAACTCCAAGGATGGGGATTAGATCAAGTGATGCAGGTGGCCCACGTTCACGATGAAATCCAATATCAAGTACGCAAGGAGATCGCGGAAGATGTCGGGAGGATTTCGATACAACAAATTAAGCAAGCCGGTGAAGACCTCAAATTCCAGTGCCCCCTCGACGGTGAGTTCAAGGTCGGAAGAAACTGGGCTGAGACTCACTGATATGGCGTGGTGTGCTGGCATCATCGATGGCGAGGGATGTTTTTCATTGGAACCCTCATCTGCGAGAATTTCAGTTGAATCTACCTCAAGAATTACGATTGAAAGTTTATTCCGTATTTTAGGCGGAAAGGCTTCCGTAATAAAAAGAAAGACTCAGGCTGGAAAGACCGTCTTCCGTTGGTACACGCACAAAAACATGGCGTATGAAACTTGCGAAAAACTTATTGAACATCTTGTAGAGAAAAAGGCTCAGGCAGAGCTTCTCATGATCTACCTGAAATACCCTTTTAAATCCGCGATGAGGGAGTCAATCAGATCGAGGATGCGGCAACACAAGGATATCGGAAATGTCTGAAGACCTGAATTTTGTAACCACCGAAGAGCTGATCAAGGTACTCCAAACAAGGTTCGATGAGTTGGTTTTCATCGGGGCCATGCAGTCCACTTCGCAAACCGAGGATCTAACTATCTCTTTTTCCGGTTCGTATCACAGTTGTGTCGGCTTGATAGAACTAGGAAAGATCGCCATTCAGGCTGGAGGAAACTCCGAGGACGAAGACTATGCCTAGGACTCTTTTGATAGATGGCGATATTGTTTTGTACGAGGTATCGATTGCGTGTGAACATGCCGTGGATTGGGGAGATGACGTATGGACACTCCACTCGGATTTCAGAGAGGCCAAGCAGAGATTTGATGGATGGATCTCCGATATCAAGGAAAAGCTGAGTGCCGAAAGTGTCATCCTCGCTTTTTCCAGTAAACAAAACTGGAGGAAACAAATCCTCCCGACGTACAAAAACAACAGAAAGAATAAGAGGAAGCCTCTTACCTTCGCGGGTCTCAAATCCTATTGCAGAGATGTGTACTCCACCTACGAAATCGAAGATCTCGAAGGTGACGATGTCCTAGGTCTTCTGGCGGGGTATCCGGGATTGGGACGGATCTCCGGGGAAAAGATAATTGTAACGATCGATAAAGATCTGATGACCATCCCCGGATTTCATTATTACCCCAACCGATCTGAAGAGGGCATCATCGAAGTTACTCCCGATCAGGCTGATTACAATCACCTCCTCCAATCTCTCACTGGAGACTCGGTCGATGGGTACTCCGGTTGCCCGGGAATAGGACCCAAAAAAGCGGAAGCCGCACTTAAAAAGGCGGAGTGGTCAGAGGTGGTCAAGGAATACGAAAATAAGGGGCTGGCGGAAGAGGACGCCCTAATCCAAGCTCGGGTCGCACGGATTCTGAGATGGGGCGAATACGACTTCGGAAAAGGAGAAGTGAAACCATGGAACCCATGACACGCAAAGAACTTTTAGAAACACACGAGAACCTATGTAGGGAGGCCATCACGCTGATGCGAGCCAAGAACTACGATTACAGTGGGGGTAAGGATGAAACGGATCCATTCCTTAATTTCACACGGGTAGAGAGGCTGGGTATTACGGATACTAAAACGGGATTCATGGTCCGGATGACCGATAAGATATCTAGATTGATTACGTTCATTCATAATGGATCTTTCAAAACCAAAGACGAGGCTTTGAAGGACACAGTTTTGGACCTAATTAACTACAGCATCTTGCTTTACGCATATTCACTGAACGAAAAGGGTGACTATAGGAATGAAGAACGAAAACACTGATGGTTTCCCTCTGATTTCTGAGGCGATTATCCGGGAACTGAACTTGAGGTTTCCGGAGAAAACCCCTGATCTAGGGTGGGCCCAAGAGCGAGTTTGGCATGCGAGCGGTCAACGGTCGGTCGTGCGCCTACTCAATAAGATTTTTGAAGAACAACAAGACAGCCTTTTAGGAGGGAAGTGATATGTGTTTAGGAAGTCGAGAAGCTCCAAAGATGCCGCCGCCACCGCCACCTCCTCCGCCTCCCCCACCTCCCGTGGCACCTCCCCCACAGCCAGCCCCCGTGATTTTGCAGGCTCCACCCACCCCTTCGACTTTCATCCCAGAAGAAAAGAATCCTCAGAAGCGTGCCCGAACCCGAGCGAGTCGGCGTCGCGGAGCTAGTGCTTCTTCTGGGAAGAGCATGTTCACGATTCCCCGCGTAAACTCTGGCGAGTATGGCGGTGGATCGGTAAACAATTAGGAAAAAATCATGTTAGAGCAAGGTTCCATTGCGTCGATGTACGCGAAGTGTGAGTCTCAGCGATCTCCTTACCTCCAAAGGGGTCGAGACTCCTCTCGCCTCACGATCCCCACCATCCTCACGGATGAGGGTAAGAACGGCTCTCAAAAGTTCCAAACCCCATATCAAAGTGTAGGAGCCAGAGGCGTTTCTAATTTGAGTTCCGCCCTCCTCCTATCTCTCCTACCCCCTAATTCTCCCTTTTTCCGGCTCGTGTTGGATAAACGCGAAAAGGATAAGCTCGCGGCGATCGACCCCAAAATTCAAACCGAAGTAGAGTCCTCCCTCTCTGAAATTGAAAGAGCGGTCGCCCGCGAGATTGAAGTCAATAACATCCGCGTGGGGACCTTCGAGGCCCTACGGCATCTCGTCGTCACTGGAAACGTACTCCTATATCTGCCTGAAGAAGGACCCATGCGGGTGATCCACTTGGATCGCTACATCGTAAAACGAGATCCCATGGGAACTCCGATGTGCATCATCATGAAGGAGTCCATTTCTCCGATCGTTCTCCCGGAGGAGATCCGGAGTTATGTGGAAGCAAACATCGCGGAATATGAAGACAGCGTTGACCTCTACACAAAACAGGAACTCATGCCTGATGGCAGTGTTGAGATCACTCAAGAGGTCGGCGGCAAGGTCATCGAAGAGACCAAGCAAAAATTCAAGAAAGGTACTTCGCCATTTATTGCCCTCCGAATGATGAGGGTGGATGGTGAAGATTATGGTCGAGGCTACATTGAACAGTATTATGGAGACCTCGCCAGTCTTGAGGGGCTGACCAAGGCGATTGTTGAGGGAGCTGCTGCTGCCTCGAAGGTCCTGTTCCTCGTTAATCCGAATGGAACAACCCGTGCGAGGACACTCGCCGAGTCTCCCAATGGGGCAATCCGAGAGGGAACCGCCAATGATGTCACTGTTCTGCAAACAAACAAATCGAATGATTTCTCGGTTTCACTCAGCACGATGCAGCAAATTACAGAGCGTCTTTCTTACGCATTCCTTCTTACTGAATCAACAATTCGTAATGCAGATCGTGTTACGGCCGAAGAAGTCCGACTCGTAACGCAGTCAATCGAAAGGCAACTCGGGGGCATCTACTCAGTACTGAGTCAAGAGTTCCAACTCCCCCTCGTAAACAGAATTATGGATCGCATGGAGAGAACCAAGAAGCTCCCCAAGATCCCAAGAGATAAAGTCACACCCGCGATCATCACCGGCATTGAGGCCCTTGGTCGAGGAAACGATTTGAATAAGCTAGATGTCTACCTTGCAGGAATTGCGCAGGTTCTTGGACCGCAGGTTCTGGGTCAGTACATCAATATCAGAGAATACATGGACCGTCGAGCGTCTGCATTAGGCATCGACACTGACGGACTTGTGAGAACCGAAGAAGAAATTGCGGCTATGATGCAGCAGTCCCAGCAGCAGGCTTTGGCCGAGCAGGCTGGTCCGAATGTCATCGAGGCAATTTCACGACAAATGGAGAACGCGAATGGCTGAGTTTCAGCGAGTTGAGGTCCCCGCACCCGAAGATGGTCCTCTTTCCCAGCAGGATATCAACAACCTTGAGCAGGAAGAGCAAGCGGAAGTACAAGAAGAACAAGTTAATGACGAACGACCCGAGTGGCTTCCTGAGAAGTTCGGCACGCCCGAAGAGCTGGCAAGGGCCTACTCGGAGCTGCAATCACAGTTCACGAAGCAGCGACAGTCTGAGGAAAATGGATCTGAGGGCTCTGAGGAAACTGATGGAGTTTCTGAACCGCTTTCTGTAGAGTCCTTCCGCGAGTTCAGCGATGAATTTAGTGAGACCGGAGATGTGTCTGAAGCCTCTCGGCAGAGGATTGTTTCCGATATGGGGCTCCCCCGAGAAATGATTGATGCGTACGTTGAGGGCCAGAAGGCGGTCATGGAGCAGCAGTTCAGTTCTGTCTACAGCGAAGTAGGCGGAGAAGATAACTACGAAACCATGATCGAGTGGGCGGCTGAGAATCTAACAGAAGGAGATCAGGACGCCTTTAATGACTCAGTTACTCAAGGCACGAATGATCAAATGATGTTTGCGATTCGTAGTCTCGCGGCCCGTTGGCGTTCAGAAACAGGTACAAACGGAGCCCCACTGATTCAGGGAAGCACAGGCGCACAGGGAGCTTCTGGGGCTTTCCGATCCTTGGCTGAGCTGACTACCGCTATGAAGGACCCTCGATACTCGAAGGATCCGGCATACCGGAAGGACGTTGAAGATCGCCTTTCCAATTCAAACATTTTGTGAGGTAATTATGGCTAATAAACCCGGGTACAAAACTACAGAGTTTTATTTGGCTTTGGCTGCGGTTCTTCTTGGTGCCTTCGTGGCAAGCGGAGTTCTCCCCATTGAGGGGGCGGCAGCACAAGTTGTAGGGCTCATCGAATCTGCACTGGTTGCACTTGGATACACCGGAGCACGCTTGACCCTGAAGAAGCAGGCTCCCAAAGAGTAATGTTTCATGCGATATTTTCTGCACTCGGCGAGCTTCTGGCTCCCATCATCCGACTTTGGATTGAAGAGCGGGCTGGCCCGGTGCGTTCTAAAGATTCTACCCCTAATTCTTCTGCTCAACGCCGTTGGAATCAGCGGGTGCAAAAGTTCAAGAGTCGTATTCGTCCCCGAGGATGATGGACTCGTCAGGCTGGGTCCCGGAGTACGGGGCCTCGTCTATTATTGGAATGGTAGTTCATGGGAACTGTCTTCTAATAAAGTCCTGCTGCCGGAAGGATGGTATGCAGGAAGCATTGATGGCGATGTCGAGGAACTCGATTCCCGGCCCGCTGCGGTGGACAACTGAGAAACTCTTGGTTACCGAGATTTCGCATCAATATCTCTTAAACCCTAACCAAGGAAAAACCAATGACTTTTAACTATGATGGAGTTCAGCCTTCACGCCTCGGTGCGTTGAATGCTGCGGGTGGTGACCCGGACGCTCTCTTCCTGAAGGTCTTTTCAGGCGAAGTCCTCACCACGTTTCAAGAGAATAATGTAATGATGCCTCTGCATCGTGTTCGCACGATCAGCAGCGGAAAAACGGCTCAGTTCCCGGTGACCGGGGTCGCTGCCGCTAAGTATCACACCCCGGGTGAGTCTCTGTTCACTCAGGAGTTTGCTGATGCTTCCGATGAGACTGGTACTAACAAGTATCTCTCTCAGGTGAAGCACAATGAGCGAACGATCGCAATCGATGGTGTTCTCACTGCTTCCGCATTCCTTTCGGATATCGATGAAGCGAAGAATCACTATGAGGTTCGCTCGATCTACTCCACCGAAATCGGCCGTCAGCTCGCTTACGTTGCTGACCGGAACCTGATCCGCACGGTCATCGCCGGAGCCCGATCGACTACCGATCGTTTCGGAGATACCACGGAGGATGGAACCAGCACCTATGGCGGTGCGGTTATCAACATGGGAACCACTGACGGTGGCGGAAACGAAATCATCACCTCAACTAAGGTCGCTGACGGAGCGGAAGCTACTGGAGGCACCCTCATCTCCGGCCTCTTCTTGGCTGCTGAGCTGATGGACACTAAGAATGTTCCCGATGTGGGCCGTTATTGTCTGCTCCCGCCTGCGGAGTATTACAAGCTCGTCAATGAGAATCAGGACGCGATCAACCGGGACTTCAACCCCGAAGGTAACGGATCCATCGCAGCCGGCAACATCCTCTCGGTGGCTGGTATTCAGATCCTCAAGAGTAATCACGTTCCGTCCGGAGCGGCTTCGGCAAGCGAAATCCATGCTTCTGCCAGCGTCAACAACGATGTGTTTGGCAGTGGCGGCGTCGGATACGGTAACGCCAGCTTCGCCGAGACCAAGGGCGTCATCTTCCAGACCGAAGCTGTCGGTACTGTCAAGCTGATGGATCTTGCGATGGAGCAGGAGTATTTCATGGAGCGTCTTGGAACGCTGCTTATGGCTAAGTACGCCATGGGTCACGGCGTTCTTCGTGAAGAGGCGTGCATGGAGCTGATCGTCACCGCGTGATCGTCAACGACGATTTGTGGTAAACTCATTAGCGTGAGTCTCCTAGTTGGGGGTGGTCTCTCTCCGAGGGGCCACCCTCTTTTTAATACTTATGGAGTGTCTATGATGTCAACAACCAGAACCTCAGAACTTGAGGCCGTTAATACGATCTTGAGTGCGGTAGGAGAACCTCCTATCAACTCTCTCGACGGTCAGAAGAATGTGGATGCAGCGATCGCACGAAACATCCTCAATGAGGTGAGCCGAGAAGTTCAGACTCATGGTTGGCATTTCAACACTCAACGTAAAGTCAAGCTGTCTCCAAGTACCGACTCTCATATCGTCTTGGATGACAGTGTAGTTCGAGTCGATATCAATCAATCTACCGACAGCTCTTTCCAAGAATTTATTGATATCACCCAGCGTGGGAACAAGCTGTTCGATCGAACCAATAACACCTACGTCTTCAAGAAGGATATTGAAGCTACAGTCATCTACCTCCTAACTTGGGAGGATCTACCTGAGCCAGCCCGAAGGTTTATCACTGTAAGGGCTGCACGGATCTTTCAGGATCGGATGGTGGGGTCCCAAGCTCACCACGCCTTCTCTCAAGAAGATGAGCTTCGTGCAAGGGCTTTGCTCAAGGAGTTCGAGGGAGAAACAGCGGATCACAGCATCTTTGGAAACTATGATGTTTACCGTATCGTGGCTCGGGGTGACGTTACCCGGGGAAGGATTGACTGATGCCGCTGATTACCAATAACGTCCCCAACTTGACTGGAGGGGTATCTCAACAGCCGGACTCTCAGCGTCTACCAAATCAATGTGAAGCACAAGAGAACGCTATTCCACTGCTTGTTGGAGGGCTTATCAAACGTCCACCCACAAATCACATTGGAGAGATAAAGACATCTGCTGGGGCAAGTCTCGACTTGAGTAACGCTTTTACTCATACGGTCGTAAGAGATTCGTCCGAGCAGTTTTTTATCAATGTAAAAGGCGGCGAGGTATACGTCACGGCTGTTGACGGCACGGCCAAGACAGTCCACAACAACTCTTCTTCTAATGGGTATTTGACGGCGTCGGATGCGAGATCTACTTTCAAAGCGGTAACTATCGCTGACGCTACTTTTCTAGTAAACACTGATAAGACGGTGGCAATGGATTCGACAGTTGCTCCATCCTCTGTTGGAACAAACGAGGTGTTAGTCTGGATCCGGGGGACTGGTACTGGGGTAACTTTTAAAATCAAAGTAGCGGGAGCGATCGTCGCCAGTTTTCCCTCAACCCCGTCTACTGATATCGCAAACACCACTGCGGTAGCGGCTCACTTGGCTGTCAACTTACCCTCTTCTTATAACGCGCTGAGTCTTGGCAGCGTCCTGTACTTCAGACTGCCCAGTGGAGTTGAGAATAAGAGTGTGGCGGTTGAAGACAGTCTCGGTCAGGCTGCTTCCAAAGTTATCAAAGATTCCGTAAATAGTTTTTCTGATTTACCTTCCATTGCTCGACACGGGATGATTGTGAAGATCGAGGGGGATCCTGAATCCGAGGTCGATGACTACTACGTCAAATTTATTTCTAATGCAACGACCCCCGACAACACCAAACTAGAAGAAGGCTCATGGGAAGAAGTCGCTAAGCCCGGAGTCAAGACCACGTTTGATGCGGGGACTATGCCTCAAATTATTGTCCGTCAAGCGGATGGGACATTTGTAGTGAAGCCCGCCGATGGTGCAGCTCCTAGTACGGGAAATGACTCCAGCGTTGATTGGACTCAGTATAAATTTACTGATCGAGAATCTGGGGATGACCTCACTAACCCCCTGCCCTCATTCGTCGGTAAGAAGATTACATCCATTTCATTTTTCAAGAACCGTCTGGCACTCACTAGCGGTGAGAACTGCGCTTTAAGTGAAGCCGGATTCTTATTCAACTTCTTCAGGATTACCTCCACCAACCTTCTTGATACCGCAGTGATTGATGTGGGAGTTGGTGGAACGGAAATCAATAAGATTTCTGCATCGGTCCCCTTCAGTGATAGGCTCATGCTCTTCTCTGATAGGGCTCAGTTTGCATTGAGAGGAGACGGGGTTCTCAGCCCGCTTACTGCCTCAGTGACTCCTGTAACAAACTTTGATGTACTGACTGGAGTCAACCCGGTAAGGTCGGGCGGCAACCTATTCTTTGCTTTCAATCGCGGCAGCTTTAGTGGCATCCGAGAGTATTTCAAAACTAACGAGACCGACATTAACTTTGACGCTGTCGAAGTTACATCTCAAGCTCCGAAGTACATCGCGGGTGAGATTCAAAAGATGGCGATCTCGACTATGGAGGATACTCTAGCAGTCCTGTCCAGAACTCAAACCGGATCAACCTCCAACCCAACCAATGAGCTGTACTTCTACAAGTATTTCTCAACAGAGAGAGGGCGTCTTCAGTCGGCTTGGTACAAGTTCACGTTCTCTAACTGCGAGTTGATTGATATCGATTTCATTCAGCAGTCGATGTTCATGATCATCAAGCGGGGATCTAAGACTTTTATTGAGCGAATGGATCTTCAAACAGGTCTGGTGGATGAGGGAGCTGAGTACACCACCCTGTTGGATCGAAGAGCAAAGATTATTGGTAATGGTGCCGGATCTCCTGCCGGAGGAACTGTCATCAATCTTCCTTACGATATTGAGAGCGGAGATACAGTTCAGGTCTGCGACTCAACCGGGGAAGTGCGTACTATCGAATCTCAAGGAACCAACACGGTAACCCTATCCGAGGAGTTTACCGCGAGCGAAGTGTTCTTTGTGGGTCTGCCCTACACCATGCGATATGAGCTTACGACTCCCGTACTGAAGCGTCCTAAAGACGGCGGGGGTTATGAGATGATTTCCGTGGGGAGACACCAATTGCGATACATGACGGTTGTCTTTGATGAGACCGCATTCTTCAAGGTCCGATACAGCACCAAGACCGGAGGGGGTCAGTTTACTGATCCGGTCGAGTATCCCTTTAGCGGTAGGTTCCTTTCGTCCGGAGGCTTCCTTGGATCGGTTCCATCTGAGACTGGCAAGTTCCGTTTCCCCATGTTCGCCGAGTCCACAAACGTGAAGATAGAAATCTTGAATGATTCACCATTGCCCAGTAATATCCAATCAATCGAGTTCGAGGCTTTCTATACTTCCCGATCCCAGAAGACTGTATGACTTACATTAGAAAGTCTCTGCCTGAAGATCTAATCCATGTATCTACGCACATGCGAAAAGCTGATTGCATGGAGATCAGTGCTTCTTCCAACAGCAGACCTATTGATTCATTGATGATGGGCTACAAGAGTTCTCTGCCGTCCTGTTATTCAATCGTGAATGATATGATCACTAGGAATTCTGTTTATGAAGATGTCGGCTTCATTTCTCAAAACCTACGTCAAGCAGACCTAGATGAAATAGAAGCCTTGGGTCGTGTACCGGAGCAAGCAATCGAAGAGAGTTTCTTCGGCTCCAAGCCTCACTCATATACGGGCGAGTATCAAGGAGTTCCGATGGCGATGTTTGGTGTCGTCCCCTTTGAAGAGAACCCAAAATGGGGATCTATCTGGCTTCTGGGAACTGATGATGTGACTGATGGGGCTCCGATATCATTCTTGAAGTGGACGAAGTTGTTCTTCCCGATCTTGATTGAGCCCTATGAAATGGTGTGTAACATTGTCGATAAGAGAAACGAGGTCCACATAAAGTGGATCAAATGGTTGGGATTCAAGTTTATTAGAGAAATAACTCACGGCCCAAATAAAAGAACATTCTATGAATTTGCGAGGTTAAATCATGTGTGATCCTGTATCAATTACTTTGGGAGTGGCTACCGCTGGTCTTGGGGTTGCACAAGCTGCATCGTCTGCTTCTGCTGCAAACCGTCAGGCCGATGCGAGATATCGTTCTCAGTATCGACAGGCGGCAGCTCAAAACGAACATGCGAATCGAGTGGCCGCGTATAACAATGAGAGGTATAGACTCGCCATTGATTACCAGCAGCGTCTTGCTCAGTATCAATCTGATACCTACTACAGTAATGCCGAGAACATCGGTGATAGTCTTGAAGCTCAGTACGGTGCGGTGTTTGAGCAGATCGAGCAGTCCCGTTCTCAGACGTTGACTGGTATTGATCGGGCAAGTCGAAACGCACAGAAGGGTGCGTCGGCTGTTACCGTAGCCGCTTCGGAGACTGGGACTACTGGAAACTCGATTGCACTCGCAAAGCAGCAGTTCGCTAGGGCCGAGGCAGAGTATGCCAACATCAGCTTCAACAACCTACGAAACCGGATTGCCCAGTCACAACGAGAATTGATTGCCATGAGGGCGTCTGCACAGAACCAAATCAATAGATTGATGCCTTCGCCCATGCAGGCGGTGGATACTGTTGCCCCCCAGCGGGTTGTTGGGATGCCTCAGTACCAAGCCCCCTCAATGACCCCGTTCCTTATTCAGGGAGCGAGTGGAATCCTTGGTGGGGTCACTACTGGATATCAATTATCAGCCGCACGAGGATTGGGCAATCCTACAGAAACTTCAGTCTTAGGCTTAAGTGATATTGCACAAATTAATATCCCCATTTCGCCGTAATAAAAATAATGTTTAATGGAGTAACCAATGGCTAAAAGACCCCAACCGGGATTGCCGAATGTGACACCACAGGTCGTCGCTCGTCCCGTAGATACCGCAGAGATTGCGGGGGCTGCCGGTATGCCCGCTGCTCCTAATTCGATTGCCCGACCTCCTCGCGGTCCTGACATCCCCGCCCCTGTAAATGATCAGGGTGCAAGAGACATGGCAAACCTTGCAAGGTCTTTCGGGGGACTGTCTCAGAGCATCAGGGGACTCGCCTTCGCCAAGGAAGAATACAACGAGATGCTGGAGATCGAGGGTCGGCAGCTCGCTGCTTACATCGACTGGTCAAATAAAGAATCTCTGACCTTTACCAAGGCACTCTCAGACGGACAAATCGAAGCCCTTGACCACCCCCGTTTTTCCTCTTCGATGGCGGAAGCCGCTGCTAGACAGCGAGTAGCCCTGTTGAAAAAGACCTACAACGAAGAGCGGGTCAAGATTCTTGCGGGGGATTCAGCATCTGATATCGACGCTTATGAGTCGGTATTGAATGGGCTTCAATCGGATGCTGCGACAGCCTACAGAGGACCGAGGAGCGATGTATACCGAGCAGAGCTTGCTGCGGCTTTCGCTTTTGAAAAAGAGTTTCTGCTATCTAAAGAGCGCACCTCTATATCAGGCATGGCTATCGAAACAGCTCAGAGGGATCTATCTAACGGAGTCACTAATGCGGTTCTTACTTCACAAGATCTCCACAGAAACACGGTTGTTGAATCCGATAGAGTAATTATCCCATTCAAGAATGAGCAACAAGAGGATCTCTATCAAACTGTCAATATCATTGGCGAGACTGATGAACAGTATCGTCAAAGACAGGTGTCCACGGCAGTCGCCACTATTGAGAACCTGTTGGATCAAGGAAGAGGAAAGCTCCTTTCTTCTACTTCGATGAACAGGATTGTCGGCTCTCAGTTGATCGAACTTGCTAAAAGCAATAGA
>CEVB01008934.1_pt1 | contig 15563 bp, 26 predicted proteins | sample 531381 | NCBI WGS metagenome assembly CEVB01 (sample SAMEA2622763, study PRJEB7988) | marine metagenome | biome: marine biome (ENVO:00000447); feature: surface water layer (ENVO:00002042); material: "saline water (ENVO:00002010), including plankton (ENVO:xxxxxxxx)" | depth 5 m | reverse complement strand
TTGACCCTCAGTTTAAAGACATCGTTGTCAGCTCAATGCTCAACGCCAACATGCACAGGGCTGCAACCAGGTCGCGCAAGCTGTTCCACCAGAACACAATGGGCAAGACCATACGGGAATGGCACCCAAGGCACTCGATGTATGAGGTCGCGTCTGTCGACCCGGCCAAGGGCCTCGTCCAGATGGAGAGCGCCGTTAAGCGTCGCCCCCCCATTGACGCAGAGCTTGACTTCTTTAAGTACAGGTACGAGCGAGAGGGTGCGCTTCCTCCCATCACAAGGAACGCTCCTGAGGCCATCATAAAGTACGCAGAGGATAACGGCATACAGCTGCCAGGCGCTTTGCGCAGGCGCCTCGTAAGGATGGAGAAGGTTTCTGAGCCCATGCTTGACGCGCTTGGGTTAAGGCGCCCTGACGGTGTCACCTCAGCCCGTGACGTCCGCATTTCCCCTATGATTTTAGATGAGGGTATGCCACCTGAGTTGTATGTAAAGGGCGACATACTATCGTCAATGAAGTTTGTTTTTACTGACCGCGCTTGGGCTGACTCTCCGCTTCCAATCCTTTACGGCCACACAGTCCAGAACCTTTTTGCAGGCCTGTCTCAAGGTATTAAAAAAGGGCGTGTTGCCCTTAACCCATCATCGCTGCAAGCTGCTGGTGCTGCTAACACCATGGCAGCCAGTCTTAAGTGGGGAGACCCTTTCGCCTTACCTAAGATGGTTGACTGGTGGTTAGACATGGCTCGGTATAACAAAGGGCTTCCAACCAAAAGACCCAAGTCACACTTTGAAGCGCTGTTGCAGTCTTCTGACATCTTGGATAGCAGCTTCACCTTTGAGCTCGGTAACAACAAAAACTTGTTGGATATAAAGGCGGGTGACTCTTTCGTTCAGCGTCTAGTTAAGCGTGGCAACCGCGCGTATGACATGCCGGTTGATTTTTTGTCGCGGATGTTCGACAAGCCTGACAACGTGGCAAAGGGCTGGGAGACCATGAAAAAAGCAGACAAGTATCTGTCTGACATTGCCATGCTCCCTGAGGGTAAAAGCATTGGGGTGCCGATGGGTAGGGGTGTTGATGTGGTCCTCACTAAGAAGGCCACTTCAGAGCGTGGCAAGGTTGGTGTCCTTAAAGATGGGAAGCAGCAACTTACAGAGCCGCAACTTATCCGTATCCTAACCAAGTCTGCCGCAGAGGATGCTGCGCGCACTTATGTTAACTTTAGAAATGTGCCTTTGGCGCAGGTGGCCAAGAGAAACATCCCTCTTTGGGATGCAATCTTTGGCTCTCCGTTTAGTGGTTGGCAGTCGGTTACGACGACGCTACCTGGTCGCCAAGGTATTGTTGGTGAGATATTTAGCGGCCCGGTCAATCGCGGCTGGACTGATTATGTCCCGCTTATGGTTAAGCGACAGGCTGAGTCAGCAGTACACGGGGCTAAGATAGGCAGCGTCATTGGCTCTCAGGCCGCTCAGCTCGATGAGAATAGCGAGCTGTTTAGGCTCGCGTCTGTGTGGGGTCTGGACAGGTCTGACACCGGCTTGGATGAGGTCAAGCCAGTGTTGATATCGCCAACAGACAACCCTCAAGTTTATGACGTTTGGAAGATTGGCACATCTGACCCCTTAGAGGATCTTGCCACAACAATACGCATGATTTCCTCAGCAACGTCTCCCCTTGAAGCGCTTAGCTTCATCGACCCTGCTGCGGTGTCAACGCTCGGTGAGCGTGGGTTTGAGTTGTCAAAGGCTACGCCTGAAGAGATAAGCAAAATGTCGACTTACGAGAGGCGCATGTATAACGCCTCAAAGGGCCTTTCTTCGCCAAGGCTGAGGGCCATGGGTTCGCCCATTAAGCGCGCGCTAGACAGCTTTTATCTTGGGGGCTCAGCTATCGCTGATATCTACATGAGCTTTGTGAAAGGTAAAGGTGTACCCAAAGGCGAGCTCGATATCCCAGCTATGATCGCCTTTGGGGTCAAGACATCTTTAAGGTCTTATATCCCTGCTTACGCGGGCAAGACCGCGAGCGCCTACGCTGAATCAATAATACCAGAGATAAAGGCGAAGATAGCTGCCTTATCAACAGATGAAACAATCCCTGACCTTGAAAGGGATGAGATGATTGCTGAGGCCAGGAAAGAACTAGAGTACGCCAAGTATTTTGCTGGCCAGAAGCTTGTAGAGAGCAAGCCTTTAGAGGATGGTGGTGTTTTTGACAGGGCCTCTAAGGACTTTACAAGCATCATTATGGACCACTGGTTTAACTTACCAAGGCCTGAGTTGATGCTTGGCAACGAGTCAAAAGCTCAACAACTCTTCAAAAGAATGAAGTCTGAGGCGTTAAAAGCTGCTGGCGCTGCTTCAAAAGCGCAGATAGATGAGCAAGAGAAGCTAGTCAAAGAGGCTAGGGCTAGGTTTTTGGCGCTACCTTCAGGCTCCGAAGAAAAGAGAATGGCTTCTAAGCAGGTCGCAGCCATGCAAGGCATCGTTAACCGTATGAAAAGCGAAGCGGCTGCTTTGAAGAACATCATAAGCGTTGAGTTCGATGCGCGCGCGCGTGTGGTGAATAAGCAAACACGTAACCAGAAAGCAATAGGCAAAGGCCTTAAGCGTTATATGAAGGATGGCAGGCGCGTCCTTAATCGCTCGCAACGCACAAAAGGCAAAGAGTACGTGCGTAAAAGATACGAGCAGTTAGACAAAGAGTTGTTCCCACCTGAGTTCTAGGAGTCGCAGCATGCAAGTCACCAAGCACTTTAAGCTTAGCGAGTTCGCCTGTAAGGATGGCACCCAGGTGCCTGTTAAATACCAAGGCAACGTGGCTGCGCTATGCCTCGCACTCGAGCATCTTCGAGCTCGCATGGGAGCGCCTGTCGTAATCATCTCCGCTTACCGCACCAAGGAATACAACAAGCGTGTCGGTGGTGCGTCTAAGTCTCAACACCTAACGGCCAAGGCTGCTGACATCCGGCTCAGCGGCAAGACCCCGGCCGAGGTGTCAGCGTGTCTTGAGGAACTCATTGCTGAGGGCATCATCCCGCAGGGTGGCATTGGTGTGTACCCTGGTTCAAACTTCACGCACTACGACGTGCGCCTTTCTAAGGCTAGGTGGGACGGGTAGTATTCTGTTAAGGTCTGACGCACCTAACAACGCACCTCTGGAGGGAGTGTGAAGAAGTTTGCTTTTGATTGTTTAGCCGGGTTCATGGTCGGCGTGGTCTTGATGCTCTCAATGTCTGGCTGCGGTAGCACATACACCCTCAAGAAGGGTGGCTGGGCTATCAAGAAGGACGCAGAGAAGGGCACTTGCATGACCGTGCATGGCGATGGTGACCCTGAGGTTGTGGTTGTGTGCATCTTGGCTGCCGAGCCGGTAAAGCTGCCGAAGAGTATTCTTGAGGCGGCATGCCCTAAGCAGGAGGCTAAAGCTGATGGCGGTAAGTGATTCAGACAAAGAAGCTCTTGGGTGGGCCATGCTTGTGCCCGGTTTTCTCAATGTTATGGGTGAGCTGACCGGCGAAGAGGGCTTCAATGAAGCGGCTGAAAAGCTAGCTGATGTCCCCGTTGATAAGATCGCCCAAGTGCTTGGCTCCCTCCGCACCGACTATGCCAACATCGAGGTAGGCACCATGGAGATTGGTGACGGCGTGGCTATTGAGATCGTGGACGACTGAGTGTGACGGATGACCTGCTAGCCCAGCTCGTTGATGCCGGTGGCATTGGTCTGCTTGCAGGCTTCCTCATCTGGCAGCACATCGGGATGCAGAAACGTCTCGATGGGCTTGTCGCATCGTTCCAAGAGCAGGTTGATAAGATAAACCTCTCTTATGACGACCGCATTGAGAAGATGCGTGAGCGTTACGACCTGGTCATTGAAGGCATTAGGTCTGAGTGCAAGGAAGACATCGATCGCGTCACTGACCAGCGCGACTCGATACAGGCGGAGCTTGCCATCCTGATTCAGGATATGGGGCGCAGGGTGGACACGCTTGTGAGTAAGCTATCTGATTAATACCTGAGCGCGTCTCTACGCCACCTTTTAAGCACCTTCATGCCCTTGGGCGATGTCCCACTGCACCGGGGCTCTCCGGCCCTGTCAGGGCGCCTCCAGAAGGGGCCTCTGTTGATGCGTATCCAGGCGAGTTTCCACCTATCCCGCACCTTGGGACAGTAGCGATGCACCGTGCGCTCTGTGGTGACGAGTCTGCCAAGGAACACGTGCGCGCTGGCGACTGGGTCATTGCGGTCATGGATGAACTGCCTAGCCCATGGCCACAGCTGCAACAACCCCACCGCCTTGCCATTGTCGCCAATGGCGCGAGGGTTGAAGCGTGACTCGTGCGCCGCCTTGGCCAGCACCATGCCGCGCAGGTGTTTGGGGATGCCAGCCAGCACCTCAACGTGCAGCAGGTCTCGAGCCATTTGCTCGGTAGCACCCAGCTTCACGGCTTGGTCGATGTAGTGCTCAAGCAGCACTTGCTCTTGGGTGGTGCAACACTCCGGGCATCGTGCGCAGTTGTCTGCGATGTAGTCAGCGTGCCAACTGCCCATAACAAGAAGGGTGGATAGTATAAGTGTGTTCATGCTCTCCCATTAAAAATGCCCCGGCAGCGTGGGAGGATAGATCCGCACTGCCGAGGCCAACCAGAGCTAGACCACTAGCACCCCGCCATTAGAAGGGTATGTCGTCGTCATTGTCAAAGGGTGTGTTAACACTGCTTGCTGCTGGAGCTCCTGCAACCTGCTTGTTGTAGCCGCCTGAGCTCTTTGTGCGAGCGGTCATCTTTATTGATGATGTTCGGCTGATGTTGTTGAAGACACCCTCACCCATGCGAGGGCTTTGGTCATACTCTCCAACGACGGTGATTGCCGTGCCGCGTTGCCCTTTGCTCATGATCCAAGCTTGCTCGCTGTCAGACCACACGCTGACACGGAAGAAGATCGGGCGCTCTGCCCGCTCTCGCCTGTCGTATCTACCCACCGCAACAGTGAACTCGACAAATGTTTTACCGTTGCCTGTCGTCTTCTGCTCTGGGTCAGCTGTTAAGTTCCCGGTGATAGTGATGTTGCAAATGTCAGCCATTGGACTGCTCCTGTTTGTTAACGAAGTCGTCGACCAGAGACCGGACAAACTTGCTCCGGTCTACGTCTTGGGCGAAGGGGTCAGAGTTACGTCTGCTGGTGTTGACAGACTCAATGGCGCCATCGAGCTTCGCAATGAAGTCCTCGGTGACGCGGATATGAAGCACCGTGCGCTTAGCCGTTGCCATTTTCAACCCTCCATGCGTCGAAGTCCTGACGCGCTGCGTGAGCCTTGTTTAATATTGCACCGACGAGCCGGTCAGCCTCGTTCTTGGGCATCTCGGAGAGCTTTGGTTGCCCCTTGCTGATACGCCAGGTGTTGACCATGTTGTAGTCGATGTTTGCATCCTTTAGCGCGGGGAACATCCCCTTCATCTTGCCTGCCTTGAAGTCAGGGCTGTGGTTGGCCCTGCGCTTGGCGTCAGCCTCCTTCTTGCGCCAGCCTTTCTTGGTCTGGTGCTCGTGCCCAGTTGACACCATGGCAAGGTTGCCGTCGTCGTCTTGCACAGCAGGTATGCCGAGCATGGCAGCGATGCAGTAACGCTTGGTGTAGCTCATGCCTGAGCCAAACCCGTGCGCGTTCTGTCGGTCAGCAAGCACCCGCATGCGTGAGGTGAGGTACTGTCCGCTGCTGTGTGCGAGAATGGTAATCATCATATCCTCATCCATGATGTGCGTGAACGACAGCCCAAACCCGTGAGCCGCTTGGGCAGCCTCGAGAACGCTCTCATAAGTAGCGAACTTGCCGAAGTTGCTTTTGCCATCCTTCGCGGCCCTCGGCCTGGTCCCTTGGAACTCAGCCAGGGCTTTGAATAACTCAGGCCCTCCGCGTCCGCTTGCCTCAAGTCCGTTTGTTGTGTTGGTCTGCTCAGTCATTGGTCATCTCCAGTTTGAGCCCGAGGTCGTCGGGCTGGTTGTCGGTTAGCCACTGGGTCAGCGGCATGTACACGGTGGTGTGTAGTGGATGGTCAGGAAAGTTGGCGCGCTGTCGTACCAGCGTTACCCAGGCGGAGAGCTTGTGAGCCCACGTCATGATGTCTTCTCTCATTTACTTGCCCTCCACGACAACGAGGTCATCGGTCAGGGTGACGATAACGCCGGCCCGACCAAGCTCTTTGATGGTGTGTGTGCCATTCTTAATGGCAGCCTTGATGCCTGCCTTATCCAGCTTTGGCGGCTGGTCAATCATGAACTCAGAGAGGTAGCTGGTGGGCTCCCAGAACTCTCCGAGCTCCACCTTGATTGACGTGCGCTTGTCCAGCCTGACGTGGCCGTCCTCGCAGTCAATCCTGGTGGCACCACCGCTGGCCTCTTTGTGTGCCATAAGCAGGTTTTTCATGTAGCCCCGCACACGCGCAGCTTCACCAGTTCTGCGCTTTGATATGGCAGAGATGCGTGCCGCCTCCATCTTGAGCGCCTCAGACTCAGCAAGCAGCCTGCTGCGCACTGCGCGCAGCGATTGAAGCTTGGTATTGATGTCTGTGCTGGTCGCCTCAAGCTCAGCCAGCCAAGCGTCATACGCCTGCTCGTTTACCTCGCCGTTGTCATCGGTGATATCCATTAACGCGCTGGCAAGTCGCCGTGCGCGCGTCGCAATCTCAAAGGACGTGCCGCCCATTGAATCCTCCTGTGGTCTAGCTCGTCAGTGCCGGGAGACCATCCCCCGGTCAGACGCCCCGGAGGGCGTTTCGCCTAGAAGGGTATGTCAACGACGCTTGACAGCTCCCCAACGGGCTCTGCTGGCGCCTCCTTTGGTGGTCGCTCAATGTCTGCGATCGCCGCCTCAAGGCCCTCAAGTGTTGTGGCAATCTGATTGAAGCTCGCGGGGGCAACGGTGTGCATGTCCCACCTTCTCCAGCTTAACAAGAAGGCCTTGACCTCTCTGCGTGCTGCCTTTAACAACGGCAGGAGCTCTTGCCCCATGGCGTATCGCCCAAACGCCTCGCCCATGTCGTCGTCATTGAGGCCCGTGTGCTCGTTATCGAGTAGTGTTTTTATCCCTGACATGGTCTAGCCCTCCCCTTGTGCGCTTTTAATGACGTGCTTTTGCTTGTAATGGCGAGACTTGCCCGTGTCGTCACACACGGTACGGCTTATTGTCTCTCGATAGATGTCACCGGCCTTGACCATTCCGTCGGCGTGGTCGCGGCGGCACGTTCTGATTTTCATTGAGACTAAAATCTCCCACTCTTCCCCGGTCTCATCCCACTGATAGCCCGCGTCAAGCAGCCAAGGGCGTTTGGTGTCCTCGCGTGGGTTGAAGGGGTCAGGTGGTTCTGGCTCGTAGTCAGGCGGTGAGCAATCGCCGTAGCCTGGGAGCGTTCTGCCTCCAATCGGTCGGCCTTGGTATGTCCATCTCATGGCCTAGCCCTCCTCTGCGCCTTGGGCGCCCCAGTGGCTGAGTTCACACATGCGAAGCTCCTCCTCAATCTCAGCGCGGCGCTCGCTGTCTGCCTTGATGCGCTTGGCCGCATCATTGATGCCACGCACCAACTCGTCGTGCGAGTCGATGATGATGGACACCGCGTCCTCCAGCGCTTCGGGCCCATGGCGGAGCGCCTCGCGCAACGCGTCAACGATGAGGGTCTGACCCTCGACTTTGCCCAGCTCATAAGCGTGCTGGGGGTCTGAACAGTTGAAAAGAGAGGTGTCGATAGTTGGCTTTGATGTGCCCATTGTAGGGGCCTCCTGTGTAGTGGTCTGGGGTCGAGTGTAGTCACCGTCCGCCTGCTGTCAATACAAAAGACGGGCGGTGACTACACAAACGGACAATAAAAGTAAATTAGGCGAGCGCTCTAGCGCTTAGCTCGCGGAATGCGAGCGCTGCTTGGGCGGGCACGACACCGTTGCCGAGTAGGCGTATGCGGTCCACCCGATCGGGAGCCCCATCAGAGCCTCCACGAACTCCGGGTTGAGGACCACCGGCACGGGTCCACCGTCGCCATCCGTCGGTGTCGTCTGGGCCTGGTGGGAACTCCACTCCCCCACCTGCTCCGATAGCGGGCGGCTGTTCCTGGCGTGCGTCTCCAGGCTCGCGCACGTGCTGCGGTGGTCGCGTGCCGTCGGTGTCGCCCATGCCCTCGTGGCATCCGTCAGGCTGGTGCCGGGGTGCATCACCCCCGTTGTGGTCGTGTGACGGCCAGAGCTCCGACAGTCCGAGACCGCTGGCGTGGGCCAGCTTCGCGCCATTGTGTTGAGGCTGGGCTTGCCCGCCGTCGCATAGGTGGACCCGTCCCCCCTGCGCCCGTTGTTGGTGCTGCCGTAGCTGCTCGCGGTCGGAGTAGGCCAGCAAGAAGAGCCGGTTCCGACGGTGCGGTGCTCCAGCGTCGGACGCTTTGAAACAACCCCACTCTGCATCGTACCCCATAGCGGCAAGGTCTCGGAGCATGACGGAGAGCCCCCGCTTGCGGAGTCCGGGCACGTTTTCAAGGAAGACGACGCCGGGCCGGACCTCCCCGATAATGCGAGCGACATCTGCCCAGATCCACCGCTCATCGTCGGTGTGCTTGCGCTTGCCGGCGGTGCTGAAGGGCTGACAGGGCGGACCCCCAGTGAGGATATCCACGCGGCCACGCCACGGGCCGCCGTCGAAGGTGGTGACGTCAGTCCAGATAGGAGCCTGAGCCAGGGTGCCCGCTTCCATCTGCGCGACCATGTTGGCGATGGCGAAGGCCTCCCTCTCCACCATACAGACCGCGCGAGCGCCTCCGATAGCTGCGGAGACGCCTCTCTCGAGCCCGCCGTATCCGCTGAAAAGACTGAGGATTGTGGTGGTATGTGTGCCCATGACATTATTCCCCCTCTGTGGTGATGTTGATGGCGTCAATGACTCCTTCAAGGGTCGGTCGGAGCATGGAGCATAGCCCAGGTGCGTGAAGATTTTTCACACTCCACGACCCCTCCAATGGGTGCCCCTTCATGAAGTGAACGGTGATTGGTCCGTCTGGTATCTGCCTCACAGCTGCGACGTCTGAAGCCCTGAAAGCGAGCGTTTGCCCGTGTGTTGTGGTGATGGTGATCAGCATTGCTCTATCCTCTGAAAAATCGCGCAGAATCGCACGCCTGGCGCTCCTTCCATTGGAGAGAGCACCCGCGCGTGAGAGCCTAGCCTTGATCGTTCATGCACTGGCCAACGTCGTGGCCTTGTTCGATACAGTCGAAGAGCCGCGCAGGCTCCCAGAGGTCGGCGATCTCTGGCACTTGTTCCACACAGAGCGCTCGACCTTCGCGCACAGACTCACGAACGAAAGGCGGCAGGTCGTCAAGCGCGACCCCTTCGCCATCCTCGAAGATCGCCCACTGTGGACGACCGGGTCCGGCGGATTCGATTCGGTCGACGATCTCGCAATCCATCCGGTCGTGCATGGCAGAAAACAGCCGATCGGTGATGGCCTCCTCGATCTCGGTCATTTGCTCTGGGCTAATCCGCTGCGGAGAGCTGGCGCACCCAGAGATAGCCGCAAAGACGATCCACATAACAATCGCGCGCGTTCTCCATCGGTTACCATTGCCAAGGTCATGCCATCCGCCACAGGTTAAGTCGTAAAAGTTCCACATGGTTGTCTATCCTCTGTTAGTGGTCTGAAGTCGCGCAGAATCGCACGCCACGAGACCCGATCTAGGCGATCGGATCCCGTCCGCGTGAGAGCCTACGCAGCTACCGCAAAATCGCTCGCGATAGCTTCGCTTAGCTGCTCTTGCGTGGTCGCCTTCACGCGCAGCCCGACCACAAAGGGCCCGGTCTTAGGTGCGCGCGTAAACCAAAGATCGTCAATGTCACCGTCAATAACGTCGTACCCTTCCCACGTAGCAGGCAAAGGAAGCTTGCTCCCGTCTTCATCGCGTGCCTTGTCGGGCACGTCGAAGACCACGCAGACGCCATGCCCTTGGGCTAGCATCTTGAGCGTGAGCGCTGTGCGTCCGTCCTTTCGAGAGTAGACGCGGCGCACAAGGTCTTTGCGTCGCATGTTGGACGTAATCGCTGTGTAATCGTAAAAGTCGACGGTGGATGAGTGTCGCTGTGCTAGGTAGCCTGCAAGCTCTGCGCAATCTTGTGCCACGTTGGCACGGAATGCCAAGAGCGCTCCTTTGCGCGCAGCGCTCATCCACAATCGCTCGATCTCGCGATTCAAGAGGATGAGGAATGCGTCTAGATTGGCGAGCATAGCCAGTGTGCGTCCTACTCTGGCGATCTCCGATGAGCTAAGGCGACCTTGGCCAGTCTGCGAACCGACGCAGCCAAAGATGCATGCCGGCGTCGCGCCTCGACATGCGTTCCAGTCACCTCGCACGTAGGCGCTAGCCTCGCGCGCCGTTGCCATGGTCAGGCCACGGTTAATGAAACCCGATCGACCCTTGGAGGCCTTGTCCAGTTTGGTCTGGCTGGAGGTGTGGATCTGGCGCGTACCGTGAAGGATAAGCGCTGCCTGCCATACCACCGCGTCGCGCTTCGTCATGCGGCATTGATGCGACATGGTCACGCGCCATTTTGGGCCGATGAAATCGGGGGCGCTCTGAATGCCGTTGCGCGAGTGAATGCGCGTCAATGCATCGTCAATCGACGCTTGAACGTCGGTTAAGAGCGGGAAAGGCGCCAGATGCGCGACTAGCTCATCATAGGCCTTTTGAACGTAGGTCGTGGGGGTGAGGTACTTGTCAAACGTGGTCTGGTGTGGTGCGAGCTTGCTCATTGCGGTCTATCCTCTGCGCATCCCTGCGCTGTTAGTGGTCTTACGCGTTGTAGTGGGCGAGGGTTCGTTGCAATCGGTCGTATGCGTCAATGGCGCGAGTCAGCGCCTCCAACTCCTCAGCGAAACACGCTGGGAACTCGCGCCCCATCGCCTCATCTTGCTGAGCGCCCATCATCAGCTGCGCCCATCGCTCTCTGGCATCGCCAAGCCCACAGTCACACTCAGTGTCGCCGTATTGCATCGCACAGTCGTAATCATGGAAGGTCGTGTCGGTCATGGTCTGTTCTCCTGGTTGGTTGTGGAACCACAGTAAATCCTGCGACAACACAGCGTCAACACAATAACCAACAAGAAAGGGCACCAGGCGACCAGTGCAACGTTTACGGTTCATCGTCAAAATGCTGAAACAGTGCTACACTATGAACACTCGTGATCAGGGATCAGTGTGACGTTTATGCATGTGAGACCAGAAGACGTGAGAGAGTATGGCTCAAGTGCTGCGATCGTGCTCTCGGTGTTACGTTCACAAGGGTGCACAGCGTCGATGCCAGTGTTAGTCCAGTTCACCGACATAGGGCGCTTGTGTGGGCTCGACTATCGCGCCGTAAGCAGAGCGCTGGACAGACTCAAGAGAGGCAAGGTGATCAGCGTCTCACGTTATCGTGAGCGGCGCTCACTCATGGTGAAGATGAGAGAGTGCGCGGTGATAGCTTCCGAATCGGATGCGATGGGGCAGAACCTCGCGACGCAAGTTGACGTTGGATCATTCGCTCAAGACTCCCCCCCATTAAGGCGATTAGACTCCGTAAGGTCGTTGCTTGACGCCCTTGGCTGACGCCCCCGGTCGCCATGGCCAGGTCGTACGCATAAGGAACTCGAGCGCCCGTCTATCCTTACGCAAAAGCCGTGCCAGGATTGGATTTTGGACAGCAACGCGTCTCTAAACGCGCGCGGATGTAGAAGACGCGCCTATCTTGATTACGCGCGAGGCTCGAGTGGCGAAGGAGAAAGACCCTCCAGGCCGTGGGGGGTGACCGTCCCTTGCCCCCGTGGCGATTTCCCGCAACAGCACACCTCCGATCGCTCGCAAGTTTTGAGCTCGTGCCCTTAAGGAAAACCCCAGGCACCGCTGACAAGGAACGCCTGGGGTCCACCCTAGGCACCGGTCAAAAGGCAAGCCCAGAGTTAACGAAGGCCAAAAGGAAACAACTCAAAGCCACCGGCCCTCGCTAGCAGTCCGCCCGGCGGAAGCGAGCTTCCAAGGCGGCGTTGCCGACGCGAGGGTAACATGTGAACGTAAAGTGGTCAATTGTGGAGCAGCATAGCGTTTCGCTGCTCTTGCTTCTCTCTTTCTCATTCAAAAAAGGGAGAGAGAGAAGTGGGAATAGCTGGGGCCACAGTGTGAACTGGCAAGCGTGGTGCTCGATTTGCGCCGCTAGTATAAATACATAGTCAGACTCGGGCTGCGCCCTCGGTTGGGTGAGCTACTCAAGCGGGAACAAAAATCTCTCGCTCGCTCATCCTCTCCGCTGTGCTGCGCGTTTACGCTTCGCTCGAGATTTTTGCTCAGATTTACCCATTTGTCTAGTTGACTTCTGTTGCAGTTCTCTGCAACATGGACCATGACCACAGACACAAGAGGATAGAATCTATGAGTGCGTCTTCCGGGGCTGCTGATTTTAAGATCGCAGCCTTACCACTTGACCTTATTAGCCCAGTAGGCAGCAGAGCAGACGCCTTTGGCGATGTTCTTCCGGTGTCTAGCCTTAAACGAGGCGCGCTTCTTCTTCATACGGTCACCCTCACCGGCTTTAGGCTTCCCGGCGGTACTGGCGCCTTGCTCTCCAAACCGGATCGTCTTCAACTTTCCGTTGCAGTTGGCGACGACGATATGGCTCTTGGTCGGGTGCCCAGGCGTGCGCTTAGGTTTGCCTACTCCGCTGACCCCTGCGGCCTTGAGCTTCCTCTTAGCCGCGCTTTGCCTTTGCTTAGACATCTAACTGTAGTCCATGGCAGCGGATTTTTTCTTCTTGAGCTTAGCTTTAGCGGCCTTACGCCGAGCTTTACTGCGCTCAGGCGACGGCTTGCTAAGCACGACAGTCACAGCCATGGGCTTCTTGGATTTTCCTTTCTTACCGTAGTGCATCTAACTCACCTTCTTCCTTGCAGCTCTCATCCGTTGTTTGCTCGTTCCAGCGGCCAACCCGTGACGGGCGTACTGCTTTCCTTCTCGAGTGGCTTTTGCCTTTTTGCGTGCAGCCGCAGCGAGCTTTTTGCGTCCGGCTTCCGTCTTTCTCATGCCTTCAATCTTGGACTTGGGGAGGTAAACTCCCTCGCCTCCAGGCCCTGGCTTGTCTTTGCCAGAATACTTCCAGTCCTGCTTAGTCCATCGAGACAGCGAGGTCTCCTTCTTCTTGCCCTTGTACCCGCCTCCACGGTCCTTGTAGAGCTTCGTGGCAAGCTGCATAGCTCGCGCAGAGTGTTTCCCTCCCATGCGTGCTTTAGCGTCCGACTTGGCCTTCTCCCACTTAGCAGGGTCCGTTTTGACGGCGGTGCCTGCTCTTTTCTTCTGCTGGCTCATTCAGCTCACCTTCTTTTTGGCTGCTTTCATGCGTTGGTAGATGTGGTTGACCAGCGCATAGTTCTTGTTAGAGCCACGTTTGCCAGCGGCGTACTTGGCTTTACTCCAAAGCTTCTCATCCCGCTTGGTTTTGACCAGGTTGCTAGGCATCAGGAGTCCTCATGATCGGCGGGGTCAATCAATACTACCCTACCCCGCCGGAGGCTGTCCTCCCTTTGTTGCACTGGTTCATGCGTAAGGGTTTGACCTCTCTCGGGCAAGTCGTAGACCCAGCTGCTGGCATGGGCGCTCTGCCACTTTGGCTCGCTCCCTTGAACGCAGACTGGACTGTTTTCGATATAGACGGACGCTTCAGGAGCGCTCTCGAGGAAAAAGCGGGCATATGCTCGGTGAGCATTAATGACAGTCTCACGAGGCTCTGGCCACCACATAGTCACGTCGTTGCAAACCCACCCTACGGGCGTGAGCTCATTCGGTTCGTTCACCGCATCGAGGAACACTGCCGGTGTTGGAACACCTTGGGAGCAGTGCTCACCAGGGTCACCTGGTGGGGTGAGGGTGACAGAGGTCGAACCTACAAGCCCGACGTCCTCCTCTGGATCGAGGGCAGGCTTTCGTTTACGGCGGATGGTCATGCAGACACCTCTTCACACTGTTGGGCCATATGGCTTCCTGAGCCCAGTGATACCACAGAGATAGAGTGGACGCCGAGAGGTAAGCCCACTGTAGAGCAGCAGAAAGAACACCGAGCTATGCTCGGTATACCCGATAACCAGATAGAACTTTTTGAGAGAGGATAGGTATGAAGATGCGCGAAATCTTTCAGCGTGCAGCTGGTGACCATGATACCGTCGAAGTTGGCGCCGCACGTTGGCCAGTGCCAAAATCGGTGGCTCACTTGTGTACTCCAGCAGCAACCTTATCGACATTACATGGTTTGCAGCTAGGAGAGGACATATGCGCTTGTGGGCGCCCGGTAGAGGCAGCCTCCCTATGTCCAGCGTGCGGTCGCCCCTACCAGACGCCGTGCTGCACTGACGGATGCGACGAATGGGTGCATCCTGAGCCTAAGGGGGCTGGCGGATGGTATCCGCCACCCAGTCAATGCAAGAAATGCACTGCTAAAGCCGAAAGAGCTCTGCGCGAAAGCCGCTTGAACTACGTCCCGCGCAGGCTTTTGGACGCAGCTTACGAGTATCACCGCACCGAAGACCGTGAAATGCTCGATAATGCGCTGCACAAGTGGATAAATGGGCGCCTAAAGCGCTCTATATGGCTCTCAGGCCCTAGGAAAAGCGGTAAATCTACCGCAGCTGCGAGAGCCGTCACCAAGCTTGTCATGACTGAGCGGGTTAAATCGGTGATGTGGCTGGAATATGAGGACTTCGTCACCGCTGCCAAGCGCTGCTACCTGGATGACAACGCGAATCAGTGGAAGATCGTAGATATGTCCATGCACGCAGAGCTTTTGGTACTAGATGATGTGTTTCCTCTGGTGAGAAAGACCCCAAAACGCAAGATATTGGGGGTGGAGCGCCTGAGCGCGCATGTTGCGCAGACTTTGAGCGACCTTTTTAGGAAAAGGTTGCACAATGGGCGTCCAACTATTTTCACCTCAACACATACAGCAGAGCAAGCGCTCGGTTTTATGGGTGAGCATGTTTACTCGTGGTGGGAAGGGGATGGCGTAGATGCCTGCATCAAAGAAAAAGCGTAGCCGCGCCGGAATCATTACCTTTGGCGGGTATATAAACTCGCTAAGGGTTGATAACGGGATGACAATGAGGCAGCTCTCGAAAGCCACAGGCATAGGGATATCATCGCTGTGTCGGCTCGAGGCTGGTGCTCACGTGCCTAGCGTTCAGCGAAACATAGAGGCTATAGACAAGCTGTGGGTTGTTCTCGGTGGAGATATGAACCAGATGCTCTACCTGTCAACCCGATGTCCGCTGTGCAGCGGCACTGGTGCTATGCCTCGTCGGTCGACAACCTAGCGCGCAAGGCGGGTATGCTTTATGCTCCGCACAGGAGGCGGTATGGAAGACAAACTTATGCGACAACTTGAGGGCCTGGGCTTGATGTTTGGCTACCCGGAAGACCCAAGCTGCCAGGCGCCTCTCGAGGCAGATACAGACGTCTTTTATAAGAACGTGCTCCAGTCATTGATTGACGATGGCGCTACAGAAGACACGATAGACGAGCTCT
>CEVB01050426.1_pt1 | contig 15570 bp, 24 predicted proteins | sample 531381 | NCBI WGS metagenome assembly CEVB01 (sample SAMEA2622763, study PRJEB7988) | marine metagenome | biome: marine biome (ENVO:00000447); feature: surface water layer (ENVO:00002042); material: "saline water (ENVO:00002010), including plankton (ENVO:xxxxxxxx)" | depth 5 m | reverse complement strand
CAAACTCACCGTCTGCTAATTGAGCTAACATTGTATCTTCGTCCTTATCTCCATTACCTGATCCGTCTTCAACATAACCTGAAGCTCTCACATAATTATTTGCATCATTCTCATCATGACTTACTTTTGATGGTAGATAATTAATACCACCCTGATTAAATTTTGGAATGGTTGCTAAACCACCCTCTTTCAATGTTGTTTTTGCTAAAGCATATGGGCCTAACATCATTTGTCCTGCTGGTTGATTTGCTTCAGGAATAAAAATATCATCATAAGGTTTTTCTACTCCTGTGGTAGGATCGATATAAGAAAACTTAGGTCTTTGTTTTGCAAATTCTGCGTAACCAACATTATATGTTGGAGTGTATATATCTTGTGGTTTTCTATCAAAAGCCCCACTCAAAAATGTAGTTGCGGCTATTGCTGTGCCTAGTTTACCTGGGCTTAATTCCATTTCTCCTGTATCAACTCCATCCTCAAATCTTTTTCTCATTAATAATTTTTGTAAAAAATTAGAAGGACTTGATTGGGTAGTTTGGGCAGTTTGATTTGCTAAAGCTGCTCTATCAGCCGCTGCAATTGCCTCCGCTACACCAGCATCTCCTGTGCCAGCACCTGCTTGCAATACATTAGAAGCTTGTTGTCCTCGCATTACTTGCGGTAACATTTGTGATATACCAGGTATCTGTGTAAAAGGTGTAAATTGATCTGCAGCCGCTTTAAAGCCAGGAACATTTAAAGCTGATCCACCTTGAAGTAAACCTTTGCCTCCATAATAACCTGCTGCAGCTCCAGTTATTCCACCTAATATTCTATTTAAACCTGAAGCTCCCGCTTCCTTATTCCTTTTGTAGCCTTGGTAACCACCGTAAGCAGCCAAAGCGTAAGGTAAGAAATTCAACATTATTTATTTACTCCTTTTAGATCTAAAGAAAGAATAATAGCATTTTACTTGTTTATAATCAACTCATCGTAGAAACGACCCTGATACTGATGTTCACCAACATGTATTATTGAATCATTAACATAAGCGTGACATTTACCACCTATATTGGTCCATAACTGACAGAATGAAAAGTCCTCCCCTAAAAATGTCTTTTCTATTGGGTCATGTGTTGTATCGAAAAAATTCCACATATTAGGTTTATCAACATATTCACCATTTATTATGGTCTTTTGCACTATTTTTTTATCAGGGTATTTTTCAATCATTTTTTCAATAACTGATCTTTTAATTAACATACAGCCTGTTGGAGCATCTGTTACCTCCATTACACCTTTGTTAAGATTAATGTTTTTAGTATCAGGAACTTTCATTGGATATGTGTGTAGAGCTCTTCTAATATCATCTGGTACTTTAATTTTATTCTCTTGCATTTTTTTAAATGCTTTTTCCCACATTAAAGTCTTCAAAGGATAAGGAACTCCAATAACATCTTTATCAGCTTGTAACATTGAAAAGATTGACTTTGCTTGAAAATAAATATCTGAATCAATAAATAATAAATGTGTAGCATCAGACTCTAAAAAACTAGCAACACAAAGATTTCTACCTTGAGTTACTAAAGATGATTTAATAAGTGAAAAGCTTAAACCTATTTTCTTTTTAAAACACTCTTGTTGAAATTCTAATAAAGCCTGTGTGTAGTGCAATGATACATCACTATGAACAGGTGTACCGACCAGTATTTTTTTTGAATATTTAGTTTTTTCTTTTACCGTATTTCCTTCTTTTTTCCATAATGGTTTAATAGCTAAGTCAAAATTTGATTGCACTTCTACTTTTTGTATAGTTTGATAAGTATCTTTATTAATAAATTTATCGTTTGGCATGAATAGCCCCTGTTAAAAAATTAGTCCACTCAGAGCCTTTTCTATCCCAACTATAAAATTTTTTATAAAACTTTTGTTGATCATCTAAATATTTTTGCATATCATCCTCATGCAAATAAACTTTTGAGGCATCTATTGCATGAGCAAAAGACTCAGCTAAAAGTTCATGATTTTTAGTATAGTTGACATATACAGGCCACTCTGAACAAATTTCAGGTAAAGCACCAAAATTGGTCGTAATTACATGTAGGCCCGCAGCTAACGCCTCTAAAGCTGACACACAAAATGTTTCTTCAAATATTGATGGATAAACAAACAAGTCATAATCTGAAATATGCTCTTTGATATATTCATGTGATTTATGACCTATATAATTAACATTAGGTAAAGATGAGGCTTGTTCATATAAAGGTTTAAAAGCTTTTTCATTACCCTCTGCAAACTCACTACCATAAACTTCACATGAGCTATACACGTCTAATGTGATATCTTTGTTTCTTAACATCTGCATTGCTAGTAAAAGCACATTTAATCCTCTCCAAGGTGTGCAATGGTGTATAATTCTAATAGGATCTCCTTTTTTATATACTTTTCTTTTAGGAAAATTATCAGCACCGTTTTTTATTACAACGCTTTTATCTTCTGGTATTTGAAAAAAGTATCTAAACTTTTCATAATTCCAATGTGAGTTAAAAACATACCAATCATACTCATTAAATCTGTCTTTATTTAAAAAAAATTCTTGTAGGTTACCTTGATCATATGAATTTTTCTGCCATAGTATATTTATTTTTTTTGGGTGCCATGGAACTTTACCTGGTATTGAAGTACATATTTGTACTTTATCTAATAAGTCTTTGGCTACGTATTTTTCTAACAGCTCATGTTGTATTTCAGTTGCGCCTCTAGGTTCCATTATTTTTTTGTAAACGCTTCAATATTTACCCTAGTTACTTTTATTTCTAAATCTTGTCTGAAATCATCAATGGTAGTATCAGTATTTGGATCAGCAACATCAGCATCAAATTCTGCCTTGTTTGCATAAACTTTACCTGTTCTTTTATGTTTAATAATTTCTTTAGCTTCAGCGGGTATTTTAGGTAAATCTGTCATCTTCTTCCTTGTCCGTTGTATTTCTTATACGATCTTTTTTCTGACTTTGAAAGTCTTTTTTTATGTCTTCCTGGTCTTTTACGAGGCTTTTGATGATGGTATATGTTAACACCAAATAAAGGTTTTTTCTTAGCCATTTTCCTGAGATCTATCTATTTGTGCATAACTTATTATACCCTGTAATTCATCGGCTGTTCCAGCTGTCATTTTTAAAACATCGCTCTCCTCTAAGACTAAAGTTTGACTTATGATGTTCACAGTTGTTGTTGCAGGAATCGGATTACCGTGTATTCTAAATGTTGATGAAGCTGAAGAATCAGTTACTTGCACAGATAAATTAACAGGGCTACCTGATGTATTATCTATTTGAATTTGTTTAACTAAACATCTAGCTCCAGATGGTGAGGTAAGAACAGAAGTTGTTCCAGTGCTTGATAAATTTATTCCTGCGTTTTTATATTGAATTGTCATGATAAAAAATAATTAAATGTGTCTTGTTCATTTTTAAGTTCTTGTTGATAAGATGTGTTTAACTTATCTTGCATTGTTCGTAAAGACTGATTTATTTGTCTTTGATTCTCTTCTGTATATTGAGTAGATGGCTCAGGTATAACAATGTCAATTCTTGCCATTATCTCATACCATCAGGTTGTATGTCGGCTCTAAATGTACCATATCGCCAACTCTCATTAGTAGTTGTATTCTCAACTTTTAAACTTGCAAATCTTGATCTAGCTCTAGTGTCAACCTTTTCTGTGGAGCTATTTATTGTAAAAGGTCCTAATGGAGAAGAGGCTGCCGTTTGTGCAGGAAACCTTTTTAAATTAATTGTTATTCTCGCGTTACCTTCTAATACTTTAAAATCAGGAATAAATCTTCTTATACTCATAAACATTTGTCCATCACCACCAACTGTTAAATCAAAATCGCCTGATTGTATAAAAGCTGGTATTGCTGTTCTAGCTCCAGACGCATCAACTTGATCTACACCTGTCTCGTGTTGATAATAAATCGTTGCACCATTAATATTTGTTACACCTTGTATTGTTGGAAAAGTAGGAACTGAACTTGATTCAAACTCGGTTGCGTAAACATTAGAGTATAATGAGGCATCCATCCAAGTAGTTCTGTTCAAAGATCCGGTGGCCCATATTCCGTCTTGATAATTGTAGGTTACACATCTATCAATCTCTGAACTACCATCCTTCGGATAAAACCATGTTATTTCTTCATAGAGATGATTTAACCCCGCATATACAGATTCGCCTTCATCATAATTTATACCTAAATTATCACCAGTTGTTTTAAAAACAAAATCTTCTACTAAACACGGTAAAGATTTTACAGTGCCATCATATACAAAAAATCCTCCCGACTCACCCATCCAATAAACAGCACCATTTACATATCTTATAGAATGTTGACCAATAGCACCACAATTAGATCCTACTTGTCTTACTGAGAAAGTAAAAGGCGGTCCTACAAACTGCATAACGTATGCAGATGTATCAGTTAAAATAAACGTATAGTCTTTTCCTTTTACAGCCCCTACAATTTTTGTTCCTGAATCTAATCTAAAAGATCCAGCTGTGTTTACTGATGTTGGTGTATAATCGGTTATATCTTCTTGATCAGAAAATCTAATGAATAATTTATCTTGTGAACCAGCTGTACCTATTGTTGTTTCAGTTCCTAACATTATTAGATGTCTATCTCTATCAGAAACTAATGACATGACTGAGTTAGTAGGAGCATTTGAAATAATAACAGCTCTTGTTGTTAGAGCATTAGGATCTGCGTTAATTGGATTCCACGAAAAAGATCTACCATTTTTTACAGTTGCAATTAATTGTTCACCAAAATTATCCAAAGACCAAGATGCAGGGTCTATTGCTAAAGTAGAAGATAATGAAGATTCTCCCCAAGCTGTAAAAAATTGAACTGCAGCACCTGAGGAGTGAGCAGATCTTGTTCCACCCGCATCTCTTGTTATACCAGTTAAATCATTTGATGATATACCTGTATAAGAAATAAATTCAGCACCAACTTTTATAGTGCCTGATGTAGGAAAACCTGTTGTTGAAGCGAGTGTTATAGATGTCCCTGAACCACCAGTTCCTGCAGCATCATCATTTAACGAACCATTTAATGTAGAGAATACTTGTTGTCCTCCACTCCAGGTTCCAGTGCCCCAACCAAATCCATAAGTCTGTGATAAAGATCCCGGTTTGATATACGGATTCACAACTGCAGATCCGCTTCCGTTGACCGTTGTCCCTGCAGCTGAGGCCATTGTTATCGTAAAGGTGTCATTTGTAGGAACAGTTACAACTTGAAATGTGTTAGTCGTAAAATCTCCAGCAGAGTATCCTGCGCCTACTGGAGGAGTTACAGAAGTAAACGTAAATAAATCTCCAGCTTCTAATGCGTGTGCTGCTTTGTTAACCGTTACCGTAGCTGATGTATTTACGGTATTAAAGGTACAACCAGTTAGTGCAGTGTCTAAAGGAGTTATATCGTAAAATGATCCTTCATAATAAACTACTAAAACTTTATTTGTACCTATGGCTGAATATCTTCTCCCATCCAAATCAGCCCAAGAAAATTGTTCTCTTGCAGCTCCTACAATAGTTGAAGCTAAAAGTTGCTCCCAACCTCCTATTTTTTCTGGAAGTCCATATCTAAATCTAACAAAGTCACCATCAATCCATTGACCCTCTGCACCAGCCTCTGTGACTTGTTTATTAAACCCAGGTTGTATCTGTACGTTTGTTAATGGCATTAGATATTATACCATATCTATTATTTTTTTGTAACTTCCTCAGAAGAAATCTCTTCATGGCCTCTAGATAGCACATTTGGCGTGGATTGGGACAGTTCAAACACAATATGCATCAAATGATTTTTAAAGTGTGGTAAATCCTCACTTCTTATAACAAAGCTGTTATTGTTGTTTTTTAATATTTCTATCTCATTATCTGTAAAAACCAAAGAGGCCTTTTTTTGTTCCTTGTCTATTATAATTTTCATTTAACTTTTTCCTATGGTAAATTCTGGGTATTTAGGTATTCCTAAGGTTTTCCTACCATCATAGATAGATTGAGCTTTTGGTCCGTTCATATCGACAAAATGTAAAAAAACTTGTGCATGCCAATCACCTAAAAATTCGTCCCTAGAATGTTTCCATTCACACCCTTTATATAAAATTGCCTCACCAGGTTTGATAAAATAATCTTTACCATCCATCTTTATAGGCCAATCATAAGTATTGCATGAATCTATAAATGCAGTCACACTATACTCACAAGCGTCCCTATCAATGTGTTCTGCTAGATATGCATATTTGTTGTAAATTCTTAAATAAGCGTAAGTTGGTTCTAAATTTTTTTTAGTTATTTCTCTAAGTTTTTTTAAAGATGTTATAGCTATCGCATCAGTCCATGAATCATGATGAGCACAAGAATTTGCACCGTCTTGTTGATCAAACTCAATATTGTTGGATCTTAAATATATTTTAGAAACTAATGATAAATACTTTCTTAAATCCTCAGATAAAAAATCTTTTATAATTACGGGTTCTTGCATTATGGCATCCATCCTACTACTACATATCTTGTTCCACTAGTTACTGGATTAACTTTATGTGGGAACATAAAATTGCTAGGAAACAAAAGACAAGAGTTAGCTTTTGGTTTTACTTTTAATATTTCTTTGTTAAGTAAATGAAATTCAAAATCACCCCCATCATAATCATCATTTAATATATAACTAAAACTAAATTGTCTTGGTGCTGTTTTTGCATAATCTGTGTGCGTGCGATAATGACCATCATCTTCATATTTTAAAACTTGAATATCCATATCATAGTCATGATGTTTTATTGGAGAGTCATTTCTACTAAAAAATTCATTTAACAAATATGAAAACTGACGAACAAGAAAATTATACCAAAGCAATTTTGTCATTGCAAAAGTATCATCTTTATTAGGGACAATAGCCCAATTATTATTTAAGCTTGCTCCTTTTACTTTCCTTAAATTAGAATCTATTTTTATATCACCTCTATCTCGATTATTTATTATTCCCTGATCAAAATACTGCAAATCGTTTTTTACAAATTTTAAAAATTTAGCGTAAGATCTTGAATCAAAAAATCCTTCTTTTAATATTATAAATTCTTTTATGTCCATTTTGTTTTATTCTTATTAAATATTTTGTTCTTATAATTGTTTAAAAAAGACAAATTCCAAATTTTTCCTAATACTTTTTCTGTTTCTTTGGGTGTAATTTTCATTTTCCAATCATCTCTTTTAAAAGGTATTATTTGCACATAAGGAGTGCCTCTTGCAATAGTCAAATCGGTGTGTCCGTATTTTTCATGATTTATGACTATGGGAAAATTAACTTCTAAAGGATGCCTATCAGTATGAACTATACCACTTATTATAGAGAAAAAATCTTGTTGTTTATTGTTTAATGGATCTGTAAATAAACAAGAGTAGCCTGTAGGTGTTTTTATATGCCACGGATTACTAATCTTAGGAAAAGGTAACCTACCATTTTTTTCTACTTGTGGGGAACCCTCTAATTGATTTATTGGATGAGGATCCGCCATATCAATATTTAAACCTTTGGTATCAAAATATCTTTCATTAGACATTTCCAAAGAAGTCATAACTATGGTGATGGGTTTTCCATTTTTATCTTTTTGCGTGCCGTGTCTGATGTGATAATCAACTGGTGTTTTTAACAAATAACCATTAGTTAAAGTTTCCATAAAAGGCATACAACCTTTTATAGTTCTGTCAAAGATATGTTTATGGCTTTTAGTGCCGTGTGGTAATTTTTTGTACCATTCAGGTATATTAAATTTAATTGGTGTTGGAAAATTATCTTTTAATTTATAGTAATCTTTATGTGCAGAAAATTCGATTTCCATAAATTAACATATACATTATATTAATTTTATTACAATCTTTATAAGTTTTAAAAAATTTCGAAATCAGCAGCCCAATCTATCCCTTTATCCACAGCTATTTCACCAAATTGTAGGCTAAGAGGGAATGTATAATTATCAAATGTTTTAGTTTTCATTTCTTCAATACAACCCGCAGCTTTAGAATTATGAGGGAAAGGTGGCACTTGCATATCATTTACAGTTTGTTGTAAAACCTCTAAGCTATCGTAAGCTTGATTATTATCACTCCAAACTAAAATATTGTTGTCATCATAATGAACAGATTTTTTGCCCAACCTTAAATCTTCATACTGTTCGTCAGTAATACTTACAATTTTATAAGATGAGTTTACACCTTTAGAAGCTAAATCAACATCATCCTTTGCTATACCATACATTGATCCAGGTGCATTTGGTGCAAATTTTAAAAAAACTACTTTTGCCATTTTACGCCTCCAATACTTGTAGTGAACCACCGTTTCCAGCTGCTCCTGATCCACCTTTAATACCAGTTTGGAAACTTAAACGTAAGTTACCAGTTTTTATACCATACGTGTTACTGTAATCTGCAGTAGCTCCCGGAGCATTACCAGGTGTGCCATCCACTTTTTGTGGACCTGGAGTAGCTCCACCGGATCCACCGGTTCCACCATTAGCGGTGAAATTGTGAAAGGTTGTGTTTCCTCCTCCTGGTCCAGGATTTCTACTCGTGCCAGCGTTGCCTCCTGGTGCAACAGAGAATGAAGCTGAAAAAGGTTGAGAGATATTAGCACTGTAAACACCATACCCTGGGTCTCCTCCTTGACGTGCAGGCCCTTGTCCCGCACAACCTTGGTCATGACCACCGCCACCGCCACCTGCGCACATATAAGCCATAACTGCTGATCCATTTCCAGGACTGTTATACGTACCACTCTGACCTGCAGAGGCTGCTAATCTAACTATAAAACCCGATCCGCCTGCGCTTCCTGAAGCCGCTGAAGTCACACGACCTTGTGCATCAACTGTAATGTCTGCAGTTGTGTAAGATCCAGCAGTAACAGCTGTGTCAGCTAACTGATTAGGACCAACTGCATCATTTGCAATTTTTGCTTGTGTTACTTGAAGTGCAGAAATTTTTGCTGTTGTAACTGCATTATCAATTATTTTTGCTGTTGTAACCGCATTACTAGAAAGTTGTGCCGCTCTTACAGCATTGTCTGCTATCTGTGCATTGTCTACTGCATCATTAGCTATCTGAGCAGTACCTATCGTTCCGCCTAAAGTATCAAGTGAAACTTCATTTAAATTTGTTCCATCAGCGTAAGCGGCATAAATTTTTTGTGCATCAGGACTAAAGCCTGTTCCTGAAGCAGTTTTAATTGTTAAATTTGTTGGATTAGTGACTGCTGTGCAATCAAAAATATAAAATTTTTCTATAGAATCTGGAACAGTACAAACTGTTGAAGAACCTGCAGTGATAGTTGCAAATTTAATTACAAGATTTCTTGCGTTAGAAATAGCACCATCTGACATAACTAAAGCTACTGTGCCTCCAGATGAAAGGGTAATTTGTTCAAAACCCCCTATTGCTTGTTGTACTAAATTTAAATTGGTATTTGTTTTATCACCCCATGTACCGGCATTTTCTCCAGTAACCATTAATTCTAATTTTAAAGATGTAGAATAATTACTTGTCATAAAAATTTCTCCTTAGTATGGTCGTATTTTAACTTAATTAAGCAGCCAAATCAACCTCTGTCCATACATTATTTACACCAAGGTCTACCTCTTGCCAAGGTGTTAAATTTACAGTGCCCACAGATGCTGACATTTGTATGCCTGTAACATCAATACCTGCAGTTCCAGTAATAGTTACTGACCCTATAGAACCTGATAATTGTTGTCCTGAAACACCTACTATCTGGCTAGGGATTTCAGAATGTTGTCCAAGGGACATAGTAGCTTGAACCCCTGTAGCAGATTCAGTAGTAGTCTGCGTTAAGCTAAAAGATCCAAGGGTAAATGTGGCAGCTATACCAGTTACATCCACAGGTGTTTTTAACCCTGCAACTGTATTTCCAATTGATCCTGTTAATGATCCTGCACTTGTTACAGTAACATTAGCATCTGCCTCAAACGCTAAACTACCTATTGTAAAATCAAGCTGATCTTCAGCAGCAAAGACTGTTATGTCTTGATCAATTTTAAGTGAGAAACTTCCAAAGGTAGAACTTAATTGACCAGCACTAGTGACTGATACTGTTACATCTGTAAACGCATTAGCAGCAGGAAAATTAATTGTAGAGGTTAATTGTTGTCCCGTTGGTGCAGCAGAAAAAGCCTCACCCCAAGATAGATTACCCCAAGTTCGTCTACCCCAACCAATACCTGTTAGTTCTGATTCATCAACTGTTGCTGATCCAATACTTGATGTAGCAGATGAACCAGTAACAGGAACTCCAATACCAATAACAGTACTACCGGCTGATATCGAAGATGATAAACCGGTTGCCTCAAAAGTGAAAGATATTCCTGCTTCTTCTGCACCTAATGATGATGATAAAGATATTCCAGAAACTTGTACGTTTGCATCTCCAGTTTGTGTAACGGATGCAATACTAAATGATGCGCTTATTCCTGTGATTGTAGGTTGTGAACCAGATAAATCACCCCATTCATTTTCACCCCAAGTGTCACCACCCCAACCTACTTGAATTTCGTTGTCTACTACGATATTGCCAATACTAAAGGATGCACTTAATCCAGTTGCAGTAACTCCGACATCACCTTGTGCTGCCCAGCTACCAGCTCCCCATTCAAGTGCACCCCATGTATTTGACATTCATTACAGTCCTTATGCTAATCTTAAAATTGCTGCAGATGTTGTGAACGCAGGGAACTGAATTGTAAAAGTTCCAGACGTTGCAGTTTTATCACCGCCAAAATCTAACACAGCAACTGCATCAGTAGTTCCTGAACCACCGTCAGTCGTTGTATTATAGATTAATGCACCTCTTGCTGTAAGAGTCACACCTACGAAAGATAAATCAGCAAAATCAGTAATCGCAACTGAAGATGAAACTTTAACACCTTGGTTAACCAAAGCTTTTCCGCCAGCAGTGTAACCTGATGGTGATGAAACTTCGTTTGCAGTTGCATAGTTTGTTGTTGACTTACCTAAAGTTGCTGAACTTGTAAACATCGCTAATTTGTATGTATCAGACGATGTATCAAAGTCATGTTTACCTTGTAATAATTCTTTTTTAAAACTATCACAAATTGCATTTGTTGTTATTGCCATAATTGTTCTCCTTAACTTGTTGTGTTTGGAGATGGAGAGGCTACCTTAACTCTTGGTACACCGTCATCATACTCCGCACGTCTTCTTCTGCCCATTTGTTGTAGGGCAAAATTTTGTATCTCTTCATCATACTTTGTTTTATAGAGGTTGTATAGATCCATGGGACCTTTTAAAAATCTAAAAGCCTCAGACAAAACTCCGTGTAATAGCATTGATTCTTGGTAGGTAGACAAATAAGTATTGTTTGTGGATGTAAAATTAGGTGGGTCTTTTATATAATTAATTTGAACTGTATCTGCAGCCGCAGGAGTAGGAGCAACTAATATATTGAAATCATCGTAGTTAGCAAAGTATTTTGGTGTCCCTTGTGCTCCTGTGCTATTGAACTCAGTTATAAAACTAATATCTCTTTTTTCTAAAAATGTTCTGACACCTGAAGAAACATGTTCGACTGATCTTAATATTAATGTATCTGAGGGCATTGATACAGCTCTATTACCAGCTGTGAAAGTTGATGTTGCATACTTTCTTAAATCATCATAATCAACTTTACCAGCAACATCTAACTCAACTGATCTTATGAAATCCTGAATTATAGCATCTGTTAATACATTACTATCTACTTCAGTGTAGTTTCTTACTTGAGTTAAAAAATTTGCGTGTGTTATAGCCATTATGTAATACTCACTGTTATTGAACCTAATAAAGCATCTAATTGTCTTCTTCTATTTTGTAAAGACGGATCTTCTGGTTCCATCGAATTTATATTTGTAGATAATGATGGATCACTATGAGTGGCTACAAAAGACTCAGTTCTAAAAGCAAATTGGCCAGGTAATGTCAAATTAGCAACTCCAACAACTGTACCACCTGAATCTGAAATAGTTTGATCAGAAGTTGCATCATTTATAAATTCCTGATTTGGCTGTTGAAACTTCATTACTCTCGAATTTTGTAAAGCAATAGCATCAGCAACAGTTCTTCTACGTCTGATCTGTGGATGTTTTGGTTCAAACTCTGATATGTGCACTAATGAACCGTTCCACTCTCTTACCATTTCTACATAAGGAAACTCCATACCTGATCTATCAGATATGGCTTTTGAATTTTTTCCTGTCGCAAATTTAGCCATAATTAAACACTCGTAGGGTAAAATGATTGAGGAGTTATAAATGTAGATGTTCTTTGACCATCCTCATCTAATGCTCTTTTTAATTCGTCTTCATATATTAATTTATTTTGTTGAACCATTTGTGGAGCAACTTTCATTGCCAAATAATATGCCAAGCCTGCACACATACATGGTAAAAATCTATAAGCCACATCTGCTTGATTAGTGTATACACCTGCGTCCTCAATTCTTTTAATTACATAATATTTAACATGTGTATAAGTATTAAGATCGGGTGCTTGGTATAAATATATTTTTGGTGTTGTTTGTCTTTCAACGTAGTATTGTGACGGAGTACCAGTAGAAAGTTTATTTGGTAATGCAGCATATGCTGATCTATCAATTTTTGTTAATGACACATCTTGTGTAGAAGAACTCTCAGCAGATATAGATGTGGAAGATATAAAGGCCTCTAAAACATCACTTACATCTGATGTAACAGAATATTCTGCTTGACCAGAAACAAGCGCATTCTCATCCAGTTCTACTTTCCATAAATGAATACCTCTATTACCCCACTCTGCAAAAAGTAAATTTAAAGAAGTTCTTGCAGATTTTAAATCATATCCTGAGTTAGTTCTTACTGCACATCTTTGATAACCTTCTTGTATAATATCATCAATATTTAAATTAAAAGCTGTAGTTCCTGAAGTTGCCATTATAAAATATCCTTATAATAATCTGCCATACCACCCATGCTTTTCTTAGCAATTTTTTCTAATGTAACAGCTTGTGCAGCATGTGCTTTCGAAGCTTTTTTTAATTTGTTGGCAACATTTTGTATGCCACCCTTACTATTTAATTTTATACCTTTTTTCCTAGCTGTTTGTTTATCAAACATTGCTTTTGCTTTCTTAGCTTCATTTTTAATATAATTTATTAAAGCTCGTCTTGTTTTTCTCATTTCCTTAGTAGTTTTTTTCACACCTGCTTTTCTAGATCGACCTAAAACAAACTGAGTCATATTTAATAATTCTTGAGCCTTAAGTCTTTGAGTGTCTAATTTACGTAAGCCTTTGATTTCTGATTTTGCTGCTCCTGTTCTTTTTTTTATTTCAGGGTCATAGTCTTTTTTTATTCGAGCTGCTAACTTTTTCTTGAATCTTTTAAAAGGTTCTGATCTTACAGCAGCTTTTATTCCAGTTCTTAATAAGCCACCTGCTAGTTTTTTTTCAACTTTAAATACCATACCTACTGGTTTTATTTTAATAGTTCTTTTTTTCATTTTGGTTCGTAGTTCCTTAGTTTTTGTATGTCTCTTTTAGTTAATTTTCCAGAGCCATGTACTTTGATACCATATTTTAAATCTGTTTTTGCGTCTTTTCTCTTTCCTGCTCCTCTAACCTTAGATTTCATGATATCAGATATTTTTCTTCCACCAGATTTTTTATAAGCTTTATAACTAGCTTTAATTCCTTTTGTTAGTAATCCACCTAACAACATTTTTTTATACATTATTTAAATCCTTTCAACATATCGCCATAGTAACTTTCATAACTTTTATTGGAAATATATTTACCGTCTATTTCTGATTTTATATATGATCCAATATATTTTTCTTCTCTTTGAGCTTTGCCAGGAGCTTTAGATATTGTTTGAGAAAACATAGCTCTACCCATAGCTGCTTTAGTAACTTTTTTTTCTACACCACTTATTGTGCCTTTATTCTTAGAGGCATAGAATACGGCTTTACCTTCTTTTTCACCATATTGGTCTTTCATAGATTTCATTATTTTTTTACCTTTTTTATTTAGTGGCATAATTCTCCTATTTGGGCTGATATTATAACATTTTTAGGCTTTAGTATACAGTCTTACCTATATCTTAATAAATTCAATATTTTCTTTATCTTGAGTGTATTTTTCGTCAACTCCATCAAACATACAATTCCATGAAATAATAATTTTATTATTTGTGGTTTGTAAGGGAGGGGCTCTATGTATCAAAAAAGATGGAAAAAATAAGATGTCTCCTTCATTGGCGTCTAACCTGAAACGTCTGTTTAAGTTATCAGGATATAAAAATTGAGTATAACAACTCATATGATCTGTAGGTAATTTTAAATAATAAACTCCGCTATAGTTATCTCCATGAACATGCCAACCGTGAACGCTATTTTGTTTGTATTCTTGAAACCATATATCATTTAAGATAACTTTTTTATAACCCATTTTTTTAGCAAAAACGTTCAATTGACTATAAATGGGCCCTATTATTTCTTTTACCCAATCACGTTCAAAGTCTTTTGATATTTTCCAATCAAATTTATCTATTGCATCGTCATTATAATTTTTATCTTTAAAATCACTTGCGTTAATTTTTTCTATTAAAGTTTTTTTTAAATTATCGTGTTCGAAAAATTTAGTTTTATATATTGGAAATTTTATGCCAAACTCTTTTATCATTTAGACAAACAAATCTACTGCTTTACCTATTATGGGTTTATATTTTGTTTTACCATCTTCTCTATATGCATGTAAAAAACTAGCTCTAGGTGTTGCTTCGGTATAACTACAATGTATCCATCCACTATTAGGTTCACCTGGTGTGTAAAACTCTAAGATTAGCTGGTCATATGGAAGCTCCCTTTTAATCCAATCAGCGAGCTCACAATTATCCACGCCAACACATTCGAAGTCTGCGGCCTCGGCCTTGGCGTGCTGTGAATTTGCAGAACTACCAATAGCCATACATAATTCTACGCTACGGAAACCGCTGGTTATCTTTACCCTGCCAAAATGGTCACGTATCGGCTGTAAAATTTTTTCACATAAATTTTTTAATTTTTCTATCTGTTCCGCATTAGGATTATTGTTTATACCCTTACGTATTGCAGTATCTGATTTAGTTAGCTCAGAAAGAGTAAAATTACGTGATAAATTCATGTTTTTTATCCTTCCTATTATATACTTTTTTTGATTTAATTATACGTTGTTTGAATCTTCTATCCCTCAATAATTTTGCCATATTATTGCGTTTATTCAATGATGAGTTTTTTGATTGACCTTGAGCCATCAATATTATCCTCTAATTCTGCCTTACCCTTCCAACATTTGTATGTAACAGACTCAGAAAAAGTCCTCTCCGCTTCGCGTTTCCCGCGCAAACACATCGCCATTGAGTCTTGCAGTCGTGCCTCTTTAATTTCTCCATTTATAAACATAAGTAATCCTACAACAGCTTCTATCATACTACTTTACCTTTGTTTTCACC
>CEVB01006379.1_pt1 | contig 15579 bp, 32 predicted proteins | sample 531381 | NCBI WGS metagenome assembly CEVB01 (sample SAMEA2622763, study PRJEB7988) | marine metagenome | biome: marine biome (ENVO:00000447); feature: surface water layer (ENVO:00002042); material: "saline water (ENVO:00002010), including plankton (ENVO:xxxxxxxx)" | depth 5 m | reverse complement strand
CCAACATCCAACTCAGTATCTTACCGTAGTTGACTATTCTAAGCCTCATCCGTCGTAAGACTCTGGCATGAACTGGAACGCCTCTCATAATAAATCTATCGCTTTCTAAATTCATGATTTTACCCTTTCCGATTTTGGTCGTTTCATTCAATTTCTGTCTCGTAAATAAATGCAGGAGTTAGTTCGCCAACATAAGCCCCGATTACATTGAACTCCATATACTCAATGGCCTCCTCTTCGCTCATGCCGTCACGCTTTCGGAGTATATCAATGCATTTCCAATAATCGTATGCAATGACATTTTCACGCCCAGCGATTCGGGCGTACCCAATTATTGCCTGATCAAATCCATCTGCTTTATACATCTGTCAACGCTGATTGATCATAAAACTCATGAGTGCGGATGGATGTCCACCGACATCATCTATTATGCTGTGACCCCTTCCCCTCAAACACCGAGCCACAGCCCTATGATTTTTTGAGAATATGCTTAAATCAACATCCTTTGCTAACTCTCTGCATTCCATTAAATCACGTTGGTACAGATATGCTTCTTCTTCTGAAGCCCTTAAATCAACAACTGGACTGTAAGCGCAGCCGCTTACAAGCCCACAGACGATAATTAAAAGAAATCTTTTCATGACGTCACCTTTACCATTTTATCGATGAAATCATTGAACTCCTTTTCTGTGAGAAAATCATAAGGCATTTGCGGTGCAATCATCACATCCATAGGATCGACTCTATTTACACAATAGTGCGTTGCCTTACGAACACCCTCCTCATCCTCATTTATCTCTGGTTTATACACAAAACCTTTGCGAGAATAATTTGGAACGCTATGCCAGCTAATCATGCTTTGTTTCCTTTCCCTCAGATATCGCGTTAATCATGAACTCAATGCGAGGCGATATCATCCGCCTCCCTGTTTCAAAATTTGAGACAGATGATCTGTCCTTGAACCCCATTAGGATTGCCAGTTCATGCTGGCTTACCCCCATCTTCACCCGCAATTTGCGAAATATTTCTGGTGACATCATTAGGCTATACCTTCCTCATCATAAATTTTCTGTCGATCATAAATGATGTTTTCAACTAATGTGACGAATTTGCTGAGCGTCACTGTCTCATCCCATGTAAGACCCATTATCTGAGTCTGAACATTCTCTGGTGTGGGATCAGTTGTGATATTGACCACAACCTCTCCCAATTTTTCTGTCGTCCAATTAGCCATCTCAAGATTCTCCGTCTTTTACCCATAATCCAAATTCGAGGTATATTTCCATATCCCCGTCAACTGGCTTATAACCCTGTTTCCGCATCCACTTAGCCAGAGTCTTCGCAACTTCATTGTGCGCTTCCATAGGAATACCGTTGCCTTTATACCCTTTGGTATCAAACTGCATCCATTTACATTTATTTTTGTTTTTCATTATTTACTCCTGTATTTTTGGGCGGCTGATAACAGTCTGCTTGACCTGATCATACTCGCAGTGATCTTTGACGGTTGCCTTCAAGGTGATGGTTTGACCCTTATCGCCAAGATTTGCACTTCCGACATATTTAAAAACATCGCCCCCTTTATTCTCAAGAATCATGAAATAAGAGATGCCGTAAAACCCATCAATTTGCTTGCAAACTTGAATGGTTGCCCTGATATCAATACGATCACCAATCTTAGCAACGTGCATAGACTGTGAACGCTTGGCCTCGATCTCTGCTTGCCGCCTTGCCTCTGCGGAAGCATTCGCATCTACAACAGCCATAAACTCATCACGACGAGATAAAAGCTGCAAGCGGATGCGCTCCTTGACGGTACAAGAACGCTTTGTGTCAATGTCACCATCGAGATACCAGTTTGCAAAATACTCAATAGGAATATCAGCAATCGCCTGACCAGAATATTTACCGAAAGGCATTTCACCTTTCGCAATCAAACTCAGATCGTGCTGACGCCTTGGGTCACATTCACCCCAAGTATTCAACTTAGACGCCTTTTCTGGGTCAAAATCAGCCAGAACTGGAACGTCACCAGAGAACAATCCATCTGGATCGCCACCCTGAGAAACAATATAATCACGAGCCTTCTGCAAAGCCTCATAAGGATCACGGCTAAGATTTTTGATGTGAGCCATTTTCGGCGTACCATCCCACGCATGATCATAGAAACAGCGCAAGGTAAACATCCCGCCACCTTGGCCTGTGCAAATGATGTATTCTGCGTCTAAAGTCATTTTTTTCTCCGTTAAGATTTGGTCAATATAATCAAATTAAGGGCTTTGTTTACAAATGTCAACAGTTGTGCAGAAAAAAATCCCCTGCCGCTTGGCAAGGGAGTTTGGAAGAGTCTGTACGTCTCGCAAAATCTATTCTTGCAGATTATCAATATATTCGTCAACCCGTTTCAAATCCCATGCAAGCCTACCTTTTGTAACCTTTACTGGAGCAATAAAATCACCTGAATCTAACATTCGATTGAATGTTGAAGTAGAAACACCAATGTATTCCGCAACCTGAGTTTTATTTAAAAGCCTTGTTCTTAACTCAGGATACGTCAGTTTTTTAATCATTAAATCGACAATATTGCGAATCGCCTCAGTTTCAATTTTGCTTAGTTCACCAGCCATTGATCATATTCTCCTTTGATTCTGTTGAATGCCATTCTGGCATCATCATTTTGATGAAACTCTGTTCTGCTTTTTATTCCCAGAACCTTACGCAATCCATCAGCTATAGATTCAGGTTGTTCAGGCGTAACCTCTGGAACAAATTTGACCTGTAAAAACTTCCCAAAAGACTCAGATTTACATAACATTCCCGCCTGTTTGATTGCGTTAACAGCATCCTCATTTTTCTGCACCACGTTACTATGCAACACAGCTACCGCCACCCACTGCTCTAATGAGGGGTTAGGAACTCCAAAAATATTAATAGCCTCCTGTGCAGTTTCTAAAGGTATCTCTATAATCATCTGAGCTACGTTGCGTGTTTTCACGATTTTAAAATCGGCATATGTGCCTTGAATAACTCTATTAGTTGTCATTCCTCGCTCCTGTAAAACGGACTAATCAGCCATAATTGCCTTGCCTTATCCCTGCCATAATCAGAACTTTCGCAGTGTTCTAAAAAGAAGGCATCTTCATCACCTCGTTTGTGTAGCATTATATGATGCCTCTGGCAGAGCGGAAGGGCATTTTGATCTGAGGCCTTACGACCCATTCCTCTTAACCCCTTCCACGGCCTCATCAAATGGTGTGCCTCAACAACGCCAAGGCAATCTCGATTATGGGCAAGAGAACAAGAACGCTCCCTTACCCATGCTAAATGCCCTTCGTTTTTATATCGTTTAGCCATCAAAACGGAATTGCATCGTCAAATCCATTAGGTGTGGTTGATGCGGGTTGAGATTGTTTGGGTGGATCTGTGTCCTTTGGTTTAGCTTCTTTGAAGCTAAAGCGACTGTATGTGTTATTATTTTTATCAAATCTCTTTCTTCCCCAAGCCATGAACTTTTCACCGTTCACCTCTATCTCGCCTGAAATATCCCAGTCTTTCTCCTCAGACTTTTGCCTGTTCACATAAAGAACACCCACTTCTTTGTAGGCTAAATACATCTTATCACCCTTTTTGGTCGTTACTTCTATCACAGCAATTTCGTGATCTGAGCCGTCAATATCGACAGTACCAGCCCGAAAAACTTGCATATGATTCGCGGAAAACAGATTCCCTGAATTTGGATAATCGCTCATAATAACCCTCCTTGTCTTGGATCGTGTGTTGCTGGCTTCCATTCAATATCTGCTAATTGATATTGACCGCCAAATTTTGATTGGTGAACAGCACCTTTCGGCTTGTAAAGCCTTAATTGATCAGGCAACAATTCCATCGCCTGACCACCATGCTCAATTCGTAGACCGCCCAACGAAACAGCCTTTTTTAATTCATAATCACGAATTGAAACAAATTTACCCTGCCACAGTTTTTTAACCTTCTTTGTTAGCATCCTCTGTAACCTCCGAATATTTGCCTTCATACAAATCCATGCCTAACCCGAACATCGCCAACGTCTTAACCAAACAACGCATTTTAGCATCGCTGATATCTCTGGCTGTGGGGTTGGGTATTGCCTTATTTGAATAGTCCATCACAGGCAACCACATATCCCTGCTTACGCCTTCAATGGTAACAGTACAATGAACAGACGCAGTTTCATTCGCATAATACATAACGTCATACAGCTTACCGCCACGATCAAACATTTCGAACTGATAAGTTGCGTCTGGAAAGTGGTTCATTACCTCACGCCAAGCAGATGACCACTTGTAATAATGCAGATCGTAAGGCACATCATCCCATTGCCCTGTTTTGGGATTGCGAAATTTACGAGTTAACGTCCTCGTTTCAATATCACGCTCACCAATCTCCAAATTGGTAAAAGTGTCCCAGATATCTTTAAATATTTTTGCCTTCATCATTTTTTTGTCTCCATTTGCCAGACTGTTTTGGCTACTGCCTTGTCCGCATCCGACCATGCCCAATGATCAAGGTCTGGATACACTAACTGACAACACTCAATAATGTCGTCAGAATAACTTAAAACTTTTTCGAGAGATAAAGCCGCAAGTGTCATTTGGCGAATATGATAGTCAACATTATCAACCTTAAATGAACTGACGCCCTTTTTAGATACATAATCGACATAAGGCTCACGCCCTGTTGCAAAGCCGTAGAATGCCGTTTGCCTCGCATGAGCGAGGGTCAATGAACTAACAGACCGCCCAACAGACTTAATATCTCTGACCTTGTTTGCATACAGCAGATCGTAATATCCGATTACGTTAACATCCACCTCTGGTATTCGGGTAATGATTTTACCCTGATCCCCCTCTAAAGGCTCATCTATTTGCCTGTAAAACTCCATGCCGTTTTTGACATACTTGTCTATATCTTCACGCTCTTGCTTAATTTTCAATTCATTATGATCAGAACTCGCCTTTTCACTTTGTTCATCAAAAATCCTTTTGGCATGGATTATTAAATCCTCATCTGAAACATCAGAGTTTTTCAAGCCAGCGGTGATAGCACGATCAGTAGCAGTCCCACGCCAAGCAGACGCACCAGCCTCCGACTCGATTAAACCACCTATTTTTAACAAGCATTTTGCTGGCTGGCTTATCCACAGATTCAAGGTCGATGGGCTTAAATGACCAACATTATGCTTCATCCATATATCCATATATGCCTCCGTTTGTTCGACATGGTATAACATGGATTGCCACAATAAATCAAACGCTATTTTATAGGCAGTTGGTTACTAAGTGCAAACGTGTTAGAATCACTTCGTGAGAAGGAATAAATATAATGCAAAAAGAACGATTGTTGACGGTATCAGTTTCGCCTCAAAAAAAGAGGCTCAACGATACGGGCAACTAGCCTTGCTGGAATCAACTGGCAAGATAGATAATTTGCGTATTCAGCCCCGCATACCCTTGATGGTGAACGGGCAAAAAATCGGTCATTATGTAGCAGATTTTCAATATGAATTTGCTGGAAAATTGATTATTGAAGACGTAAAAACACCCGCGACTAGAACACCTGTCTATAAGCTAAAAATAAAAATTCTCCAAACCTATGACCCGCCCGTAGAAATCATTGAAGTGTAATGCTATAATCAGCTTGGGCTATTCGGCTCATTTCCAAAGTCCAGTGTGACTAAAAACAGGCTGGGGATTATGGTTGTAGCAGAAGTTCTCACAGGAATTGCGCTTGTAAAACAAGCAACAGATTTCATCAAATCAAATATTAATACAGTCAACGACATTCGTCAGATTGGCTCTCAGATTGATGATTTGTTGCGTGGTGAACAAGAATGCCAAAAGGCTAGAGCGAAAAAATCAGGCACTTCCATTTCAGATCAATTAGGATTGGAAAATGTCGCAAGTGAAGTCATTGATGCAAAACTGGCGCAAGAAAAGCTGCGAGAAGTCGCCACGATGATTGATCTGAGATTTGGTCACGGCACTTGGCAAGGCATTGTGGATGAGAGGGCAAGGCGTATGCGAGAAGCAAAAGAAGAAGCACGAAAAGAACGGATTAAGAAGCAAAAAAGACAAGAGGCATTTTTTGAGATGTTAACAATGGGATTAGGTGTTATCATTTTATCAGCCGTGGCAATCGGCATGGCGTGGTTGTTTGTGAAGGGGTGATCATGGCGCAGAAAAAATTACAAAAAAACAGCGAATATGATGAATATGATATGGATGGCGATGGGGTTGTAACCGATGACGAACTAGAACACGCCAAAGAAATCCGTGAAACTGAAAGAGATTTACGCAAAAGTTTGGCTCAACTACGCATGGCAAGATACACATTGATCGGGATGGGTCTATTCACAGCGGCACTATTTTCACCTTGGATTCCACTTGAAAGAATAGAAGCCCTCAAAGACATTAGCAATCTGTTCTATATCTCTGGTGCAGGAATTGTCGGGGCTTATATGGGAACTACCGCTTGGATGAGCCGCAAATAAACCTTTCTTATGAGCAATGGCAAGCAAGGGTGCTAGTGCTTAAGTCTCGCATCAGGGCAGTCCAGCATATGGTGGAAAATGAGATACAGAAAGACGAGGCCAAAAGCATCAAGACCGCAAAAGCCTTTGGGAAAAGTTCATCAGGGTCACAACTGCAAAATATGTAATTCACACTTAGCCTGTTATTCATTCGATTATGGGAAAACTTGGTATTGCAGTGAACATAAAGAAAGAGGCAAGCCCTAGACTCGCCCCTCCCATCCGTTAGCGACCAAACCAAGCGGATTCAATACCAAAGGTCATCTTGACAAGAATAATAAATATTTTTCATCAAGGTCATCACATTATATGCATCATCAGAGAAACTTTTTCTGATCTCTTCAAAGGTAAAGCCATCGTAAGACGTAAGATCAATTCTCCACTTAAAATGCATACTCGAAACCTTGAGAAAATCTTTTAACTTAGGAACCTGTTTCAAAAGTTCATCGCTCTCCCACTGAAATTCATTCCCGTCATTGTCAGTAGCATCCCAGTCATATGCATCAGGGTCAAACCCCGCCTCGATAGATGCAATGCTTTCCCACCACCATTTAATATCTGGCTCCCAAGGCGTTACTTTTGATATTTCATTTCTAGTGACCTGTACCTCATCACATTCGTAGATTGAAGAATCTTCTGCATGAATTTTTTTGTGATATTCGTTTAATTCAAGATGAAGCGTTCTGAACAATCTCTCTGTTTCTTCATCATGAAAGACAGCAAGCACCTCAAAACGATTATCTGCATCACGCTCATCAAACGCTTCCATATCGACGTGACCTGAGTCAGTAAAAGTAAATGACGGGCCATAATGATACTCAAGCCGATATTCTACAAAATAATCTACACCCATCGTTCTATTTGCATCTGTCATGATGTTCTCCTATGCCGTTTTGCCTTTTAATAGATAATCGTGGTAAATAGTGCCGTAAGCCTCGTTTCCTCGCTCATGAGGCTTGATCCATACACGCCTACCATCAGAGTACCGCCTAATATGACCTCTGCACCAGTGACGCTTTTTAGGCGTTCCGTTGCCCGTAAGAATGCCACGCCTGATCTTTTTGGCTCGTGTTGGAAGATCTATAGATACGACCCGATATTCATTTTGCGGAATTATACGCCCATACTTCCGCTTCTTGATATTTTGATCGGGTTTATGGTTCTCAATGATGATATGGTCATAATTCAAGAAACCTAAAGCGCAAATCAAAAATCGCACGTCGCCTTCCATAGAGACGTTGCATTGATTGACGATTTTTGTGTTTTCTTTTGGGTCATATCCTCTGACATATTCATCATCATTCATATAAAGCCCCATCGCGGTTTCTGCCGTCAAAATCCGCTGTCTAAACCAATTGAACGTTTTATAGCCCTCCAATACATCCAGCCAACTGTCTTGATCACCAGCGGAATGTGGGTCATTTAGATAATCAGGATTTATTGCACGAAATCCAGAATCTATTTCTTTTTGGGTCATCCAGTAAGTGCGACCCATCAAAATCAGCGCAGATGTGATTTGGTGATTTCTAAAAACTTCTTCACCCTCCTCAACTGAAGAATACCTGATGTCATTATCAAGCACAGTTCCTTGTGTGTCTTTGAAAAAGACAGGACTATCTGGCTCAAAATAAAATCCGTATGGCACAAAATACACACCCACATCAGGGTCAGACCAAACACAAGTATATAAAATCCTGTCATTGATACGCCTGATTAGATAACCGCATTTTTTTGAAGCCATTGAATCATCAGGGTCAACTTTATCCTCGCCAACCAGCTTTTCGGTTTGGCTTTTGACATGACTCAATTTAGTCTTTTCATCCCACTCAATAAAAACGGAATCAAATGGCGGGATAGCCCTTTCGGCAAACTTCAGCAAATTGGATGGTTTTTCGAAAGAAGCCTCAACGCAATGCCTAACCATATTATCATCAAGCACAAACCTCTGAGATCCGATCATCTCTGCTTGTAAGTGACGCTTTGTATGTTCAGCAATCTTGCTTTTCGAGTAACCTAAGATGCCCCTGTCTGGAACTGCCAAGGCATTCATGGCCTCATTAAATAAGATAGTTTCCATCAGCTTGCCTCCCAGTATGCAGAACCGCCACCCTCACACTGTCGCATAAGGTGAGTGTTCTTTGAACCACTGGACAAATGGACGTGTGCAAACTTTGCCAAACATCCCCAGCCTTTCATCAAAACCACATATTCAATTACATTGCCTTGAAACCAGCCATCATCACACGAATACCGATGAAGGATCTTCCAGCCCTTAGACTCTGCATCTGCTAACAAGTCATTCATTTTTTGAATCGTTTCCATCACACCACCTCATTCGCATAAAGATCAAGATAAGTAGGCTCAGATTGAATGCCCTGTTCTTGCGCCGCATCCATGATGATTTGTCTGAATTGTGGCGCAATAAAGTCTTCCCACTGATTCCAAGAAACAGAACTAAAACTACCAAATGATGAATAATAAGGGGCATCCCCAAACATTCTCACAAACTGCGTTCTCCTGTTCATAAGACCGTTATTGAAGAAATCATAAACGCAGTTAGTCGCACGTCTGTATTTATCCAAAGCCTTATTCTTAGAACGAGGGAATTTACAAGCACCTTGCAATGGTACAAGATTCTGAAGCTGGTCGATCGTAGGCTTTAACTCGCCAAGTGTTCTTTCCATAAACATTATTTTTCCTCCTGTGAGAGTACGATAATCAGCCAATCGTATGGCTGACCCATGAAGTCAAAGTTCTTTGTCAGTGATTGAAAACCAATCTTTTCAGCTATCGAGTTGCAAAGAGTCACATGGTCATAAATCTTTTTTTGTAACCGATAAAACTCAGCCCTCTTTTCCTGATCTATATCTTCCCCTTCAACAACTTGTTGGCGGCTCTGATACAATTTATAATATTCCTTGACGCACTGACAAAACTGCGACCAGCTTTGTGAATAGTCATTGATATTTTTTTCAAACTGATTCATTTCTTTACCTCCTGAGAGGGCGGCTTTAAGCCGCCTCTCCTAATAGTTCAAAACCGCATGGCTTAACAACGTAAAGCTCATCGTCAACAGCGATAACATCACCGACGGAGATAGAGGTCATATTTTTCTTGTATTTAACAATTCTACCCGCTGGCCCAATGTTTCCAATCTCGAAAACCTCATCAAGATTGTCTGCGTGAATCCAAGCCACCAACCCGTAGTGCAAATCAAATGTGCGTGGGGCAACTTTGCCTAACACCATGCTGTCTAAGTATAACTTATGGACATCATTGTTGTGTTCAGCACTGACTGTTTCAAAGTGTGACGTTGTGAATTGATAAATTGTATACTTCTTCATTTTTTTCTCCGTGTTAGATTTGGTCGATGATAAGATTATGGGGTCATTGTTTTCATATGTCAACACTACAAACAAAAAAAATATCGTTTTATTGTGATTTTTTTTCTAACTTCTTGTAAGGCTTATTAAAAATCGTGCGTATAGGCCGAAAATCTCCCTTTTCATAGATTAGCCCAGCGAGGAATGAAAGGCGGCAAAGTTCATTGGAACCCTTCTCAGTCAGCGCATAAGCCCCGTCAGTGCGCTTGATGAAGTCATCAGCCATCAACCTATCAGATATCCAATCATACGGCTCCTTGCCGTTTAAAACAGTAATTAAACCAGCGAACCTTATGTTTTGGGTTCTGGACAAAGTAGACTTCGTCATTTCTTAAAAAACTTTGTTGCTGAACGCACAGCGAATGACGCAGATACAATAACTCCTAAACTGTACTGATACCACTGCGGCATTGTATCCAAAGCAGCAAACCCGTCGGCTACAATATCTCTTCCCCACTCTCCGCAGAACGATAAAATTAGCGGAATCGAAAACAAAATTACCAACCACTCGTCTTTCCACGAATTCACCGAACCTTGAGCCATGATCTTTTCCCAATTGGCCTCGCTTGTCGCAGTGACCTTGAGAATTTCGGCCTCCGCTTCGGCCTTTGCTATCTTTGTTTTGGCAACAGCCGCCTTCTCTTCTGCCTTGCCCTTGAGCCAAGAACCAGCCAAATCTCCAACCATAGGTAAAATTGCCTGTAGCATTTATAACTCCCTTACTGAATAGGAACGCAATGAGCCATCAACCTGTAATATTCATTTTGATAACTGGCCTTCCACATATCCTCGTTTACTAGGTAAACGCACTGTTCTTCTGTCATATGTTGCTGAAGTGTTATCTGATTACCAATATACAGCCACTCAGAACCGTCATTACCCCACATTGAAATGACAAGAACAAACGCAATCTCGGCGGTGTGGTGTACATCAATCAAACAAGAAACCTTTTTGCTTTTAAAATCTCTAAATCTTTTTCTTTTTTGCCGCCATCGTATTCCCAAGCGTAGCCTCGATAGACCATTTCCTCATTGATGCACGTTGTTGAACACCAAATTTCGCCCAGCATTCGACCGTATTTTCCATCCTTTTCGGTGCGAACCCAAAGATTTTCACACTCCATCATGCGACGTTCTAAAAATTCTTTTGCATCTATGCCAAGCTCTTTTTCTTCGGGGTTCTTGGTTCTGCTCTCTGGCGTATCAATACCCGCAAGCCTAACACGCTCTTTTTTGAACATATCAAACCCCAAATCAAGAATGACATCCACGGTGTCACCATCAACAACCTTGACTACTTTTGTGATTTTATACTCATACATTATTCAACAATCCTTACTATGTAAGTCTCCCCATCGACGCCTTTTGCTATTTCTACTGTTTTTTCTTCGCAAGAGTATCTGACTGTGCCTGTTTTTTTGTAGAGGTTGCGTTCAATGGTGCGTTTGGCCTTCAGGCATTTCGAAATCTTCTCAAAAGCTGTATGCTCAGATACATCTCCGCCCAAATACAAAATCAAAGCAATAGTCTCAACCACCATCGCCATTCCTCATTAATTCAAGCCTCGCCTCTATTGCGCTTATACGTTTTTCATAAAATTCGAGTGTCAGTTTTTGTTGCTGATCATGTGGCGCACGACCTTCATCTATCTGCGCCGCTAACTTTTCTAGTTGATCTGATAAATGCTCTATTAGCATATATTGCTCTGAATCCATAGGGAGACTCCCCATCTCCCCCCTCGGCCACTTAATACGAAATTCGCTATTTTGATCCACATCAGATTCCATCATTGTTATGTTGGTTTCGATCTGATTAAGACGTTCTATTATGCCAAAATATGCCCAAGTTGCGACTGAAGCCGCCGCAACCATTGAAATAATGTTTCTCAGAGGAAGAGCGACTTCTGTATTTTCTGACAACTTTGGCATCTAAAAATCAGTGCTATCTTGGCCTGTCCTTATCATCTCTGCAACACGATCTGATCTTGCGCCAACCTGTTTTGCATATCTTGAATCCAGTAACTCGTCTGCCGCCTTGTGGTAGTCCCTGCCTTTTAACGCATCAAGCATTTTGACAAACCCATGCAATCTGGGGATTCCCATATTGAACGCTAAATCTGCCAAAGCACGTTGCCTGACCTCATCAAGATCACGCCACCAAGAAAGCCCGTTATCCAATTCGTTCTCTACAATAGTGATATCATTTGTAAGAAGGTAATCAACTTCCTCATCTGATAGCCCACGGTCAACAAGATTGCGACCCACACCTATCGTTTCAATTCCCAGATGGTCTTTGTAAACTTTATTTTTTACGCCCTCATGAAAGCGCATTTGTTTTATGAATCTGTTCTTATTCATTTGTCTGCCTTTGTTTCTAATCGGTCAAAAATTTTGCCGAGCATATCTTTTATGTCCCTGATGTCATCCCGATAATCATCACGTCTTACATAAACGTCACTAATGCCCCTCATGCTTTTATCCAGACTTTCTAACTTTCCCCAGATAGTCCTCACAAAAAAAGCAATCGCACCTGTAGCCACTAGCCATAATAAATCATGTATTCCCATCTCGCTCATATCGCCTCCATACAGGCAAATGAGATTCCATATGTGGAAACTTCATCTGTATCCCAGCCAAGCTCTGAAGTTCTCATTCTGAAAACACCCTTTGCGTTTGAGTAAACTACCGCACCGCCAGAACTGACTGCGGTTTTGATGGCTGGCTCAACATTGACATCCACCTCACCACTTCCATTCGAATTTGCATCATCAACAATAATATGCAATTTCGATGTTGCACCTGAACCCAATTGTATGTAATCGCCAGCCCTAAAAATATTTACTAGGGAATTTTGAGATGTTGCTAAAGTGATTGTGAAATCACCCACTGCCGCATTGGCTCCAAGCGTCACATTTCCAGAAATACCGCCTCTAGCCGTAGATGAATCTGGGTTGCCTAATAAGAAAGTACCCTTCTCACCATGCAATTTCATGAGAAAGGCTTCCCAGTTTGCAGCCTGTGTGCGCCTCATAGGCGGCAATTTCAGTGTCGCATTCCATAAAGCATAGCTATACTCATAAACCTGTTGGCTACCAGTAAATGGTGATTCAGACACGCCTACACGACGATTTAAGCCCCATTTGGCAGTTTGAAATGCGGGTGCGGTAGGCAAAGTTAATGGATAAGATGGGGCTGTCATTATGCAAACACCTTCGCTATTCCCGTTCCTCTACGCTTGCCATCCGTCACGGCCCTCACTGTCTCCGCTTGTATTCTTGGCATAAGCGTCAATATTTCTGCCCTTACTGTATCAGCAACGCCTGTTTCAATATTAAAAGTCTGATTAACAACTGTAGGTTTGCCACCGCCCATCATATTCATTGTGTCATGGTTATTTCTGATAACGCCTGCGCTATGTGGAATAAATAACTCTGGCCCTCTTTCCCCTACCAGAACAGGGCCACCAGTTGCCCTAGAGGGTATCCTACCCCCGCCAGCAAAGCTATCTGGCCCAGATGTAAATTGCATAGAGTTTGAGTTAGGAGAGCCACCACCCCCAAAACCGCCAAATATAGATGCCATGATTTTCCTAATAATAAAGGTCTTGATGGCTTCAGCAATTAGATCAGATATGAATGTTTTGAATATATTTCTAAATGTGTCCATTGATAACTTTCCTTCCACCACTGCGTTCGCCAAGGAGTCAGCAATGGAATCACCCATCCTTCTTGCAGCATCTTCTGTGGCGGCAAACATTGGATCGAGCCTGTCTAATTGGTTCCCAAGATCACTTATAGCCGCATTGAAGGCATCTGCGTTTTCTGGTGCAAGTTCTAACTGTCTGTTCAACTCCTCTATAGTTGCCTCTAATTGTATGGCTGGATCTGTGTGTTTTAGTACCGCAGCCGCAGCATCTTCTTGTGTTTTTTTGTAAACAGCTAGTTTCTTATTTGCATTATCTGTTGCCCGTGCATGTTCTTTCAAGGCGTCGATTTGTTCTCTTGTAAGTCGGGGCTTTTCTCCTTCAGGGTGGCCTCTAATAACCACGTTTACTGGTCGGAGTTCATCCAACGCATCGGCAGACGCTAACGCCTGTATGAGCGTGGGGCCAACTCCCCTTATTTCCGCTTGGGCTTTTACAGCTTCGTCTTTAAGGCTTTTGAGGGTTTTCTCAAATGGCGTTTCCTTGCCAGAAGTTGCGCCAAGCTCTTTAGATAGATTTTCAATTGTCTTTGTTAATTGCTTTGAAGATTCATTGGTCGAATCAACTTCTGGGAAAAGCTCTGAAAACTTATCTTTTATCTTTTTTAGAATATCATCTAACAAACCAGCTTTTTCAGCCGCAACAGCCGCTGCAACAGCTAACAATGTCAGGGGTGAAGCCAATAAAATGGTTCGTAAAGCCTTTAACGCTCCCCCTGCTTTCATGACATTTGTTGCTAAACTAACAAATGCCAAGCCTACGCCTGTTATAGCCGCAACTGTTTTTATAGAGGCAAACACCCCAAGGGCGATTATGATTGATGTAATATTTTCAAGAAGAAATTTTAGTGCAGTAGTCACACCTCTGACCGCAGATGCCAACGCACTCCCGATAACCCGTGCAAGCCGATCTGTTTGGGCGACATTATCCTTCAGAAACTCAGCTAATTCTCTAAACGCATCCAACAGCCCTGCATCAACAACCTTACGCTGGAAATTAAAAACAGCATCCCCCAACATGGACATCGTGCCTGTGAAGGTCTTTGCTAATTCTTCTGTCGCCCCATCTATTCTGCCGCCAGTGCCGAATGCCTCGCTAAACTTCTGTATGGTTTCCTCAATACTGACTGTCGCGCCAGCTTGAAAGCCAGCCATAGCAAGGACACCCTTTTCCCTGAACAAGTCGGCAGAATTAGCCCCCGCAGAAAATGCCCTCTGCAAGTTAGCCGCCGCCTCTTGGAAACTGATCGGAAAAGCAGCAGCAATATTACCAGTTATCACCAGTAATTCGTTTAATTGGTTTGCATTCTTAGCGACAGAGGCCAGACTACCTGACGCATTTTGTATCTCTTCCAAAGAAAAAGGGACTCTTGAGGCAAATTGCGCCATGACCTCAAACGCCTTTGCGCCTTCCTCAACATCCCCGAAAAGGAATTTTAATCTAATTCTAAGATTTTCAACCTGAGATCCTACCCGAACAAAAGATCTAACTGCACCTACACCAAGTGCGCCAGCAATTATAGGAGCCAGAGCCTTGGCTGTACGTCCGATTTTTGCAAATCCTGAGTCAATATTGTCAAGGCTTCTGCCCACTCTCTGGGAAGATGTTTTTGTAGTCTGTTCAACTCGTTTCAGATCACGTCGCAGACCCGAAAGATCAGCCTCTATTCTGACCAGAAGTGTGTCAACTGTTGTCGCAGCCATTAGTCGGGGTATAACTCCATCAGTTCTTCAAGTTCATCTTTTCTTAGTGGTGGCGGTTGTCCACCTGAATGAAACTCTGCAAAACCTTCAACAGCCGCATAAAATTCAGGAAAAGACAAATTCCAAAAAACATCTGGACTCATTCCCATCTTTCCCAAAGCCGTGGACATCCAATCATCCCACGGCAACTCTTCTACAACAACTGAGCCGCCTTTTCTTCGTTT
>CEVB01059024.1_pt1 | contig 15585 bp, 22 predicted proteins | sample 531381 | NCBI WGS metagenome assembly CEVB01 (sample SAMEA2622763, study PRJEB7988) | marine metagenome | biome: marine biome (ENVO:00000447); feature: surface water layer (ENVO:00002042); material: "saline water (ENVO:00002010), including plankton (ENVO:xxxxxxxx)" | depth 5 m | reverse complement strand
CCACCGCACAGATAAATTCCGAGGTTACATCTGCGACCCATGCAACACAGCATTTGGCAAGCTTGACGATGACCCCAGGATTATGCTAAAATCCTTACAATGGCTACAATCACATGACTAACAACGATCAAGCCCTTATGAATTTTGTAGAGGATGTTCACAAGAACTTCTACTACTTCGGGGACGAGGATGACGGTGTAACACGCAAAAGTCTCAAATCTTTCGACCAACTTTGCACCAGATTTATTAACAAACTACAAAAGGACTTCACATGACCAATCCTAACAATTCCATCCAAATGTGGACACTCACACGCCTATGTCCATATCACTACGAACGCACAGTTCTTGGCGTATTCATTGATGCTGAGGCTGCACTGTACAGACTCAAAAGGCTTACAGATATGGCTGCTGATGGCGAAGAGTACACCCTTGAGTGCCATGACGTCAAGACTATTACCGAGGAGCGTGTCGCCTTTGAGGAGTACGAGTCGTCAAAAAAGTCCGCTGGTTCAAAGGTAGTAGAGATAGGTGCCTAAGATGACTACACAAGAGTTTATCGACGAGGTATTCACTGTAGCCAAACAAGGCTCAGGGCAAGACCAGCTATCTACCTCAGAGGTTGTTGACGAGCTACGCATACTCAAAGACAAGGCTTTGAAGTGGGACATTTTACACAGATCATTTGTTGAAACATTATGAGCACTCTACACCACGAAACCATCATGGAGCAAATCTATGAGGAAGTACAAGAAGATCACCCCGAGCTTGACCAAGATGCTTGGGAGGCCATCGCCAAGATTAGATTCGAGGACAGGTGCCTATGAGGAACGCATTGATAATATTTGCTATTGGCTTCATGTTTAATGGATGCCAAGTGCTAGTATTCATGCACACAAAAAACAACCCACCTCCACCGAGAGGACAATTACACATTTGGTAAAATGGCAGGACGAATATTCAACAACCGCATCAAAGAACTAAACAAATGGAAGGCCACTAACAAGTTGACACAAGTTACCTTTGATATGGGGTATGAGGCAGCTCTCACATGGGAGCTACCGCCATCCTATGTATGTGTAGTCAGAGCCATGTTACCCAACGGAAAGATTAACGAAAGGTCATACCGAAATGGTATAGCTGCCAAGAGGTACATGACCAAGTTACTTGAAGATGGTAATGACTACATGGTGATGACCAGCAACGAAATTTTAGACACACTTGACTTTATCCCATGAACCCACATGACTTAGCCAATGTCCTTGACAAAAAGGGCTATTGGATAGATGATGATACTGGGGAGGTATCTATGTCGATTGATACCACACTCGAAGAAGAGAAACCCACCGACCTTTTAGTATTACTTGCAGCTACAGGACAGCTGGAGCTAAGGTATGACAGCCTTAACGACCCCAGGTTTTTCCTACCCAACTGGAAATGTTACGAAAGCATGGAGGAATACTGTAAGGTGCATCCACATGAACCCCAATGTAAAACTTATGATACGTAAACTAACTCAACGGCAAATTGATTGCCTTGATGACTACGAATACTCACTATTTCTCGCCTATGGAGACTCATTCAAACCTACACCGACAGTTTCTACTGGAGCAGGAAGCTATAGCTCAAGGGAAGCAGAGGCTTCACGACTCATTAAAGCAGCTAGAATCGAAGTCATACGCAAGTGCAAGCGTTTACGGAGTATCCTCAATAAAAGAGGCATTACCCTACCTAGTTGAGCACATACAGACACAGTTTTGGAAACTGCAGAATGGTCAAGCTGGTAAATATTACCAACCAATCAAGCAGTATCTCGACGAGCTGGAGCCATTAGCCATTGCTACCATACTGTTGAAAGTTACCTTTGACAAAGTGTTCAGTACACGCACCAACCAAAATACATTGGTTCCCGTATTGGCTGCCATTGGCTCTGCATTGGAGGCAGAAGCTAAGTTTAGATGGTACAAACAAGAGCACCCTAACCTTATGTCCTATATCGAGAAGACATACTATCACAGCTCATGTGGTACGCAGCAACGTGAGGCAATCGCTAGCCAAAAGTTTGGTTCTCATGGAATTAAATGGGATTCCTGGGGGACAAAAACCAGACTAACACTAGGAAGATGGGGTTTAGATGCAGTCATCCAGACTACTCAATGGTTTACTGTTGACAAACACAACCACAGAAAAAGGTATTTTTACAAGGTAGTTCCTACCGAGTTGTTTGATACCAAACGCCATGAACTAATCAAATCTGCTGAGTTATTTAGCGGTATCCCTTGGCCTATGTTAGTGACTCCTGATGACTGGGGCTATGATGAAAATGGTGAGATTATTTACGGAGGTTATTTAACCAACCGAATGATGAAAGGCCATGAAATGACTAGGGTTAGGAGCAACGTTACCATAATACACGGAGAAACGCCTTTAAACTTTTTAAATAAGTTACAAAAGGTGCAATATCGTGTCAATCGTCACGTACTAGATGTGGCTGAAGAGCTAGTTGAAAGAGGGTATGTAGTGGGTAAATTTATACCCATATCTCCTTCATTCAAACCACCTAGACCACCAGCTGCAGATGATGATGAGCAAGTAAACAAGTCTTGGCGAAGACAAGTTGCTGAAGCTCACAATGCTGACCGTATAAATTTTAAAAGATCGGTTAGAACTAGAACACAGATGGAGGCGGCTAGAAAGTTCAAAGACGAGGACTTCTATCTTTGTTGGTCTTTTGATTACAGAGGTAGAGCATATCCCATTCCAGCCTTCCTCACTCCACAAGATACAGACTTTGGTAAGTCATTATTAAGATTTGCTAATGAGTGCAGTGTAAGTAAAGAGTCTGAGTTGTGGTTGTCTTTTCAAGTAGCTACCAGCTACGGGTTGGACAAGGCCACGTTGGATGACCGACACGAGTGGGTCAAACAAAACAAAGACTTAATTTCAAGGGTTGCAACCAACCCCATCGAGAACCTAAGCGAGTGGGAAAAGGTTGAAGAACCTTGGCAGTTTATGGCTGCCTGTCACGAGTATTATCATTGCTGTATCAAAGGTGATAAACACACAACAGGTCTTATGGTCGCTGTTGATGCAACATGCTCTGGTCTGCAGATTTTAGCAGGACTGGCCCGAGACAAGTCTACCGCTGAATTAGTCAATGTCTGTCCCAGCCAGAAACCAAGCGACGCCTACCTTGCAGTTGCCGACGAAGCCAAAAGGTTCCTACCGTCATACATGCACCGATGGATGACACGTAAGACCACTAAACGAACCGTTATGACTATACCCTACAACGCTACTAAAGACAGCAGTAGGAAGTACATAAGGGAATCATTACAAGAGCAAGGGTTTGAAGTGGACAAAGATGAGTTAACAACCATCGTAAATGCAGTCTATCAAAGTATGGACAGCATAGTTCCTGGGCCCATGAAGGTAATGAGATGGATTAAAAAACATGTAGGCCAGTACATCAAAGATGGTGCTACTGCAGTAGAATGGACTACTCCCTCTGGATTTCATGTATATCAAAAAAGAGATGACATTGAAACAGAGAGGATGAGATTACAGTTACTAGGGAGTGTCTCTATTAGGATACCCAACGGTAACTCAAAGCCCAGCCCTACCAAACACAAATCAAGTACGGCTCCAAACTACATCCATTCATTTGACGCTTCGCTCTTACACAGATCTTTTACTGAGTTCAATGAGCCATTCACAGTTATCCACGACTCCGTTCTTTGTAGAGCAGGAGACATGGGAACACTCAATACGCTTGTGCGAAAAACCTACACCAATATATTCACAGAAGAATGTTGGCTTACACGTTTTGCACAGGACATCAATGCCACTGAACCACCACCAATCGTAGGTACATTAGACCCTACAGTTGTTTCAAATTCCACCTATTTTTTTTGCTAATGCCAACAACACACGTAACACCAAAACCAGTTGTACTCGACGGATTTCAAGCTATACTAAAAGCTGGAGAGTGGGGATACAAACTATCTGCTCTGATTACAGACAAAGAGCTTCTTCAAACACTAGAAGAGGAGAGAGAGTCTGCATTGGAGTGGGCAAGAGGCAGAGCTAAGAACCCTAAAAGGGTAACAGTAAAGCCTGAACCTTGGGAAGAGCTAGAGAACAAAGCTGGCTCATACCATATCAGATTCAGCTGGAAAGATGGAGACAAAATATTCCCAGTTGTAGTCGACACAGAGGGGACAATCATAGAGGACAAAGAGACACCTATCTACAGCGGTAGTCAGGTTAAACTAGCCTTCTTCCAAAAGCCATACGTTCTACCAAGCGGTGACATTGGCACATCATTAAAACTAAAGGCAGTTCAAGTTGTTAGTCTTAACAGCGGAGCTGGTGTCGTTGACAGTGGCGACATGTCAGCCGAAGATGCTCAAGCATTGTTTGGTGCTACAAAAGGTTTCAAGACTGAACAACCTAAAGTAGATGCAGCACCCAGCTCCGTTGAACCTGACGATGACTTCTAATGAGAAGTAACCTTGAAACAGATGTAGCAGATCTGCTTTCTCAAATGAAGCTAGACTGGGAGTATGAGGGTGAGTCATTCAAATATACTATTGACCACAAATATACTCCCGACTTCAAGGTAAACAACATATATCTTGAATGTAAGGGCTACTTCAAACCAGCTGACCGCAGGAAGATGCTGGCTGTAAAACGTGACAATCCTGACTTAGACATCCGCTTTGTATTTCAAGCACCACACAACAAGATTTCAAAAAAATCTAAAACCACGTACGCTGTGTGGGCCGAGAAACATGGCTTCCCTTGGTGTGCCTATTATGCAATCCCAGTCAACTGGCTTAAATGAATCAACCTTCTTACATCACGCCCCTTGTTCTCAGTGTGGCTCGTCAGATGGCAGTTCCGTATATTCTGATGGACATACTTATTGTTTTGTATGTAACCACTTTAATAGTGGGGAGTTATCTTCCACCATCGTCAAACCAAAATGGTCTACAGCCATGCTGAAGGGCGACCCAATAAAATTACGCAAAAGAGGTTTAACAGAAGAAACCTGTCGTAAATATCGTATTCACAAAGACGGTGATACGCTACGTATGCACTATTTTGACAAAAACGGTCAAGTATGTGCAGCAAAAGTCAGAACAAAAGAAAAAGATTTCTGGCTAGAGGGTAACAACGTAGACTCTCAACTTTTTGGGCAAAATTTATTCCCAGACACAGGCACACGCCTAACCATATACGAAGGTGAGCTTGATGCCGCCTCTGGTTGGGAAGCATTGCCTAAATGGCCCCACGTATCTATACCCACAGGTGCTAAGGGTGCCAAAAAATCCCTGCAAAAAGTTTTACCACTATTACAAGGCTATGAAGAAGTCGTACTATTTTTCGACAATGATAAAGATGGTATTGAAGCAGCACAAGAATGTGCTGAACTTTTACCAGCGGGCAAAGCAAAAATTGCTCGCATGGAAAAGTACAAAGATGCCTCTGATGCCTTACAACAGGGGGACTCGGAAGCGGTACGTCGAGCTATCTGGGACGCAAAAACTTACCGTCCTGACGGCATTGTTGACGCAAAATCGCTTCTTGAATTAGTAACCACACCTACACCACCAGCTGACCATGACTATCCCTTCAAAGGACTCCAAGAAAAACTACACGGCATCCGCTATGGAGAGCTTACGACGATTACTGCGGGATCTGGAACGGGAAAATCATCCTTCTGCAGAGCCATTGCAAGTGACCTTTTATCTAAAGGCGAACGGGTCGGTTACTTGGCGTTGGAAGAATCGAACAGGAGATCTGCCCTTGGATTGATGTCAGCCGCACTAGGTAAATCATTCCATCTAGGTGAACATGACAAATCAGAACTTGAAAACGCTTTTAGTCGTACTCTATCAAATTGGAATCTATACTTGTTTGATGGTTTTGGGAGTTACGATCCTGACACAATTTACTCTCGCATCGAGTACCTTGCCTGTGGATTGGAGTGTCGTGTTGTATTCCTAGACCACCTCAGTATATTATTGAGTGGACTTGATGGCGATGAACGACGTATGATTGACGTTACCATGACTAAGCTACGTTCATTAGTTGAGCGTACAGGCATCGCTCTATTCCTTGTATCGCACCTCAGACGTACTCAGACAGACAAGAACCATGAGGAAGGTGCACGTGTTACACTTGGACAACTTAGAGGATCTGCAGCGATTGGTCAGCTTAGTGACGGAGTTATCGGGCTCGAAAGGGATCAGCAGAACTCAAGCAAACGAGATCATACGATTGTTAGAGTCCTCAAGAACCGCTATTCTGGTGAAGTTGGCATCGCCACTGAGCTAGTTTACAATTTAGACACCTGTAGTTTCACCGAACATGCAATTACCGAACAACACTTTGACCCGACGACAGACTTCGGGTGACTTGGACGTAGCATTTGACATAGAAACAAACGGTATCGACTCAACTGAGATACATTGCATGGTTTTACAAGACCTAAACAACGGTATAGTTGAATCATTCAATGACCAAACACTTACCAACTCAGTTGTAAATGGCGTTTGTACTCTTGATATTTGCACAAACATTGTATCTCATAACGGTGTGATGTTTGATGTACCACAGATACAAAAACATTTTCCATTTTTTAATTGTAATCCTACACACTGGGACACATTGATTCTCAGTCGTTACTTTTACTCTGACCTAATGGACATTGATCTCAGACGTAGGTGGCCTATGATGCCAGCTAAGTTGTATGGATCACACAGTCTCGAGGCTTATGGTTTTCGTTTAAACTTACATAAAGGAGACTATGGGAAGACCTCTGATTGGAAAGAATGGACTCCTGAAATGGAGGACTACTGTAAACAAGACGTTGCTATTGTCGCAAAATTATGGACGCATTTCCGCAAAAAGTTGTTGCTAGCGTCAGACTAGAACATGACATAGCAGAGCTTATGGCTAATCAAAAGACTACAGGCTGGCCTTTTGACATATCCAAAGCACAACAACTAGAAAACACTTTACTAAAAAGACTGGAAGAACTCAGGCACAGTGCTGAAAGTATGTGCTGGTGTGTCCCAGGAAATTTGTTTACGCCAAGGCGTGATAACAAGAAACAAGGCTACATAGCTGGTGCAGAAATGCAACGGTTAAAGGAGTTCAATCCTAGTAGCAGAGAGCATATTGCTTGGTGGTTCAAGACTAATCAGAATTGGAAACCAAACAAATTCACACCGACTGGTAAAGCAGTTATTGATGAGACTGTTCTCAAAGAAATTGGTACAAAAGAAGCGTTGGTATTTCTCGAGATTCTTGAAACACAAAAGAAACTTGGAATGTTATCACAAGGAACTAACGCATGGTTGAAGTTGGTCAAGGATGGCAGACTTCACCACTCCTGTTTTATAGGGGCTGCCACGCACCGTATGGCACACTCACATCCAAATCTGGCACAAGTTAGTTCAGACAAGGACTGCCGTGAGCTATTTATTACAAAACCTACATGGAAACTGGTTGACAGTGACCTTGCAGGAATTGAACTTAGGCTGTTTGCACACTACCTTGCCCGTTACGACGGTGGAAGGTATGCTAAAATATTACTTGAGGATGACATCCATCAGGTAAACGCTGACAAGATAGGTATTAGCCGTCGTCAGGTCAAGACTATTACATATTGTTTTCTCTACGGAGGGGGCAACCAAAAACTAGGCTTGTCATACGACAACATGCTGTCCCCAGATGCTGCTGCAAAGAAAGGAGCAGAGATCAGAAAGGCATACATGGAGGCAATTCCTGGGCTGGAAAGCCTTGTCAACGCTACTCGGAAGGTTGCTGAGAAGGGTACAATACGTGCCATTGACAGACGCAACATTAGAGTGGACAAAGAACACAAAGCCCTTAACTTTCTGTTACAGGGATCCGCTGCAGTCTTAGCAAAACGTTGGCTTTTGATAACAGATCACAACCTACGTATGAGTAATTTTGAACATGAGCGTTATGCCTTCGTGCATGATGAACAAGTCTTAGGAGCTCCTACAGAACAAGCAAAGTATATTGCTGAGGTATGTAAACTATCTGCAATACTAGCTGGAGAGTTTTACAATTTACGTATTCCCATTGAAGCCGATGCAAACATTGGTAACAACTGGGCCGAGGTACACTAATGCTACTAATTGACTGCGACTTCTTGGCTTACAAAGCCTCGCAAGTATGCGAAACTGGTATAGATTTTGGAGAGGATGTTATAGTAGCTCAGTCACAGTTCAGTGACGTACTACAAGTTTTTCAAACAGAGCTGGATAAAGTTACTTCAGCAATGATGGATGACGACATCATCTTATATTTCTCAGACCACAAGAATTTTAGGAAGAAAATTTTTCCTGACTACAAAGGTCATAGACAGAAACGTAAACCATTAGGTTACAAACGTCTAGTAAACTATTGTAGTGAAAACTATAGATTTGTTATGATGGAGGATCTTGAAGCTGACGATGCCATAGGTATTGAGGCAACTAAATATCCTGACCCTAGTAACATTATCGTTAGTCCAGACAAAGACATGAAGCAAATCCCCTGTGTTCTATGGAACATGGCTGACGAAGTGGAGGAGATTACACTAGAGCAAGCCGATGATTGGCACCTTATTCAAAGCCTTGCTGGCGACCCCACAGATGGGTACTCTGGTTGCCCAGGAATAGGAGTCAAGCGAGCTACAGCTCTGTTAAACAAGTCCGAATCTAAATGGGATGCAGTGTGTCAAGCATATAGAGATAGAGGGTTATCAGACGATGACGCTTTGCTCAATGCACGTTTGGCTAGAATTTTACGTACAGAAGACTACGACCATGATCTTCAACAACCTATTCTTTGGACACCTAAATGACCGACTCACCTTTGATAGCCAGAACTGGCAGAGTAGAAAACTGGATTAAGAATCCTGACGGCCGTTTACCTGTATCCTGCACTGTCTTTGTTGTCGAAGATAGTATGGAAGGCCCTAACGGTATAGAAGCATCTTGGAGATTCGTCTCCCATGCTTTAAGATATGGAGCTGGTGTAGCAGTACACCTCTCAAACATAAGACCTAACGGACATGAAAATGGAAAGGGTCTAGTAGCTAGTGGCCCAGTGTCATTTGCTAGAGTATATTCTGCACTCAACGAGACTATACGTAGAGGCGGAGTATATAAAAACGGAGCTTGTGTTTGTCATCTTGACTTAGATCACGATGATGTGCTCGAGTTTATAAAAACACCCAGACACCAACTACCTTGGATTAAAAGGTGTGTTGATCTTACACCTGATATGTGGGACAAGACTCCTTACAAAAAAGAATTACTCGAAGGTATAAAAGCGGGTGACATTTGGTTAAATAAAATTAAACATGATCGCTATGGAAACAGAATCTACTCCAACGTCTGTCTTGAGGTTTACTTGCCCTCACGCGGAACTTGCTTGTTACAGCATGTCAGTCTCGGTGCCTGTACTATCAGCAACATATCGCAGGGTTTCAGTGAAGGTATGTCCGACCTGTGTAATCTCCATAGCAGGACAGGTATTGGAGAATCTGGAGAATACCTTGCCCCAGAAAATGACAGACAAGTGGGGCTCGGTATGCTCGGTCTTGCCAACCTCCTCAGACGTTACAAAGTTACCTACGAAGAGTTTGGAGAAGCATTAGATTTAGTTATACACGGTAATAGTGCTCATGGAAATGCAGGAAAGATAGCAGAAGAGATACAAACAGGAGTATATAGAGCTGCTGAGATAGCACGTCTTCACCATATGGTACGTGCCTTCGCAATAGCTCCTACGGCTAGCTGCAGTTATAACACAAAAGACTTGGACGGATACACATCATGTCCCGAGATAGCACCACCAATAGCTCGAAGCGTTGACCGTGATAGCGGTACCTTCGGAGTTACATCTTATGATTATGGCGATGTAGAGATCGCCTCAGAAGTTGGCTGGACTGCATACAAGAAAGTTGCAGACGGTATAATGACACTTCTAGGAAAGACGGGACTTCTTCACGGATACAGCTTTAACTCATGGAGTGACGTTGTAACCTACGACAATGCGTTCGTTGAAGAGTGGCTTGGAAGCCCCCAGACATCACTCTATTATTCCTTACAGGTAATGGGCGATGTTCAGGACAAGTCGAGTGCATATGCAGCCTTAGATGAATCTGAAGTCGACAGTTACTTGGATGGGATCTTAAACAATGAACCCACATGTGATTGCCAAGAATGAAAACACCTTATGATAAACTATTACTCCGCAAAAGAAAGTGGACTCCCGTACAAACGACGGCTGGGAAACTACGTGATGGCTCAGAAGAAACCATCTTCCGTGCTCTTGCAGTACGCCATATGGAGCTTCCTGTGGGTGCCTTTATCGAGGAAGCTCTTACTAAGGAGGTTCCCAAAGATGCGAGAGTACTTTTACAGTCGAATGTAAACGACGAAATAAACCATGACCTAGCGTTAGGTTATATAGTAAACGCAATGGGTGTAGATGAGAAAGCGGAAGCAGAGGCATTACGCCTCCGCACCGCATGGGAAGAACACCCCGACCACACACTAACTAAAGCCTTGGTAGCTGAACGTGCAATATTTTTTGTGCTGTTACCTTTCTTTAGATTCAATGGTGATGCTGGTCTACGTACAGTCAGTGCAGATATTAGCCGTGACGAACAAATCCATGTTGCTACTAACTCTCTCGTATGTGCTAGCATGGGTTTACGTCCAAGCCCTTCTTTAGACAAACTTAGAAAGGCTACAATAAATTGGATACTACAACCCTTAAAAGCAAACCACGAAGATAAGTACTTAAATAAAAATTTCTGGTTAGAAACCAGTGACCGTTTGATGTATGAAGGTAAAGCTCCACAGCTAGCTGACACCAAACGTGCCCGTATGCCTGCGTTTTTTGAACATGCAAACACCAATTTACCCCAATACTCTTGATTGGGGACGTATCGAAAAGATACTTGACGAACTTGACCAGCAGTTTCCTGACAAGTTTCCTGACCACAACCTATCGGAGAAAGCAATATCTTATAGGGCTGGTCAGCTGTCAATAATAAGATTACTTAAACATAAACTCAAAGGAGAATAATTATGTGTGTCGGCCCAATCGCTAATCTATTCGGAGGCGGACGATCAACCCCAGCTGCCCCACCAACACCAGCCCCACCAACTACCCCACCACCCCCAATGCCTGTACAGACAGCCCCAGTTGAGGCTCCTGTAGCTCCTACTCCAGCTCCTGTAGAACAGGATGAGACAAAGAGAAAGGCAAAGGTTAAAGCAAAGAGAGTTCAAAAAAGATCTCGAGCTAGAGGCACTACACAGCTACAAACCAAGAAACCAGCGTCAGGCGGATTGAAAGGTATTAACACTTCTCAAGGAGTCAACACTGGCGGAGGCGGTAGCGGTGGCGGAGGAGGCACCTACTAATGGCCTTCGCACGGAAGCGGTACCATGAACTATCGTCCCACCGTGAACAGTTTTTAAACATAGCGTATCAGTGTTCTGAAATAACTTTACCTACGTTGTTAATGAGAAATGAAAACAACGCAGTATATAATGATTTTGTCACACCGTATCAATCAGTTGGTGCGAAGGGAGTAACAACATTAGCATCCAAGTTGATGTTAGGTTTGTTGCCACCTTCCACCTCTTTTTTTAAGTTACAGGTTGACGATTCTAAATTAGGAGAAGATGTACCCGCAGAGGCTAAGAGTGAATTAGATTTAGGATTTGCTAAAGTTGAACGTATGATTATGGACAGCATAGCTGGATCTACTGATCGAGTTCAAATTTTTTCTGCGTTAAAACACTTGGTAGTTACAGGTAACGCTCTTGTATATATGGCAAAGGATGGTATGAAAGTATATCCTCTAAACAGATATGTTGTAGAGCGTGACGGTAATGGTGAAGTAATGGAAATCATAACTAAAGAGCGTGTCAGTAAAAAATTACTAGGCATGGAAGAGGAGTATGATGGCCCTAATGATGATGAAAAATCAGAATATGGAGGTAAAGACTGTGACGTTTATACTTGTGTAAAAAGAACTGACTCAGGTTGGATGTGGTTCCAAGAGGTTCACGATAAGATACTACCAGACAGTCATGGTAAAGCACCTTTAGATAAAACTCCTTGGCTACCATTACGTTTTGTAACGGTAGATGGAGAAGATTACGGACGTTCTAGAGTCGAAGAGTTCCTCGGGGATTTAAAATCTTTGGAAGCATTAATGCAAGCTCTTGTTGAGGGCAGTGCAGCTGCAGCTAAAGTAATATTTACTGTATCACCTTCCTCAGTAACTAAACCCGCATCACTAGCCAACGCTGGTAATGGTGCTATTATACAAGGACGACCAGATGATGTTGGAGTTGTACAGGTTGGTAAGACTGCTGATTTTCAAACAGCTTTTCAACTTGTTAATGTTTTAGAAAAAAGATTGTCGGAGGCGTTCTTAATATTAAGTGTGAGGCAATCAGAGAGAACTACAGCCGAAGAGGTCAGGATGACCCAGATGGAACTAGAGAGGCAGCTGGGTGGACTCTTCAGCTTGTTAACTACAGAGTTCCTTATACCCTACCTGAACCGTAAGATGCACGTTCTTACTACATCTAATCAAATACCCGCTATACCAAAGTCTTTAGTTAGACCTACTATTGTAGCTGGCGTAAATGCGTTAGGTCGTGGACAAGATAGAGACGCATTAGTTCAGTTTATATCAACCATAGCTCAGACTATGGGGCCAGAAGCCTTGGCCCAGTTCTTAAACCCAGACGAGGCTATCAAACGTCTTGCTGCTGCTCAAGGTATAGACATTCTAAACCTAGTCAAGAGTATGCAAGAAAGGCAACAAGAACAAGAACAGGCTATGCAAGCACAACAGATGCAGTCTCTTACAGACCAAGCTGGTAAACTTGCAGGAACTCCTTTACTAGACCCCTCTAAAAACCCAGAGTTAATAGATGCTCTAAACCAAGGAGTTGCACCTACAGATGAAACACCACCACCACAGTAATTATGGCAGAAACATTCACCTATGATCCATCAAATGACCCAGAGGCTATTGCAGCTGCAGAGGCCAGAGATGCAGAATCTTTAAAAGTTGGTGAGGAACTTGTTGAAAAACAAGAAAACTTATTAGCTGGTAAATATAAAACTCCAGAAGATTTAGAAAAAGCATACTTAGAATTACAAAAGAAACAAGGTTCTCAATCTGAACCCGAACCTCAAGTTGATGATACACCAAACTATGAAGAGAGGATGTACACCAATGATGACCAAGTTAATTATGAAACCGTCAACGAATTGTATGGCGATCAAATAGGAAATCTTTTTAAATCTAATGAGATAGATCCTTGGGAAATGAATAAATATTTTGCTGAAAATAATGGTACATTGTCTGATGATATGTACGATCAATTAGAATCAGCTGGTTTAAATAGAGATTTAGTAGACTCATACCTCAGTGGTCTAAAATCACAGCTAGGTCAAACACCTCAACAATCTACTTTATCTGATGCCGAAGTTAATGAATTAAAAAATATTGCTGGCGGTGAAAAGGGGTACGATAATCTGATGTCTTGGGCGGGTAATAATTTATCTGAACAGGATGCTAAAAACTATGATGATGTCTTGGCAACAGGAAACAAATCAGCTATATCATTTGCAGTTAAAGCACTTATGGGACAATACGAAGAAGCTAACGGTAGAGATTCAAAACTAATTACAGGAAAAGAGTCTGCTCCTGAACGATACAGGAGTATGGCTGAGGTAACTAGGGACATGGCTAAACCTGAATACCGCACAGACGAGGCATACAGAGATGATGTTCTCAGAAAACTAGCCGCTTCAAATCTAAACGTATAGGAGTTGATCCAATGAAAATGCCAAAGAAAAAAATGATGAAAGGTGGAAAAAAAGGTAAGGGGGGTAAGAAGTATTAATGCCATACTCTAGCTATTCACCAAAGCAAAAAAAGTTAGCTGCGTTAGCTGGTAACAAAAAGAAAATAGATCGGGCTGACCTGATCGCATTACGGACTAAGAAAGGTGGCAAAAAGAAAGGGCGTAAGCCTATCTCTCGGAAGAGGGGAAAAGTCGCGTAAAGGCGGCCTAACAGCCAAAGGTAGAGCCAAGTACAACCGTGCCACTGGCTCTAACCTAAAGGCTCCACAGCCAGGGGGAGGTGCTAGGAAGCGTTCTTTCTGTGCTAGAATGAAGGGTGTAAAAGGCCCTATGAAAAAACCAAACGGTAAGCCAACCCGTAAAGCATTGGCATTACGTAGGTGGAAGTGTTGAACTGCTGGCATTGTCAAACAGAACTTATCTGGGGAAGTGACTCAGATGCTCCCTTACACAATGAGTATAGTATGATAACCTTTCTATCATGTCCTGAATGTGGATGTGATGTAGAAGTATGGAAACCAGAAAAATGGCCTACAAAAAGAAAAAGAAAAAAGGAAACAGCAAATGCGGCTGCAAACACGGAGGTAAATAATGGGTAAACTATGTGCTAGAGGTAAGGCCGCAGCTAAACGTAAGTTTAAGGTCTACCCATCTGCATACGCTAACGGCTATGCCGTACAGGTATGTAAAGGTAAGATCAAAGGTAGTGACGGTAAACGTAGAACTGCCAAAGGTTACTCTAAAAAGAAAAAAAGGTAATGGCTAAATTAACACCCAGACAGGAAGCCACTCTAAAAAAACATCAGAAACATCACACTGCTAAACACATGGCTATGATGAAGAAGATGATGAGAAGTGGATCTACTTTTACAGCTGCACATAAGGCAGCTATGAAGAAAGTAGGAAAATGAGTCTTAAAAGATGGTTTAAGGAGAAGTGGGTAGACGTTAAGACTGGTAAGCCATGTGGAAGACAGAAAGGCGAAACCCGTAAAGGCTACCCTGCCTGTAGACCATCAAGGCGAGTCTCGTCTAAAACCCCTAAGACCTCCTCGGAGATGTCTAGTAAAGAACGTGCTAGATTTCGTAAATCCAAAACAAGTTCAAAACGAATTAACTACAACCACAAACGAAGAAAGAGATGACTCACAAGCACTCAAGATGGGACACGGCTGAACTATTAAATGGTCGCCTTGCAATGTTAGGTTTCGTTGCAGCTGTTGGTGCATATGCAGCTACAGGTCAGATAATCCCAGGAATTTTATAATTTATTTTAAGTGAATAAATTTATTAAAGATACTATTGACTCAGCCAAACATTTGTTACAGGGTTTATCAGTAACTTTAAGTCATATGGGTAGAAAACCAATCACTGTTCAGTACCCTTATGAAAAACTAATACCATCCACACAATATCGAGGTCGAATACACTATGAATTTGACAAGTGTATAGCCTGTGAAGTTTGTGTAAGAGTATGCCCTATCAATCTTCCAGTGGTAGACTGGGTGATGAACAAAGAAACCAAAAAGAAAGAACTTCGTAACTATTCTATAGATTTTGGAGCCTGTATCTTTTGTGGTAACTGCGTTGAATACTGCCCTACAAATTGTTTATCAATGACTGAAGAATATGAATTGGCTACATTTGACA
>CEVB01024060.1_pt1 | contig 15611 bp, 21 predicted proteins | sample 531381 | NCBI WGS metagenome assembly CEVB01 (sample SAMEA2622763, study PRJEB7988) | marine metagenome | biome: marine biome (ENVO:00000447); feature: surface water layer (ENVO:00002042); material: "saline water (ENVO:00002010), including plankton (ENVO:xxxxxxxx)" | depth 5 m | reverse complement strand
CTAGCTAAAAAAGATATAATAGCATTTGGTCAGTTATTTCTACCAGAAGACTTTATGAAGTCTACCCCTGCCCCATACCATTATGAATTAAATAACCTATTACTAGACCCATCTAAAAAAAGAAATTGTATAATACTTCCTCGAGGTCATAGTAAGTCAACATTAGCTAAAACAGCATTACTACATCATTTATATTTCAATCCAGAAGGAAAAAAAGAATTTATAGCTTGGGTAGCAGAAGAACAATCACAAGCCATTGACCATATAAAATACATACAAAACCATATAGAGACCAACCCAGCTCTCAATTACTACTTCGGAGATATCGTAGGTAGTAAATGGACTGAAAAAGAATTCACCACTAGTAAAGGGGATAGGATTATAGCAAAGGGAACATCCCAAAGATTACGTGGTCGTTCACAGCTAGGGCTTAGATATACTAAGATTGTACTTGATGACTTTGAATCTGAGCTAAATACAAAGACACCAGATAGAAGAAGGGAAATCAAAGAGTGGGTCATGTCTACAGTAGAGCCAGCACTTGAGAACTCAAAGGGTAATGAAGGTTCTATATGGTTAATTGGAACAATAGTCCATTATGACTCTTTTTTACAGAGTATATACGATGGATACGTAGAAGCTCAAAGAGATAAAAGAGGTTATGCGTGGGATGTTATATATCATAAGGCTATAGATTCAGATGGAACAGTTCTTTGGCCTAGTTATTTTTCAAAAGAAAAACTGGCAGACATACGTAAAAGATTTGAAGACGTAGGCTTATCCCATAAGTTTGCACAGGAATACTTGAATGAAGCTAGAGACCTAGAGAATGCAAAGTTTAAAACAGATAGGCTTCAGTATTATGACCATGAGTTTGAAAGTAGGGACGGATATGCTTATATTGTAAATAAAGATGATGCTATACCTATTAATGTCTATATGGGTGTTGACTTAGCATATGAAGCTACAGAGTCAAGTGACTATCAGATAATTATGGTCATAGGAATAGATAGCGACAGAAATATCTATGTCATTGATTATATGAGGGAACATATCCCACTGTATGATATGCCAGAGCAAATATTGGAATATGCTAGGGAGTTCTCTCCAGTTAAACGTGTAAATGTAGAACATGTTGGCGCTCAAGGAATAATTAAGGACGCTGTAAATAGTTTATCTAGTAAAGAAAGAAAGGTAGCACCGGGTATAGCTCTAGGTGTACGACCTCCTAGCGGTATAAAAAAGGAAGATAGACTAGAGTCTTTACTAGCACCAATAGTAAATAGAAAGAAAATGTTTATCAAAAGGTCTCACACTGCGCTCGTAGATGAGATGTTTCAGTTTCCAAAGGGTAAGAATGATGATGTGCTAGATGGACTTTGGTATGCTATAAATAAAGCTAGACCTCCTGTTAGTAAAAGGTTTGATGCTACTGAATTTATAGAAAACAAGGTAGTAAAACCTGTAAGCGAAACAAAGAAAAGGGTTATTTCTTGGGTAACTGGACAAAAAATTTAAAAAGTACTTGCATTATATGCAGATAATTTACTATATTACACATTAAAAAGGAAGGTGTACCTATTTCTAGTATCAGAGAGTTAGAAAAGAACGAAGCTCAACACTCAGAAGTTAATAGGCAGTTATGGAGAATGTGGCGAGATGCACGTTCCGAATGGGATGTAGAAGCTAGAGACTCCATAGACTTTTTCTTAGGTAACCATTACTCTCAAGAAGAATCAGATGCTCTACGTGCAGTAGGTCAAGGCGATTTTGTAATTGATAGAGTATATGCCGCTATAGAAAAGCTAAAATCTTTATTAACTTCACGTTCACCTAAGTACAGCGCAGTTGGAAGAGAAGACTCCGATAGTAGGATATCCAATGTATGGAGAACTGTTCTTGAATACATATGGGATATATCTGATGGGGACACTCAGTTCAAGCAAGCAGTACACGACTATGCTACTGCAGGCATGGGTTACTTGTATGCTTACATAGACCCAGAGGCTGATTATGGTAGAGGTGAAGTAAAGTATACTTACTTAGACCCATTTAGAGTTTATGTAGACCCAGCATCTAGACATAGATACGCTGACGATGCATCTGGCATTATACTGTCCACTATACTTACAGAAGACCAACTTGTCAATATGTATCCTCAGGTAGAGCCTTTCTTGGAAAATATTGATAGTTATTATGACGAAGAAGATTACCCTGAGGGTGGTAGAAAGAATTCTTCACAATCGTTTACACCTGATGTAACATACGAATCTGAATATAATAGGGTTAATAAATATAGAATCTTAGAAAGGTTTACAAAAGTAAAGGTTCCTTTTTACAGAATATTCAATAAACAAGATGGCTCAGAAGTTATCTTAGATATAGAAAAATACAATGACTTCATAGAATCTGAAAACGCAAAGCTTCTTATAGAGGCTGAGATGATTGAGATTGTCGAAGTAATGCAAACAAGAATTAAAGTCTCAGCAACGGCAGGTGATGTGTTGTTGTATGAGCAAATATTAAATACAGACATATATCCGATAATACCAGTTCCTAATATATGGACAGGAACACCTTATCCAAAGTCTGATATCTCAAAGGTCAAAGACTCTCAAAGACTTTTGAACAAGCTTTTCTCTCTCACTCTCTCACACGCTCAAGCCTCTGCTGGATTAAAGTTAATGGTTCCAGAGGGGAGCGTAGATGATTTGGGGCAGTTGGAGCAGGATTGGGCTAGACCTAATGCTGTTATACCTTATAACCCAGAGTTTGGTGCACCGCACTTCCCTGCCCCACAATCACTATCTGGAGAGTTTTACAATTTAATGAGTAGGATAGAGCACTATATAGATTTAAGTTTCGGTATCCCAGAGTTGATGCAGGGTTTCAAAGAAGGAGCTCCTGAGACAGTTCGTGGTACTGCGATGCTTGCTGAGATGGGCGAGACTCGTGGTAAATCTAAGTTAAGAGATATCGAAGGAAGTTTGACAAGGCTAGGAAAAAGTTTATATAACCTAGCTAAGGGTCATTATACTTACGCAAAGACATTTAGAATTGTACAGCCGAATAACGACATTACGGAGTTTACGGTAAATATGTATGATGATAGAAGTCAGGAAGTAAATGCCATTACAAATGACATCACCGTAGGGCATTACGACGTGAGAATCATATCCGGTTCAACATTACCTTCTAATAGGGTAGCTGAATATCAGATGTACCTAGAAGCGTATAAAATGAATCTGGTAGACGATGTCGAGGTTTTAAAGAAAACTGAAATCTTTGACAAACAAGGTGTTTTACAGCGAAAAGGCCAAATGGCTCAGATGCAGTCTTACATTCAACAACTCGAAGCTCAGGTCAAGAAACTTAGTGGAGACCTTCAAACAGCAGAGCGTGAAACGCTTAACTCAAGAAAGAGGGCTGAAACTGAGAAGTTCAAGAGCAGGCTTAATGAGATTCAAAATGATACCAAGTTCAAGAGCAAGGTACAGGTTGATAATCTAAAACGAATTGTTGATTCAGAGACGCAGGCTGTAAGCTAATGAAAACAGAAATAGTGGGAACGTTACCCGGTTCTGCTTTTATAGACATCTTTAAATAGGTGATGCTAAACTAAAAGAAATCGGAGAATATAATGGAAGACACTATGCACGAAAATACCACAATAGAAGGCGTGGAAGGCGAAGTTTTAGAACAAGTTGTTGAGCCTGAACAAGTCGGTGGAGAACCAGCACAACAAGCTGAGGAAGTAATTGATGATGCTAAAAAGTTTCAATCAATGTACGATAAGAAAGCCGCTGATTATGACAAGCTTAATAACGAGCTCGAGGAGCTTCGTAAATATGAACAACTAGGAAGAGTTCTACAGGATAGACCTGACGTAGTTGAAGCAATGAGAAACACTTTGAGTGGTAATACGGCTAATAAAGAAGAAGCCCCTAAGGTTACAGAAGATTCTTTTGACCCTTGGGAAGCTTATTATAAGCCGGGCTCACCCTCTTACGAGATGAGGGTAGAGCAAGAAAGAGCTGTTGCCCAGCAGGCTGTTCAAGAACAGATGGCGGGGTTTCAGCAACAGATGGCGATTAATAACTTAAAGCAGGATTTAGCTAGTAAGCACGGAATGACAGACCCGAATATGGCTGATGATTTTATACAATTTGCAACTTCACCTAGGGAAGACCTTCCTTTGGATATGTTAGTTGATGTGTATAGAAAGTATAAAGGCGGTGAAGATAGAGTCTCTCCAAACTTAGAAGCTGTTCAGAAGACCAAAGCAATTCCAACTACGGCTGGAGTAGTTCAAGGGTCTGCACCTGAACAACCAAATGAGCTAGATGATGTATGGCAAGGAGTTATGAATTCGTCAAGGAATATTAAAATATAAACAAGGAGTCCTAAATGTCGACTTACAATCAAGGAATTGTAAATGTTGGTGACCCGGGTTCAGCCGCTTCTGGCTATCATACTCGGAGGTTATTCAACTTTAGTGACCGTGTGGCGGACTTGGCTCCAGATGAATCACCATTTTTCGTGTATCTCTCAAAGGTAGCTAAAGTTCCTACGGATGACCCACAATTCCGATTTTTAGAAGATAGAACCAAGGTTTCTATGACAGACCGAAGCTTCGTGCTTGATGGTTCTCATAGTATACCTGCGTCTGGTTCTAGTATTACATACACAGTTGAAGAATCAGCAGGTAGTGAAACTTCAGTAGACTGGTTAATTAAGGGAATGGTTTTTGCTGTTGGTTATACAGAAAACGATTCTCCTGAAACAATCATAGTAAGAATAGAGTCAGCACCTGTAGACAATGGTGCTGATACCAGCTTTGTTGGTAAAACTATTTCAGCTATTGATGGTGCAGAAACAGGAGCAGATACGACAAAATGCCAAGTTATTGGTACATCTTTTGTTGAAGGTTCTGGAGCGCCAGATGTATTTTCCGAAGAGCTAGATAATGATTTTGGTTATACTCAAATCTTTAAAACAGCTTGTGAGATGTCTAATACTGCAAGAGCAACTCGTTATCGTGGTTACGCAGATGAGTTCCAAAGAATTTGGAATCTTAAACTTCGTGAGCATAAAATTGATATTGAACGTGCTATGCTCTTTGGTCAACGTGCAAGTGTTGGCGGAGTACAGTATAGTGAAGGTATAGCAGGTCATATCATTAAAAATGGAACATCGGTAGTAGATGACTCAGCATTATCTTATAGTGCTGGTGCTCCATACTTTCGTAGTTCAACTTCGGCACAACTAACATACGATAGGCTACTATCTGATTTTGAAGTTGTTTATGACCCAGCACGTGGTGGTACAGATTCTAAATTAGCACTAGCTAGTTTACCTGTAATTACATTCTTCAACAAGCTAGGCAGTGATGCTTTCTTAAGTGCTTCTCTGGCTCATAATGCCGCCGCCGCATTAAGTGGTGGTGCAACAAATGTAAACCAGTCACCATTAAGACTGAACATGGAAAAAACTGAAGGTTCTTTTGGACATACAGTTTTACAAGTTGAAACTATTCACGGTACAATGAACCTAGTTAAAGAGCCTCTATTCAGAGGTTTTGCTTCTGGTTTCTTATGTATGGTTGATATGGATAATGTAGCTTACAGACCATTGGTAGGTAATGGAGTTAATCGTGACACTCAAATCATGACTAACGTTCAGTCTGCTGACGAAGACCTTCGTAAAGATATGATTTTAACTGAGGCTGGATTGGAAGTTTCTCTCCCTGAAAGTCACTACTTAATCAACTTAGAAGGAGTTTAATAATGGCTAGAGCAAGTTATTTAGAACAGAATAGTGGAGTTAGTAAATTAAAACTTAAGGTTGAAAATGTAACTGCGGCTAGAACATTAACAGCTAATGATTCTGGTAAGATTTTTACACTAGACCAAGATGCTTCATTTGACATTACTCTTCCAACTGCGGCTAATGCTGGAGCTGGATGGCACGCAAAGTTTATCCTAACTGATGCTGGCAGTGGAACAGTTAAGGTTATTCCAGATTCATCTGAGGATACTTTAATTGGTATGATTGCCCCAGCAGACGATGGAACAGCTGGAGCGTCAGCAGAATCTGGAGTTGATGAACTCATATGGGTTGCTTCAACTGCGGCTCCCGGCGACTGGGCTGAGTTAATGTGTGATGGTAGTAATTACTATGTTTATGGCGTAATGCATGACAACGACCATATGACACTGGCGTAAACTGAATAAATAAAGTTAACAGTAATTAGAACTGTGGGGGTTATCAATAAAAGGTAACCCCCGAATCTAAAAAGGAAATTATGAATTGCATACATTGTAAAACACCAAACCCAGAACAATGGTTCTACTGCAGAAGCTGTGGCAATAAGGCTTCTGAGTCTGTTTATACTACTAATTTATTTATGCAAAGTGAGATAGGTAAGAGAAGTGATATAGAATTTTCTACAGTTAGTATGGACAGTCATATAGACAAAATTAACAAAGATAAAATTTCAAAAAGTAATAAATTCTGGAAAGAAAAAGTAAAGCAGGCGGGAATAGCAAATGGCTAATTTTGATGTACAGATACAAGATTTAATTGGAACTTTTTCAGACCAAACAGCTATGGATGATTTTATGACAGCTGGTTGTAAAGAGATTATAAATGCTCTTCCAGACTCTATGCTTTATAAATGTTTAGATAAAACAACTTTAAATAACTCAACTCCTACATTATCTAATGTTGATACTTACGGTAAGATTTTTACTGTGATTAGGGAGGATAGCGATAGCGGAGCTGTACTTAGACCATGCAGATATATACCACCGCATAAAAGAAATGTGGTAAAAAGCGATACAGTAGATATGGAATATGCAACAGCTACAGACCCAGCTTATTCAATTTATGAGAATACATTAGAAGTTTACCCTACCCCTACTGCGGGTCAAATCGCAGAAGTGCAGTATGTTTCTTTTCCAACAGTTGATGCTAGCGATGTTAGCACTATAGCTAATTTCCCAAATGAAGCAGAGCATTTAGTTGTTTTATACGCATCTATAAAATGTGTAGAATCTTTAATGGCGACCGAAGAAGATATAGAGCTTTATGTCCCTTTACTAGCTCAATTAAAAGATGATTATAACAGAGGTTTAGCGGAGATAAAGGCTTGATATGGCAGTCCATTCAATAAGTGTAAAAGAATTAATAAGTAGAGTAAGGTTGGTTTTTCCAAGTGCCCCAGAGAACTATATTTTAAATTTAATAAACGATGCTTTGGTTGAGATAGGAACTCATAAAGTAAAAGTTTCTCATGCTAAAATAACAACTGTTGCAGATAGGATGTATTATGACTTGGCTGATGGGGCGAATGATTCAAGTAGTAACGCATTGGAAGCGAACCAAGTACTTAGAGTTTACTTAATGGATAACGAAGGTGACTATATACAAATACCTAGATTGGTTGATAAGAATTTATTATTAGCTGATATAGCAAGTGAAACAAACTTAGATAAACCGGATTAATTATGGCAAGTAATATAAAATACCCAGAAAACCAAGCTATGTACTTTATTGAAGGAGATAAGCTTGCTTTAATAACTAAAGTAGATTCTAGTGGAAACGGAAGAACTAGTTCTAGAAAACAATGGAAAGCTATATCTGAAGCTGTTACTGATGGGATACTAATACATTACTACGCAGAGCCAAACAGTGTTTCTGCTGTCACAGATAATTTAGATATAGACAACGCACTAGAATTAGCCGTAGTTGATTATGTTAAAAAATGTTTATACATGGATAAAGCGGGGACTGCTACAGATGCAGTCGTAATGCAAGCATCAATGTCTTTAGCTAATAAACATGAAAGAAATTTTAAAGACTGCGTACAGCGATACGGAGTAAGGAAAAAAGATAAAACTGGTGGAAGCAGGGTAGTTAAGGTTCCAAATTTAGTTTAACCAATATAAATGCTTTTAAGCGGTGGCGGAGGAATATAGGATAAACAATGGCAGATATAAATAAATTTACAACTAAGGAAGTACTAAATAAAGTACTCCTTGATTCTTCAGGGGATGCGGTAAACGCATACTCTCACACATCACAAGAAGCTTTAAACACAGCTTTAGATGCTGCAAACAATAGATTAAACGTATCTCTTAAAGGCGGTACAATATCTGGTGATGTTACCATTTCAGGTGATTTAACTGTAAGCGGTAGTAATACATATGCATACGATGAAATAGTAGAAGGAAGATTTGATGTTTTAATAGATGCGGAAAATGGAGGAGTAACAACTTTTATTAAAATAATAGATGCAGATACTGATACAACTGCTAATACTAGAAGTCAAATTCTTTTTTCTAAATATAGCAGTGGAACTAGCGCAGTTGATGCTGGTTCAATAGATGTTGGCGTAACGCAATGGGATACTACAAGTTCGAATCGCCATACATATATGACACTTAATACAGTTAATGCTGGAAATATAGGTGAGCGTGTCAGAATTACTAATACAGGCAATGTCGGGATTGGAAACGCTACACCCGGTAGTTTTTATAACTCAAAACTGGTTGTTGGGGCTGGCTCTGGCGAGGAAAACTTAACAATATATGCTGGGTCTAGTAATTCCTCTGGACTTTTCTTTGCTGATGGTACAAGTGGTAATGCTAGATTTTCTGGGCAAGTATACTATAACCACGATACGAATAAAATGCAGTTTGCGACCAATTATAGTGGTTCAAGTTCTTACTCCTTAACAATAGATAGTAATGGAAGGGCTGGAGTAAATGTGCCAAGTCCAGCACAAACCTTAGCTGTCCAAGGTGACACTTATGATAATATAGGAATTTTAGCTGGCACAGATGTATTTGGATTAATTACCTGTCACGGTAGTGATATTGCAATCAAGGCATCTAATAGTAATGCAATACAGTTTCACGCTAGTGGTTCAAGTAGATTTAAACTTGATACCAACTCCCGAATCTCACTAAGTAATAATGATAGTGGTACACAGAATACAGTCTTCGGATATAGCGCAGGTAACTCACTGGATGCAGGTAGTAATTATAATGTTTTTATAGGTCATAATGTTGCTGGTGGGGCAACTTTAGCTGATGCAACAGATAATACGGCGGTTGGATATTCTGCTTTAGCAAATCTGACCGAAGGAGATGATAATACTGCCGTTGGTAAGCAGGCTTTATTAAATCTTTCAACAGGAGCTCGGAATACAGCAGTAGGACAAGGTGCTGGTGATGGTCTTACTACAGCACATAGAACTGTTATAATTGGTGATTCTGCTGGAAGTGGAGCAATGACTACAGGCGGTAGCATACCAAGTAATGCAGATGGAACAGTAGCTATTGGATATTCTGCTCTTTATGCATTGACAAATGCTCATGGTAACGTTGCTATTGGGTATCAAGCTGGGGCAGCGGTAACTGGTAGCTTGAATACAATAGTAGGCTATCAAGCGGCAGATGCACTTGCGTCTGGAACTTCCAATACTGTAATTGGGGGGAGGGCAATGGGGGCGGCTAATGGTGGTGAGCAGAATAATGTCATCATTGGTACAGATGCTGGAGATGTAATTAACGATGATGCGGCTGATGGTAATGTCATAATCGGACAGGATGCTGACCCAAGTAGCTCTGCTGGAACAAATCAAATAGTAATTGGTCAAGGTGCAACAGGACAAGCAAACAACTCAGTAACACTTGGTAATGGGTCTGTGACTAAGGTTTATATGTCTTCAGATGGCGATGCTGAAATGTATGCTAATGGGACAATAAACACATCAGATAAAAGGCTCAAGGAAAATATAAATGACTCTGATTTAGGGCTGTCATTTGTTAATGCACTTAGACCTGTTAGCTACAAATTTATTGATGACAAAAAACCAGAAAAATTAAAATATGGTATTATTGCACAAGAAGTACAGGAAGTATTAAAAGAAAGTGGTAATGAAGATTTTGCTGGCATTACAGACAAAGGCGATTATTTAGGTGCTGACTATGTGCAGTTCATAGCTCCATTAATTAAAGCAGTGCAAGAATTAAGTGCAAAAGTAGAAGCATTAGAAGCGAAATAATTAACTAACACAAGGAGTCAATAATGGCTAAAAAAGAAAAAGAACAGAAGCCAGTCTTGAACCTAGATGACAAAGAGTATGTTATTGAGGATATGACTGATGAACAGAAGATGATGGTAAATCACATTAACGATTTACAAAACAAACAGAATACTAATCAGTTTATGGCTGACCAGTTAGCTGTTGGCAAAGAAGCATTTATTAATTTGCTCCGTGCATCATTGGAAGCACCTGAAGAAGTAAAGGATGAAGCATGAAAATTAAAGGAGTTTCATTAAACGGCTTAAATAAAAGGCAGGAAAATGCTATGAAAAGACATTCTAAGCATCATACTGGTAAGCATTTAAAAGAAATGGTTTCTTTAATGAAAAAAGGTAAAACATTTACTGATTCTCATAAACTAGCAATGAAGAAAGTTGGTAAATAATGATTGTAAGAAGGTGTAGTCAGGGTCATCGAGTAAGGATTCATAGAAATACCACACCCGGTGCGACCAGAATAAAAACATATCCAGATGGTACTAAAGAAACCCTGACTTACCCTTCGTCTTATGATTATTTTGTAGACGTAGATGGAACTGTAGCAAAGAAAACAAATAGTTTTAAAACAGCAGAAGAGTTTTATGTATCAGAATGTGCAAAGAAGCACGGTGATGGACATGGTAGATTAATTATAGGTAAGCATCATGTAATTAATGGCGTTGCTACTACTCAGTCTGACTACCCTACAGATTCAAATACAAAATCAGAGATAAAAGATTTTTATGATAAACGAGGAATCTCTTATGGTTCTAGTGAAACTAAATCGGAATTATTATCAAGGATAGTTCCTCAACTAAGTGGCAATAAAGAAGTGTCCAAACACATAAAGGTATAAAATGAAAGGTCTACTAACTGTATTAATTTCTTTGGTATTACTAGCTTTGACTGGTAGGAGCCCCGCTGAAATTACTGCACCTCAAAAGTATGAGCAGTTTGCTAATGCAGATGATGTTAAAAAGAAAAAGAAAAAAGGTAAAAAAATAGCTAAAAAAGGAAAGAAGAAAAAGAAAGGTTTCTTTTCTAAAGTTTTTGGCTCTAAGTAATGAATAACCCAATAGCTAGGTTAGTATCGTGGCAAATAAAAACTGGGCAGTTAGACGGTTGGACATCTTACCATTTAGCGGCTGGTGCTTTTCTATGTAAAATATTTCAATGGCTTAACTGGAGTGATTTCTGGTGTGTATTTGGAGTATTTATAATTGGTGTGTTATGGGAAGTATTTGAATGGTTGGTTGAAGGAGATGAAGAAACATACGGAACTAAAGAAAAATGGGCTTATAACACGGCATCTGACCTTATAGTTGAAACTGCTATAGCTTGGTGGATGGTATTGTAGGAGATTTAAATGAGTGGTTTATATAAATACACAGAAAAAGAAGCTTCAAATCTTTTAATAGGTCAAAATGGATTTGATGTTATTCCTGAAGATAATACCGCCACTGTTAATCCAGATACAGGTTCTTGGGTAGCTATTCAAGCTCTTGGTAAAGGAGGTGGGGATGCCGCAGTTGAATTTTTACAATTAAAAGTAACTGCTAATATAGGTGACAGTATTGATAGCTGGTTTTATATGATTCCCGGTGAAATATTATATGGGAATTTTAGCGGTATTATAAATCACACAGCCTCTACAGCAACATGCATAGCTTACAGAGGATAAGAAGAACAAAAAGAATAGAGCGTATAAAGAAAAGACTTTATATGCAAAAACCATCTTTTTGGAAAAGAATTAAGTTTTGGTTTAAATCAAAGATAAAATGAATTACACTATTGAAAAGAAAAAAAATGGAGATTTTAAAGTTATTAGCACAAGTTACAATATTTCTGTTAATTATATTTATATTGACAGGGTGTGATTCTGGTTGGTCGGTCTGTGGCTGGGAGGTTAAGTGAGTGAAAAACCTGATACCGCCAGAAGTTATCGTGCTACCGTTCTTGATGATAACGCCATTGTTAGTATTAACCTTAAATGGCTCGGTCAAATCGCTGTTCTTATTGGAATGTTGGTCTATGGCTATTGGCAAATTGAAACGAGGATTAGAAACCTTGAAAGTAAAATGGCTTCTGCGGATGAACAGATTGGGAGCTTACTTGATAAGCACATCGTGGAAGAACGGGTTGAAAGAGAGGAGCTTGCAGAGAAGGTAGCGTTTTATGAAAAAGAATTTAACATTAACCCATTTAGTTGGGGAAAGAAGAAAAAGAAATAATGGATTTTATGGCAGTATACGGAGAGGCTGGGATGATAGGCGTAGTGGGGGCTATGTTTGTATACCTAGTAGTTTCTCTTTCAAACAAATCAGCGAGACAACAAGAGACCTTAGAGGCTTTAAAAATTGAGAACGCAGGTCAATCAGAAACGCTGGAGAATATGGAGGGGATGATTATAAAATTAATTAACAGATGGAACCAATCCGATGATAAGCTTGATAGGAAGTTTGATGCTCTTACTAAAGAGATAAATGACCTTGATAATCAAGTGTCGGAAATAAAAGGTTCTTTATCAAGAATAAATGGAAAACATTAATGGATAGTTTAAAAGTGTCAGCAGTATCATTCGCTAATTACGGTGCTTACTTAGCTGAGATTAATTTATTTTTACAATGCGTTGTCGCAGTGATGAGTATTGTATATCTTAGTCATAAAATAGTTAAAATAAAAAAGGAAAAATAAATGGATGTTAAATCAATGCTAGTAAAACTAGCTGAAGAGCAAGCAGATAAAATGAAAGAAGAGGTTATGAATCATTTATCCTCTGACGAAATGTCAGACAGTATTGCTACTGCAATAAATAAAAAGATTGATATACCTTTTGTTTCTGAAGATAAAGAACAAATATTTTTTGAAAAGATGGTAGATGTGGTTACTGATGTTCTGGAAGGTATATTCAAGGGAAAGTAATGCCTAGATTCGGAAAAAGAAGTAAGCAAAGACTAAAAGGTGTAGACTCTAGATTAGTAAATATTCTTAACGAGCTAATAAAAATTATGGATGTAACCATAATAGAAGGATTGCGTAGTGAAGAAAGACAGAAGGAGCTGTTGGCTAAGGGGGCTACTAAGGTTAAGTATTCAAAGCATATGGAAGGTAAAGCTGTTGACTTAGCTCCCTACCCAATAGACTGGGAAAACAGAGACGGATTCCATTATATGGGTGGAATGATTCGTGGTATAGCACAACAGATTGGATTAAAGGTAAGATGGGGTGGAGACTGGGATAGTGATGGAGATGTTAAAGATAATGGATTTGATGATTTAGTTCATGTGGAGATACTTGATTAATGCCTAAGCAAATGTACACTGTTAGAGATTGGTCTGGTGGTATGAATAATAGAAGAGACCCTAGAGATTTAGCACCTAATCAATACTCAGTTATAGAAAATATGTCTGTGGATTCAATAGGTAAAATAAAAACAGTAGGTGGTTTGTTTGCACACTCTGTTAAGTCTACTGGTTCTGGAACGTTATCAGAGTACATAGTAGAGTCAACGACTAATATAAATGGTGGTGGTGGATATGGTTTATTTTATTTTGAATCTGACCACAGTAGAGACTCTGACCAAACTATAACAAATACAAAATCTGACCCATTAACAGCTTTAGCCCTAGGAACATCTAATGGTCAAATAAGTTTCGTTGCGGTTAAGTCAAATCCAGATACTATAACAGCACCAGAGTATGGCGGAGAATAATTAATGGCTGTTCCATCAAAAAGTTACATGAAGTTAACAGGTGGTACTAGTTCTTCAAACAGTACTATATATACAAGTTCATTAATAAGTATTGGAGATAATATAAGAATATCTGGCACTGCTAAAAATAATGGAGTTTTTACAATAACAGATATAACAGAAGATGGTAGTGATGTTTATTACATACTAAAAGGAACTCCTATAGTTAGTGAGAACTCAGGTGGAGACCCAGAAATAGAGGTGATTTCTAGGCTTGGTGATAAGATGTGTGCATTAGGTGATGTTGATAGTGCTGGTGGAATTGATATTTGGTCTAGGAATGCTACTACTGACTACACAACAAAAGACAATGGATGGACTTCAAGAGCTATTAGTCCTACTATATCTGGGAATAATGCTAAATATATATTCCATTTTGCAGATGAAGCCTTAAGAGTTTGTGACACAAATGAACAAAACTCTAGCCTAGTTAAGTGGTTTGGCTACATAGAGAGACAGCAATTCTCAAGTGCTAACTCAGAGACTGCGTCAGTAGGGCTAGTATTTTCTGAATGGCAAGAACATCCTAATAGCCTAGACCCACCAAAGTCAACCAATTCACTTACATATGCTTATGGTCACACAAGTCATGATGGTACTGATAATGCAACTGCGTTTTATCAAAACTCTGATAACAGAGGTGTTGTTATAGCTAAAAAAGATACTGTTAGTGAGCTTAGGCTCGATGATGCCCACGATTTTACAACAACTTCTTTTAACTTTGAAAATACAAATGATGTTGATGTTTTAGACCAATCTGTTATTGGTGAGGTTATAAGTATTGGTGCAGACAGTGGCTCAACGCCAGACGAATTTTTATTTTGTACTAAAACCTCAGGAGCTGATGGTGGTTCTATAACATACTTGAGGTCGTATGGAGGAGCCTTGGTTGGTGATGCTCCAGCTACTTACTCTACTCATACTGGAAACATACTAGAAAGAGGCTTAGGGTTTAATATAGGTGTAAGCTCAGGAAGTTCTGAAGGACAATGGGAGTCTGGAGAGTATGAATTTTATCAATCATTTATATATGATGGCAATCAAGAATCTATTCCTGTTAGAATGGGGGATGGAGCGGCTACAATTGCTCCATTTACACATACTGTAAATGATTTGCAATCTATACGAGTATCAGTATATGCAGACCTAGCTTATAGCGGAAGAATAACTGGGGGTAGAATATACACTAGACTACACGATACAAGTGATGAGCTTATACTATTAGCTGATATAGATATTGAAAAAGGAGTTAGGACAACCTTAGATGGAGACCATGTGGGTTGGACTTATGAAGCTGGAGATGGATTTTATGTCATTGGTGACGCAACAGGGAATTGCTTAAAACCAAACATAGACACATATGAAACTATTAATGGGTTTAGTCCAGATGTAAACTTTGTTTCTATTGGAGGCATAGGTGAATTATATAAAGCATCTATTGTAACTAATAGAAGAACATTTGTAGCCAATGTAAGAACTAAAGGCAAGTCTGGGAAAGTGGAAAAATTTGCCGATAGAATAATGTATAGTGAAATAGGTAAGTTTGATACATTTCTAGAACATAACTTTATAGATGTTTCCAAAGGTGACTACGGTGAATATACAGCATTAGAATCATTCGCTGATAGACTACTAGCCTTTAAAAATAATTTAGTCCATATAATAAATATATCAAGTCCAAGTATATATAACTGGTATCTAGAAGATACATTTAAATACTATGGTGTAAACTTTCCATATAGCGTAACTAGAACAAGCAATGGGATAT
>CEVB01045040.1_pt1 | contig 15861 bp, 14 predicted proteins | sample 531381 | NCBI WGS metagenome assembly CEVB01 (sample SAMEA2622763, study PRJEB7988) | marine metagenome | biome: marine biome (ENVO:00000447); feature: surface water layer (ENVO:00002042); material: "saline water (ENVO:00002010), including plankton (ENVO:xxxxxxxx)" | depth 5 m | reverse complement strand
CCGGTAACAGGATTACAACAATGGCACTGATTAACCACACCAGACTCCAGGCTGTGCTGTCTATGTCGCAACAACATCAACCGCAGCTTATCCGCATGATCAGTACCTTGCTGGCTGATGCTGAAAAAAATATCAGCCAGATACAAAGCTATGCTAAAGCGCAGCAAAGGCAGGAGTTACAGCAAACCCTGCATAAGATCCGTGGCGGTTACGCGACTCTGGGGGCGGAAGATTTGGCACACGCCAGTAAAACGCTGGAACTGTCCCTGGAACAGCAGCTGCCGTTGTCTGAAACCGATTTGGCCGAGTTTATTTCTATTTACCGCCAAAGCTGCGTCGTATTACAGCAAGAAATAACTAAACTGCAAGCTGATATTGGGTCAGGGCAGACGGAACTGGACATAATTCAATTGTATTATTTGCTGCGCCAGCACAATATGCAGGCCTGTGACCTGGTACAAAACAACCAGGAACAATTGAAACAGTTACTCACGAAAGCAGTGGCTGACAATTTTAGCCAACATGTTTTTGCATTAAACTTTTCTGCGGCAGCAGCAATATTGCAGCCGTTTTTGCCTCCTGAGCAAAGGTCAACCAATACATGATGCAAACTGCCATTCGCAGTACCTTAAACCTGCGTAGCCTGCTGCTGTCGCTGTGGCTGCCACTGGCTATTTTCGTTGCAGGCTACATCGCTGCGTCACACTATGCCGCACAGCAAAAAGCAGAGCAGCAGCAGCGAATTCAGCAAGCGGTGATGCAGCGTCTGCAGCTGATAACTGACGGAGTGCGCGAAAAAGTGACCCTGTACCAGTATGGTTTACGGGGCACGCGTGGCGCTGTGATGACCCTTTCTCCTGAACGGTTCAGCTACCAGGATATGCAAACATACACCCTGAGCAGGGACTATAAACTGGAGTTTCCCGGAGCCCGGGGCTTTGGTCTTATCCGCCATGTTACACCCGAGCAAAAGCAGAGTTTCTTGCAGAGAATGGCGCAGGAAAGGCCGGATTACAGCTTTAACATTAAGCAATTACAACCTCACCAACACAGTTTGTTTGTCATTCAGTATATAGAACCAGAAGCACGTAACAGCGAAGCCGTGGGGCTGGATATAGGGTCAGAACCCATGCGACGTAAGGCCGCTCTTGACGCTGCCCTAAATAATGAAATCCGCCTGACTGCTCCCATCACCTTAGTGCAGGCTAATCAGAAAACCCAGCAAGGGTTTTTAATTCTGATGCCGGTATATCTGTCAGCTCCCCCGGCATCCGAGCCCGAACAGCGCTTACGCCAGCTCTATGGTTGGAGCTACGCCCCTATTCTGATCGATGAAGTGCTTAGCACCGTCAGCGGTTTGCGCGATGATGTAATGCTGCAAATTACCGACAGTACTGAACATCAGCAATTAACGTTCTTTCAGTATGGCCAGGCACCAGAGCAACAGGTTATTTATCAGCAGCAACAGGAGCTGAAATTGTTTGGCCGGCAATGGCAACTGGCATTAGTACCAACGCCGGCATTTATCAATGCGCTGCGGCTGCCATCTGGCAGCGCCTTATTCCGCGAAATTCTTGCCATGACCGTGCTGCTGATGCTGATTGTTTTTCTGGCGCAGCTGCTGCTGTTACGCCGCCGCCAGCTGGCAAAACACAAAATGGAGCTGGCACGGGTAGAAGAAAAACTGCTAAAGCAAGCCAATGCAGAACTCGAACAACAAGTTGCCCTGCGTACTGCAGAGATCTCACGCGTCAGCACGTTACAGCGCAGCATTTTAAAAGGTGCGGGCTATGCCATTATTGCAACGGACACCAAGGGTGTGATTACCGCATTTAACCCGGCTGCAGAACGTCTGCTTGGGTATCAGGCGGTTGAAGTGGTTAATGCGCAAACTCCGGGCATTTTTCACCTGCCTGACGAAGTAGCAAAACGGGCAGCTGTACTCAGCAGCGAGCTCGGACGGGTAGTACCAGAGGGTTTTGAAACCTTTGTGGCAAAAGCACGCCTTGGCCTGCAGGACATCAACCGCTGGACCTATGTCACCAAAACAGGGGAGCAAGTGCAGGTTAGGCTGAACGTCAGTGCACTAATGGACGAAAATGGCAGTCTGACCGGCTTTCTCGGCATTGCTTTTGATTTAACTGAGCAACTTAAACGCGAAACAGAGCTGGCTGCAGCTAAAGAGCAAGCCGAAATTGCCAGCAAGGCTAAATCTGATTTTCTGGCGAACATGAGCCATGAAATCCGCACCCCGATGAACGCGATACTGGGGTTACTGCAGTTGGTCGCCAATACTAATCTGGATAAACGCCAGAGTGACTACATAGACAGAACTCAGCGCGCAGCCAAGTCACTACTGCTGCTACTGAACGATATTCTGGATTTTTCTAAAGTAGAAGCTGGCAAGCTAGAGCTCGATCCACATACCTTCAGTTTGCCGACGTTGATGCAGGACATCGGTATTATTCTGTCATCAGGCTCCTGCGATAAAGAACTGGAAGTGTTATTCCATATCGCTCCTGATGTACCCCAACATATTGTTGGTGACAGCCTGCGGATTAAACAGGTATTGCTTAATCTGGCGGGTAATGCCATTAAATTCACCGAAGTTGGCGAAGTCATTATCAGCATTAGTGCCAGAGCTGAACAGGACGGTATGCTCACCTTGCGCTGCGCGGTTTCAGACACTGGCATTGGCATGACGGCAGAGCAGCAGCAAGCTATTTTCAGTGGCTTTCATCAGGCCGAATCATCAATAAGCCGTCGTTATGGTGGCACAGGCCTTGGCCTGGCTATCAGTAAGCGACTGGTTAATCTGATGGGCGGTAATATCAGAGTGCAAAGCGAGCCGGGCCGTGGCAGTACTTTTGAATTTGACATTCTGGTGCAGCAAGCTGAAGACAGCGCAATGGCGCAGCATCCTGCCCTGAATACGTTGCCCTCTGCCCTGAAAGTACTGATAGTGGATGATAATGATAATGCCAGGCTGATCCTACGCGAAATGACGGAGTCATTTGGCTGGCTTGCTGATACCGCCAAGGACACGCAACAGGCGCTTCCCCTGCTGGATCAGGCCTGTGCATCCGGTGAGCCCTATGCCATTTTGTTTGTCGACTGGCGTATGCCGGGGATGGATGGATTGGAATTTGCGCGCTTTCTTAAGCACGATAATCAGGTACAAACGCCGCCGCTGGTTGTCATGATAACAGCTTATGGTAAAGAGGTGCTGACCAAGCACGCGGCCAGTTATCAGCAACTATTGGATGGTTTTCTGATGAAACCCGTCACCCACGATGTCATGTTAAACACTGTGCAGGCAATCCTCAGCGGAGATTCTGTTTTACCGGCTGACAATCCGGAACAAATAAACACTAAACCGTTATCGGGGCTGACATTACTGCTGGTTGAAGACAACGTAACTAACCAACTGGTAGCGACAGAATTGCTGCGACAGCAGGGGGCAATAATTGATATTGCAGGCAGTGGCCCGCAGGCATTAACGATGCTACAGGAACAGCCAGACCGTTATGATTTGGTCTTGATGGATATTCAGATGCCCGAGATGGATGGCTACCAAACCACCGAGCTTATCCGCCAGCAATTACGGCTAACCACTTTGCCTATAGTTGCAATGACAGCCAACGCCCTGCCAACCGATAAAGCAGCCTGCTTTGCTGCTGGCATGCAGGATCATATCGCAAAACCATTTTCTGTCGCTGAGGTGGTGCAAAAAACCCTGCACTACTGCGGCTTGCAGCAAAGTACTGAGCTACCCGAGCGCCCGTCTGCCAGCTTCGACAGCGCTGCTTTGGCATTTTGTCAGCAGCGTCAGATAGAACTGGAGCAAGCCTGTGCCAGGCTGGGTAATTCAGCCGATTTATACCTGAGGGTATTAAAGCAGTTCAGTAAAGATGTGCAGCAGGCCATGACAACTTTACGTCAGGATACGTTAGCGAAAGCCGATGCCAGAATCTTGTTCCACAGTCTTAAAGGTTCAGCCGCCACCGTCGGTTTCAGTGCTTTGGCACAGCAAGCGGCAGTAGAAGAGGCAAGATTTACCGCTGAAGAGGAACAACCGTCAGCAGACTTCCCGCTAATGCTTAAATTGCTGGACGAAAGCCACAGCCAGGTAACAGAGTTACTGCAGCTTCTTCAAACACATAAAGCGGCAGAGCAAGACACCATCGAGCTAACGGAGATTGAGTTACAACAGCAGTTGGACCTGTTAATGAAATATCTGACTTCAGCCAATATGCAGGCATTGGCAACCTTTAGAGCTTTGCTACCTGCTTTACAGCATAAGACGCCTCAACTTGCAGAGCAATTGGACAACACCATCTCAGCCTTGGCATTTGATCAAGCAGCTGCGATACTTCAGGCACTGATACATGAACGAGCAGAATAACGCTATGTCAGATATTCAACTGTCAGATTTCCCGGCTTTTTCTGAGCAGGCAGTTATTCTGGTAGTTGATGACCAGCCAATCAATATTCAGGTTATTTACCAGATACTTGGCGGCAGCTATAAAATTTTGATGGCAACTTCAGGTGCCCAGGCAATTAAAGTCTGCACCGACAGTTTGCCAGATTTGGTGTTGATGGATGTACTGATGCCCGAGCAGGATGGCCTGGAAACCTGCCGCCAGATGAAAGCGCAGGAAACCATAGCAGATATTCCGGTTATTTTTGTCACCGCCGCACAACAACAGGAAGAAGAAGATGCCTGCTGGCAGGCAGGAGCAGTCGACTTTATTCAAAAGCCAGTCAATGCCAATACATTGCGTCACCGCGTCAATGCGCACCTGACGTTGAAAAAGCAGTCAGATTTGCTACGCTCGCTGGCGTTTATCGATGGTCTGACCCATGTCTATAACCGACGCTACTTCGATCAATTCCTGCAAAAGCAGCTGGCTGCCTGTAAGCGACACCAAATGCCGCTGGCAGTGCTGCTGATTGATATTGATCATTTTAAACTTTATAACGACCATCTTGGGCATTTGGCCGGAGATGATGCGCTGCGCCGGGTTGCTGCAGCGATGAAAGCCTGCTGTATGCGCCCGAACGATTTAATTGCCCGTTATGGTGGTGAAGAGTTTGTCGCGGTATTACCCGATACCACTGCCGAGGGCGCTCGCTTTGTGGCTGAGAAAATTCTGACCGCCATTACAGCGCTAGCCATTCCTCATCCGGCGTCTCAATATGGCGTTATCAGCGTCAGTATTGGCATTGCAGTAGCGGATCCTCGTTTGGGTTATGAAGCAGGTATCACCGAGCGTGCTGATAAGCAGCTTTACCTGACCAAACAGCGCGGTCGTAATGGCTTCTCACAAGAGACAACGTAATAGCTTAACCTCTTAACAGTAAATTTATGCACTTTGTCGCAATTGTCTGCCTGTCGGCCTTGCATAATTTGTAAACAGCCAGCATATTTGATTTAGATCAATGTGGGTTGAAAAAGGTTATTCGTTGTGCGCTGGCTAAGTAGTTTTGCCTTAATGCTGTATCTGAGCTTGTTGTGTACACCACAAGCCTTTGCAGTGCACGATGCACGGCTGTCACCACTGGCCGATACACAATTTCATGCTGTTACACCTGAAATACCACAATGTACCTCTGACGTAACTCAGGACGGCGCAGATGAACCGCAACCTGTTTTACCTGTTGCAGGCAATAAGCAACTCCCCCATAACCACAATCACGCCGTTGAGCAACGGACATCTGGCAGCCGTACAGCCAGTCTGACACTGCAGCAGGCGCGCGCGCCACCGGTATTTTTCTCACAATTTGTTTAGTTCTGAACAGCCAGGCTGTTTATTTACCAATAAATTATTTTTCCGGCATGGCCTCTGCTTGCCGGTTTGTGAGGAATACCATGAAAACACTAGCCTTATATGCTGTTGAAGCTATTGATCATTTAGTGCAACCAGCTGATTTTGACGATACAACTCTGAGTTCACCGGCGCTGTCGGTTGTCACCGACTTTAAGCACAGCCTGCCGAATATGATCAGTGCAACCAGCTCAGCCAGTGATGCACTTGAAATGATGCAACAAGAACAGAGTAAATTAAAACTGGTCGTAGATAACGACGGTGAAATGGTCGGCTTACTGCATCTGGAACAGCTGTCAGATCAGGCTATTATGCGTCGCGTCGCCTTCGGTGATAGCCGTGATGATATTCTGGTTGCTGACCTGATGCGTCCGCGCGAACGCATCAAAGCTCTGGCGTACCAACAGTTAAAGCAATGCAGTATTGCTGATGTCGTTAATACGCTGCAATCCAGTGGCGAGCAACACTGTGTCGTCATCGACCGCGAAAGCCATCAGATCCGCGGCGTGATAAGCGCACAAGACATTGCCCGTCGGCTGAAAGTAAATCTGCATATTCAGCAGACGCCAACTTTCCTGCATATCTTCGACAGCCTTAGCGCCTAATCGTTAGACAAAACAGGCTGGCAGTAGTAGCCAGCCTGTTTATTCAATGCTCAAAGCTGATGCTGTTAGGGCATCACTTTTACAAAACGACGAAATAGCTGCTGACTGCGCACAACCCAGGCCGGGGTTGCCTCGCCCTGACCGACACTTTTCAGCTTCGGATACTGCTTTATCACTGCATTAAGCAGCGCTTCTTGCTTTGGCTCAATGTCAATAAACAACACATGTTGCCCCTGCTGCAGTTCTGCCTGAAAGCGCTTGAAGTGGGTATTGGGCTGTTGAATACCAATAAAGCCGCCTTCCCAGGTACAAAACCCCAGCACCACGACAGCCAGGAAAATAAACGGGATCCAACCAGCGGTTGTTTCGGTCCACTCCATCATGTATGCCAGAGCCAGAATGAACAACGCCGCTATTGCGCCGATGACGGCGCCAACTTCTGTGGCATGCACAACGTCGCTTTTCAGCACAGGTGCCACTTCATGCAGGCGGTGCAATTCTATCGCCGCATCATTATCGCTCAGTACATGAATTTGCGGAGCGTCTATACCGTGACGCTGCAGTTCATATTCTATTTTGACAAAATCGGTTAAGTCGTTGCTGATAAAGTAATGCCTTAACATGTCGCCATCCTCCACACAGATAAACAACAGGGCATTAAGTATAGGCAATCAGCGTCAAATCTGTACAAATATTAATCACCCCCTGATACTGAAAGAGCAATGGGGTTTAGGACTATGCCGCTTAAAACCTTCAATTTGCCGCTAACAGGTTTGTAACGGCAAACAGATCAGGATAGCTTAACGGCACAAACGACAAAATTAATAATATCCGGGGGATTTATGTCTACTTTTACCCGCTCAGCGCTGGCTATTACCGCCAGTCTGATCCTGGGCAGCAGTGTGTTGCAGGCTGATACTGTAAGCCAGACGCCAACCAGCGCCAGCAGCCGTTACTTTGAAGCAGAAGATATATTTGCGCTGGAATATGCCAGTGATGTGCAAATATCCCCCGATGGCAGCAAAATCGTTTATGTTCGCGCCAGCAACGACATCATGACAGACAGCACGCACACAACCTTGTGGCTGCTGGATGTCAAAACCGGTAAACAGCTCCCGTTGTTTGCTGATAAGTTTAACTATAGCCAACCGCGTTGGTCTGCCGACGGTAAGCAACTGGCGTTTATCTCGGATGTTAGCGGCAAGCGCCAAATTCACCTGCACTGGCTGGCGGAGAATAAAACTGCACAGTTATCAACGCTGCAAAACAGCCCGTCCAACCTGACCTGGTCACCGGACGGCAAGCAGCTGGCGTTTACGATGAATGTGATGGCCAGCGAGGCCGACGTAAAACAACGGGTTAAGAAGGTGAAAAAGCCTGCAGGGGCAAAATGGTCTGATTCGGCAGTCGTACTGGACAGAGTGCGTTATCAGGCAGATGGTCAGGGGTTTCTTAAACCCGAGTTCAGGCAGATCTTTATTCTGCCAGCCAGTGGTGGCACCGAGCGCCAGCTGACCAAAGGCGATTTCCACTATGGCAGCGATTTACAGTTCACACCTGACAGTAAAGCACTGGTGTTCTCAGCCAATCTGGATGCTGAGTGGGAGTTTCAGCCACGCGACAGCAACCTGTACCGGCTGGATTTAGCCACAGAGCAACTGACAGCACTAACCAACATGGCAGGCGATGAGTCATCTCCGGTGTTTTCACCTGATGGCAAGCAACTGGCTTTCCTGTGGCAAAGCAATGACCTGGTGCCTTACAGCAACAGCAAGTTGAAAGTACTTACGCTGGGTAATAATACTATCACTGATATCGCACCAGACTTTGACCGCAGTATTGATAGCCCGAACTGGCTGAGTAATTCCAGCTTTGTCGTGCAGTACGATGATCGCGGTCAGCGCAAACTGGCCAGCTTAACCAGTAAAGGCAAACTGACTGACCTGACGGCCAGTTTAGGCGGTGTCAGCCAGCCACAACCTTATTTGAGCGGCCAGTACAGTGTGTCGGACAATGGCGTAATAGCCTACACCCATGGCACCAGCCAGCGTCCAAGCGATGTTGCAGTACTACAAAAAGGCAAAAGCACAGTGCTGACTGCCCTTAACGAAGATTTGTTAGGCCACAAGAAACTGGCTCAGGTACATGAAATTACCTATAAATCTTCATTTGATGGCGAAGAGATCCAGGGCTGGTACATGACGCCACCGGATTTTGACCCGGCGAAAAAATACCCGCTTTTGCTGGAAATCCACGGCGGCCCACATTTAGCCTACGGCCCGCAATGGAGCGCAGAAATGCAGCGCTATGCCAAAGAAGGTTATGTGGTGTTTTACGACAATCACCGCGGCAGCTCATCTTATGGCGAACGTTTTGCGATGTTGCTACATAATAAATACAGCTCACCGGAAGACTATGCCGATCACGACAGCGGCGTAAACGCGATGCTTAAACGCGGTTTTATCGATGAAAACAATCTGTTTATCGGCGGTGGTTCTGCCGGCGGTATCGCGACAGCCTACGCCATTGGCCTGACCAACAGATATAAAGCAGCAGCAGTGGTTAAACCTATTATCAACTGGCTAAGCAAAGTGCTGACCGGCGACTCTTATACCTACCAGACTTTTCATCAGTTTCCGGGTGTACCTTGGGAAAATGTTGAGCATTACTGGCAGCGCTCACCGCTGAGCCTGGTAGGTAACGTTACTACACCAACGATTCTGATCACCGGTGAAAGCGACAGGCGTACGCCGATCTCGGAATCAGAGCAGTTTTATCAGGCGCTGAAACTTCGGCGTATTGATACGGCGATGGTGCGTATTCCTGGCTCGCCACATGGTATTTCTAACCGGCCAAGCCGGATGATTGAAAAAGTAGAATATATGCTGGCGTGGTTCGAGAAGTACCGCACACCAGCAGAAAAGACCAACTAGTTATTTAACCCGGTATGTTGGCTGCCAGGCGGTAGCCAACGCCGGGTTCTGTTTTAAGATACATTGGCGCTGCCGGATTAGCCTCAAGCTTTTGCCGCAACTGTGCCATGTGCACCCGCACATATTCCGGCCGGTCAACATAAGCTTTACCCCAAACCTGAGTCAAAATCTGGTTATGTGTCAGTACCTTGTCGCAGTGCCGCATCAGTAGTAATAAAATGTCATATTCGGTTTTAGTCAGATGAACCTGTTGCCCAGCGCGCTGCACCGTACGGCTTATCGGATCCAGCTGCACATCACCGAACACAAACAACTGCTGGCCGGGCGCCACTTTGCGCAGGTTCGCACGCACCCTGGCCATCAGCTCTGCAGCACTGAACGGCTTAGTGACATAATCATTGGCGCCATTATCCAGCGCCTGAACTTTATCCTGCTCACTATGGCGGGCTGAGATCACAATCACAGGTATATCACACCAGCTACGTAATTGCTGCAGCCAGAGCTGGCCATCCATATCAGAGAGTCCCAAGTCCAGTAAAATAAGTGCTGCCGGCTGCGAGACCAGGCTCTGTAATGCCGGCAGACCTGCGCTAAAGCTCAGCACCTGATATTGCTGACTATTTAGCAAAGTGGTGAGGAAGCTTTGCATAGCCGGATCATCTTCCAGTACCAATATCGTATCAGCCATATTACGACTCCTTGGCCACGTTAGCAGGCAGAGGCCAGCGCAGTTGCGCTAATACACCGTTGCCCGAAGGTACTTGTAGAATGAATTGACCATCATGTAATTGCATTACCGCTTTGCAAATGGCGGTACCCAGCCCGGTGCCACTATCACGCTGACTGTGGTGTCGCGGCGCCAGCGCATTACTGACCTGCAAACTATAGTAGCCATTATTCTGTGCAAAGCTGACAATCACCGGCGCAGCACCATGGCGCACCGCATTTTCCAGCATATTTGCCAGTGCTATTTCTAACAAGGTGCTGTCAGCGACACACTGAGAGCCCGTTAGCGCTGTCTGCAGTGGCAAGCTATTTAACAGCTGCGCCCGGCGGCTAATTGCGGCGGAAATGATGTCTGCTACATCACGCTCTGCGAGCATCAGTGTCTGCTGCGGCTGCTGCACCCGGCTTAACTCCATCACTTTGTCAAAGTGCTGACTGAGTAAACTGCTTTGCTGAAAAATATTCTCAGCTTGCTGCTTTATCACTTCACGGCTCAATGTCAGCTCTTTGTCAGCCAGCATGCTTGATGCACCCATAATCGTTGCCAGCGGTGTGCGTAAATCATGTGAGATTGACCTAAGCAGCATAGCGCGGCTGTGCTCCAGCTCCGCCTGAAAGCGTGCCTGGCGGGTTTTATTGGCCAGTAGCTGGCGCTGGCGCATATGCTTTTTGGCCCGCGCCAGTTCAATACGTAAGCGCCCGGACAACCGGCCAATAAAGCTACCCAGCAGCAACATCACAATAAAGGTGATCAGATAGTCAATCTGGTGTACATATAAGGTGTTATAGGGTTCAACAAAAAACCAGTCGAGCAGTAAGACACTGCTTACCGTGGTAATAACTGCCCAGCGTTGTCCGGCTTGCTGTGCCATCCAGGTTACCCATAGCAGCTGTAACATGGCAACATCGGTGGTGGTTAATAAATCACGCCCCGGCAACAGCAGCAATGCAATCAGTACCGGCACAAGCAGGGCCAATAGCATCAGCTGCCATACTGCATAATGTCTGGCCGGTGTAAGTTTCATCTGATAGCCACCTCAGTAGCGCCAGTACATTGGCGTAAATAATAACAACATTGTCAGGATCTCCAGCCGGCCAAGCAACATACCCAGCGTTAACCACCACTTGGCACCATCGGGCAGGGTTGAGAAATTACCGGCCGGGCCGATGATGTCACCCAGCCCGGGACCAACATTTCCCACCGCAGTGGCAGCACCTGTCAGTGCGGTTACAAAGTCCAGATTATACATCGACAAAATCAGTGCTAAAGCGGCCACAGTGGCAAAATAGATAAAGCCAAACGCTAATACCGCGCCCAGCAAACTATCATCGAGCTTTTTGCTACCGTATTTGCGCGTCCATACTGCGTTGGGGTGAATAAGTAAATTCAGCTGTTTCAGCAATAAATACCCCGCCAGCTGAGTTCGGAAAATCTTCAACCCACCCGAGGTTGAGCCAGAGCAACCACCACTAAATGTCAGGTAAAAGAACAGCACAACCGCAAACGCCCCCCACTTCGTATAGTCCTCAGAGGCGTATCCACAAGTGGTAATGACGGACACCACATTAAACACACTGTGGGTTAATGCTGAAAACCAATCCCGACCATTATGCGCTATCTGGTATAACGCCAGCAGTATGGCGGCAACCAACACAATTGCAATAAAAGCTTTAACTTGAGGGTCGCGCAACAGCGCCCATTTATCACCACGTGCCATACCCACAAACAGCACAAATGGCAAAGCGGCCAGTGCCATCCAGACACTGCTTAGCCACAATAGCCAGGGTTTATCATTAAAGTAACCAAAAGAGGCATCATAGTTTGCAAAACCGCCGGTCGCGGCCGATGTCATGGCATGCGTCAATGCATCAAACCAAGACATGCCGCCAATATAGTAGCTTAGCGTGGCGCCAGCACTGATAGCCAGATAAACCAATAAAATAGAACCGGACAAATGGCTGCTGCGCGGCAGTATTTTCTCCGAAATATCCGAACTTTCGGTTTTAAACAGCTTCATGCCACCAATTTTCAACGCCGGCAATATCGCGATTGCCATCACAATAATGCCAATGCCACCAATCCATTGCAAAATAGCACGCCAAAGCAACACGGCTTTGGGCATAGTATCCAGCCCGCTAAGCACGGTAGAGCCTGTCGTAGTAATAGCGGACACCGCTTCAAACCAGGCGTCCGTTATACTCAGTTGCGGCAAACTCAGATACAGCGGCAAAGCCGCAAAAGCGCACACCGACAACCAGCATAGTGTGGTAAGTAAAAACAAATAGCGTTTTTTCAGTTCTGTAGCGCCGTTTGACCGCATTAGCAATGCCACGCCAGCACAGGCAGTCACTAACGCAGACAACAGAAAGTTCCAGAATGCCTTGTCGTGCAACATAAAACTGACGGCCATAGTAGCAAGCTGCGCTACAGCAAGGCACGCCAGCAAATAACCAATCACCCGGTAAAAAAAACGCTTGTTATTGACAACACTAACATTGAGGACAAAGGAGTAATCAGACATTACAACACAAACCCTGTTTCAGATGCCGCAAAGCCTAACCCTTTCGCGGCTGTTGTGTTGTAAAGCTTTTCTAAAGATTTACGCCATGCGTATAAAGATTTTATAAAGATGTAACGCGAAACGGTGAAAAGCGGTTAAACCGGCAGAAAAGGCAACGGTCGCTTCCGCCATATAAAAGCAGCGGGCTATTTGGCAATTAATTGCGCTCAGAAATTTGACGAACCGGATAAGCTGTGTCATTTTTTGGCCCCTGAAGAGTCAATCTCATGCACAATATGTTAACAACAGGATTTGTTAAATCGCTTCTGATCCGGTTTATGCAGCCGGCGCTATGTAAAAGCAGCAGTCCGACGGATGTGCTGCTGGGGCAAGCGTCTAAGCTGTATCTCAACAAAACAGACACCTATCAGTTAGACGCTGAGCTAAACCGGTATTATCAGCATGTGGATATACCGCAGCTTCTGAACGAGATTAACTTTGATAACGTCTACCCCAGACTAAAACAGCATGGCTATAAGACGGATATTCTGGAGATCCCGACACAGTCACCATCTTTATTGTTCAGGCCTTTTTCGCTGTGGAAAAAGAGGCTTTATCTGTTACGCCATGCCCGCATCAGAATTGATGTTTTGTTACTGAAAAAAGGCGATAGCATTCCTGCGCATGCCCACAGAGGCGTACTATCAGGCTTTTTAGTACTGAAAGGTCTGGTCAATATCCGCCATTATGATGTGTCGGAATACCAGCAAGATGGCGTGATCTGCCATAAAACAGTCGACAAAGACCTGGCTGCAGGTGGCTATACCACCAACCATGACGAAAAAGACAATATCCATTTTTTAACCGGGCTGGCTGATGAGTCGGTACTGTACCGCTTCAACATTACCGGCCTGCGCTCTCCGGTGCCGGTGCATACGGCTCTACGCGGCAGAATGTATGTCGATGTCTCTCAGATTGACACCAAAGGCGGCTTTGCGCCTTTTGTGTAGGCGCTAACAGTACCGGTCTAAAATAGCGAGCATATCTCGGATATAAGCAATACGCAGTTCGACTGATGCCTGATGAGGGCGGATACCAATTTTAGCCCCGAGCACCGACAGCCGGCTCAGATCCTCAACAGCAGCGAGGCATTGATGTATTGCCTGCTCAGTCATCCAGCTGCCAGGCTCGCCGTGTTGTACCAGCTCACTGCTTTGCGGTGGCTGATGGCTGTCGCGCCAGGCACCATACTCAGTATCTTGATCCGAGACTCCTGAAAACATCAGCCCACTCAACAAGCCCGCAGCCTGAACAGCCATAATGTGCTCCAGCGCCCCGTCCGGCCGCCTCGTTTCAAATACCGAGCGGCCCCAGTTGATGACAATACCCATTTTATGCGCCTGGTCTGACACCGTATTGAGTCTGGTCAGCACAGCTATCTCATCGCTCAGCGACAGAAACCCTTTAGAGGGCGCGTGCGCTGGCACATAGGCATCGCAATGCTCGATTAACAGTTGCGCACCCTGCCAGTCCCACTGCTGCATGGTGCTCAGTGACTGATAAAGTGCATCTGCTGACGCAGCGGCCTGATCGCGCGCAGGCGCTGTCTGCAACATCACGGCCTTAACGGCCTGGCGGCCAACATGGCTATTGAGTTTGGCAACCGCATTGCAGGCTTGTTGCATAAAGTCCAGAGCCTCTTGTCTACCCGCTGAGTCACAGGATGCCAAACCAAACTGCGGATTGCGCCCAAGGGCATTCATAATGCCGGGAATGCAGGTAAACACATAGTCCCACTGCGGTGCGATATTGGCTAAGAACCAGCTGTCATCATGGCCATGTAACTTGCCCAGAAATGGATGTTCCAACCCTTTAATATTAGGCAGTTGCTTAAGCTCATCGTAATACGCAGTTTCCAGTTGCGGATCCCAGCCGGTTTGATTAGGCGAGGCGGCATAGGCGCCAATGTAGTATTTCATTGCTACTTTTATCCTGTGACAAAATCTGAGACGGCGCAGTTAGTCGTCCGGCCCACTTAATGTAAATACCAGATGCTTGCGCATATCTTTTAGCACTACGCCCTTTTTCAACAGCAAAGCACTGAGCTTCTTTTGCCACAGCAGCAGTTGGGGCTGGGCGGCATCCAGATAAAGCTGGCTGCTAAACTGCAGCCGCACCAGTAAGGAGCCAGGGAAAGCCTCATACTCCATACTAAACCAACACTGCACAGTACCTGGCAACGCTTCGAGCGCTTGTTGCTCAAGCGCTGTTACAGCCTCCAGCACCGCTGCTTGTTGCTTTAGCTGTACTTTAGAAAGTTTTTTCATTGCAACCCCACACTAACAATACTGCCCCGCTACCCAGCCGCTGGCCCAGGCCCACTGGAAGTTGTAGCCCCCTAACCAGCCGGTTACGTCGACTACTTCACCGATAAAATACAAACCAGGTTGATGTTTTGCTTCCATAGTTTTTGAAGATAAGCCATCAGTATCCACCCCACCGATGGTTACTTCCGCAGTGCGGTAGCCTTCGGTACCATTAGGTTTAAACACGTAGCTATGCAGTGTATCAGCTATCTGGCGCATACTTTTACTGTGCAGGGTTTTCAGCGGTTGATTATTAACCGCCTTGATGTCGATTAGCTTTTCAACCAACCGCTTCGGTAACAGCTTAGCCAGCGCGGTTTTTAATTCCTGCTCCGGATGAGCTTGCTGTTGCGCGGCTAAGAATTCAGTGATGTCAGTTTGCGGTGACATATTCACTGTAACGTCGTCGCCAGGCTGCCAGTAACTGGATATCTGTAAAATGGCTGGCCCGCTTAAACCGCGGTGGGTAAACAGCATATCCTCCGGGAAGACGGTGCCATTGGCCTCTGCCGTTACCGGCAGCGATACGCCGCTTATTTCTTCAAACACTGCCTTGTCCGCCGGCTGCCAGGTTAAAGGCACCAGTGCAGCACGCAGTGACAGCACCTTTAAACCAAACTGTTCGGCCAGCTGAAAACCAAAGGCGGTGGCACCTAAATTCGGCAGGCTCAGGCCGCCGCTGGCGATGACTAAGCTTTGGCACTGCCGGTTGAGCTCTGGCGTGCTAACCGTATACTGGCCGTCAGCAAAACTGACAGCGCTAATATTTTGCTGCAAAGCGAGTTGCACATTGGCATCTTTCGCTTCTTTTAACAGCATATCGACGATATCTTTCGCGCTATCGTCACAAAATAGCTGCCCCAGTGTTTTTTCGTGATACGCAATACTGTGCTTTTGCACCA
>CEVB01007845.1_pt1 | contig 15894 bp, 11 predicted proteins | sample 531381 | NCBI WGS metagenome assembly CEVB01 (sample SAMEA2622763, study PRJEB7988) | marine metagenome | biome: marine biome (ENVO:00000447); feature: surface water layer (ENVO:00002042); material: "saline water (ENVO:00002010), including plankton (ENVO:xxxxxxxx)" | depth 5 m | reverse complement strand
TTGGGAAAATTCCGACCAGAATACACAGCGCAACCAGAATTTCGACCGGTACGCGCATATACCGAGGCGGTTCATGCGGAGTTTTGGATAAGCCTTTTGGCTGACCGTTAAAAAATACATCGTGAATAAACCGCGTTGAATAAGCTACTGAAAATATTGCCGCTATCGTCGCCAGTACCGGAATAACCCAGGACAATGAGCCGAGTAAATGCTGGTGCAGGGTTTCAGCGAAAAACATTTCTTTTGATAAAAAGCCGTTCAGTAACGGTACGCCGGCCATCGCCGCCGCCGCAACCATTGCCAGCGTGGCGGTAATCGGCATAAATTGCCACAAACCATTAAGCTTGCGCATATCACGGGAGCCAGACTCATGATCAATGATACCCGCTGCCATAAACAGCGAGGCTTTAAAGGTTGCATGATTAATGATATGAAATAAACCCGCCACGGCCGCCAGATCAGTGCCCATACCAAATAGTAATGTAATAAGCCCCAGATGACTGATAGTGGAATAAGCTAGCAAACCTTTTAAATCATGTTTAAACAATGCCAGATAAGAGCCAATCAGTAAGGTCGCTAGGCCAGCAACACTGACCAGCACAAACCACAGCTCAGTGCCGGACAATGCCGGATAAAACCGCGCCAGCAAAAAGATACCTGCTTTAACCATAGTAGCAGAGTGTAAGTAAGCACTCACCGGCGTTGGCGCTGCCATGGCGTTTGGCAGCCAGAAATGAAACGGAAACTGGGCTGACTTGGTAAAACAACCCAGCAGAAACAACACTAATAATATCGGGTAATGGCTGTGTTGGCGTATTTGGTCTGCACTGGCTAATACCTGCTGTAAGTCATAGCTGCCAACAATGTCGCCAATCATCAGAAAGGCTGCTAATAATGCTAAGCCACCCGCGCCGGTTACCGTAAGCGCCATGCGCGCGCCGCGGCGCGCTTCTGCTTTGTGCCACCAGAAACTGATTAATAAAAACGAGCTGATACTGGTTAATTCCCAGAATAACCACAATTGCAGAAGGTTGCCCGACAGTACTATGCCCAGCATCGCCGTCATAAACAGCATCAGATACGCAAAGAAACGCGGCATTGAGTCACGCTCAGACAAATAATAGCGGGCGTAAACAATAATCAGCAGGCCAATGCCGAGGATTAGCAAACTGAATAAAAACGCCAACCCATCCAGCGTAATGGTAATATCAAGCCCGAGCAGCGGTATCCAGCTAACAAAAAAGCGCAGGGTCTCACCAGAAAATACTTCAGGGGCCTGAAGCAGTAATAATACCAGCGCCAAAGCCGGCGCTACTCCGGTGGCTAAAGCACAGGTAGTGCGGCTTCCTTTGCCGGCAAGTAGCGGCACTATAGTCCCCAGCAGCGGCAGGAGTAAAATCCACATCAGTGTCATAACTGTCGCGCGTCCTTCTTATTCATTAACCGACTGAAACTTTATACTGTCCCGCTCATCGTACAGATTAAGTTGTTGATATCCATAGGCAGTTAACTAAGCATAGAAGACAGAGTGCCTTTACAACATTGGGCGGGCAAAAAAATCAGTTTGTTGGTATTAATTCCGATATTTATACCGATATCTGTTGGAAAAGTCTATAAAAGCTGAGCGTCGCCAGCCCGGTTACTATCGGCACTTACCGCAATATTTCAGGCCTTTACCGCACTGTTATCAGCAACTTTTGGCACCAAACTGGCAGCATTTGTCTAAACAGGTTACAACTAACATTCTGCCGGCAACCGATACACAGGAGCACAATTTATGAAAACCCGAACCGAACACGATAGCATGGGCGAGCTGCAGGTCCCGCTGGACGCTCTTTATCAGGCGCAAACACAACGCGCGGTGCAGAATTTCAACATCAGCGGTCAGGCATTGCCGGTAGAGTTTATCCGGGCTTTATTACAGATTAAAAAAGCTGCGGCTACTGCCAATCAACAGCTTGGGTTGATCGAAAATGCTATCAGCCAGGCTATCTGTCACGCTGCAGACGACCAGCTTGCTGCAACAGATATGCAGCAGTACCCGCTCGACATTTTCCAAACCGGTTCCGGCACCAGCAGCAATATGAATGTTAACGAAGTGCTGGCAACCCTGGCCAGTAAAGCACTGAACCAAACTGTTAGCCCGAACGATCACGTTAATCTTGGGCAAAGCAGCAACGATACCATCCCCAGCGCAATTCACATCAGTGCCGCTATAGCGCTGCAACAGCAATTACTACCCGCTGTAAGACAGCTACAACTGCAGTTAAGCAATAAAACCAGCCAGATAGGGAAACTGGTCAAAACCGGCCGTACCCACCTGATGGACGCTATGCCGGTCAGTTTTGCCCAGGTACTCGGTGGCTGGCAGTCGCAACTGCAGCTGGCGGAGCAACAACTGCAGCAGCAGCTGGAACAACTTCAGGCACTGGCGCAAGGCGGCACAGCTGTTGGTAGCGGCATTAATGCCGACCCAGCCTTTGCTGCAACGTTCTGTCAGGTATTAAGCCGTAACACCGGCCTGTCCTTTCGGCCGGCGGAGAATTTTTTCAGCGCCCTTGGCGCTCAGGATACGGCCGTTGCTACGTCCGGCGCATTAAAACGGCTCGCCGTCTGTCTGATGAAAATCAGCAATGATTTACGCTGGATGAATTCTGGCCCGCTCGCTGGGTTGGGTGAAATAGAATTGCCGACATTGCAGCCGGGATCTTCAATTATGCCGGGTAAAGTGAACCCGGTTATCCCTGAAGCAGTGGCAATGGTTTGTGCTCAGGTGATTGGCAATGACTGCACTATTACTGTCGCGGGTCAGTCAGGCAACTTTGAACTGAATGTGATGCTGCCGCTTATCGCCGATAATCTGCTACACAGTATCCGCTTACTCAGTAACAGCTGCTCAGCGCTCGCGACACAAGCCATCGCAGGTTTTACTGTACGTGAAGACAATATCAGTAAGGCCTTGGCGCTGAACCCTATTTTGGTCACGGCATTAAACCCGTTAATTGGTTATGCCAAGGCAGCTGAAATAGCCAAGCAAGCTTATAAAGAGCGCCGGCCGGTTATCGATGTCGCACAGGAACATACCAGCTACAGCCGCAGTGAGCTGGAACAGTTGCTGGATCCGGCCCGGCTTTGTCAGGGCGGCAATATCAGCTGATACAGCCACTTTTAGTTCAAATGCGAACATTTCGGCTAAAACTCAAGGTGTTTTAGCCCGTCAGCTTGCGTTGAGCAGTCGCTTTCCGCCATAACTAGCAGTGCAGCACATCTTATTCCGACTTGCGCAATAAAAATGCCACCGGTAGACAAAATTATAATATTGCTGCTGAATAAAAATAACTATTTCAAATCAACAGGGTTATCTCTGATTTAGCATTACAGCGGCAGCCCCTGAAGCAAAGGGTAGCGATATCATGTTTAATAAAACTCTACTTGCAATGCTGGTGGGCAGCGCGTTGCTGCTTGGCTGCAACAGCAGCAATGACGACCCGGCAACAGTGCCGGATACCGGCATAGAAACACCCACGCCAGAACCCGACACCGGTGTGATTGCGCTTACCGATCTTGATACCGTCTATGGCTACGCCAGCGAAAATGGCGGCACAACCGGCGGCAGTGGCGAAAACAAGGTAGAAATCACCGTCTGTACCGGTGAAGAGATGATCAACGCGATAAAAAACAAAGACCCGAGCCGGCCGCTAACCATTTGGGTAAACGGCAGCATTACACTGCAAAATGCCAAAGACAGCAGAATCGATATTAAAGATGTGTCAGATGTTTCTATTATCGGCCTGGGTAATCAGGGCGAAATGGCTGGCATCGGTTTTAATATTGTCAGGGCCGAGAACATCATTATCCGTAATTTGCGCATTCACCACGTGCGCGCCAATTTGGGAGCGCCGGGTGACGGTATCAGTATCGAAGGGCCGGTGCGTAATATCTGGATTGACCATAATGAAATCTATAACAGCCTGACAGTAGCTGACCCTAGCCTGACCGAAGATCAGGTAAAAGACTATTACGATGGTCTGGTTGATGCCAAAGGGGACGCACAATTTATTACGATCTCCTTTAACAAACTGCACCACAGCTGGAAGACATCGCTGGTTGGCTCGTCAGACAGTGATAACTATGACCGCACCATCACCTATCATCATAACCACTGGTACAACGTAAACTCGCGCCTGCCGCTGTTTCGCTTTGGCAAAGGCCACATCTATAACAATTTTTATGATGGTGCTGTTGAAAGCGGGATAAACAGCAGAATGGGCGCCGTAATACGCATCGAGCACAACCACTTCGCCAGTATGAAAAACCCGGTTATGTCGATGTACAGCCAGGAGCCCGGCTTCTGGCAGCTGATCGACAATATCTTCGATGATATTACCTGGCAGGAAAGTCCGGACGATGGCGTTGTAGCCGGTGAAGCGGCCGAATCAACCGGTGAGTTAACACCACCTTATGACTACAGTGCCAGTCTGTTGCCGGTGCATAATGTTAAAGCAACGGTGCTGGCCTATGCCGGAACAGGTAAAATCGACACACCACCAAGCCCTGGCCTGTGTGCGTCACCTGAACCGGCAGAGCCTGAACCAACTGAGCCGGAGCCCGTACCCATTGACCCGGTAGAACCGCCGGCCAATGTAGACTGGAACAGCTACGATGGCAGTTTACAGCCCTTTGCAGACAACGCCCTTACGCTGGCAGATGGCAGCCTGAGCAAGTTTGAACCGCAGCAAAGCGGTGGTGCTGACGAGCCAAACCTGTTCAGCGCCAACGGTGATGGTACTATCCGCTTTGACAGCACAGCCAACAGCGCAGACCGCAGCCGTGCCAAGCTGAGTGCAGTAGCGCCTGATGCCGGTGTTTATCCCAAGTTCTTTACGTTATTGATGGGCGTAACAGGTAACAGCAGTGGCAACCGGATTCTGGAAACCGAAGTGGCTTTAGGCGATGCAAACGCCGTCGCAGCGAGCCGGTTAAAAATCATCTTGCGTAATGATGGCAATAACTCAGGCATCCAGCTGGAGAATGCGAATAATGGTTCCTCTGTTACCGCCGGTAAAGGTAATGAGCCCGATGCATTGGATATGAGCGCATATCGGATCTATCACTTTACCGTTGCACTGAGTTCACCTACCACAGGTAATGTTGCGATATATACTGACGGCAATAACACACCTTTACTGCAGCTGGAAGGCGTGACCATGCGCCCGGCGAGCAATGGCAGTGATAATTATCTGCAGATTGGTGATGCTGGCGGTAGTAGTTACCTCGGCGATATCGACTGGGTACTTTGGAGCAGTGCCGGCGCTTATACGCCAAATATGTTAAAAGGCTTACTGCCTGCCGGCGTTGGTAATATCAGCGGCTACGAAGCACAGCCATAACCAGCTGTTCATCACAAGAGCTATTGAATATTCAATAGCTCTGCCTCTTAGTTAATTTTTCAATAAATAATTATTGCATTTAACCTATATATTATCGGTATAATTGCTGCTTTACTTTACATTAACGCAACAAGGAAGCAGTACTTATGGATAATATAGTCGGCTCTGATAGCGGCCCTATAGAGACAACCCGTCAGCGTCCCGCCAAAGTGCAGTTCAGCGGCCAGGCCGGTGAGTTTTTTGGTATCTGGATTGTTAATTTACTATTGAGCATAGTGACGCTGGGAATATACAGCGCCTGGGCCAAAGTGCGCACCACACAGTACTTTTATGGCCATACCCGGATTGAACAACAGCCTTTTCGCTATCTCGCAACACCAATGCAGATTTTAAAAGGCCGTATTATTGCAGTAATCATTTTTGCGTTATTCACTGTTGCTTCCATGCTATCGCCGGTATTGGCGGTATTACTGGCAATGCTGTTTATGTTTGCATCGCCCTGGCTTATTGTACAAAGCCTTAAGTTCAATATGCGTATGACCAGTTACCGGAATGTACGTTTTGCCTTTCACGGCGACTATGTAGGCGCATTAAAATATTTTGTGCTGCTGCCGGTATTGTCGGTATTTACTTTATATCTGGCGATGCCTTGGGTACTGAAAAAAATTGATCATTTTATTTGCACCAATATCAGTTTTGGTGGAGTAAAGATGCAGGTCAACACCGATACCAGCTCTTACTATATCGCCGCTTTAGTTGCCGCAGCAGCCGTATTTGGCGTAATGACAGTAGCCGCAATTATTGGCGTAGTACTGATTGGTATTATGGCTGCCACCGGTGCTGGCAGTGCAGGCGCAGCGATATTCCTTGGCTCGGCCGGTTTTTTTATTATGTATTTTTTCGCGTTTACGTTAAGCGCTGCTATCTACCATTGCATGATCCGCAATCATTTATTTGAGCGCACAGAGCTACCTGAAGTAGCTAGATTTAAATCGAAAATGGAAGTGATGCCTTACCTGCTGCTAACCGTCACTAACCTTATGGCCATTGTGCTGACACTGGGCCTGGCTTATCCCTGGGCAAAAGTGCGTAAAACGGCCTATCTGGCATCTGTTACTGAACTGCTGATTTACCCTAAAGCCGATACGCTGGTTGATGAGCAACAAGCTGACAGCGGCGCTTTTGGTGAAGAAGCCGCCGGTTTGTTTGACGTTGACGTATCCCTCGCCTGATGTTCGCCGTTAAGGCTGTCTCAGGCCAGTTTCAGCAAGCTGGCAGCAGTGCATTATATGCTGCCACTGCCAGCCTTACTGATGAGGGCAAGTTGCTGATACAGTGTGTCAACACGGCGGCAGTGCTGGCTGAGGTTGCCAGGCCTGACTATCGTTTTGGCACTGTCCTGCCGGGGCTGCCGGTTGAAGTACAGCTGCGCAGTGGCGCTATTTTCCGGCCTGACGATGCCAGCTGGCGTTGGCCGCAGCAAACTGCCGGTTCAGGTATGGCTGCCGCGCTGGAAAGCAACCGGTTGTCGATACTGGCGGCAGTGTTGCTGTCGCCTCTGCTGCTGTGGTGGATCATTGTCGATTTAATGCCGATGCTGGCCAGCGCCAGCGTGTTGCTGGTGCCAGACCATATTAAACAGAAAATGGGCGAGGAAACATTTTACACCCTGCAAAAAACAGCTTTACAGCCGACACAGCTACCAGCTACGCAACAAGCAACGGTTAACTATCACTGGCAAATGGCATTGCAAAAGTTGCCACTGCAGCAGAAGAACTATCAACTGTATATGTATCAGTCTGAGTTCTTCGGCGCTAACGCTTTTGCGCTGCCAAACGGCACTGTGGTAATCACAGATGAGCTGGTGAATTTACTACAGCACAACCCTGATGCTATCGTCGCGGTGTTATTGCATGAGATTGGTCATGTTGAAGGCCAGCACAGTGTGCGCTTAGTTGCCCAGTCATTAGGCGCAACGCTGGTGATAGGGATCCTGTTTGGCAACCCGGATGGTGTAGCCGACCTGCTGCTTGGTTCAGGCTCGGTGTTGCTGCAAAACGCATTCTCGCGTGATATGGAACGTGAAGCAGACCAGTTTGCGTTAAAGCAGCTCAAAACGTTGGGCAAGTCACCAACAGCATTCGCTGATGCCATGTCAGCATTACTTAGCAGCAAGGAAACCTCCCCGGAGTCAGAGCCAGCCTTGTTGAAATATCTCAGCACACATCCGGCAACACGTGAACGGATCGAACAGGCCCGCCAGCATCAGTAACGACTGAAACCGTGCCGGATACCCCCGGCGTGGTTTTATTGTTATAGTTGATGGCAAAACCAACCAGGACAATACCTTATGCTGCGTTTTGCCAGTTTAGTCAGTGCGCTTTTCTGTAGTGCCGCCGCGGCGGCGCCGGTAGTACTTTCCGATATCAAAGGTTATGGCTTTGACGACAATCGCCAGTTGCAACCGTTTTCTGTTTTAGTGTTTGATGATGAAAGCGGCAAAGTGATTGCACGTGGTGACGCTGCCCTTACCAAAAAATATGCCACAGCAAAACAGCAAGCCGGCAAAGGCGCAACTGTGCTGCCGGGCCTGATTGATGGTCATGGCCATGTACTGGGCTTAGGCCAGAATCTGGCACAGGCAGAGCTGCGTGGTAGTAGCAGTGAACAGGAAGCTGTAGCCCGGGTAGCACGGTTTGCTGCAGAGAATAAAGATGCGCCATGGATTATTGGCCGCGGCTGGAATCAGGTGTTGTGGCCAAGCAAACAATTTCCCAGCCATGCCAGCCTGGATGAAGCCATCAGTGACAAGCCAGTTTATTTAAAACGGATTGATGCGCACGCCGGCTGGGCCAATAGTAAGGCGCTGGCGCTGGCCGGTATCAGTAAAGATACACTGGACCCACCTGGCGGTGAGATCGTGCGTGACAGCAAAGGCAACCCGACCGGTGTACTGATTGATAATGCGATGACGCTGCTGGAACAGCATATCCCCGATGCCGATAACGCGGCTAAAATTCGTGCCTTGCAAGCGGCATTTAAACATTTACTGGCGCTTGGCATCACCAGCGTACACGACGCAGGCGTCGATACCGATGTGGTAAAGCTCTATCAGCAGCTGGCCGCTGAGCACAAACTACCGCTGCGTATTTACCCTATGTTGTCGGCCCGCGATCCACAACTGCCAGCTTGGCTTGAAGCCGGAATTATTGATGACCCAACAGATTTTCTCGATATCCGTTCGGTAAAAATATATGGAGATGGCGCTTTGGGTAGCCGTGGCGCCGCGCTTATTGAGCCGTACAGTGATAAGCCGGAACAAAAAGGTTTGCTGGTTACGCAGCCGGATCAACTAACCCAGATTATGCAACTGACAATTGACGCCGGCTTTCAGACCAATGTGCATGCTATTGGCGATTTGGCTAACCGTTTAGTGCTGGACCGCTTCGAAAAGCTGGTGCCCGAGAACAAACGCGCGCAAAGCCGTCACCGTATTGAACATGCGCAGATAGTTTCACCGAAAGACATCCCCCGCTTTGCCAGTTTGCATGTATTACCGGCGATGCAGGCAGTACATGCTACGTCAGATAAAAACATGGCCGGCGATCGCCTCGGTGTAGCCCGGCTGCGCGGTGCCTACGCCTGGCGAAGTTTTATTGATCAGGGTAGCATTATTGTTGGCGGCTCAGATTTCCCGGTCGAGCTGGCCAACGTATTCCACGGCCTGCATGCCTCGGTAACCCGGCAGGACCATGATAATCAACCCACCGGCGGTTGGTTGCCTGAGCAGCGTCTGACGCTGACCGAAGCACTGCGATCTTTCACTGTTGACGCTGCCTATGGCGCTTTTCAGGAGCACAGCATGGGTACGCTGATGCCCGGCAGTTGGGCTGACTTTATCCTGATCGACCGCGATATCTTTAACATCGCGCCAGAACAGCTGTGGCAGGTTGAGGTAGAGCAAACTTATGTTAACGGCAAACAGCGGTTTAAACGCGGCACCGAATAATGTGCTCTCAATAATCAGAAACGGCGCCTGTGGCGCCGTCTTTAATTGCAACTAACGAATTAAGCTTCCGGCTCGGCATAAACCGGGCTGGCAACCCTGTTATCGCGCTGTTTACCCACTAACGAGCTGAGTTTACGTTGCATCTTATCAGCAGCACCGGTAATGGCCTGCCCCACAGTTGCCGCATGCTCTGTGACTGCAACCGGGTCCAGTCCTTCTGGCCTGGCTTCAAGCAAGCAGCGTTTATCATTACCATCATGCTTGGTGTTGCCATTCTCGTCACTTAAATGCACTTCAATCCGGGTCAGATAATCGGCAAAACGGCTTAATTTACTCAGCATCGTATCGCGCACAAATTCAGCCAGTCGCTCATCGGCCTGAATATTACGATCGGTATGAGTTTGAATTTGCATAGGCTACTCCTTCTGTGGATCTTCAGATAACCCTGGTGTAGGGGCTTACGAGTACAGACCACACCGGGGGTGGATGGTTTCGCTGTGCTACTGTTTATCTGGAGACAATAATGCTTGCCATCAAGGGGTAACAGTAAAATTAAGCCGGATAAAATCAGACAGCAGAGAAAAGACTGGGTAAAATAGCGCTACTCTGTAACCGGAACACCTTGAGCAGGACACGCCAACACCATGATAAGTAATAAGTGGCTTAAGCTGATTAAATCGCTGCATCTAAAAAAATACCGCAAAGCTGAGCAGCTGTTTTTTGTCGAAGGTGAAAAAGCCGTACTGGAAGTACTGGCATCCGACTGGCAGGTCAGTGCCTTATTTGCTACTGAACACTTCTTACAACAGCATGAAACTGTCGTCGCCAAAGCAGAACTGGTGCAGCAGTGCAGCAGCGACGAGCTGATAAAAGCAGGCACCTTCAGCAGCAACGATGCAGCACTGGCGGTGGTAAAAATACCCGCATCAACTGGCTTCACGGCGCATCGTAGCGGCTGGGTACTGGTGCTTGATCAGGTAAATGATCCGGGCAACCTCGGCACTATTATCCGCATCGCCGACTGGTACGGTATTAAGCATATTGTCTGTTCGCCAGACACTGCAGACTGCTACAACCCTAAAGTGATAGCGGCAGCCAAGGGTTCCTTCTTACGGGTGCAATTGCATTACCAACCGCTGCCGGCACTGCTGGCAACCAGCACGCTGCCGGTGTACGGTGCCTATCTCGGTGGTGAATCGGTACACAGCCTGACGCTGACAGAAAACGGCGGCTTTATTGTGCTGGGCAACGAAGCCAACGGTATCAGCGCAGAGCTCGAAGATACGATAAGCCGTAAAATTACCATACCTGCCTTTGGTCAGGCCGAGTCTTTGAATGTGGGCATTGCCGCAGCAGTGATCTGCGACAACCTGCTACGTTTAAGTTAAACGCGCTGACAGCCCGCATTACAGCAGCGGCGGGGGTTTAAACACTGCTTTGCAGACAGAACATCTGTCTGTTGTACTTGAGCGCCCCGCTGCCTTTGCCTACAATGACGCTCTTTCTGTTATCTCAGGTCTAAGCGATGAACGACACTACTACTACCGACGCAACTACTGATGCCACCAGCAAGCCGGATTTACCGGATCGTCTATGCGTTAACCCACGCAACAAGCACTACAACGCCGAGGTGTTCAAACACGATATTGGCATCCGCTTAAACGGTAAAGAGCGCTTTGATGTTGAAGAGTACTGTATCAGTGAAGGCTGGGTAAAAGTCGCTGCCGCTAAGGCGCTGGACCGCCGTGGCCAACCGTTGTTAATGACAGTAAAAGGCAAGGTAGAAGCGTTTTACCGCTAACAGAGGCGACGCCGATGAGCTTTACCACTATAGAACACGCTGTAGGCGGAACACGGCTGGTAAAGCTGCAACGGCTGGCGGCTCACACCTGCAGCACCGTATTGCTGAAACTGGAAGGTGATAACCCGGCCGGCTCAGTAAAAGACCGGCCGGCGCTGAATATGATAGTTCAGGCCGAAAAACGCGGCACCATAAAGCCCGGCGACCGTATTATCGAAGCCACCAGCGGAAATACCGGTATCGCGCTGGCGATGGCTGCGGCGATCAAAGGTTATAACATGACGCTTATCATGCCGGACAACGCCACCGACGAGCGCAAAAGCAGCATGCGTGCCTATGGCGCTGAGCTGATTCTGGTCACCAGAGAGCAAGGCATGGAGGGCGCGCGTGATTTAGCATTGCAGATGCAGGCGCAAGGCAAAGGCATAGTGCTGGACCAGTTTAATAACCCGGATAACCCGGCAGCGCATTACGCCAGTACCGGGCCGGAGATCTGGCAACAAAGTCAGCATAAAATTACCCACTTTGTCTCCAGCATGGGCACTACCGGCACTATTATGGGTGTATCGCGTTTTCTTAAAGAGCAAAACAGCGCTATTCAGATAATCGGCCTGCAACCGGCCGAGGGCGCCAGTATTCCCGGCATCCGCCGCTGGCCTGAAGCGTACTTACCAGGCTTCTTTGATAAAAGCCGGGTGGATAGCATTATCGATATCAGTCAGGATGATGCGCTAAATGCGATGCGTAAACTGGCACGCGAAGAAGGCATTTTTGCCGGTGTCAGCTCCGGCGGTGCCGTACATGCTGCCATTAAATTAGCCGAGCAGCACGATAACGCCGTAATCGTGGCGATTATTTGCGACCGGGGTGACCGCTATTTATCCTCGGGTATTTTCTAGTCTGTACCGCTGTTCGTCTTGCCCCGGTCAACGCCCTGTTGGCCGCTTAATTTGGCCTTAGCGCCAGTTTGCGCTATTCTTTAAAGCCCCCCTGCTTTAAATCTGATACAAAATAAGGATTTATTATGTTTTCACTTCGCAGTATCAGTCTGATTGCTGCTGTTGGGCTATGCCATTTCTCAGCCCATGCCACTGACACCGACGACATTAAACAGCAACTGGCAGCGCTAAAGGCGCAAATTGCTGCACTTGAACAACGGCTGGCAGAACAGGAAGTCGCCAGCAAAAAAACGACGACACTGCTGGTACAGCAACAGACCGAAGCAGTCAGCAAACAGGAAACGAATGACAGCGACGGTATTAAACTGGGCGGCGCCATCCGCACCAATTACAGCCATACGTCCTACAGTGACGGCAATAAAAACCGCGGCGGCGATTTTGATTTTGATATTTTCCGGCTGAATTTAAACGGCAGCATTGGTGATGTACTGCTCAACGCAGAAATCCGCTTTTTTGATTATATGACCGCCGTCAAATACGCCTATGTTGGCTACCAGTTAAATGAAGACTGGCAGGTGCAGGCCGGTATTACGCAGGTACCCTTTGGCAACTGGCCATACAATTCGCATAACTACTTCTTCAGTACCAACTATTATCTGGGGCTGGAAGATGATCACGATCTGGGCCTGCTGTTTAAACGCCAACTGGCCGATAACTGGCAACTGGATCTGGGCTTTTTTAAAAATGATGAGCTCGGAGGCGTCGATGGCTATGTCAGTAGCCGCGCCGACCGCTATTCGTATGACGTAGTTGGCTACCGTCTGGGCGATGATGGCATCTATGACGATCCGGCGCAGCCAGTCGGCGAATACAACACTTTTGCTGGTCGTTTCGCTTATCAATTTGAGCACAGCAGCAACTTTACCACTGAGCTGGGGTTATCCGCCCTGGCCGGCGGCCTGCATAACGGCAACTCGCGTGACGGCAGCTACAACGCCTGGGCACTGCACCTGAACAGCCATTACCAACGCTGGAACCTGCAACTGCAACATGGCGAATACCATTACGATATCGATGACGTTGAACGCATGGCTGTTGGCGCTTATGCGTTTTACGACAGCATTGCTGCCAAAGCGAAAACCAGCACCGTTAACCTGGCCTATAGCCTGCCAGTTGAGTGGGGGCCGGTTACCGGGCTGCAGTTTTATAACAACTATGGTTTGGTGTACGACAAGTCAGACAACAGCCGTGACACCATGATGAACGTGACCGGCTTCTCTGTCGCCGCCGGCGGCTTATTTACCTATTTTGATTTAGTGCATGCCCGGAATCAGCCTTTCGTCGGCGGCAGTGCTGCCGGTGACAGCGCCGAAACCGAGCGTCGTTTTAACATTAATATCGGCTACTACTTTTAACCGCCGCTGCGGCTTTGAACCCATAACAAGGACAACAGCATGACAGATTATAAAGATCCGATGATCCCGGATGGCAAAGTTAACCCGATAGACACCGATTATCAGATAGGTCAGGACAATATCCTGATCAAGGTCGGCCCTTTTGGTTTGGATATTCATAACCGGGTGTTTTTAATTTCAGCTCTGGTGGTGGTGCTGTTTGTGGTACTGACCATCAGCTTTCAGCAACAGGCAGAGCCGGTATTTAGCAGCATGCGCAGCTGGCTTACCAGCAATCTCGATTGGTTTTTTATGTCCGCCGCCAATATTTTTGTGTTGCTGTGTTTGGGCTTAATTATTTCGCCACTGGGTAAGGTACGCCTGGGTGGCACGGAAGCCACACCGGATTTCAGCTACGGCGGCTGGTTTTCCATGCTGTTTGCTGCCGGCATGGGCATAGGCCTGATGTTCTACGGCGTATCTGAACCGCTGTCACATTTCAGTAGTGCTTATGGCGGTGTTACCGTTACCGACGGTGTGCGCACCGACTGGGCGCCGCTGGCCGGTGCCGCCGGTGATGCGTTAGCGGCCGAGCGCCTTGGTATGGCGGCGACTATTTATCACTGGGCGCTGCATCCCTGGGCGATTTACGCCATTTTGGCGCTCGGTTTAGCGTTGTTTTCCTTTAATAAAGGCTTACCGCTGACCATACGCTCGGTATTTTATCCACTGCTGGGCGAACGTATCTGGGGCTGGCCCGGCCACATTATTGATATTCTGGCGGTGTTTGCTACCTTGTTTGGTTTGGCCACGTCGCTGGGGCTGGGCGCTTCTCAGGCCAGCGCCGGCTTGCATTATTTGTTTGACTGGCCGCAAGGCAATACCACGCAAATACTACTGGTAATCGGCATTACTGCCATAGCGCTGACGTCAGTATTGGCCGGGCTGGAAGCCGGGGTAAAACGTTTATCCGAAATTAATATGCTGCTGGCGGCGTTGTTACTGCTGTTTGTGATTATTGTCGGGCCAACCCTGGCCATCGCCAGCGGCTTTGTTGCCAACCTTGCAGCTTATCTGCAGCATTTACCGGCATTGGCTAACCCGCTGGGCCGCGAAGATGTCAATTTCTCACAAGGCTGGACTGCATTCTACTGGGCCTGGTGGATCAGCTGGTCCCCTTTTGTCGGCATGTTTATCGCCAGGGTTTCGCGCGGCCGCACCGTGCGCGAGTTCTTAATTTCAGTATTGCTGATCCCCTCTTTAGCTTGTGTACTGTGGATGACCGTATTTGGCGGCACAGCGATAAGCCAACTGGTACAGCAAGGTTATGAAGTGGCCGCCAGTGCCGAGCTACCCTTACAATTGTTTGCCATGTTAGATGTATTGCCGCTGGCGCAAATCAGCTCTTTTATTGCCATTATTCTGGTGGTGGTGTTTTTTGTCACTTCATCTGACTCAGGCTCACTGGTTATCGATACTATTGCGGCGGGCGGCAAAGTTGATGCGCCGACACCACAGCGTGTGTTTTGGTGTACCTTTGAGGGGCTGGTCGCCATAGCGCTGATTTTAGGCGGTGGCCTGGTGGCATTGCAGGCGATGGCGGTATCAACCGGTTTTCCGTTTACGCTGGTGTTACTGGCTGCCTGCGTGGCAGTGGTAAAAGGCCTGATGTCCGAGCCCCGAGCCTGAGACCGTGGCATATATGCAGGCAGGAATATAAGCACAATGGAAATAGAGCAAATTGAAATATTGCAGTTTTTGCAGCGGCATTCACCCTTTCAGGAATTGCCGCCAGAGCAGCAACTGCAGTTAGCGCAAAGTATCAATGTCGGTTATTTTCAGGCCGGCAGCGAGATACTGCGCTACAACGAACCGCTGCATACGCTACATCTGATCCGCAGCGGCGCGGTGGAAACCTTCCGTCGTAATGGCGATTTGTACAACCGCTTAAGCGAAGGTGGTATTTTCGGCGAGCAAGGCCTGCTGCGTGGCGGCAAGGTACGTTTTCCGGCAACCGCACTGGAAGACACGTTAATTTACTTTATTCCCGAGCATGTATTTCAGCAGCTATTTGACAATAATGAGTTTTTTGCCGACTACGTTGAAGTAGGTGATACCGAACGACGTAAATCGACGCGGGCGGCGAAACAGGCAGAAGCCGACTTACTCAGTGCGAAAATAAGCACCCTGCTACAGCGTGAGCCGGTGTGTCTGGCCAGTAGCGCCAATGTATGGCAGGCAGCACAAACCATGACAGAACATGGTGTGTCCTGCTTGTTAATAGTGCATGACACTGCAAGCACAAACCAGGCTGAAACAGCGCAAACCGGAGCACTGGCGGGCATTATTACCGACCGCGATATCCGCTCCCGTTTAGTTGCCCCCGGGTTAAAATCGGAAA
>CEVB01011167.1_pt1 | contig 15915 bp, 13 predicted proteins | sample 531381 | NCBI WGS metagenome assembly CEVB01 (sample SAMEA2622763, study PRJEB7988) | marine metagenome | biome: marine biome (ENVO:00000447); feature: surface water layer (ENVO:00002042); material: "saline water (ENVO:00002010), including plankton (ENVO:xxxxxxxx)" | depth 5 m | reverse complement strand
ACAGTTCGTCCATACCCAGAATCGCAATGATGTCTTTCAGCTCTTTGTAACGCTGCAGTACAGATTGTACGCCACGTGCTACTTCATAGTGCTCTTTACCGATTACCAGTGGATCTAACTGACGTGAAGTTGAATCCAGTGGGTCGATCGCCGGGTAAATACCCAGAGACGCGATGTTACGGCTCAGTACTACGGTCGCATCTAAGTGCGAGAACGTGGTAGCTGGTGACGGGTCAGTTAAGTCATCCGCAGGTACATATACGGCCTGGATTGACGTGATAGAACCAGTCTTAGTAGAGGTAATACGCTCTTGCAGCGCACCCATCTCTTCTGCCAGCGTTGGCTGATAACCTACTGCTGATGGCATACGGCCTAAAAGTGCAGACACTTCAGTACCGGCCAGCGTGTAACGGTAGATGTTATCAACGAAGAACAGTACGTCACGGCCTTCATCACGGAATTTTTCCGCCATGGTTAAGCCGGTTAACGCTACGCGTAAACGGTTGCCTGGTGGCTCGTTCATCTGACCGTACACTAACGATACTTTATCCAGTACGTTAGAGTCTTTCATTTCGTGATAGAAGTCGTTACCTTCACGGGTACGCTCACCCACACCGGCGAATACTGAGTAACCGCTGTGCTCGATCGCGATGTTACGGATCAGTTCCATCATGTTTACGGTTTTACCTACACCGGCACCACCGAACAGACCAACTTTACCACCTTTCGCGAACGGGCATACCAGGTCGATAACCTTGATACCGGTTTCCAGCAGCGCGTTAGACGCCGCTTGCTCTTCGTATGAAGGTGCAGCGCGGTGGATTGACCAACGCTCTTCTTCACCGATTGGGCCCGCTTCGTCGATTGGCTCGCCTAATACGTTCATAATACGGCCCAGCGTGGCTTTACCCACCGGAACCTGAATTGCTTTACCGGTATTCGCTACAGCTGCGCCGCGACGTAAACCGTCAGTTGTACCTAATGCGATAGTACGTACAGTACCGCCACCCAGCTGCTGCTGAACTTCCAGCACCAGACCAGCCAGATCACCGTCGGTCACGTTTAACGCGTCATAGATACCAGGTACCGCATCTTGTGGAAAATCGATATCCACAACGGCGCCAATGATTTGGACGACCTTACCTTGACTCATGATGTTTCCTCAAATTTCTCAAAACTGTTTACCTTAGCCTACAGCTGCCGCACCGGCGACGATCTCGCTAAGCTCCTGGGTAATCGCGGCCTGACGTGCTTTGTTGTATACCAGCTTCAGGTCGTCCATCAGGTTACCGGCGTTGTCGGTTGCAGCTTTCATCGCTACCATCCGCGCCGCGTGTTCACTGGCAGAGTTCTCTACCACGCCCTGATAAACCTGCGATTCGACGAAACGGTCCATCAACATATCGATAATAGGTTGTGGGTCCGGCTCGTACAGGTAATCCCAGTTGTGCTCTTTCTGTGCTATGTCTGCTTTTGGCAAAGGTAAGAGTTGATCGATCACTGGCTCCTGCTTCATGGTGTTGACAAACTTGTTGTACACCAGGAATAAGCGGTCAATCCGGCCTTCGTTAAATGCTTGCAGCATCACTTTTACCGAACCGATCACATCAGCCAAACGTGGTACGTCACCTGAACCCGCCTGTTGCGCGACGACCTTACCACCGAAACGCTTGAAGAAGGCCGTCGCTTTGTTACCGATAACGGCAAACTGGGCGTCAACACCTTTTTCCTTCCAGCTTTTCAGCTCAAGGGCAACTTTCTTAAACTCGTTGGTATTCAGGCCACCGCAAAGACCACGATCAGTAGAAATGACAATGTAACCAACCCGTTTTACCTCACGCTCCGCTAAATACGGATGGCGGTATTCCAGGCTGCCATTGGCAACGTTACCAATCACTTTGCGCATACCTTCAGCGTATGGGCGAGTTGCAGCTACGCGGTCCTGCGCTTTGCGCATTTTGCTGACCGCAACCTTTTCCATAGCACTGGTGATCTTGCGAGTATTGTTAATACTCCCGATCTTACTTTTTATCTCTTTACCACCGGCCATGACTGTCTCTCCGATTCATTCAACGAATGGGGTGGCATGCCACCCGCATTGATTACCAGGTCTGCGTTGCCTTGAATTTCTCAATGGCAGCTTTGAACGTAGACTCGATTTGGTCGTTGTAATTACCGGTTTTATCGATATCAGCCATCAGCTCAGCGTGCTCTGCTTTCATGAAAGCGATTAAACCGGCTTCAAAATCCAGGATTTTGGCCACGTCTACATCTTTCATAAAGCCTTTTTCGATAGCGAAAATAGATACACCCATTTCGGCAACAGACATCGGGCTGTACTGTAACTGTTTCATCAGTTCAGTAACCTTTTGGCCGTGCTCTAACTGAGCGCGGGTCGCTTCGTCTAAGTCAGAAGCGAACTGCGCGAACGCTGCCAACTCTGAGTACTGGGCTAATGCCAGACGAATACCACCACCTAATTTCTTGATGATCTTAGTTTGTGCTGCACCACCAACCCGCGATACCGAAATACCGGCGTTAACCGCTGGGCGGATACCGGCGTTGAACAAGTCAGTTTCTAAGAAGATCTGACCGTCAGTAATCGAAATTACGTTAGTTGGTACGAACGCAGAAACGTCACCGGCCTGAGTTTCGATAATTGGCAGCGCGGTTAATGAACCGGTTTTACCTTTTACTTCACCCTTGGTGTAACGCTCAACATAGTCAGCATTGACGCGTGATGCACGCTCCAGCAGACGTGAGTGCAAATAGAAAACGTCACCCGGGTAAGCTTCACGGCCTGGTGGACGGCGTAACAGTAACGAGATCTGACGGTAAGCAACAGCTTGCTTAGACAGGTCATCGTATACGATCAGCGCGTCTTCACCGCGGTCACGGAAGTATTCGCCCATGGTACAGCCAGAGTAAGGTGCCAGGAACTGCAGTGCAGCCGCTTCTGACGCAGACGCAACGACCACGATAGTGTGGGCCAGTGCGCCGTGCTCTTCCAGCTTACGTACTACGTTAGCGATAGTAGAAGCCTTTTGGCCTACTGCTACGTAAATACATTTAACGCCAGTGCCTTTCTGGTTGATGATGGCGTCGATTGCCAGCGCGGTTTTACCGGTTTGACGGTCACCGATTAACAATTCACGCTGACCACGACCGATAGGGATCATCGCATCAACAGACTTATAACCCGTTTGCATTGGCTGGTCTACTGATTGACGGTCGATAACGCCCGGCGCAATTTTTTCTACCGGTTCAAAACCAGCAGCGTCAATCGGGCCTTTACCGTCGATAGGTGCACCTAAGGTGTTAACCACACGGCCTAACAGCTGTGGGCCAACCGGTACTTCTAAAATACGGCCAGTGCTTTTTACTTTAGTGCCTTCAGTTAAGTCCGCATAAGGACCCATCACTACGGCACCAACTGAGTTACGCTCTAAGTTCAGTGCGATAGCATAGCGGTTGCCAGGAAGCTCAATCATTTCACCTTGCATACAATCTGCAAGGCCGTTGATACGGATAATACCGTCAGTTACCTGAACGATAGTACCTTCGTTACGAGCTTCACTGACCACTTCGAACTGAGCAATACGACTTTTGATCAGTTCTGATATTTCAGTGGAATTCAGTTGCATTCTCTGTTCCCCAATTAAGACTGCAGCGCAGTTGCTAAACGGTCCAGCTTGCCGCGGACCGAGCCATCAATAACCATGTCACCTGCTTTGATCAGCATACCGCCGACCACTGCAGGATCTTCGCTACAGTTCAATTTAACTTTGCGTGCCAAACGTTGCGATAATGCCGTGGCTAACTTGTCCTGTTGTGCTTTAGAAAGCTTGGTAGCAGAAACCACAGTAACGTCGATTTCCTTTTCATACTCCGCTTTTAACGCAACAAAGGCAGCTAACACTTCAGGCAACGCCAACAAGCGATGATTTTCTGCCATCACTTTAATAAAGTTCTGGCCGTGCTCATTGAGTTGCTCACCACATACCTGAATAAACAGACCGGCCTGCTTATCCGCAGCGCCATTGGCACTTAAATAAGCACCAACCTGGTCATTCTTTGCCACTTCTGCAGCAAAGGCCAACATCTGCAGCCAGGCATCTAACGCATTTTGCTCTACAGCAAAATCGAAAGCTGCCTTGGCGTAAGGACGAGCAATATTAGTCAAATCAGACATAGCTCATCCTCATTACAGTTCTTGAACCAGTTTTTCCAGAATGTCGCTGTGAGCAGCTTCATCAATAGACCGTTGCAGAATTTTCTCTGCGCCGGCTACTGCCAGAGCAGCAACCTGCTTGCGCAGTTCTTCGCGTAAACGGTTACGTTCCGCTTCCAGTTCTGCGCGGCCAATCGCCAGAATGTTTTCACGTTCGGCATTGGCTTTGTGCACGGCTTCATCAATCATCTTGGCTTCGCGTTTTTTCGCTTGCTCAATAATTTCTGCTGCTTGTGCTTTAGCTTCTTTTAACTGATCTTTGGCTTTATCCTGGGCTAAAGCCAGGTCTTTTTCCGCACGATCAGATGCCGCTAAACCGTCAGCAATTTTTTTCTGGCGCGCTTCGATCGCGTTGATCAACGGCGGCCAAACAAATTTCATACAGAACAGCACGAACACCGCAAATGCGATTAATTCGCCGATCAGAGTGGCGTTTAAATTCACGACCGCTCCTCCTTAGTTAACAGTTGTTCGGATTAACACAAACCTTCAATTACAGTGCGAACAACATGTACATGGCGATACCCACACCGATCATCGCAACGGCGTCGATCAGACCTGCCAGGATGAACATTTTAACTTGCAGTGAAGGGGCCAGTTCTGGTTGACGTGCACAGGCTTCTAAGAACTTACCGCCCATGTTACCGAAACCCAGTGCAGTACCGATAGCACCGAAACCGATTAACAGAGCAACTGCGATTAATTTCAGACCTAATACTAGTTCCATTTTTTTCTCCGATATTTCAATAGTTAAAGTTAAAGTTTAAAAAAATCAGTGGTTATCTGAACTGGCCATACTCAGGTAAACAATAGTCAGCATCATAAAGACAAACGCCTGCAGCACTATTACCAGAATGTGGAACACTGCCCAGACAAAATGCAGTGGTAATTGCGCCATACCGATGGCACCAATCAGAATAAAGATCATTTCGCCAGCATACAGGTTACCGAATAACCGCAGGGCCAGTGAAAACGGCTTAGCAACTAAAGCAATGGTTTCCAAGATCAGGTTAGCCGGGATAAGTAAAATCTGCAGTGGCACGCTTTTACTGCTGAACGGATGCAGCGTTAGCTCTTTAATAAAGCCCAGTACGCCCTTAATACGGATTGAATACCCGATCATCAGAACGAATACACCTATCGCCAGTGCTGCAGTCAGGTTCACGTCTGTAGTCGGTACAATTTTCATGTACACGTCGTGTGAATCCATGCCAAAACCGGTCGCGCCAACCCAACCGGCAAAAGCAGGCAGGAAATCGACAGGGATTAAGTCCATCAGGTTCATCAGGAACACCCAGACAAAGATGGTCAGTGCCAGTGGTGCGATGAGCTTACTTTTACCGTGGTAAGTGTCTTTAACGTTGGTGGCAACCATCTCGACGACCATTTCGATAAAACACTGAAACTTTCCGGGTACACCGGTTGTTGCTTTTTTTGCTGCGCTGCGGAAAATCCACAGAAACAACAAACCCAGCCCGATAGACCACGCTAATGTATCGACATGCCATGTCCAGAACCCGGCCTCGCTACACGCTTTATTAAATGCAACACTGCCATCGACAGTACACATTTTGGCGTTAGTAAGGTGGTGCTGAATATGGCTAGAGAGAGTTAACTCTTCACCTGCAGCCATGTTTCATCCCATTGTTAATGTTTAAAAAAAAACGGTGCTGACCATTGTGCTAGCAGAGTGAGCAGAAAACCGGTTAAAAACACTTCAGGTACCAGTTGCTGCTGTGAAAAAACCACGGCTAGTAACACAGCGGTTAAAATTAGTTTTAGTGACTGCCCCCGCATAAAGGCGGCCACTACAATATTTGCGTTGTCTAATGCACTGAAACGAAACGCGAAAAACGCAAATACACAATTTGGTATCACGGCAACTAAACCACCTTTAATGGCTGATTTGGCCGCGGCTGCGTCGGCAGCTAAAAAAAAAGCCAGTGCGATAACCCCGGCTACTACCAGCTGGCATAACACCAGCTTATAGGCTGATTTACGTTGCTCAGCCACACTTTTATCTGTCACTTTTTGGCCCCCTGAAATCGCCCTTGTAGGGGGTTATGAAAACTTGCGAAAGTATACTTATTTGCCTTTAATTTGCAACAAAAAGCGGCGGCAGCACTACGATAGTACAGAATTCTGGTACATTTTGGTGCATTATTGTTCAGTTATATTTAACTTGCTAATAATGCCATCTAACTCATCCAGACTGCTGTAGGCAATCTCCAGTTTACCCTTACCTTTGCTGTTGTAGCTAATTTGCACCGGTGCGGCAAAACGTTCGCTTAAACGCTGCTCCAGTGAGATAACGTCCGGATCACGAGGTTTCTCGGCAACGGCAGGTTTAGGTTCCAGTATGCGGCGTACTAAATTTTCGGTTTCCCGCACGGTAAGCTGTTTTGCGGCTACCAGCCGTGCCGCATCAGACTGTTCAGTCTCTTTTAATGCCAATAAAGCCCTGGCATGGCCCATTTCAATATCGCCATGCTCTAGCAATAACTTAACATCTTCATTTAACTGGTTCAGACGAAGCAGATTTGTTATCGAGGCACGGGATTTACCCACTGCATCGGCAACTTGCTGGTGAGTGAGCGCAAATTCGTTCAGTAAGCGCTCCAGCGCGACCGCTTCTTCCATCGCATTTAAATCTTCACGCTGAATGTTTTCTATCAGCGCTATAGCAACAGCCGCTTCGTCCGGCACATCTTTAACAATACAGGGTACTTCAGACAACTGCGCCAGCTGACTGGCACGCCAGCGTCGCTCGCCGGCAATAATTTCGAATTTGTTTTTGGCCAAAGGGCGCACAACTATCGGTTGGATCACCCCCTGGGCACGAATCGAACTGGCTAAATCTTCCAAGGCTTCCTGTGACATATCTTTACGCGGCTGATATTTGCCCGGGCTGAGAAATTCAACCGGCAACTGCTGCAGTTCGCTGCTGATCACAGTGGCAGTATCGCTGTTGCTGGTTCTGTTGGATGTAAGTAAGGCATCCAGACCCCGGCCCAAGCCGCGTTTTTTTACCGACATGCTAAATTGCTTCCCTAAAAAATTAACGCTCAGACAGCGGCGGGGCTGTTAACCGTTTTTTTATCGGCCCGGCGTAACATTTCGCCAGCCAGCGCCAGATAGGCTTTAGCCCCGGTTGAGCTCTTGTCATAATACATTACCGGCGCACCAAAACTGGGTGCTTCGGCAAGGCGCACATTGCGTGGAATAACGGCGCGGTAAACTTTGTCACCAAAATGTTGCTTTAATTGCTCTGATACATCATTTGCTAAGCGGTTGCGAGGATCGTACATCGTTCTTAATATACCTTCGATCTTTAACTCTGGATTAACAGCCGCAGCCAGCTGATTAATAGTTTCAACCAAAGCGGTTAAACCTTCCAGAGCAAAATACTCGCACTGCATTGGTACCAGTACAGTGTCTGCAGCAGCCATGGCATTGACCGTAAGCATATTCAGTGAAGGCGGGCAGTCGATAAAAATAAAATCGTAGCTGTTGCGGTAATCTTTCAATGCATTGCGCAAACGCAGTTCGCGGGCAAAAACATTCATTAAACGCACTTCAGCAGCGGTGAGATCGGCATTAGCGCCAACCAGATGATAACCGCCACTGGTTTCTTTAACCAACACATCTACTAAAGGCTTGTCATCTACCAGCAGCTCATAAGCTGTGGCAGGCAGCTCGTACTTATCAACCCCGCTGCCCATAGTGGCATTGCCCTGAGGATCCAAATCGATCAGAAGTACCTTGCGCTTGGTCGCAGCCAGCGAGGCAGCCAGATTCACTGCCGTAGTGGTTTTACCTACACCACCTTTCTGGTTAGCTATTGCGATCACTTTCGCCACAAGATGTCCTCGTTATCAGTTAGCAGGGGTCCAGTATTACCAAATGCCGTTGCGCTTGCAACTGTGGTACCAGCAATGGCTGAACGGACGCTACTTTAACAAAATCAGGCAAAGCTGCAATTTCTTCTTGTACAGCCGCACCTTTCATGGCGAAAAAGCGCCCAGTTGGCGCAGGTAAATGCCTGCACCAGTTCAGCATATCGTTCATCGAAGCAAAAGCGCGGCTGATCACGCCATCATAGCCCTGTTCTGGCTGATGGTCTTCTACCCGGCTTTGTAACGGGAAAACATTGCTCAACTTCAGCTGCAATTTCACCTGATTGAGAAAACGAATACGTTTACCCAAACTGTCGAGCAGAGTAAATTGTTTATCCGGATAGTAGATCGCGAGTAATACACCGGGTAAACCCGGTCCGGTGCCAACATCAATAAAGCGATCTCCGCTCAGGTGTGGCGCCACCACCAGACTATCCATTACATGTTTGATCAACATTTCTTGTGGATCGCGCACAGAAGTCAGGTTGTAGGCACTGTTCCATTTATCCAGCAGCTTTACATATTCAACAGATTGCTGCAGTTGCTGATCTGTCAGTGATAAGTCGGTTTGCGCAACCAGCGAGCGTAATTGTTCTAGCATCAATAACCTTGTCTGAGTTAAGCCGTTTTACGCAACAAGCCCTGCTTTTTCAGGTACACCAGTAACAGTGAAATGGCTGCAGGTGTAATACCGGAAATACGTGATGCCTGGCCAACGGTTTGTGGCTGAGTCTGGTTCAGCTTAACAATAACTTCGTTTGACAAGCCTTTAACGGCTTTATAATCAAATTGCTGCGGCAATAACGTTTGTTCGTTACGTTGCTGTTTAGCAATTTCGTCTTGTTGACGATGAATATACCCTTCGTATTTGATCTGAATTTCAACCTGTTCAGCTGCGGCAGGATCTGTCAGCGCCGGGCCAAGGTCACCGATTTGCATCAGATCGATATAATTGACTTCTGGCCGGCGTACCAGCTCTTCTAAACTGGCTTCTTTACTCAAAGGTGTCTTTACCAGGGCATTTACCTGCCCCAGTGCAGCGTGTTGTGGATGGATCCAGCTTTGTTTTAAGCGTTGACGCTCCAGCGCAATTTGTTCCATCTTTTCGCTAAACGCAGCCCAGCGCACATCATCTACCAGGCCTAATTCACGGCCTTTCTCGGTTAAACGGGCATCAGCGTTATCTTCACGCAGCATCAGGCGATATTCAGCCCGGCTGGTGAACATACGATATGGCTCTTTAGTACCAAGTGTTGTCAGATCATCAACCAGCACGCCTAAATAAGCTTGATCGCGGCTAGGTGACCAGCCTTGCTTGTCCTGGCTGAATAAGGCGGCATTTAAGCCAGCCAGTAAACCCTGTGCACCGGCTTCTTCGTAACCCGTTGTGCCATTAATCTGGCCAGCAAAAAACAGACCACTGATAAACTTGGTTTCCAGTGTGCTTTTCAGATCGCGCGGATCAAAGAAATCATACTCAATGGCATAACCAGGACGGGTTATATGAGCATTTTCCATACCCTTAATTGAACGGACTATGCTCAGCTGCACATCAAATGGCAGGCTGGTTGATATACCGTTCGGATAAAGTTCGTGAGTAGTCAGACCTTCTGGTTCGATAAAGATCTGATGTTTGTCTTTATCGGCAAAACGCATAATTTTGTCTTCAATAGATGGGCAATAACGCGGACCTATACCTTCAATTACGCCGGTATACATAGGGGAGCGGTCAAGGTTATTGCGAATAACATCATGGGTTTTTTCGTTGGTATAAGTGATGTAACACGGTATTTGTGCAGGATGATCGGCTTGTTTGCCTAGAAATGAAAATACAGGTGTTGGGTTGTCACCCGGCTGAGCTTGCATTACCGAAAAATCAACTGTCCGTGCATCAATGCGCGGTGGTGTACCGGTTTTTAATCTGTCGACCCTAAAAGGCAATTCACGTAGACGTTTTGCCAGCGCGATAGACGGCGGATCACCGGCACGGCCGCCTGAGTGGCTTTGCAAGCCGATATGTATTTGGCCACCCAGAAAAGTACCGACAGTCAGTACAACAGCATTTGCCTTAAATTTCAGGCCCATTTGGGTAACAACGCCGGTAACTTTGTCATTTTCAACAATTAAGTCATCACATGCCTGTTGGAAGATACTTAAATTAGGTTGGTTTTCCAGCATATGCCGGATAGCTGCGCGATACAATTGACGATCAGCCTGGGCCCTGGTGGCTCGAACTGCCGGGCCTTTGGAACTGTTAAGCGTACGGAACTGAATACCACCTTTGTCAGCAGCGATAGCCATGGCGCCGCCTAGAGCATCAATTTCCTTTACCAGATGACCTTTACCAATGCCACCTATGGCCGGGTTGCATGACATCTGTCCCAGTGTTTCAACATTATGGGTAAGCAATAGGGTATTACGACCCATACGCGCTGCTGCCAATGCAGCTTCAGTGCCTGCATGGCCGCCGCCTACAACGATAACGTCGAATGTCTGCTGGTACAGCATAATTGCCTCAGTATCTGGATTAATAAGATCACGTTTTCAAAGAGGCGTATTGTAGCCTGATCTGAGGTTAAGTGGAATGCTACAGAGGGCAGAGGATCTTCTAAATTAAATAAGATCTTTTTAGAGATCTTTTTATTATTTTTACTATTAGAGACCGCCTGATAGGTGCATAAGTAGATCTTCACGAAAAGGATCAGCAAGTTAGATTGGATCAGATCCTGTGATCAAACTAGGATCTGCTGACGTTTAACCGGTGATCAACTTGGGGTGTTATCCACATATCAAAAAAATATTTTTTTTATAACTAGGATAAATACAGCTTAATCACCACTTTTATCGTTAGTTATGCACAGATGATCTGATAAATTTTAAAGTCTGTATATAACTTGGGGGTAAACCGATCTTAGCTGATCTGTCACTTATCATGGCTTTATCATGCTGATATCAGGACAAAGCAACTGCTGCGCTGTACTGTGGCGTCAAGTTGGTTTTATTGCTGAGGCCAACCCGGGAGAAACTAACGTTATCCTGTTCTTCCTGAGAGATACTTGTGTTTGCGGGTGTTTTGCACCCGCTTTTTTTATCGCAGATTTTTTATTAGCTGGGGTAGCCAGAGCAGGGCAGTATCTTCGGGTAATTGTGGATCCTGAGCATCAATTTCTAATGCTGTAATTAAACGGCGAGCCCTTTTTTTCTGTAGTAAATGGTCTATTTTTCGCCCAGCTTCGCAAAAAGTATCGTAGCCTGAGTCACCTAAAGTGATCACGGCATAAGAAAGTGTGGTAAGATCACGCCGATCTTGTGCTAATTGATCCGCAAAGGGTTGAATATTATCAGGCAGATCTCCTGCGCCATAGGTGGATGTGATTACTAACCAGACGTGATTTTGGTTGAGGTGATCCAGTTCGGGTTTCAGATGTAGTTTAACGTCATAGCCCGCTTGTACCAGTGTTTCAGCAACTTGTTCTGCCACATATTCCGCTGCGCCCATTTGGCTGCCAACGAGGATGTCTATCATGATAGGCCTCTTGTCATAAGAATGTTTGGCTATACTACTGGAATAAAATCGGTCAATGCTATGTTTTTGGCCTGATTTACGTGTTTTTACTGCTTTGCAGGCTAAGTAAAAACAACAATAGCACTACCACTACGCCTGCGTGTTATTGAGGTTTAAACAACGTATGTCTGACACTGTGTCATTTTCCCAGCTTATGCTGCCTGAAGCTATTGTTCGTGCTGTAACTGAACTTGGCTATGAATCACCTTCGCCTATTCAGGCGGCGGCTATCCCCAAGTTATTAGCTGGTGAAAACGTGCTTGGCCAGGCGCAAACAGGTACCGGTAAAACAGGTGCTTTTGCTTTGCCATTACTGGCGCGTCTGGATCCTTCGCAGAACGATCCACAAATTCTGGTGCTTGCACCTACCCGCGAACTGGCTATTCAGGTTGCGGAAGCGTTTCAGGCGTATGCCCGCTACATGCCTGCGTTTCATGTCTTACCTTTATACGGTGGGCAAAGTTATACCAATCAGCTGAAATCGTTAAAGCGCGGTTCTCAGGTGATAGTCGGTACGCCGGGTCGTATTCTGGATCACTTAGACCGCGGCACCTTAAAGTTGGATAAGCTGCGCGCTATCGTGCTGGATGAAGCTGATGAAATGTTACGCATGGGCTTTATCGATGACGTGCAGACCATTATGGACGCCACGCCGGCAGGTCGTCAGGTCGCAATGTTCTCTGCGACGATGCCTGCACCGATACGGGCTATTGCACAGAAACATTTAAAAGATGCCGAAGAAATTAAGATTGCGTCAAAAACCAGTACGGTTGAGCGCATTAAGCAAAGCTATGTGATGCTTGACGGCAATCAGAAGCTGGATGCCTTAACCCGTGTACTTGAAGGCGAAGAGTATGATGCTTCTATCGTTTTCGTACGTACTAAAAGTGCGACTGAAGAAATTGCAGAGAAGCTGGGCGCCCGCGGTTATGCTGTTGCCTGCCTGAACGGTGATATGAACCAGGCGCACCGAGAGCTGACGATCCGCAAAATGAAAGCTAACCAGCTGGACATTATTGTTGCAACCGACGTTGCAGCCCGCGGTCTGGATGTCGAGCGCATCAGTCTGGTGGTTAACTACGATATACCGTACGACAGCGAAGCTTATGTCCACCGTATTGGCCGCACCGGCCGTGCTGGTCGTGAAGGCAAGGCTATTTTGTTTGTTTCACCACGTGAGCGCCGTTTGTTGCGTACCATTGAGCATGCTACCAAACAGCCAATCGATAAGATGTCGCTGCCGTCAGGGCAAATTATTGAACAACGTCGTATCGAGTCGTTCCGCGAGCAACTGGCACAAACCGTTGAAACGCAGAACCTGAGCTTTTTCCAGGATTTGATCAACGACTGGCGCGAAAAAATAGAAGCGACTGATGCCGAACTAGCCGCCGCTTTACTGTATTTGGCACAAAAAGATCAGCCGCTGAATGTGGCCAGTCAGTTCCCGGAAATCCGTGAACCGCATGCCCGTGGCGAGCGTGAAGACCGCCCACGCCGCGAACGCAGTGATCGCCCTGAACGGGGTGATCGGCCGGATCGTGGTCCGCGTGTTAAGCGTGAAATGAAAGGCGATTACCAGACCTATCGGATTGAGGTCGGTAAAGAGCACGGTGTACGTGCCGGTGATATCGTTGGTGCTATTGCTAACGAAGCTAACATAGACAGCCAGTTTATCGGTAACATCAAGCTGTTTGATCATTTCAGTACTGTAGAGCTGCCTGCGGCTATTCCGAACGAAATATTTCAGCACCTGAAGAAAGTCTATGTGCGTAAGCAGAAACTGAATATCTCCGTAGACACTGGCGCAGCGCCATCGGGTGACCGTCGTCCGTCTAACGGGCCAGGCCCACGGCCGGGTGCCGCACCCCGTGCGCCACGTAAGCCAAGAGACTAACCAAATAGCGTTAATTCAAAGCCCTGCGATAGCGGGGCTTTTTTATTGGCGACAGATTAACCGGATAACGTGTTAAAGCCCCCTTGTCTGACCTGCCGAAGTTTCTTATTGTAGCCAGCGAAAAATATATTCTAATAACCAGAGAGCGCTGCTAATGGCCACCACTTTTTCCAGATTTTCGATGTTTAGCATGGCGGGCCTGCTGCTGTGCAGTCAGTTGGCCGGTGCTGATGCCATCCGCCAGACTAAAGGTGATTTTGAAGATAAGTTTCGTCAGCTTGATGAAGTACTGCCTACACCTAATGTGTATCGTAATGCTGCGGGCGAGCCAGCAGAAAAATACTGGCAGCAGCAAGTTGACTATAAAATATCAGCCAGTCTGAATGAAACCCAGCGCCAGCTCAGTGCCAGCCAGAGCGTGCATTATCAGAACAATTCACCTTACACACTGAAGTATCTGTGGTTACAGCTGGATCAAAACATTTTTAAAAATGATTCTATGGCTGAGATGTCGACCAGTTTTGGTGGCATTGGCCGGCGTGGGCCTGAGACCAAACTGGCCAGCGGCAATGAACCAGCGAAATTAAGTCTGGACGAGCTGCGTCGTCAGCAGTTTATGGCCGATAATGAACTTGGTTATTCCATCACTAATATTAAAACCAGCAATGGCAAAGCATTAAAAGCAACGCTGGTGGGTACGTTAATGCGTATCGACCTGGAAAAGCCGTTAAAAGCCGGTCAGGCAGTAGACTTTAGCCTGGATTTTTCTTTTAACATTGTTGAAGAAGACGCCGTATCTGCGCGCTCCGGCTATGAGCATTTCCCTAAAGACGAGCGCGAAGGCGGTAACGATATCTTTTTGCTGGCTCAATGGTTCCCGCGTCTGGTGGCTTACACTGATTACGAAGCCTGGACCAACAAAGAGTTTCTTGGCCGTGGTGAGTTTACGCTGGAGTTTGGGGACTATGATGTCAGCCTGACGGTACCGGCTGATCATGTCGTCTCTGCCACCGGCGTGTTGCAAAATAGCAGTAAAGTACTAACCAAAGCACAGCAGCAAAGGCTGGAGCAGGCAAAAACGGCTAAGCGCCCTGTGTTTATTGTTACTGAACAGGAAGCACTGGAAAACGAGAAAGCCGGCACGGACAAAACTAAAACCTGGCATTTTAAAGCTGACAATGTGCGCGATTTTGCCTGGGCATCGTCACGTAAATTTATTTGGGATGCCAAAGGTTATCAGCAAGGTGGTGCCGAGCAACCTTTCGTGATGGCAATGTCGTTCTACCCGAAAGAAGGCGGTGAACTTTGGCAGAAATACTCTACTGAAGCCGTTGTTCACACGCTGGAAGTGTATTCGCGGTTCTCATTTGATTACCCTTACCCGGTCGCGCAATCGGTTAACGGCCCGGTGGGCGGTATGGAATATCCGATGATTTCTTTTAATGGTCCGCGTACCAAATTACAGGATGATGGCAGCCGCACCTATTCTCAGGCTGAGAAACGTTTTCTGATTGGCGTAGTGATCCATGAAGTGGGGCATAACTACTTTCCGATGATCGTCAACTCCGATGAACGGCAATGGACCTGGATGGATGAAGGGTTAAATAGCTTTCTTGACGGTATCGCCGGCCGCGAGTGGGACCCGACTATTCCATGGGGCGTGGAAGCGCGTGATGTCGTGGATTATATGAAATCCAGTACACAGGTGCCGACGATGACACAATCGGACAGCGTGCTGCGTTTAGGGCCAAATGCCTACACTAAACCTGCCGTGGCGCTGAATATTTTGCGTGAAGTGATTTTAGGCCGCGAATTATTCGATTTTGCCTTTAAAGAATACTCGCAGCGCTGGAAGTTTAAACGCCCGACACCATCAGATTTTTTCCGTACTATGGAAGAAGCATCAGGAGTTGACCTGGACTGGTTCTGGCGTGGCTGGTTCTACAGCACAGATCATGTCGATATTTCACTTGATCGGGTATACAAATTACAACTGGATACTAAAAATCCGGATATTGATTTTGCCCGCCTGCGCCAGATAGAAGCTGATAAGCCTGCCTCAGTATTTGTTGAACGGAACAAAGCCGAAGGCAAAACCTTATGGGTTGAGCGCAATAAAGATGTGACTGATTTTTATGATGAGCATGATCAGTTCACCGTAACGAACAAAGAACGGAATGCCTATAACAAGTTCCTGAAAGAGTTAGAACCATGGGAACGTCAGGTATTTGAGCGTGCGGTTAAAGAAGACAAAAATTACTACGTGCTCGATTTTAGCAACCTGGGTGGCCTGGTAATGCCGATACTGCTGCAGCTGAATTATGCTGAC
>CEVB01078700.1_pt1 | contig 16037 bp, 19 predicted proteins | sample 531381 | NCBI WGS metagenome assembly CEVB01 (sample SAMEA2622763, study PRJEB7988) | marine metagenome | biome: marine biome (ENVO:00000447); feature: surface water layer (ENVO:00002042); material: "saline water (ENVO:00002010), including plankton (ENVO:xxxxxxxx)" | depth 5 m | reverse complement strand
GTACCCTGGTAATCCCCATCCATTTCCTTTTGAGTAAACTTAGTGCTTCTCCATTCCAACCTTCCTTCCTCGCAATCGAACAATTCGTCTATAGAACCGGTATAAACTATTTTTTCTGCAATTCCTTCGAGCCTCTCCCTGTCTTTTAAAAAATCAACGCCTGTTTCTAACGCGACACCCTTTAAAAGAGCATCAAAAATAGCGGTGTATCCACCGATTGGAATTCCCTGGTATCTATCAAAAAAGTAGGAATCATCATATGTGTACCTAATTGGTATTCTTTTTATTATTGACGCAGGTAGCTCTTTTGGTTCTCTACCCCAGTTCTTTTTCGTATACCCATATATAAATCTCTCGTATATCTCTCGACCAACCTTTGACAGAACCCACTCTTCTAAATTCGAAGGCTCCTTAAAAGTCTCTCTAACACTAAAGATTTTATCCATCGCTTGCTTAGGAGTCGTAACTCCCCACATTTGATAAAACGTCATCATGTTAATCGGAAAAGAATATATTTCTCCAGATGAATTGGCTTTAACCGTATGCCTATAGTGATTGAACTCAGCGAACCTATTTATATACTCCCATATCTTCCTGCTATTCGTATGGAATATGTGAGCCCCATATTTATGTACATTAATTCCACCCACATTCTCAGTGTAGCAATTCCCACCTATATGATTTCGCTTATCTATCACCAAACAGGACGCACCCGCATCAGTCATTTCTCTAGCGAAGACTGAGCCAAAAAAACCAGCTCCTACGATGAGGTAGTCGTAACGCATCCACCGGCCTCCAGAAGAATCTTTTTAAACCTATCTACCGCGTCCTCTAGCCTAAGATTGTTTATTGCAAAATCTTGTGCATTTTTTGCTATCTCTTTCGCCTCTTTATCGTGAGATAACGCCCAATCAAATTTTTCATAGAAGTCCGAGAAATCATTAGCGACCGGAATATAATGCACAAAAGGCTCTAGATTAAAAAACCACCACTCTTTCCACTTTCTCTCCTGAATAAACAGAGGTCTGTTCGTATGCAGAAGATGCTTTATTCTACCAGAATAGCCAAACCCCTCAATATCAATAAGATACCTGTACTTACAGTGGTCAGGCAGCGATGTGAACACCCCGCTTATAGGTTGAAGCCTTTTAACATTACTAGATATGCCGCTCCATCCCATTACGTCGTCTACGACAATACGTTCGTCGTCCTTCACTAGTCTAGCAAATTTCTTTCGATTTACATGTGTGCTTGTATTTCCAGCCCAAAACAATTTATCGTGTTCAGGCTTTTCCTTAGACGCCTCCACAATTTTTTTACATGTTTTTGTATAATTATAAACTCCGACCTCTGGCCAACCACTGAAATTAAAGTCGGGTATCAGCTTGTCAGAATATTCTTCTGCGGCAAAAGCGTAAGGCTCCTTGCCTTCCCAACCCTCCACATACTTTGTTTCAAAATCTCCAGCATAAAAAGAAACTTCAAAAGGCTCTATGTCAGACTTTTTTATCATATTAAGAGCCGACACAATTATCTTTATAAGATGCTCGCCCCTAGTCTGAAAACACCTCTCTCTAACAAAAAAGTCTTCTCCATCAAATTTCACATTAACTATGTTTTCATGAGCGTCTTTATACTTACTCATTCTATCTCTCCTCCCCAATAAGCTCCAAGTTCCAGACAACTCTTCCTGCTATCCTTATACAGAGTAAACCTGTCTTGTGTATTACCATCAAACACGATATGCCAAATACGCTCCATTATATGTCCTTCTATTGGATTCTTTTTCAACAAGCATCTATTGACAAACTTATAAAAGTTTACGTCCCTATACAGTATAAGATGGCCTGGAACCGCAAATTGTGCTCCCAGAGTGAACTTATTAAGGCTCCTTCGGCCAATCGGCCCGTCTTTAAAAAGAAGCTCACAAAACTCTAATATGGGAATTCCCTTCGGAAATTTCTGATTCACAGGACCGCGACAAGTCTCCTTAAAAACGTAATGCCCAAAAGGAGTGAACTTATCTACAGGCCCCACATCATTAATTTCTTTTATATTTACAATATGTGGCTCGAAAGGGTGGCCCTGTAGGAATACATAGGTATTCTGTGGACGTATATTATCATAGTTAGAGACTATGAATTCTAGATAGGTCTGCGATTCTCTGCCAAGATTATGTAGCTCTACTACATTTTTTCTTCGATTTAGAGAAGGCCCTTTATTATAGACGATGCTTTCGCATGCCAAAAGGTTCATCCAATCTAAATTCTCTTTATATCTTGCTATTATCGCTAACTTATTGTCTTTAAAAGTTGGCACATTATATCCCCAGTATATCCTAACACAGTCGGTTCAATCATATTTGAAATTACTTGAACTTGCTCCCATTTAAGATGAAGTCCGCTAGGCTGATTTGCACATTTAAAAGGCTGGTGTATTTGCCATCTACGAAACTTGACATGGTCATTAATACGTGATGTCGAGTTACAAGATAATTCTCCAGTTATGTCGTTTACCTTGTGAGAATACTTTTCATTTTCTTCGTAAACCGCTGGGTCATAGTCCTTGATACCCAATCCACTAATAACCCGCTGTATTCCCTCAAATGAACGCGCAAATAAATCTTCATACTTCACACATATCACATCATCTCTTTTTTCTTCTTCGAGGGCAAGCCAATATTGAGCAGTCTTTTGCCAGTCTTCCATACGAACACCGGGATTATTGGCTGTTTTGCTTTTATTCAGAGATGCGTAAGTATAGTAAGGATTTCGTATAATGAAAACCTTCTTATAATCCTTATAAATCTCATGGTCGGCATCAAAAAAAGATTCGTTTATGTTGGGGCACTTCACGACAACATGGCTTGCTTTTTCTTTAATCGCTTTCTTGCAAACAGCAGAGCTCGCTACACCTGACTCCCAAGGATGTGCGTATACGCAATCTATATTCTCCAGAATAGCCCTCAATATCGTCGTTCCAGAATGAGGGAAGCCCGTAATCAATACTTTGTTAAGTGAGTATTCCCCTGGCTCTTTTTCAAACACCGACTTGAATTTATTAATTATATCCACAATATCCCTCCAAAGTAATGTTTCACGAAGCCTTCTATTTGAGGCATACCTATTTTTTCTCTTATTTTATTCTCTAAAATAGTCAAAGGACATCTGTTATCCGTAAAAAGCATTCGTGCAACTAGAGTGCAACACGGAACCCAAACATACCAAGGAGTCAGAGCTGGTAAGTAGAACAGACAAATAAAGTTCAGCGATATTATAACTGAGTGCAGCAGCACCAAAGCTTTAAGCAGTATCTTCATGCGTTCTGACCATCTCGGCTAGAGCGTTTAACTCAGCGACTATCCTTTCTTTAAGATTATCAGATATCGTTTCATCTAGGTGCGCCGTGGCTATAAGTCCTCTAATCTCCTTACTCCAACGCTCACGTTGCTTTTTTTGGTCAGACATTTCTTTAGCAAGCTCTTTTTTAATCTCTGTTAATTTTGCATTGAGAATGTCTAACTGAGGCATATATCTTTCTTCGACGACCTTCTTAAACTCGCATGACTCGATAGTATCACACAAGACTAGAACCGCATATCGTAGATTATGATATTCCCTAGAAACACTCGACATAGCTGTATATTTCTATGTCCTTACTCTAATAATCCCTATCTGTTAAAAAACAGAACCATTCTGGCTCTACCATTAATAAAAGCCCATTCAATGCGAACGGGCTGTTTGTAAAAATTCTTTATATTTCCGTTATTTTGTATGCGTTGCCGACGTTCATAGACTTGTTTGGACTTATAAGGATTGCTACGCCGGTCGGCTGCGTCAGCGTTTGGAACCCAAAGCATTATTAAGGCAATCAACGCAATGATTATTGCTAAAACCAAGCCAAGATGCAAGCAGCATATTTTCTTCATTACCAAGCCTTACAAGACCAATAACGAGCCTTCCATTTAGGACCAGGAGTGTCGCATTTATGTCGAGCCCTGAAACTTCTTCTACGAGCTGGGTCGCTCTTTTTGATTTTCATGTTAGGGTCGCCAAAGTTCACCTTCACGACGTTGCCCTTTTCATTCTTTACATACACAGACGACTTCTTAGGTCCGCCAGGGGTTTTAAAAGGCTTATTTAACTTTACAGTTCTTCCCTGATACTTAGCGGCCTGAGATGCTTCTTTATGCTTATTATACCAATCCTGGAAGTCTTTCATTTTTGCTCCAGGCATCCACACAGTAGCCCCATCGCCCGACTTATGCTCATGAGCCCCTTTTAGCCCAATCTCTTTTGCCTTCTTTTCTGCTGCTTCCTTAGACGTAAAGACGTATTTCTCCATAGAACCAGGGTCATGAGACTGAGCCTTTTTCCAAGATTCAGGGTCTGGACGGTCAGGGTCTCCAGGCTTTGCTGGCTTATATTTTTTACCCTCGCGCTCTTTCTTTTTGCGAATGTTATCCCAAAGACCATCTGCAGACACCTCTTCTACTTCATCTTCATAGCCTTCATAGTAATCTGCTTCTTCAGGCACCACAAAGTTAGCTTCACTAAGCTCTTCGGTATTACCACAGTCACACTCGGCTTCGTAATCTGCATAAACCAATTCTTCTATGACAAGCTTCCCCATGTTGTTCTTATCTGCTCCAGCGCGAGATTGGGAGATACAGACAGCCGTACGCTGGTCTGAGTCAGGGTACTCGTCATTCATCGTATCCGATGACATGCATCGGCTCATGAACTTTTTGGCTTCTTCGCCTTTGTCTCTTTTTGGTATTGGCATAACAACTCCTTATACACCATTTATCGTGGCATTACCACATAATAGCTACGTGGATGAACATATTGATTCGCAATGTACGCCGCTCTTTGAGCTGCACAATATCCGGTATTCCTATAGTCTTTCATTCGAGGGGTGTACCTCGGCGTATAGCTGTACGAGGACTTGTAGGCCGGAGGAGTCCACAAAAGTTTCTTGGCAGCAGGAGCCGTGTAAGACGGTCCTTTATATGACCAATTATACGTCTGTGCGTGCGTTGTTCCAGCCATAATTACAATAATCAGAGCAGCCTTAATATGCATACCCATACCCACCTCCATTATAAAAACTCATATGATGATTATACGCCCCAGCACCATGCTGAAGTCCCGCATCTCTTCTAGCAGCATACCAGCCAGAAGCTTTCCTGTAAGCTATCAACTGACGCCGCTGTTCAGCTCGCGCCATAGCCCGTTGTGTCATCACTCCCTTGGCCCACAATTTCCTTTGAGCCTCTCTTATTTCCCAATCAGTAGCTGGTCTATGCCCCCAACGCACAGTACGGGGAAGATACCTTGACCACTCCTCAGAGGGGGGTTCAAACTTACCGGCATCATTTCTCTCTGCTATAACAGGAGCGTCAGCGACTCTACCACCAGCTTTATTGCTGACTTCCCACTTTCCTTTTTCCTCATTCCATACATGCTGTTCATCTTGCCAGTTCTGTCCATAAGCAGTAGACACTACTAGCAGAAAGACTACTCCGCTGAAGGCTCTTCGCATACTTCGTTCTCTTTCTTTACTGAACAAACCCCTCTACCAGGGTTCTTTTTTATTCCCATCTTCTGTCTCTGCTTTCTCCAAGCATTGACTGTGACAACTCTGCCACAAACCTTACTTAATTCTACAGCTCCAGCCTCATCTGTCAACTTTCCAGCGGAATCTCTAATAAATTGCTTCTCCGCCTCACTCCATACTTGATTCATAATTTACTCACTTTTATTGACTTTTTTTTCATTTTAGGGTATAATATATAGTGTCCACTTTTCTTAAAGGAGAATACTATGTCCGACGAAAAACTTACCCCTTCAGTATTATACACTACAGAAGCAAAAGAAAGCAAGAAAAAAACAGATGAAGAGCTTTCTACTCCAGACCCCGAAGTTACTATTGCTTGGTCAGCTATAAGAGACAACACCATAGACGAGGAGAAGTAACCGATGAAAAAGGCCGTGGTTCTAGGAGCCGGAGGATTTATTGGAAGCCATATGGTTAAAGCTCTGAAAGCAGAGGGTTTCCATGTTGTTGGAGTAGACCTGAAAAAGCCAGTATACTCTGAGTCTAAGGCGGATGAATTTATAATAGGTGATTTAACTGACCCTAGCGTGGTTGCCTCGGCAATCAGCGAGGACGTAGACGAACTGTATCAATTTGCCGCAGACATGGGCGGAGCTGGTTTTATATTCACGGGAGAGAACGATGCGGACATTATGCACAACTCTGCCCTGATAAACCTCAATGTTGCGCATGAGGCCGCAAAGAAGGGTGTTAGCCGTGTGTTCTACTCGTCTAGCGCATGCATATATCCAGAACATAACCAGGAAGACCCCGATAACCCGAATTGCGTTGAGTCTTCCGCATATCCGGCCGCTCCGGATTCTGAGTACGGATGGGAGAAGCTATTCTCTGAGAGAGTATTTTTGGCGTTTATGAAAAATAAAGGGCTTGAAGTTAGGATTGCCAGATATCATAATGTATATGGACCTGAGGGTACTTGGGATGGAGGGAGAGAAAAAGCTCCAGCCGCGATGTGCAGAAAAGCCGCTAAAGCAGAGGAAGGGGGCAGCCTAGAGGTTTGGGGGCCAGGAAGCCAAACCCGCTCATTTTTATATATAGACGAATGTATCGAAGCAACACTAAGATTCATGCGTTCTGATTTTACTGGGCCGGTAAACATTGGTTCCGAAGAGATGATATCTATTAATGATTTTGCGAAGATGGCGATAGAAGTATCGGGAAAGACTGTTGATGTTTACAACATACAGGGCGAGGCTTTTGAACAGAAGTATGGGCATCCATGTCCAATTGGGGTCAATGGCCGTAGGTCCGACAACACTCTTTACGAGGAAAAGATAGGGTGGAAGGTTTCACAGCCTTTAATTGACGGAATGAGAAAAACTTACCAATGGATTGCGTCACAACTGAATGATTAAGATTTGTTGCGATATAAATCAAGACCTCGGAGAAGGGCTTGGCTCTAGGATTCAATGCCATCTTGCCAGCAAATTAATTTGTGCGCATTTGGGGTTTGAGTATTTAGAAACGCCTATTAGCAACCTTGCCCATAACTACGATGGGGTTGATGATACTGAGTTTTGCAAGCAATACAATGATTACTTTAAAATAAAGCAGGGCGGCTGGCCGTCCCTACCTATTATTGATATACGGGCTTTTAGCACAGAAGAGTTACTTTCGCTTGCGATAGATGAAAACGTGATATACAAAATAAACATGCTATCTGGCAAGAAGATATTAGACGCAGACGAAAAAATACTAAATGCAAAGCGGTCAATAGGCAAGGAGCCTACCAATAACCGCGTTGCAATTCACCTACGTGTTATTAATCAGTCTGATGTAGATTTTTCGGATTGTCGTCAGTATTACGTTCAGGGAAATTTTGTTGAAGATAGGATATTGAGGCTGATTGATGAGATTGGTGGAGACATTGATATTTACACTCAGTCTGGTTACACAGACAGTTCAAAGTCAAACCGAGTAGACTTTAGCAATTTGTTGCGACTTAGTAATGTTACGATGCATATAGATTGCGGCGTTACCGAGCTTATTCAAGGGTGTGTGGATGCGGGCACATATATAATGTCTAATTCTTCATTAAGTTATATATGCTATCTTTTACGCAAAGGACCTACAATGGCAACTAGAAGTTTTTGGCATACACTGGATAAAAACGTAAGGTATTATTAAATGAAATGGCATGGTCAATGTGGTCAAGACAGATTTGCAAGCGAAACACTAAAAAGTAAAAAAAACGGTGTTTGGTTTGAATTAGGATGTCAGGGCTATCAAATTAACAGCAATACATATACACTAGAAAAAGAATATGGCTGGAGGGGAATATCCATAGATATAGATTCAGAGCAGACGTCTAAATGGGCAGGACAGAGGAATACAGAAGATTTGATTACCGCCGATGCGCTTTCATTAGACTATAAAGCTATATTCAAAGAGCATAATATGCCTAAAATCATAGACTATGCAAGTATAGATTTAGAGCCGCCTAAACTAACTTTAGATGTTTTAGACCTCATACCATTCGACGAATATAAATTCAGAGTGATAACATTCGAACACGATAATTATAGGGAAGAATCCAGAACTTATAATATAAAAGAAAAATCTAGAAAGTTTTTTACTGATTTAGGATATAATCTTGTTGACGTAGAAACTCAAAACAAATACTGGGCAAGCATACATAAAGCTGAAGATTGGTGGGTATTAACATGACCACGAAAAAATCAAGCATAATAGGCGTAGGAAGACTTGGTTTATGCTGGGCTCTGAATTTAGAAAGAAATGGGTACGATGTTTTAGGCGTTGACATAAATGAAGACTATGTGAAGTCCTTAAACAACAAAACGTTTCAATCACCAGAACCTAACGTTAGCGACTACCTAGCTAATGCCAATAACTTCAAGGCGACAGCATGCCTGGAAGATGCGCTGGAGCATGCAAATATTATTTATATAGTGGTTGCAACAAACACGCTAGAAGATGGTCACTACGACCATTCTATTATAGACGGTATAATAGACAGTATAGAGAATTTTGGAAAGAGCGCGACACGTAAGCATATTATTCTACAGTCAACTACAATTCCAGGGTATTGCGATAGCATTGAAGGCAGGCTAAATTCAGTCAATTATTCACTTAGCTACAACCCAGAATTCATAAGACAAGGGAGTATAATTCAGGACCAGCAAAGACCTGACATGATACTAATAGGAAACAATGAACTAGAAGGCTTGCGTCACCTAACGAAAGCTTATGATAGCATGTGTACTAATCAGCCTAGATTTAATATAATGGACAATTTAAGTGCGGAAATTACAAAGCTTGCGTTAAACTGTTTTTTAACAACCAAGATATCATTCACAAACATGGTAGGAGATTTAGCCATGAAGGTTGGAGCCGACCCAGACGCAATACTGCAGGCAATAAGCTCTGACTCAAGGGTTGGTTCAAAACTAATGAAATATGGCTACGGATACGGAGGGACTTGTTTACCCAGAGACAATAGGGCATTAGCCGCCTTTGCCAAGAAGCAGGACATGCCACTTGACATAAGCGTTGCTACAGATAACATAAATAGATTACATCTTGAGTTTCAAGTGAGCGAATTTGTTAAGTCAAATCAGTCCAATGAGGTACAACTTCACGATGTTTCTTTCAAACCTGGCTCTGATATCATAGAAGAGTCTCAAAAACTAGCGTTTGGAGAAAAGCTTGCGAAGTTAGGTTACTCTGTAACGATATTTGACACACAGGTCGTTCTTGATAAGGTCAATGAAAAATACGGGAGTCTGTTTAATTATGAGGCAAGGCGTGAAAATACCTGATGGACTAAATGAAAGCGAAGTATTAAGCATTATGAATAAGGTGGTTTCCCACCTTTCCCCAAGCTTTAAGTTTGGATATTTTGACATCGAGGATATGCGTCAAGAAGGAACTATATTCTGTCTAGAGGCTATTGATAACTTTAATTTTGACAAATCGACTCAGGACGATGTTGGCAATGCTCTATACACATTTCTAAAAACCCATGTCAGGTGGCGATTCCTGAACATGCGACGCAAGCAGCTTCAGCGACTTGAGCCGCCTGTCTGTGACTGCGACCTATGCAAAAACGATTCTCCTAATCGAACTGACTGTAAAAAGTATGCAAATTGGGTAAAACGAAACACTGCCAAAAAAAGCTTAATGGAGCCATTTGACGTAGACGAGATACATTCAAAAGACACTTCTGATGTTACTGACATAGACGAGCAGATACTCAGTTCTTCTATAATGGCCATACTAGATGAGTATATGCCGTATACAATTAGAAGTGATTACAGAAGATTTATAGAAGGCGATAGCATTACCAAAAAGAAAAAAGAAAAGGTTATCGCTAAAATCAAAGAAATACTTAGAGAGCATAACAATGAAGACTGGGCGACTTAGCAAAGAAGAGATATCATACATAGACGCTAATTTGTCTAATATGACAGATAGCGAAATTGCCAATCAGCTTGGTAGGAGCGTGGACGCAATAACACAAAGAAGAGCGGTCGCTCCACAAGAAAACGCAAATAATGAGCTTCAGAACTATATCGTCCAGCTTCATTCTAAACACTTTTGGCCGACTATCAAAAAGAGCCTTCTTGATGAAGAGATAGACGCGTTTGAAAACAGTTGGGCTTCTCTGTATTCCCAATTCTTTCATCAAGGCGTTACGGCTACCGACGAGATAATGATGAAGGACGTTATAATTGAAGACATACTGTTGCACAGAGCCTTAGAGCAAAAGAAGAACATACTACAAGAAATAAAGGAAAACGAAAAGCTGATAGCAGAAGAGAGGGAGAAGGACATAGACGATAGAGATACGGATTTTATGACCAACGCTCTTCGTACCGTTGTTCAGCTTCGAGGTACTTCTGAGGCTTATACTAAAGAGATAAATGAGATTAAAAAGACTAAAGACGGCAAATTCAAGGACTTGAAAGCCACCAGAAACGAGCGACTAAAAACGGTTGAAGAATCAGGCAAAAATATCTTTGCCCTTATTAAGTTACTTGATGAACAAAAGTCACGAGAAACAGAGGGAAGAATGACCGGATTGGTTTACGAAGCGTCTAAGCATAAACAGGAAGAGATGAAGCAAAATACAGTTTTTGCTGATGGAGAGGTTGATAAGGCTTGGCTTACGCCAGAAACAGAACTTGAAGAGGAGCAAGAGTGATGGATAAACCGAGACTTGACCAACAAAGAGTTGGGCCTCATCCCTCATGGGAATATAAGGGGGTCCACAACCATCCAAAATTATTCGAAATGAATTCCTTGGTCGGCTTAGACGATTTATGCAAAAAATATATAAATAAAGAAACGGTTGTATTAGAATTAGGTTCGCATCAGGGAGTAAGCACATCTCTTTTTTGTTATTATGCCAAATACGTAGTGGCCGTAGACACATGGTATTCGCCTGGAATACAAAAACTTGAGTCGAAAGCAAATAACTTTTTATTTAGACAGGGTGATATTTCTGTAATTTTACCGATAATAAAATCTAAGCCCAATATTAGATTTGATTTTATTTATATAGACGCTGACCATCAGTACACGAATGTTAGAAGAGACATAAAACTTTCAATGCCTTTATTAAAAGAGGGCGGCATTATTGGAGGACATGATTTTTGCGACTACCTGAACCCAGGCGTTCGCAAGGCCGTTAGAGAACGTTGGTCAGACAATGAAATTGAGGTTTTTAAGGACACATCATGGGTAATCAAAGGAGAAAAAGCTAAATGAAAGCTATTATATTTGGAGTAACAGGACAAGATGGCTCTTATCTTACGGAGCTTCTCCTAGAAAAAGGCTATGAAGTGGTTGGCGTGCAACGCAGAGCAAGCACAAACAACACAGAAAGACTTACCGCGCTACTGGAAAACGATAGGTTTAAACTAATAGAGGGCGATGTCACTGATTTCATTAGTGTTTCAGGAATAATAAATGATAATCAACCAGACGAAGTCTATAATCTTGCAGCACAATCGCACGTAGCAACATCTTTTAACGAACCTCTTCACACCTGGAGAGTAGACGCAGAAGGGCCATTTAACATACTCGAGTCTGTCAGAAGATATTGCTTTAAAGCTAAAGTATATCAAGCAAGCACATCTGAAATGTTTGGTAGCGTTGTTGACCCCGATGGATACCAAAGAGAGACAACGGCGTTTTCACCACAATCCCCATATGCAATTGCAAAGCTCGCCGCACATCATAAAACTAGACTTTCTAGAGAAGCCTATGGGATGTACGCGTGTAGCGGAATCTTGTTTAATCACGAAAGCGAGAGGCGAGGAGAGAAGTTTGTCAGCAGGAAGATTACAAAGTGGGTTGCTGAGTTTAACAACTGGATAAAAGATGAGAACAAGCCTTTCGATGCGGTCTCAGACCCAAACAATATAATTTCGGTCATGCATACAGACAGACACTTTCCAAAACTTAGACTTGGAAATTTAGACGCAGCTAGAGATTGGGGTTATGCTCCGGATTACGTTAAGGCTATGTGGATGATGCTTCAGCAAGAAAAAGCCGATGATTATGTAATAGCCACAGGAACTAGTAGAACTGTTAGAGATTTTGTTAGGATAGCTTTTGATTTTATAGGCATAAAAGAATGGGAAAATCTTCTCGTTGTTGACCCAGAATTTTATCGTCCAGCAGAAGTTGAATTTTTGCATGGAGACTATAATAAGGCAAAATCGGAAATAGGATGGTCCCCAGAAATTCCATTCAACGAGATGGTTAGAAGAATGGTAGAATACGACATAGAGAAGTCAGCATGTCAAAACAATACGACCCTTATTTAGTCTATAGAGACACCAGAGAAAAAGACGGGTGGGAATTTACCCAATCCGGATATTGCGCTGGAACAGAAGAACAGACAATTAAGACTGGAGATTATACCTTATACGGGTATGAAAACCACCTTTGCATAGAAAGAAAAGGAAATGTCTCTGAGCTCGCAACGAATATAACGCAAGCTAGATTTGAAAGAGAGCTTGAAAGAATGAGAGACTTTCCCTGGAGATTTGTTTTACTTGAATTTGACATGAAAGATGTTGTTGAGTTTCCAAAAGGAAGTAAAATACCAGCATATAAAAGAAAATACATGAAGGTCAGAGGTCCGTTTTTTCTAAAGAGAATATTAGAACTACAGAAAAAATATGACGTTCCTTTTATCTTCTGTGGAGACTATGCAAAAGAAGTTTGCTCTAGTATATTTAAAAGATTTATGGAGGCTCAGTCAAAACACAATGATAGAGTTCAAAAGCAAAGAAGAGATTGAGGGTCTATTAAGACACGCTCACCTTAACATAGAAAATATAGAGCAGCTTAAACTAGAAAACCCCTTACTGACAAACCAAGGGGCGTATGACAATCCAATCATGGAGTTCATGGATTATATGTCTAAGCCAGAGAATTTCTGGTTCACATGCAAGTACCTTCTGAATATAGACCTACTTCCATTTCAGCTTTGCATACTGCAAGAGCTTTGGACTAGAAAATTCCCAATGCTTATCGCAACTCGCGGAGCTGGCAAAACATGGATTCTAGCATTGTACTCTCTACTTAGAGCTTTCTTTATGCAGGGTTGCAAAATCATCGTCATTGGCGCAGCCTTTAGACAGTCTAAACTTTTGTTTGAATACATGGAGACATTTTATAAAAATTCTCCTGTATTTGCTAATATGATTGGAATGGGTAAGGGACAAGGGCCTAAGAGAGACATAGACAGATGTACATTTTATGTTGGCGCAAGCGAAATAATAGCAATTCCTCTTGGCGACGGCTCTAAAATTCGTGGTCTACGCGCAAACTATATTATTGCTGACGAATTCGCGTCTATTCCCCAAGAAATATTTGAAGTTGTTATTAAAGGTTTTGGCGCTGTTTCCGCAAGCCCAGCAGAAAAAGTAAAAGAATACGCCAGAATACAAAAATTAAAAGAACTAGGGATGCACCAAGAAGCAAAAGACATAGAAGGAGACCTTGGTTTTGGCAACCAAACTATTATAGCTGGAACAGCTTACTACGCTTTTAATCATTTTTACGAATATTTTGAAAGACAAAGAGAGATAGTGCGTAGTAAAGGAGACCCAAAGTACCTAGAAGAGAAGGTCTTCAAGGGTCAAATACCAGATGGATTCGATTGGTCTCAATATTCAGTCATGAGAATACCGGCAGGTATGTTACCTGAGGGATTTATGGATAAGTCACAGTTAGCTCAAGCCAAAGCTATGCTTAATACCTCCAGATACGAAATGGAATATGAGGCTTGTTTTGCGAAAGATTCTGAAGGTTTTTACAGGAGAAGCCTAATTGAAAGATGCGTAACGAACGAGGGCGTTCAAACACCGTCCGGAGATATTGTTGAGTTCGGCGCAAGAATAGTTGGTGACCCTAACCAAAAGTACATATACGGCATAGACCCAGCATCTGAAACAGACAATTTTTCTATTATTGTTTTAGAGCAACACGAAACCCACAACAGAATTGTTTATGTTTGGACTTGTAGCAGACAGGTTATGCGGGAAAGAATAAAAACAAAAAAAGAATCTACGCTAGAGAGTTTTTATAATTATTGCGCCAGGAAGATACTGGACTTAATGAAAATATTCCCTACAGAACACATAGCAATAGACGCACAGGGAGGCGGTATAGCTATCATGGAAGCTCTTCACGATAAAAATCTGCTAAAGGATGGAGAAACACCTCTATGGCCATATATAAAATATGATGATAAAGACCCATGTTACTGGGAGTCCAAAAACAAACCCACAGATGGCGAAGCTGGTTTGCACATACTACACATGATGCAATTTGCAAAATCTGAGTTTACATTCAAAGCAAACCATAATCTTAGAAAAGACTTAGAAACGCAGTCTATACTATTCCCTAAATTTGACACTGTTCTGCTATCCGAAGCAATAGCACAGGATAAACTAGCCGAAAGATTTTATGACACCCTTGAGGATTGCGTCATGGAAATAGAATCCCTGAAAGACGAATTAGCCACAATCGAGCACAGCCAAACTTCTAGCGGAAGAGACAAATGGGATACGCCTGAAACAGTAGAAGCTGGAGGCAAAAAGGGTAGGCTTAGAAAAGACCGTTACTCATCACTGCTAATGGCAAATGAGGTTGCGCATGTCTTAAAGAACGAGCTTAAGGGGCAAGAACACGATTTTGTTGGCGGACACGCTTTCCAGAAAAAGAAGGACAAGTCGGGTCAGCTATACACAGGACCAGACCATTTAGTACAAAAAATGAACGGCGTTTACGGAATGGGCGTCAAAAGAAAATAGTGGTGTAGATACAGTAGTAATGGCATTCAATTAACAATACTAATGCACACGGAACAGTAAAATGGCTCAAAGAAAAGACCCAATCAAAACAAATTATGCAGTAGGCGACAAAACAGCTTTTGTTACCTTTGACCCAGAAAAACCAGAAGAGGCGGCAAATGCGATTAAGAACGCTAACGCATTAGATTGTTACCAAGCATTAGCCTATGGTGGCGGTAGAGAAAGATTTGAAGATATAAGCACAAATATTTCTGTGCGTAATGAATTCAATCGAAATGACTATGAGGCTTACAGAGACAGCGAAAGAAGGCCTGTAAAGTCTCAGGCAATAATGTCCTTTTGCAATCGCTCCTATAAAAAAGTTGGCATTGTTAGAAATGTAATTGACCTTATGTCTGACTTTGGCTCCCAGGGAGTTACTCTTGTACACGAAAACAAGAGAATACAGAGATTTGCAAACAGATGGTTTACACACAAAGTAAACGGACAGCATGTTACAGAAAGGTTCCTGAACTATCTATACAGACTTGGGACTGTTGTTGCTCAAAGACAAATGTCAAAAATTTCTTTAAAAGAAGAAAGAAGACTAGCCATAGCGACCGAATACCTTGAGCCTACCCACGAACCAATAGAGCGAGCTAAGACAAGACGAAGGGTTATTCCAACTGGATATTCATTTTTAAACCCTCTTACGCTAGAAGTGGCAGGAGGGGAATTGGCCCAATTTGCCGGAGAGCATGCATATGGCCTTAAAATAACAGGAACTCTCAAAACCAAAATTTTGTCACCAAAAAACGAACTGGAAAAGTCGCTAGTGGACAAACTTCCTTCAGAACTAGTAGACGCCGTTAGGAAGGGGGCAAGACTACTCCCTTTAGATAATACCAAAATCGTATCGCACAGCTACAAAAAAGACGACTGGGATGTATGGGCCTCCCCAATGCTCGAATCAATTTTGGATGATTTGGCCGTTTTGGAAAAAATGAAGTTAGCAGATTTAGCCGCTTTAGATGGAGCTATTTCTCAAATTAGGGTCTGGAGACTTGGCGACCTCGACAAGGGCATATTACCCACTGACGCCGCTATACAGAAGCTTGCAGACATTTTATTAAGTAATCCAGGCGG
>CEVB01009828.1_pt1 | contig 16080 bp, 11 predicted proteins | sample 531381 | NCBI WGS metagenome assembly CEVB01 (sample SAMEA2622763, study PRJEB7988) | marine metagenome | biome: marine biome (ENVO:00000447); feature: surface water layer (ENVO:00002042); material: "saline water (ENVO:00002010), including plankton (ENVO:xxxxxxxx)" | depth 5 m | reverse complement strand
ACGCCGTTTTCCTTGGTGACATTTTGCCGCGCTGTAGTCATCAGCGCTGATTTCACCATAGCAGCAGACCAGTCTGGATGCACTTCTTTCACCAACGCCGCCATACCAGCGATATGCGGGCTAGACATTGAGGTACCCTGCAGGTAGGTAAAGCTATTACCTGGCGGAGCTAACATAGGCTGAGAAGACGCACCCGCCAGAATTTTCACACCAGGTGCGGTGATATCAGGCTTAATCACGTCAAAAGTGGACAGGTTGGGGCCGCGTGACGAGAAGCCCGCCATAATATTGCCCACTTCAACCACATCATCAACGAATACTGATGGGCTCATTTTAACATTGACCACACCGCCACCAGTGATTTCAGCATTAAAGGCACTGCCTGCTGCCAAAGTTGTCATCACTGCCGGAATGCCAAAGCTACCGGTTCCGCCCATAGGAATAGGCGCAACGGCAGAGTTGTTATACACAATCACGCCAGCCGCGCCAGCTGCTTCTGCTGCTGCAATTTTGATATCAAAACTACAAGTGCCGCGTTGAATTAACGCAAATTTGCCCGCAATTTCAGCGGAATTTGTTAGCTCAGCACATGCCAGCAATGGTTCTGCAACAACAACATCGGCACTGATATCACCTGTCTGGTTGAGAGGAGTTGACGTTACACCCTCTACAGCAATATAGGTTCCCTGCAGTGGACCAGCAGTCACTTCGATACCGTTAGCAATGCTCAAACCATCATAAGTTGATGCTGCTACCGTAGTTACCCAGGGTGCTGGTGTACCGATGGTGCTTGCTGTCGGGCCATCGTTACCTGCAGACACTGATACAAATACACCTGCCTGAGCAGCACGTAATTTAGCCGCAGCTGATACAGTCGTCAGGTTGGTTCTGTCACCACCGATCGAATAGTTAATGACGTCTACACCATCAGCCACTGCCTGATCAATCGCCGCCATAGTGTCGCCGTAGAAACAGCCACGCTCGTTTACCCCTTCAGGGCTTACGTAATCACTGTTCCAACAGGCCTTATACATAGCGATACGCGCGCGTGGAGCTATACCGGATACAGTAGCCACAGGTGTGCCGTTAAATACCGCTGTAACACCTTCATTACCACCAGCAGTCGAGGATACGTGAGTACCATGGTTATCCGCGTCACGGGGTGAAATGAATTCACCAGGCTGAATTTCATACACACTTTCAAAAGTGCTCTTGAAATAGCGCGCACCGATCAATTTGTTATTACAGCTAAATTCCGGGTCTTCACCCACGTCACAGGTGCCGTTCCAACCTGCCAGCGGCGCGTAAGAGCCATCATCAGCAAAGCTTGGATGCTCTGGCCAGATACCGCTATCGACAACACCGATAACCACATCTTCACCTTTAACACCCAGTGTGTGCAGGCCATCAGGTGAGCTGGTTAAGCCTAAAAACGCTGGCGTATTGGACGTCGTCATCTGCTGCGCTTCGTCACGCCATACACCTGCAACATTCGGGTGATTACGCAACGCTTCTGCCTGAGCAGCGGTCATCTTGGCTGAAAAGCCGTTAAAGGTGTGGGTGTAAGAATAGATCAGTTTATCAGCACCGCTTTGCGCCGCCAGATTCTGATGTAACGCCTTCAGGCTTTTGGTATAGGTTTGCAGCCTTGACGATGATGAGTTATAGCGGTTCAGCGCCCGGGTAACAGACTGACGCGCTGGCATCAGCTCGCCTAACTCCTGAGCTTTTTCGATACCGGTTTTACCTTTTACCTGCACAATATACGGGGCGACTCCGGCATCAACAGCTTCTTGTTTTAATAATGCCGGGTTTATCTGAACTTCATAAGGGTTATTCATTTGCTGGGCGTGCGCTACGCCCGCTGCAACCGCTACCGCAAGGGCGGTTCTGGTCATAATTTTGGTAAGTTGCATGCTCGTTCTCCGTTTATTTTTATCTTTCGCAACACGTATTTTTCCCTGCAAAGCAGCATAACAGCCTGGTTAATGCTAAAGAGTGGCAGTATGTTTCTACGTAACTGTATAAAAATCAGACACCCTCTTTTAACCATCCCAGACCAAAGCACAGCTTTAACGACCACAGCATACAGATAACAAATATTTACAGCTGTAATGTTATTGATAAAAAAGCTGACACTTTAGCGCTCAACAGAGTTAACAGCTTAAACGCGGCGACGCAGTAATAAGCCACCAACACTGGCTAACAGTAAAAACATAGTACCTGGTTCTGGTACATTGACTGACGCAGCGCTTAGCACAAAGTTGGTGTCGCCAACGAATTCACCATCTGTAGTAAAGATATCCATATAGCCAAAGTCAGTATCCCAGAAACCTTGGAAAGCCAATATGTTACCTACATCTGAAACGTCAAAGGACAGGAAACTAAAGCCTGCAAATAAATCTGACGGGTCAAACTCAGCAACGAAGAGTGCTGCGAAGGCTATATCAACACCAAACAACTGGAAAACCTCCCACTCAAGCACATTCCCTTCTTCGTCAATATTATTAATATCTACCGACAAGGTGCCCAACAGTGAACCGTCTTCAAACAGAAAATCTTGCGTAATAATAGGTGTGGCCTGTGCGGTTTGAGGTAAAGCAAAACTGCTTAACACTACTGTCGCAACAGCAAATAGTATGGACTTCAACATGGATATACCTCTGAATATTGTTATAGATTGTGTTTTTGCAAAAACTTGCAACATCTGTAATGCATAAACCAATCCAACAAAAAATTCAGCTTTATATCAGCATATTAGGCCAATTCAGTTCGGGTCCTGTGTTAGAGCCCAATCTTGATTGAAAAAAAAACCGACAATAAAAAAGCGAACCTCAGTTCGCCTTTTTATCATCGGTGTAGTGTGCGGTTTTAATTGTCAGTACCAGTTTAGTACCACTTTACCAGACTGCCCTGAGCACATAATGTCAAAGCCTTCCTGAAAACGTGACACTGGCATTTCGTGTGTGATCATTGGGGATAAATCCAGTCCGGACTGAATCAAACTGGCCATTTTGTACCAGGTTTCAAACATTTCACGGCCGTAAATGCCTTTAATGATAAGGCCTTTGAAAATAACCTTGTTCCAGTCAATTGCCATATCAGAGGGTGGAATGCCGAGCATGGCAATTTTGCCGCCATGGTTCATGGTATCGAGCATACTGCGAAATGCCGCCGGTACGCCTGACATTTCCAGGCCAACATCAAAGCCTTCAGTCATGCCCAGCTCTTTCATGACATCTTTCAGGTTTTGCTTGCTGACATCCACGGCACGGGTGGCCCCCATTTTCAGCGCCAGCTCTAAGCGATACGGGTTTACGTCGGTAATAACCACATGGCGGGCACCAACATGCCGCGCTACTGCTGCTGCCATAATACCGATAGGGCCTGCCCCTGTTATCAGCACATCTTCACCAACTAAATCGAACGACAACGCAGTATGCACCGCGTTACCAAAGGGGTCGAAAATAGCTGCGATGTTATCCGGAATATTGTCCGGTAATTTAAACGCATTGTATGCCGGGATCACCAGATACTCGGCAAAGGCACCCGGGCGGTTAACACCAACCCCGGTGGTGTTGCGGCATAAATGCACACGACCTGCGCGGCAGTTGCGGCAGTAACCACAGGTAATATGGCCTTCGCCTGACACGCGGTCACCCACTTTAAAGCCACGCACCTCAGAACCCATACCCTCGACCACACCAACATATTCGTGGCCAACTACCATGCCATGCGGAATGGTGTTTTGAGCCCACTCGTCCCATTTATAAATGTGCACATCGGTACCGCAAATAGCGGTTTTTCTGATGCGGATAAGCACATCGTTCGGCCCCACTTCCGGCTTATCGACTTCGGTTTGCCAGATGCCGGGTTCTGCTTTTAATTTTGCTAATGCTTTCATCTTTACGCCCCGCCCTTATGCGATCACGCCCATGTCTTTACCTATACGGATAAAGGCATCAATTGCCTTGTCCAGTTGCTCTTTACTGTGTGCTGCAGAAATCTGGGTACGGATCCGGGCCTGGCCTTTAGGCACCACCGGGAAAGAGAAACCGACCACGTAAATCCCCTCTGCCAGCATACGTTTGGCCATCTCGGCAGCGACTTTGGCGTCGCCCAGCATCACCGGGATAATGGCATGGTCTTTCCCTGCCAGGGTAAAACCGGCCGCTGACATTTTCTCGCGGAAGTAATCGGCGTTCTGCCATAACTTTGCTCTTAAGTCGTCGCCTTGCTTTAACATCTGAAGTACTTTGATCGACGCCGATGCTATCGACGGTGCCAGCGAGTTTGAGAACAAATAAGGCCGTGAGCGTTGGCGCAGCCATTCAATCACTTCTTTCTTACCAGAGGTATAACCGCCCGATGCGCCACCCAGCGCTTTACCCAAAGTACCGGTAATAATGTCCACTCTGTCCATCACACCACAGTATTCATGTGTGCCGCGACCGTGTTTACCGACAAAGCCGACGGCGTGGCTGTCATCTACCATCACCATGGCGCCATATTTATCAGCCAAATCGCATACGGCTTTTAAATCAGCAATAACACCGTCCATTGAGAACACACCGTCGGTCGCAATCAGCTTAAAGCGTGCACCATCGGCATCAGCCTGTTTTAGCTGAGCTTCAAGCTCGGCCATATCATTATTGGCATAGCGGTAACGTTTGGCTTTGCACAACCGCACGCCATCGATAATGGACGCATGGTTCAACGCATCGGAAATAATCGCGTCTTCAGCACCAAGCAGCGTTTCAAATAAGCCGCCGTTCGCATCAAAACAAGAGGAATATAAAATAGTATCTTCTGTGCCAAGAAACTCGCTGATGCTCTGCTCCAGCTGCTTGTGAATATCCTGAGTACCACAGATAAAACGTACCGATGCCACACCAAAACCATGGCTGTCTAGGCCGTGTTTCGCTGCAGCGATAAGATCAGCATGGTTTGCTAACCCCAGGTAGTTATTGGCGCAGAAATTCAGTACCTGCTCGCCGCCAACATCGACACTGGCTTGCTGCTGCGACGTAATAATACGTTCTGCTTTGTATAAACCTTCTGCTTTAACATCATCTATTTGTTGTTGTAGGTGTTGCAGAAAAGCGCTGCTGCGCATAAAGCCTCCTGTTACGGGGTAGAGAGAACAGAAAAAACGGCGCTATTGTATAGCTTATGTTGGTGCTGTGCAGTGATTTTGCTCAATTGGCGCCGCTGCTCAGACCTGCTGCTGTCAAGTTTAGCCTACAGCAGCTGAACGTCGCCGGCGAGCGCTTCATAATGTTGTTGCAGCCGGGTAATACGCGGTTTTGCCTGCACCGTGGCGTAAGGTTTGAATAGTAGCAGTACTTTTAAAACCCCCTTATAAACACTGGCCTGATCAATATCTTTATCCGGTGCCTGGGTTTTCAGATAACTGATCCAAAACGTAACCAGTAACTTAATGCTATGAGCCAGGTCAGTAATATCTTCGTCATCAATATCAATAATGTCAGATTGTTTAAGGGCTTTAAGCACTGCAGTAACACGCATTAGCACGCCTTGCTGTACCTGTTGATAGTCCTGCTGTAATGCCGGGTCCCGCGATAAAATATCCGGCAAATTGGCGTAGAAGAAATGAAACCGCCACATCAGCTCAAACACGGCATCCAGATAATTTGCCAGCGTATCCAAAGCTTCTGCTTTATCAGACGGCGGCTTAATTTTAGTTTCCAGTAACTTGGCGTACTCTTTAAAAATCTGCCGTACGATGTCTTCTTTGTTACGAAAGTGGTAATACAAATTACCCGGACTGATGCCCAAATGAGCAGCGATATGGTTAGTGGTAACCTGACGTTCACCGACCTGATTGAACAATTCTATGCTGGCTTGCAGAATTTTATCTTTGGTTCTTAACTTCTTTTCCATCTGCGAAACAGGCTTATGGTTAGCGAATTTAATTTGCTATAGTAACGCCAAATTGACTAAAAACTCTAGTCACAGCTTGTACCAGGCTTTTGCCCTTACCCAGGAATGCCGACAACACAATGAAAATAAAAGCAATTTACCCAGGCACTTTTGACCCGTTGACCAACGGCCATGCCGATTTAGTGCAGCGCGCCGCCCGTATGTTTGACACAGTAATAGTGGGTGTTGCCGCCAACCCGAGCAAACAACCACTGTTTACGCTGGAAGAGCGCGTCGCGCTGGCACAAAAGGCATTTACCGGCATCAGTAATGTTAGCGTGATTGGTTTTTCCGGCTTACTGGCAAAATTTGCCGAAGATAATGCCGCTCAGGTGCTTATCCGGGGAGTCAGGGCGGTGGCAGACTTTGAGTACGAATTCCAGCTTGCCAGTATGAACCGCCAATTAAACCCCGCGCTGGACAGCATTTTTATGACGCCGTCAGAAAAAAATACCTTTATCTCATCCACTCTGGTCAAAGAGGTTTGTCGTCACGGTGGTGATGTCTCCAGCTTTGTCCCAGCCCATGTAGAAACAGCGCTTAAAACCAGACTGAACGTATGACAAAAAAACTTTCAATGGCTGCAGCCTTGCTCTGCACGGTGCCAGCTGCGGCTGCGCCCTGGGTTGATACCACAGACAACTACTTGCGCCAGTCACTGCAGACTCTGGCGCATGCCGGCGTAATATCCGGCCCGGTGAATACCTACCCGCTGATGTGGAAAAACATTGTCGCAGATTTAGCATCCGCCCAGGAGCAGCCAACGCCAGAGTTAGAATTTGCGCTGGCGCATGTGCGTTCTGCACTAAACGCCAGCCAGAAAAATTATATTGCAGGCATGAAGGTAAGGGGCAGCAGTGATCCATCATTGTTTCAAAGCTTTGGCGAAACCTATGTTGAAAAAAGCGCTGTCAGTTTATTCAAAGAGTATCTTGGCGATGGTTGGGCAGCGAAAACCCAGGTTAATTACCGCCAAACAGAAAATGGCAGCACTGAACAGGATCTGACTTACGACGGTAGCTATCTGGCGCTGATTGCCGGCAACTGGGTGCTGGCGCTGGATCAGCAGCCTATGTGGTGGGGCCCGGGCCAGCAAACCGCTTTGCTGGTAAGTAATAACGCCCGCCCTATTCCATCTTTAAGGCTAAGCCGGCATAGCTGGCAGCCCAGCGAAAGCGCTCTATTCAGCTGGCTAGGGCCCTGGAGTTTTACCACGTTCATTGGTCAGGGTGAACACAGCAGCCTGCCGCGGCAAATCAAGTATTTCGGTGCCCGCTTCAGTGCCCGTCCGCACCCCCAGCTGGAGCTTGGGTTGTCCCGTATCAGCCAGTGGGGCGGTGATACATTGGACAACGGCTTAGATGCTTTTACCGACATGCTGCTGCTTGACGACAAGATGAACTCAGACAATATGGCTGCCATTGATCTGACATTTCATACCAGCTTGTTTGACCGCCCGTTCAGTTTTTATACCGAACTGGCAGACGATAATAACGGCGGCAACCTGAGCAAACCGCTGCAGTTATATGGTGTAAGAACATTTTTTGGTCACTCCAGCGCTGTTCACACGTTAAATCTTGAATGGTCTGATACTTATATCCGCTGCGAAGATGCATTGACTGCCGGCCATTGTGCCTACGAGGGCGATATTTACCCTCAGGGCTACCGGCGCTACGGCAGAGTAATAGGCAGTGGTTATGGCAGCGATGCACGTGTATTGTCAGCCGGTTACCGGTACCAGACATTTGATGGCTACAGCTGGGCTTTCAGTGTACTGCGCGGTGAATTTCTTGCCGCCAGTTCCGCATTAAAAAACTGGCAGCTGCGGCTGGAATACCGGCAGCCGTTTTTCAACGGTTTACTCAGTATTGAAGGCCGGGTATTTGATAAATCACCGCAGCCCGAGCTGGAAATAAAACGCGGTAGCATAGCCGCTACCTGGGAATACCGTTTCTGACACGTTAAATATTATTATCTGCCTGCAGACTACAGGCGGATAATGATATTACGCTGATATAACACACGCGATAACCACCAAAACCACAGTACATGCAGCACGGCAAACAATAACGAAGCCTGCTTTGGTGCCAGTACGGTAGTAAGTAGCTCAAAACTGTACTGGTATAAATTGCTATCGCCTGCCGGGATAAGTGACAGACAGACCGCCCACAGCCACGACAAAATATAGATAAATAGAGGATTGGTGCCGTAAGTAATAAGCGGCTGTACCAGCGCACGTTTTGCCAACACATCTGAAACCCATACCAGTACGGCCAGTATCAGCAACAAAATAGCGCTGGAAAGCAGTACGTAGCTGCCGCTCCATAAGGCTTTATTCACCGGCCAGAACATACTGCATAACCAGGCGGCAATGAACAACACCGCAGCGCACTTAACCAGCCAAAGCGCACCGGCTTTGGCACTGTGCTGAACAAGTTTAGACGCGGCATAGTACCCCACCAATACAGAGACAACCGCTGGCAAAGTGCTGAGTAACCCTTCCGGGTCAAAAGAGATACCAAAACCCTGATAAAGATGGTTCGGCCCAAACAGCAGCATATCCAGCTTTAACACAGCATTACCCGCCAGACTAAAAGGCTGCCCGCTGCCAAAAATAAGCAATAACATCCAGTACAGCACAAGCAGCGCTATGCTAAGAAGCGGTATATAACGCACCTTAATCAACAGCACCAGCGGCGCTGCCAGCATATAACACAAGCCTATACGCTGCAGTACACCTGGCAGTCGCAGTTCAGCAACCGGTTTGGTAAAAGGAAACCAGTTCAGCAAAATGCCGATGGCCACCAGTAGCAGGCCGCGCTTAACAATACGCTGCACGGTAGCCGGTGTCAGGCTGGCATGGCGCAGAGCATAAAACATCGCCGCGCCGACGACGAATAGAAATGCCGGAAAGACAATATCGGCAAAGGTGAAACCATCCCAGGAAGCGTGCAGCAGCGGGCTATAAACGTGCTGCCAGGATCCCGGCGTATTCACCAGGATCATCAGCGCTATAGCCAACCCACGCAGTGCATCTAATGCATAAAAACGTGAGCTGCTTGCCATTATTTCCAGCTTGTCATCTTATGGCCTTTAAGCGCATAAAACAGAATAAACAGATAACATGGCAACATAACGATATAAGCACCCTGTTGTCCTAAACCGGTGCCACTGGCCAGCCCCCAAAACAAGGGCCCAAAAGCACCGCCGGCAATGCCCATAATCAATAGTGCAGAACCTGTGCTGGTTAATGCACCTAAACCGGACAACGCCAAAGGCCACACCGCAGGCCAGACAATGGCATTAGCTAATCCAAGTACAGCGATGTACAGTAAGGTGTCAGGCAAAGCAGTGCCACCAAAAGGCACAAGCAGGCTGTTTGCCAGAGCATAAGATGAAGTATCTCCCAGTACTATTGCCAGCACCAGCACTACACCTAACACGGCAGATACCGCCAGCGCAGTTTGCTGCGACAGTACCCGCGGAATTAACACTATGCCCAGTACATAACCCAGCACCATACAGCCCATGGTGTAGGAGGTCATAACGGTATAACGTTCAACGCCCAGCGATAACGCAAATAAACCTATAGTATCGCCAGCGATCACTTCTACTGCTACGTAAACAAACAGTGCCAGTACACCCAGAGCCAGACTTGGTCTTGCCAGTGCTGCTTTTATCTGCATTGCATTGTTATTGTCTGCGCTTTCTTTTTCCAGCTCTGGTAACGGCGAAAACTTAACCGCCAGTGCCAACAGGCCTAAAAACGCTGCCAGCCCCAGATAAGGCACCACTAAAGCAGATGCCATTTCATCTATCTGCGCCCCCGTCAAAGCGGTATCCGGCGAAGCAACAAAGCTATTAGCCATTAGCGCCGTAAATACCACAGGTGCAACCACACCTGCAGTTTTGTTTAAAATACCCATGATACTGATACGCACAGCTGCCGTTTCTTCCGGGCCAATTTTAACCACATAAGGGTTAACCGCTGTTTGCAGCAATGTCTGGCCGGTACCGATCACCAGTTGAGCCAGTAAAAACAGGGCAAAAGTTTGCGTTTGTGCCGCCGGAATATACAACAGACCAGCCAGCATCATGGTTGCCATGCCCAGCGCCATGCCACTTTTATAACCCACTTTACGGATAATCCATGCCGATGGTAGCGCGGTAAAGGTGACGGCAATGTAGAAGGAAAATACCACTAACGACGCCTGAAAAGGTGTCAGCATAAGCATCTGCTTTAAATACGGCATAAGCGAACCGTTCAGCCAGGTGGCAAAACCCAGCACGAAAAACAATATCGCCACTATTGCCATAGGTATCACACTGCTGCGACTCTTGGCTTGTTCAGCTGTCATTTCCATTTTCCTTCCCCGTTTGTTTTTATCATTGTTATTTTGCGTTAAAGACAGGCTCACCCTTTATCCAGCTTTGCCGGACCTGCCAGTTATCATCTAGCAGCACTAAGTCAGCCTGCGCACCGGCGACAATACGGCCACCATTACGACAAGACAGAAATTGCGCCGGATATAAAGACGCCATCCGCAACGCTTCAGCCGGACTAACGGCCAATACCTGCACCGCGTACTTTACTGCAGCAGCCATATCTAACACCGAACCGGCCAGGGAGCCGGCCTCGTTAGTCAGCTTACTGCCTTCACGTATTACTTTGCCGGTAAAGAAATCAAATTCTGTGTCATCAGTTCCTACCGGTGACATCGCATCTGTCACTATCATCAGTTTGCCGCGTGGTTTAGCTGCCAGCGCCACTTTTGCCGCAACCGGGTGCATATGATGACCATCAAAGATAACGCCACACCAACTGTCTGGGTCGCTAAGTGCTACCCCAACCATGCCAGGCTCACGTGATGTAAGCGCAGACATCGCATTGTATAAATGTGTAAAGCCCGTGGCGCCCGCAGCCAGAGCCGCCTGCACTGTTGCGGCATCGGCATTAGAATGGCCAAGACAAACAATGACATTAAGTGCCGTTAATTCACGGATCTGGGCCGGCGTAATATTTTCCGGCGCGACGGTAATCAGCTTAATACCCAGATCAGCGCGGCCATAAATAGCCATTTCGGCCGCACTCAAACCACGGATATGCTGTTGTGGATGCACGCCTTTTTTCGGCACAGACAAATGAGGGCCTTCAAAATGCACACCAATAATGCCCGGCTCTTTCTCTGCAATGGCCGACGCTATGGCGTCGGCAGCCTGCTGCATCACACTGACGCTGTCAGTGATCACAGTAGGCAGCATTGCGGTGGTACCGAAGCGGGCGTGGGCCTGCATCATAGTGCGTAGCGATTGCCGGTTCGGTGCGGTGTTAAATAACGCCCCACCGCCACCATTTACCTGAACGTCAATAAAACCAGGCACTAACAGCCCAGGCTGCACCTTACCGCTGGCTGGAGCGACGGCGTGCACAACACCATTGCTTATACTCACGCTGACATTTTCAAACCATTGTTCACCGTCAAATAACCGGCTGACACTTAACTGCTGCATTTGCTATTACCGTATAATTGCATTAAACCGTTTTTGTCACTTTATTCAGGCCGGGAGGCGCATCCGGGTTTATGCCACGGCTACGCGCAACCACCTCTACATCCAGATAAAAGCGCTGCAAAATCAGCAGTGGCAGAACTCTGGCTTGCGCCTCTACACCTTTGTGATGTAACTGCACTATTGCCGCACCGCGGCCGCGAACGTCTTCGATCTGATTACGATGTGCAGCCAGGCTTTCATCCTCAACTGTTACATCAACAATGGCGAACTGATTTTTTACCAGCGTCACAGGCCCGTGCAAAAATTCTGCACTGGAAAAAGCTTCAGCATGAATACCACAGACCTCTTTTAATTTCAGTGCGATTTCACGAGAAATGGCATAACCAAGCCCACGGCCTAACACAACCAGATGCGCAACTTTTTCCAGCGCTGCTGCATTCAGTTGCTGCGGCAATTCGATAGCTTGCTCCAGGCTTTGCGGCAATTGCTGCACTGCCTGCTGCAGTGGCTGATTGCCAGACCAGACAGACACCAACTGTAAAATAGCACTTAACGTCGCCAGATAACTCTTCGTTGCAGCAACGGCTTTTTCTGCCCCTACATGCAGAGGTAGCGTATAGTGCGCCTGCTCAGCCAAAGGTGACGTCGTATCATTGACCAGTGCCACCACCATAGCGCCACTGCGTTTTGCCATCTCTACCTGTGCCAGAATATCCGGGCTGCGGCCGGATTGCGAAATGACCAGCACCAGAGCATCTTTTAGCTGCAGTGATTTGTTATACACACTGGCAATAGACGGAGCAGCGGCGGCCACAGGCAGACCGATTTCAATTTCAATCAGATATTTGGCAAACACACCTGCATGGTCAGATGAACCACGGCCAACCATATAGACAAATTTCGGTGCACGCTGGCGAATTTGCGCCACCACCTGCTCTACCGTGGCGGCATTAGCAGCCAATTGCTCTGCAATACGTTTTGGCGCCTCTGCGGCCTCCAGAGCCATAATACTGTTGCTCATTACTTCTTTACCTATAACGATAGTGCGATAGATTGCGATTGGTCCCGCTGTAGCGCAAACCAAATCGCTCCGAGTTCCGGCGTTTGTTGGGCCGGTGTAACCTGTTGCTGAATATTCAACGGCAAATAAGGTAATAACTTATGTGCCAAACCACCGATAAACGATAATCTTGGCGGCCCTGCTTTGAGCAAACGCTGCGCAATCGATGTAATAAAGGCAGCGCCCTGTTCAATTAATGCCTGAGCCGTCGCGTCCCCTGCTTCTGCGGCAGTAAACACCAACGGAGCATACTTAGCATAAGTGGTTGGGGTGGCATGCATAAAATGTGAGACCAGCGCCATCGTATCGCGTGCTGCCAGCTCCTGCATCAAAAGCTCAGTCATAGCAGTAGCAGGGGCCAACTGGTCAAGACTTAACAGAACTTTATGTACCAGTTGCATACCAAACCAGGCGCCGCTGCCATTATCACCATACGGAAACCCATGGCCGCCGACTTCAACCAGCTGGCCATTTACCGATGCCAGGCCACAGGAGCCTGTACCTACAATGATTACAGCGCCGTCCTGCCCCTGATGAGCACCCATACAGGCAATGTGCAAATCACTGGTCAAATACAATTGTTTGAACGGGTGTTGCCAGTCTGAAAACAGCTGATAATACTGTGGTACATTGACACCCGCCAGGCCTGCTCCTGCCACCAGTCGTGACATATCATTAAATGCCAGGCCTGCGCAGGTAAGGGCCTGCTGAGTTGCCGCCAGAATAGAGTCCGTGGCAATTTTCATACCGCGTAACGGGTTAGCAGGGCCCGATAACCCCTCGCCCAGAATTCGCTGATCTGACGATACAATGACAGCGCGACACTTGCTGCCACCGCCATCAATTCCCAAATACAAAGGCGTATCGGCCTTCAGCATCCCATTCATTCTTCAACCTCTTTACGATATAACCCGTAACGCCAGCGACTTTGCAACATCCTGATATTTGCTTCAGTCTGTTTAGACTGACACAAATTGACAGCGTTGTCATTTTTAGAATCCAGCATATAATAAATCTGACAAATAACAAGTGTCTTGTTTAAAAATCGAGCTAAAAGTTTAGTGACACAAGCAAAAACTTATTATAAAGATGTTTATTATCATCCGCTTGAATAACAGCTCTGGGCTGATAACCGCTAAGCCTTACTAGCTTAGCAAAAATGGGGAGAGAAGATTTGCGACAATACATTTTTGGATTGCTGGCACTGAGCTGCCAACAACTGTCGGCAGCGACGTCATTTACCCAACAGCAGCTAGCACAATTTGCCAGCCAAAGTACGTTGAGTTTTGCCGTGGCACAGCAGCAACCTACAACACCAATGCAGTTCAATGCGGTCATTACGCTACACAATGGTTCAACGCTTGCACTACCCGAGGGGAAAGCAGACTGGCAGGTCTATTTTCACCTGATCCGGCATATCGATACCATTGAACTGCTTGGCGTTAAAATAGAACATGTTCAGGGTGATTTACATCGTATCAGCCCTACGGAACGTTTCGCGGGTTTAACACCGGCGCAGCAGTTATCGTTGCCGTTTAGCTCAGCGCCCTGGATGGTAAGCTACAGTGACTTTATGCCGCGGGCTTTTATCACTGCTAAAGGCCTGACGCCTGAAATTTTCGCAAACACCAATACTGAGGATTTCAGCGCTTTTGTGCAGCCACTGATTTCACCGGCGCAGTTGCAGCGAAACTTTGCCGAAGGTGAGCAGGTTGCCGTTGTGACGCCGGCAAGCCGGTTTAAGCGCAATGCCAGTCTGCTATCAGACGATACAACTAGTGATAGCAGTGCCCGTATCATTCCTGCCCCATTACATGCTGAATTGCTTCCACAACGGGTGTTGTTGACTACTGACTGGCAGATACAGTTTGATGACGCCTTAAAGCCTGAAGCTAACTACCTGCAGCAGCAGTTGCAGCAGCAAGGTATTCAGCTGAGGCTCGCCAGCCACGACGCCAGCGCAAAGCAGCTTATCCGGCTGAGTACAACACCCGAGCTTGAGCTTGCTGCAGAAGGTTACCAGTTGACCATCAGCGAGCAGCAGATAAGCCTTAACGGCAAAGACAGCAGCGGGACTTTTTATGCTATTCAAAGCCTGCTCGCGTTGCTGCAAAACAGCAGCAAAGGGCTAACGCTGCCGGCTGGAAAAATCACCGACCAGCCAAGAGCCGGATGGCGCGGTATGCACTACGATATGGCGCGTAACTTCCATGGCAAAGCTGTTACATTGCGCCTTATTGATAACATGGCCCGCCACAAGCTAAACAAATTGCACCTGCATTTAACCGAAGATGAAGGCTGGCGTTTGCAGATCCCCGGCTTACCTGAACTTACCGACATAGGTGCGACCCGTTGTTTTGATCTGTCCGAACAAAAATGTTTACTGACGCAGCTTGGCACCGGGCCTGATGCTAACGGCAGCGGCAATGGCTATTACACTACAGCAGACTTTATTGAAATACTGCGTTATGCCACTGCACGCCATATAGAAGTCATTCCCGAGATAGACCTGCCAGGCCACGCCAGAGCGGCTATTATCGCCATGAAAGCCCGTTACAACCGCCTGATGGCTGAGGGAAATGCCGAAGAAGCAACACAGTATCTGTTGTCAGACCCGGACGATACGTCGGTTTATCTCAGCGTGCAGAACTATAACGACAACTCAGCCAATGTTTGCCTGCCTTCAACTTATGCCTTTATCGAAAAAGTATTGTCCGAGCTGCAGAAGATGTATCAGCAAGCCGGCATCAGGCTAGGCACCTTCCATATGGGCGGTGACGAGGTAGCCAAGGGTTCCTGGGAGGGCTCTCCCGCTTGTCAGCAGTTATTTACACAAAGCAGCAACAATATCAGCACAGTCGCGGATTTAAAGCCTTATTTTGTCAGCCGGCTGGCAGAGCTTACGCAGCAACATAAGTTGGTGTTAGCGGGCTGGGAAGATGGTTTGATGTATGATCAGCAAAATACATTTGAACGTAAAAAACTGAAAAACAAACAGATTATTGCCAACGCTTGGGACAATATCTGGGAATGGGGAGTTGCAGACAGAGCTTACCGCCTGGCGAATAATGGCTATCAGGTGGTATTGTCACCAGCCACCCACCTCTATTTTGACCACCCGCACGAGGCACATCCGCAAGAACGTGGCTACTACTGGGCAACCCGGTATGCTGGCATCGACAAAGTGTTTGGCTTTATGCCTGATAACCTGTATGCCAATGCTGACACAACCCGCAGTGGTACCAGCATTACCGATTTACCCGCTTTGGTTGGCAGAGCCTTGCCTGAGTTAGCACAACCGGAAAATATCCTGGGTATTCAGGGCCAGGTATGGAGTGAAACCATACGCACCGAACAACAGCTGGAACAGATGATTTACCCGCGTATGCTGGCGCTGGCGGAGCGCGCCTGGCACAAAGCCGCCTGGGAAGATACCGGAGATAACGCCGGGAAACTCAGAGACTGGCAAAGCTTTGCTGCCCGGTTAAGTAACGTTGAATTAGCCCGGCTAAATGACGCAGGTAGCAGCTTCTACCTGCCACCGCCGGGTGCGCAACTTGGCAAAG
>CEVB01025522.1_pt1 | contig 16127 bp, 17 predicted proteins | sample 531381 | NCBI WGS metagenome assembly CEVB01 (sample SAMEA2622763, study PRJEB7988) | marine metagenome | biome: marine biome (ENVO:00000447); feature: surface water layer (ENVO:00002042); material: "saline water (ENVO:00002010), including plankton (ENVO:xxxxxxxx)" | depth 5 m | reverse complement strand
CTACTGCAGATAATGCTAGGTTAGTACCTTGCATGTGATTCTCTAAATTTGTGAATTCTTCTGACATCTTTCGACCTCCTATGTCCTTTCCAGTCTCATTCCAGACTAAAAATTAAGTTAAAAGTTTATTAATTCTCAAGGTTGGTCTTAGCCACCCCCGACCTCTATAGAATTATAATATAAAAATAGGCACTATTCGCCTATCCTGTAATATTATACTATAAATAAAGGCATTTTTTACATAAATATTACGAATATTATAAAATAATTTATAATTTATTCATTTGAATCTTCTACGAGTTCACCATTAGCCATCTTCAACATCTCATTCCTGTAGTCATATAGTGGAACTTGAATTAGTTTCTTTAGCTTTTCGAGTTGGTTTCCCTCTGGCATAGATGCTTCAACTAAATCTAATACTTTACCAATCATCCTAGAATGTCTGGCAATAATGTATTCTTGTTCAGCTGTAACTTTACTTACGTCTACCATTTTAGCCTCCTTTAAATCGATAAAAATCTTCTTAGAATCTCCTGTCTTCCCCTTCCCAATTTCTTTGGAAAGGTGATTCCTAAGTCTCTACTAATATCTCTATACTTTTTTCTTCTTATTACTTTGCTATAAGCATCATCAATAAAAGGTTCGGGAGCTTTTGCTGTAGTGTTTACAATGCTCCACTTACCAGTTTCCGTATTTAATCTTGGTCTACGCCCAAAGTATTTCTTTGTATGTGCTTTTACTTTATGTGTATTAGATTGTTTCTTTATATTTAAAAGTGACTTTAGATCACTATATGTTCCTTGTCTAGGCTTTTGCCTTTCAGGATTACCTGTCTGTATTCCTTTCGTATCTATTACGAAAGATAAAGCTCCTTTTCTATTTCTATTTCTTCTTTGAAATTCTTTTACTTTCATTTCATAATACTGATCTTCTTGCTCTTTACCATCATGTATTAATCTAGCATGAGGAGCTTCATATATAATTTCAAAGCCGCCCATATTAGGTATTAATTGACCACTACGTTTTAGCCAACCAGAACCTTCTGGGCATAGTCTTTGAGATTCTTCAAATACTTCTTCTCCCAGTTCTTGAACTATCTCTAGAATTTCGTCTTCCATGAATTATTATACCTCTTTTTATGGTAAATTTTTCTATTTTATATACATTTCTTAACGCTTTCTATGCAGGGATTTTCAGACTCATTGTATAATTTCCAATAATCTTCTTCTTCGTCATAAGGTAATATACCCTCTGATTGTAGATCTTTCCTAAGTTTTTCGATTTTTGCCTCTAGTTTATCCATGTTTTGATTAATAGATTCTAGATCAGACTTTACGTTATTTTCGTCCCAGCCTACTGAAATTGCGATTAATAGAAATAAGAAAAATGCTAGATAATAAAAGCGTATCACTGTAAAGGTATATCTTCTTTTATGATTTGTCTAGCAGTTAATTTATCATACACTTTATCCTCTAGTGCATCTCTTTTGAATACAGCCATAGTTGCTCCTACACCAAATGCAAGTGCCCCTAATGCTGGTAAACTCTTTACTATTCCTTTTGCTATATCTTTACTTGTCATGCGAATCTCCTTTCTATTCTGATTCTAATACTTTCATACCTAGTGCTATAATTCCACCTGTGCAACCTGTGGCGATCTCCGTGTAGCCTTGCCATACCCCCACTGCACTAAGTATACCTAACACTATAATGGCTAGAAAAATTTGTGGTCTAAGTTTTCCCATCATTAGTTAAGTTCCTCCGTTTTGTTAATTTTCAATCCTGCGTTTTAATTCGTAATAATCATCTACTACATCTAAACACGCTTGGACTTTATCTTCTTGATTTAATATAATAACATTTAAGTTATCTATCTCAGATTGCATGGTTGCTATGTTAACTTGAAGCATAGTAAACCAACTTATTGCCGACACAATTATAGCACCAAAAGTCAAAACAATGGGTAAAGTTACTTGATATTTGTTTTTACCTACTTTTATATCCATTGTTTTCTATGGGCTAACGCCTCCCGGTGGGCTAGGTTCTGATAACAATACTTCATAGTTATTGTTAACTTCCCATATGCTAGCTAGTGTGCTAGATTGTATAGTAAATTCCTTTGTTGCTAAGTTACTGTCATGTCCAATCTGTGAGAATTGAATTGTTAACTCACCGATATCAGCTTGTCTAATTACACATGTACCACCTGATGATACTATGTTACTTAGAACTAACTTGTTAATCTTAGCGTTAGTATTTGTTAAACTACCAGTGTCCAACCAAATTCGGTCATAAGTACCACCTTCAGTCTGTAGTAGATCTGCCATAAAGTTACCACCTGATACTCTTAAGTTTCTTAATGTACTTGTAAGAGTCTGTGATATACTTAATCCATCAGCAATATTTTCTTTAACTATGATCTTGTGGGCATTTACATCTGATAATGTTAATGTCTTACATGTATTTCTTTCAAACAATAGCTGTCCTATCTCTAGTCTTGCTGTTGTTCCTGCTTTCCCCTCAATCAAAATGGCTTCAGCTTTACCTGATGGTAATGTTGAACCTGTATATGCAGTACCAATTGATACGTTAGAGATGTTTATTTCTTCTACTGGTGTAGTTCCAAGTACAATCCTTAACGTGTTGTCGTCTGGATTATCTTTTCTCCACGCCATTTCTTTCTCTAATGTTTCGCTTGGATATTCAGATGGAGCTGCGTAAATACCCGGTGATCCGTTAGCAAAACTTCTTTCTACTACGATCTCATTTACTGCAACTGCTGTTGTAGCTGTACCACCTGCGACTAATAGACCAACCGCCATTTGTGGATTTAATCCCATACCTCTTAACAGAGAATATGGTGACTTCATTACTTTGAAGAACCTTCTCCACTTAGCTGATTCTCCATTTAAATATTCTATTTTGTTAAATAGCCAATCTCTAAACGCTTTTACATCTTGATAAATGTAAAGGGGTGACTTTAATATAGCCATAGGAGTAGCTTTTAGTATATTAAATAGTTGTTTTAAACTTCTAATATGTACAGCTAGTCCTGCGACTACAAGTCCTGTTGATATACCTACAGAATACCAATACCATGTCTGCAAGAACTCTAAGTAATTCATTACTGCAGTATATGTGATAACATAATTAAAGTATGCTATCTGTATTGGTGCGATATCCCACCATAAATTCACAGGATTAACTGTAGTTAGTGTTATTCCTGTTACTCCTAACAGTATTGCCAAGAAAGTAAACGTCATTAGTGTCGCACTTGCTGTTTTTTGTACAACACTCGGTACTTTTACTTTAGGTTTTGGCAATCTAAAGCTAGGTAATTTGATCTTTGGCTTTGGTATTCTAATTTTCATCTTATTCTTCCCCCTAGCTAGTGTATTCTCCTACAACTAGCATAATAGATAATACTATAGATATAAAAAATGCTATTTTTATAATATTAATTTTTGACATATCTTCATTTAATCTCCTTTAATAAATGTAGATTCTCTATATTATTATACTAAGTTTTGGCTCCAAACTTCCGGTAAAATGTCATTAAATTCACTATTTACCCCATCATATCTGTTTAAATAGATGATTTCTTTCCCAATTTCCCCATATTTTGGGTGGTAATACAATACTAGCTGTCTTGGCTTATTAATTGCCTGTACTCTCTGCATTGCAAACTCATCTCCACCCTTCATGCAACCACATATATGTATGTTACCTGTTCCGATATCGATTTCATCTATCCTATGGAAGTGTCCCATCAAAACTGAGTCAAAGTATGTAGACATTCCTGATTCATCTAGAAGGCTTATACCTTCTGTCATATCAAGATTCCTAATCTCATCCTCTAATCCTCTTCTAAATTGAAGAACATTCCTCATGTTTAGTATACCTTTTGTTATAGCAGTACCACTACCTGCTCCATTAATGAAGTCTCCATGTGTTAGTAGTATTTGCCTGTTAGCAACTTCAATAGTAGTAGAGAATGTCTTTGGAATATGGAACTCTATGTTCTTTTGGTTCCTGCAAAATGCAGCAATCCATTGATACAACATGTAATCCCAATCTTGATGCTTATCTTTCATCGGGGGTTTCCTAGTCATTCTTCCATGGTTACCTACAACACATGGTACTCTTACTTTATCAAAGTGTGGAGCAAGGAACATTAATGATTGAGCAATAAGATTAGCTCCTCTGATCATTTGTCCCATGCAGTTATCTACATTTGTCCTAGCTAGTTCTTCGTGTATGTCTCCACTGATCATATCACCTAGCATTGGAACTACAAGTTCGCCTACCTCAGAAGTATTTCTTCTCATTTCAGCTAAACTTAATACTTGATTCGCCCATCCATAAAGCCTTCTGTTGAAGATATCAATATTGTAGTGATTCAAACCTGACATCTGATCACTTTCAACTCTATCTCCAACATGGGTGTCAGTTAAAGGAGCAATCATACTTTGAACACTGTCACCAGTTCTTTTACCTGAAGGCTTTCGGATTTTAACTTTTTTTGCTTTACTAAATGCAGGTGCTAACTTCATTATAGACTCTTCAAAGATCTCTTGTTTAGCTTGATCTTTAATTGTAGTCTCATATAGTTTCTTAAAATATTTAGCTTCTGCTTTATAAGTCTCAGCTTTTTTACCCATCTTAACGTGGTAGTTAGGATCTAAATCAGGATCAATCATTTCATTTTCTTGATCTAAATAAACCTCTTTGTCGTACCATCTTTGAATGTTGGTTCGGTGTATATCTATCCCGTATGTCGCTTTTAGCCACTCCGATAGACTTGTCCACGTTGCTCCCGCTTGTCTCCGTTTTATCAACTCGTTCTGTGCTTGAGTTGGAATTTTTGTTTCGCCTTTGTTCCACATGTTTGCTCCTTGCTTTCCTTAAAATAATTGTTCTTCCGCAATTCATGCATTTCAAATCATTATCTTCATCAAAACGCATGAATCCGTTGCATTTATCACACACATTTCCAGTGTTCTTATTATATTTTATCATATTTGACCTAGCTGTGTCAAGTCTATTTCATACCTTCTAGTAATTGTGGAGTGTACCAGATGTCAATATCTGATGCAATCTCTCCATCTTCTAAGTATACTGAGCCATCTTCAAAGTTAAGTGGTCCTGTAAATAGATTTAATCCTAGTTTTAGTTGTTCTATAAAGTTAGATACTCTACCTTTTTCTACAGCATCTAATCCTTCTCCATAGTTCCATCCTACCATAGAGGACTCCAAGTCTTTCCAATATGGACCTATCCATAGCCACTCATTAGTAAACTCTCCATCCCTACTTTTTTGAGCTAGACTTAAATATTCAGGTCCCCAGTTAAAGTAGTTTACTCCCAAACATCTTGTAGGTGCCTGTTCACAAGCTCCTTTATAGTCATAAGGAACTACCCAAATATCCTCACCTTTCTCTGCTCTTTGACCAGTAACAACCACTGCTTCTGTAGTATCAATGTGTGAGATCACAACATCTTTACCTGAATCATAGAAGTCATTAACTACTTGTGTAGGATCTAAAGTCATACCCGGTATGTGAAACCAGAAACCAATCCAAGTTATATCAAATTCTATGTCTCCTTCGGCACAATGCTTTGCTCCTAAGTAAGTAGCGTTTGCTAATCTTCTTGTTTCATCATTGACTAATGGTCCTAAGAATCCTATCTTACCAGTTTTAGATTTAATTGCTGCAGCACATCCTGCTATCATTTGTCCATATTCCATTTTACCCATCACATTAGATACGTTCTTTAGTTCGCTTCGGTAATCTCTACCTACGACTAAAGCACTATCACCTGTAGACCAGACGAAATCAGTGTCTGGATACTTCTCAGCAGCTTCTAATATACCATCTTTCATATCATCTGATGTTGCAAATATGATAGTTGCACCTTGTGATATCATATCTTCAGCGATAGAAGGTATTGTTAAATCTGGTGAGTCAGCAGGATTTACCATATCCACTGTGATCATCTCACCACCTAATTTAGATGCCGCATATTCACCACCTTCGTAGTGGGCTTGTGACCAACCCTTATCGTTTTTTGGACCTACTAGAATCATTCCAATTTTTGATTCTTGTGTTTCCTCTACACTATTACATCCTAAAAATAGGAGTGGTAGCATCGCTAGTAATAGTATTGATTTAAAAAGTTTAGACATCTTGCTCCCCCTTTAGCTCTTTTACAAAAATAGGTTCATCTACTCTTGTAAATGTATGTGTCTGTAGATTATACTTTGTAGCATAAACTTTTATTTGTTTGTCGTCTATTTCGTAGTCAAAGTGTATGTCACCTTTACTATCTAACGCCCCGACTTTTGGCGTATAAATAAATCTACCTTTATTCATTACATGCTATATCCACCACCGTCTCCGGTTGAATAAGTTTTTTTCTGACCTTTAGGAGGTTGGACTTCCTGATCCTCTACATCGTCATCATCTAAAACTTGTATCTCTTGTTTTTTATCTTCTAGAATCTCTCTTTCTGGTAGAGTAGTTTGTGTAGTTGCGGCACTATAACCACTATATTTTTCTATATCTAGAAATTTATCTATAAGATCTGTTAATTTATCTTTCGCTATTTCTGGATTGTCATCAACTTTATCTTTATCTCCACTACGTTTGTATGGATTAGTCTCTCTCATTGTAGGTGATAAACTACTTGTTGCACCACTTGAATAAGATTTTAACGTAACTAATCCCGGATTCGCAGCAGATACAACTTCATCTTCAGTAGCTTGATCTCTACCTTCTTTTCTAGATTCATCCTTTAAATTTTTGATCTTTTGTTCCATATAATTCTGCTCAATAACTGCATCATTATTATCTTCATCTTGTTTTTTTCCTTTAAATTCAGAAACTTTAGGAGGTTCTTCATCTGTATTAGGTTTTTTCCAATCTAAAACTTTCATGCCCAAATTACCACCATACCCTCTACCAGCAGGATATTGTGATTTAGTCACAGATTTAATTAATTCTGTTAGTTCTTTTGTAGCATTTATAGATTTCTTTTCAGGGGTATATTCTCTAAGAAATCTAGATAATCTTTCTATACCACTTCTTTTATCCTTCTTTCTTTTTATCTCTCTAATATGATTCTTTCTTCTTTTATAGCCTCCGCCACCATAAGTAGGAGTAAAAATACCTGAGTTAGTAGATGTGAATACAGTTCCACCACCACTTCCAAAACCTCCTGAAGTAGCAGCTCCACCGCCGCCACCAGCTCCACCACCTTCTTTAAATAAGGCTTTTTTAGTTTTTTTAGATGCTTGATATCTATCCAACATTCTTCTACCTTTAGCAGCAAGTTTCTGAGCTTGTTGTCTTGTACTAGGTGCAGCTTCACCCCAAGCTCTAGCTGCCAAAGCTAATCTTGTTGGTCGCCCTTTCTTATCCTTCATTGGACCTCTAGGGTTAGTATAGAATCTAGTAAGAAAGCTACCTTTCCTTCTTTTCTTTTCAGGTGTATTTGCTTTTCCTTTTACACCCGGTTTGAGATTAGCACCTTCTTTTCTTTTAAAATATTTACGCCCAGCAGCTGTTAATCCACCTTTTGGACTTTTAATTCTTTTACCTTTATACTTTTGTTTAAGTATATTTAAGTACATATTATCACTCATAGAGTTCCTCCTCATTATCATCAGGCTCCCTCATGTTATTACCTGTTGGATCATAACTTATTGTATTAGTTGCATTAGATGCTAGTGGTCTAAAAGTTGCCTTCTCAACATGCCTTACTCCAGTTGCTCCAACATCTGCTACATAATCTATTCCTCCATCTATAAACCATATCTTAGTTCCATCACCATTGGAACTTTTTACCATAGGAGACTGATAACCTTTATCAGCTAAATCCTCTATCCATGTTTTTGCAAATTTAGCTTCGTAATATTTAGGTCTTGGTCTCATATGTGGAGGTATCTTGTCTAATCCTAAGTCTCTATCTTCGGCTTTATCTTTCCTGTTTTCACCATATGTATCTAAGTCTTTCTCTTTTTTTCTAGTAGGATCAAATTCTCTACCATCATATGCTTTATCTAGTTGTACAGTTTGTATAGCTACTTTATTATACTTCTTAGATCCTGTTAATTCTTGCATTTTATTTTGATAGTCAGAAGAAAGTTGAGTATTTTCTTTATCTACCTCATCTTTTAATAAGACATACTTACCTTCTTTAGTATATCCAAACACATTTGGAAGGATGTACGAATCTAAAGTCATAGTTGTATCCCAAAACTCTGCCTTATTATCTGGATGATTTAATTGTTTTGCTGCATCAGTAGCCATTCGTTTCTGAAAATCTTGAAAATCTCCTTCTGTTTTTATAAAACCTAGACTACCTTTTGCTTTAGACACAAAGTCACTAATGTTTTTAATAGTCATGTTAGTTGCTTTTGAATGTCTAAAACTATGATTTTTAATTACATAACCCTGTTTAACTTTCATAACTGCATTATGATATTTTTGAACAGCACCTTCATCATAAAACTTACCATTCTGTTCAAACACAAAATCATCTTCTTCTTTATTTTTTAAAATAGTTTCTAAACCTTTTGCTAATCCAGCATTTTTTATAGTTCCAGACTGTATAGTCTTCATTTTGCCCGGAAAATTATATTTAATTGTATCACCTGTTACTGATATATGTTTCTTTTTAAATGTAGAAGTTGCATATGATTCTGCTTTTTTAGCGTCTTTTATGCTCTTAAATGTATCATCAGGATTTCCTATCCTAAGCCCTGTTTCCATCATAATACCTGTCATTAAAGCTCTTACATCAGGTTTATCACTGTTATATTGAGTCTCTAACTCTTTATTTAATAAAGGCATCTGTTTTCTTAATGCTTTTATTCTATATTCTTTTTGATCATCTTTTAATGCTTTAATTTCTGGATGTGTATAACCCGGACCTTGAGTTCTACTTAAAGTACCTTTCTCTTTATTTTTAGCTTTATGTTGAAATTCAGCAAACGGATCGTGGCTTATATGTAGTTCATGAACATTAGCTGGCACCGATTTATACGCATTACCATCTTTTTTTGCACGTTCTAGTTCTTCATCTGTATGTCCTGTAAAGTTTTTATGTTTATCAAAATCATCATTTACATGAGGTAATCTAACTTTTTTTTCTCTAAACTTAGGATCTAAAGGATCATGTCCATGAGAGGATATGGGAAACTTTCCGAAATACATAGAGTTAGGATCTGTAACCATACCACCTTCAGATTGAGGTACATTTTCCCAACCCGGTCTACACCATCGTGTAACTTCCTTACCATTTTTATCTCTAAGTTTTTTTGGGACTAATTTTAAATTTCTTCTTTTACCATCAAATAATTCACTTTGTTTCTTTTCTATTGCTTCTCTATGAGCTACTTTATCAACTTCCCAACTTATGTTATTATCAGCATCAAATTTTAAACCATCATCTTTTTCAGCCTTCAAGATATTTAACCAGCTCTTTAATACGTTATTAGATTTTTGAGTAAATGTAGAATGATATTGTCTAGCTCTGTTGATAGCTCCTTTTTTATCTGATTGTTTTAACTCGCCTTCAATTACAAGTTGATTTAAAAAGTCTTTTATCTTACCTATTCTTTCACCACCACCTTTTCTATTAGGCACAATATCTAACTCATCCATGATTTCTTTACCAGTTAGAGGAGATAAATTTACTCTATCATTTTCAACATCTATTGGATCTAGCTTATCAATTCTGTCTTGGAAAGATACGATATGATCAGTATCAGCATTTATATTACCTTCTTTACCTACCTCATGAGCAGTTGCTACGAAGTTAAGTTTATTTAGATTCTCTCTTAATTTAAGTTGTACTCTTCTATGATCACCTTCTGTTTTTGCAGTTCTAGGTGATGTGTGATGTTGAACTAATTTTCTAACAACATCTACTATATCAGATGGAAAACGTAAGTTATTTAAACTTTCCTCTACAATCTGAGCTCCTATGTTTTCATAGTTTTTAAAATCACTATTATTTGAATTTGACGCAGGAGGTTTTCCCACATTGTGATATAATATACCTAGTCTAGTTGCTAGATCAGGTTTATCTTTGTCTTTAGTTATATGATGCTCTAATGATTTTAGTGTATGATTCCAAGTATCATAATCATGTCCCTCTAAATTTTGTACAAAACCTACTGTTCTTTGTAAAGCTGGATCAATATATTTTAATAAGTCGTTTTCTTTTAAGAATTTTAACGCAGATACTGGATCTTTAGAGTATATAATCCTACCAAATTCCATACCTATTCTTTCTTTCGGCATATCAGCTAGTAAGTCTTTTTGTTTTTTCAAACTATCTGTTAATGAATTATCTGGTTTAAGATTTAAATCCCCTATAAATCTAGCTGCTCTTAACATTCTAATAGGGTCTTCACTAAAAACTTTATCACTATCACCTTTTGGAGATTTTAAAACACCATTTTTTAAGTCTTCTCTACCACCAAAAGGATCTATTATTTCACCATCTGGTCTTTGTGCCATAGCATTTATAGTAAAATCTCTTCTAACTAATTCACTTTCTATATCACCATCTACACTAATAATATCTATAAGTTGATTATTGCCTAAATTAGCTGTAACTAAATTAGGTAAGTTTTTACCACCTTGATAAAATTTAGTATCAGACGTTTTTAATCTAGTCTCTATATCTTCTTTAGGTTTAAATGTAATTACATCTATATCTTTTGGAGCCTTACCTAATATGCTGTCTCTTACAGAACCACCTACTAAATATACAGGAACCTGCGAATCAAAGTTCTTTAACCAATCATTAACGAACTCAGGGACTTCAGGTTTTACATAAACTGTAGTTAGTCTTTCGTAAGTTTGACCTTGCTTTGGGCGTACAGTTTCAGTAATTTTCTTGGGAACTAGACCTTCTCTACCTTGTTTTTCAAACCAAGTCATCTTATCTCCTAGTCATCATGTTCTTCATCATCGACTTCTTCGATATGAGAATACTCATCATCTTCTGATTTTTCTTCAGGATCATAGTCTAAGAAATCATCTAGGTTTTTAAATGGATATCCTTTCTCCATCTTTTCAACATCATCTTCGCCTGTAGGCTCTTCAGATTCTTCTTGAAGAACTGCTTGCATCTGAGCCATTTCAGCTTGTTGTTTAGCTTGTTCAATCTGTTGTTGCTGTTGTTCTAACTGCATAGCTTGTTGTTCACCTTGCATCTTAGCAGTTGGAACTGGTTCACCACTTATTACGAAGTCAATCTCTAGCATGTCAGTTTCATTTTTCTCTTTTAATTCAACAGTGAATCCTAATTGACTTAATTGACTTGCCATAGCTACTTTTTGTTGAGTGTGAGAGATTATAGTTGCATCTGCTTTTTCTTCAGGTCTAGGTAATTCTATTTCATAATCAGTTACACCAAACGCTTTTAACAATTCTGGGAATACTTTTTCATGGAATAGTCTTTGATCTGATTCTACCACTCTACTCATCACTGTTAAGTTTTGTGTAGTTGCTGACATTCCACCAAATGCTTCAGGTGTTCCTTGCCATGTAGGAGATACTCCCCACATAGATGCAATTCTTTCTCTTATTTCTTGTTTTACTGGTAAGTAATCCATCTCTTGTAATGTGTGGAACAATCTTACCATGTCAACTCTACCTCTATTGTTTCTTGATGATACTGCTACCATAGGTATAAAGTTAGGGTCAAGTCTTGTTTGAGCCGCTATATGTGCTCTTTCCCTTCTTAAACTTTCAGGATCATCAGTAGTTACCATGATCATAGAAGCAGGCATCTTTCTTTCAAAGAAGTATCGGTATAAGTTTTTATCCATACCTATAAGTGTTAAGGCTTTTTCAAATACTGTTAATATAGGTGACCATCCATAAGTTTCAGATGGTGAGAACTTAGATAGATGTATTACTTCTGAATCTGCTAAGTACATGTGTTGGTTTCTGTGGTAATACTTATACATTGCAGGTATTCTCTTGTAACCTTTTTTAGACGTACCCGGTTCTTCAGCGACATCAGTCCTGTCTATAGGACATAAGAAATGTGCATTTTTAGGTAAACCTGCTGCATCTAAGTCAAATTCTACTAATGCAGGGTTCAACCTTCTGATTTCTTTTACTTTTGCACCTAGTTTACCATTAGGTAGTTCTTCATATTCTTTTGCTAAATATAAAAAGGCATCATCAATAGAGTTTAAATCATAGTGAAATTGTCTTAAAACTTCTTCAAGACTTTGGTCAAATACGTTTGAATCAGTGAGGAACTTACTAAATCTTACTAATTGTGATTTATCAGGATCTTTTACTTTAGGCTTTATCTTCATACCACGTCTAAATACTTCACCTGTGATATGTGTCAACGGACCTCGTATTTCTTGTACAGAATAAGTAATAGTCTGTAAATCCATTACAAGTTGTTGACGATATGCCATCTGATGTCTGACCCATGTGTTTACAACATGATCAAGACCGATAGTCGGAGCTTGTCCGGTATCACCTGCTGCTTTTGACAACTGCAACATGTTAATTTGTTCGTTTAAACTAGCAATTGTTTTAGCAACCTCTGGAACATCTGGAAGAAATTCTGATAGTTTTGCCATAATTATTTATCCTCACTTATTTTTTCTACATCAGCCATACCTGCAAGATTTATAATAGCTTGAATAGCTCTATCCTTTATCGCATAATTTTCTGAGTATTGAGGTTTTTTTGGTTCCTCTTTATATTTTACTACATTTTGCTCCATTTTCGACAGTTTTTCGTGTAATTCTTGATTTTCACGCTCTAATGCAAGTAAATCTTCATCATTTACTTCGCCACCGCCTAAAGAAGCATTTTCTAACACACCTAAACGAGTTGCTTCCTTAATCAATGCAATAAATGCAGCTTCTGTTATAATAGATACTGCAGCACTATCATCTGGAATATCATCTTCAGAATCAAAATCCTTTAATGCTGGGCTCCATGTATCTAATATTCTCCATGTTTTAGTTGCATCATCTTTGATTGCAACATACTGTATATCTCTGTCTCTTAGTAAACTTCCAATAGCCATAATTGACCTCCTGTTTTCTATACTTTACTCTATTATATCATATTTGACGTAGCTTTGTCAAGTATTATCTGAGTCCTTTTACATAATTTAAGAGTTTGCTAATTGCTCCAACTCTACTTGCTACTTTTTTTGAATATTTAGCACGACTACCTACACCACCAGCTTTTCGTTTCTTACGATTAGTAGCAGCTTTCTGTGACGCAGTTAGACCTTGACGTACTTTTTTAGGTAAATATCTACCTCTTTTACTTTTAGGTTTCTTTTTATCTCTAGCAGTAACGTAATCCCAATCTTGATCAGTCCATCTGCTAAGAGATCTTTGTCCTTCAGTCTTAGCCATTATTTCTTCCTATATCCTCCACCAGCTTTCTTATATCTTTGTGCAAGTAATTGTGCTTTCCTAGCAGACCATTGTCCGGGAGCACCACCTTTACTACCAGCTTTGATAGCAGCGAACTGCCTTTTTCTCATAGCAGGTTTAGTGTAATTACCAGCTTGATTAACTGATGATTTTTTCTTTTTTGCTTTCTCTATTATATTAGTAAAAATACTAAAGGTTCTATTAAGCGACATGGCACATACTCCATCCACAGACTTTACAAGTTTCACAGCCAGACTCCATAACTATGTTAGGAGACTCACAACACTCAGGTGTTGATTCTGGTGTCTCAACCATATCAAAGAAACTCATTTGTTCTGTACTATCGTTTTCTTCTTTTTCTTCAGTTCCTTTTACCAAGACTTCAATCTGTCTGCTACCAGCTCTGTAGACTGTAATACCTTTACAACCTAGCTTCCAAGCATGTACATAAGCAGCTTCAACATCAGCGATAGTTGCCTCATTAGGGAAGTTAATTGTTTTTGATATACCTGAATCACAATCCTCTTGGAAAGCTGCTTGCATCTCTACATGATCCTCAGCAGATATCTCAGGAGCAGTGATGTATATATCCTTCGCCCATGGTGGCACATCTTCTCTTGTTTGTAAAGAACCGCCTTGAGATAAATGCTCCATCAAATCTTCTGAATAGAAGTTATGTCTTTTAGCATCTGCCTCAAAGTATTTATTTACATAATACAAAGTCTGTCCTTCTAGTATGTTTGACTTTTTCCAAGCTAGAGCAAATGTAGGCTCTATACCACTAGAAGTATCTGCTAACATAGAGATAGTTCCTGTTGGAGCTACTGTTAATCTACAAGCATTTCTGTATTTTTCATCTTCTCCATAGTCACTTTCGTTCCATGCAGGAAAAGTACCTCTTTCATTAGCTATTTTTTTAGACTCTGCATCAGCTTTGTCTCTTATAAAGGACATAATATCTTTACCTAATTTACGCCCTTCTATACTATTATACTTAATTTTTAGCTGAATTAGCAAATCTGCGAATCCCATTACGCCTAAACCTATTTTTCTTGTAGATTTAGTCATTTTTTCTATCTCAGGGGTTGCATATTTGTTAGCATCTATCACATTATCTAAGAAATGTACAGCACTTTTAACAGTTTTTTCTAGTTCTCTCCAATCAACATCATTGTAATCTTCATGAAAAAACTTTGCTAAATTAATAGAACCTAAATTACATGACTCATTTCCTAGTAAAGGTTGTTCACCACAAGGGTTTGTAGCAATCATTTCGCCATATTCTGCTTTTACATGATTATCTTTGTTTACATTGTCTAAGAATATCATGCCCGGTTCACCATTTCTCCAAGCTCCATATACTATTTTATCAAATACTTCTCTAGCATTTAACTCACCCACTACTTGTTTACTCTTTGGATTGATTAATGGGTATTTAAGATTAGCTTGTACTGCTTTCATAAAGTCTGCATCTACCCCTACTGATATGTTAAAGTTATGTATTTCACCTTCAACTTTTTTACAGTCAATAAATTCTAATATATCTGGATGGTATACTGACATCACTGCCATATTAGCACCATCTCTTTTACCACCTTGGGTAATCATAGATGATACCCTAGATAGTGTTTGTAATACTTGTATTGGACCACATGCAATACCGTGAGTTGTTTTTATTCGGTCACCTCTTGGTCTTAATTCACTAAGAGCAAATCCTGTTCCTCCCCCAAACTTTTGTACCATGGCTATATCATGAGCAGTCTTCATAATATCTTCCATGCTATCTTTTAGAGGTAATACAAAACATGCTGATAAAGTTCCTTGTTCAGTCCCTGCGTTCATTAAAGTAGGAGAGTTAGGTACAAATTTTAATTTCTTCATCATGTCTGTAAAATCTACAGCTGTTAGTGCTGCTTCAGCAGCTAACTTACCATAGAGTTCCATGTCTACTTTTGCGATTGCTTGACCTACTCGTTCAAACATATCATCTGCTGTTTCAATAACTTCGTTGTTTTCGTCCTTTAAATAGTATCGACTTGATGCAACTGTTTCTGCTTGTTGTGTTAATTGCGTGACCAATGTGATCTCCTTCCTATCCTCTGTACCCACAGTACAGGCATAAATTTCTTTCTTCTACCCAAAAGCTCGGCATACAAACCATCTCATCGCAGTTTGGGTTCGGGGCTTTTTGTATTTTATCTGTCTTATTATTATACTCATTTCCTGTCCATTTTGACAGGTCAGGTAACTTAGTTTGTTCTTTTACAGTATTTTTTTCTTCAGGTGATACTGCCTCTAGCCAATCAGTAGCACTACCTAAACTTTCGTATCTGTAAAGGGTTGTTTCGTAAGCTGCTTGTAATGCCATAGCTATTGAGAAGAACGCATCTCCATGCCCCATCGGAGTCTCTGGTGCTTTAAGGTCATTACTAACAGATAATATTTGTTGTTTCTGTCTTTCATCTTTTATTAAGGTTAGATTATCAGAATATACATATTCTTCAAAAATCTGAGCCATAGTTCGTTTACTTTTCTGTGAGAATGTCATAGAGTGCCAGACATGATCTAGTCCTCTATCTTCTAGTTCCCCTCTTGTATTATCTATGTAACCTTTCTCTAAGTTGTAATTTTCAGCTATTTCATTCAAATATTGTATCTGATCTGAATAGCTCCATCCATCTAACCAA